>Ga0247825_10001671_pt1 | contig 14609 bp, 9 predicted proteins | sample 13C_Vanillin_Day_FD_194413 | JGI IMG/M metagenome (GOLD analysis project Ga0247825, IMG submission 194413) | Soil microbial communities from agricultural site in Penn Yan, New York, United States - 13C_Vanillin_Day48 | ecosystem: Environmental > Terrestrial > Soil > Agricultural land | place...
CCCCTTGCCTGCGGCGGCGGCTTCGATGCCGCTGTCGTCAGTGCCCTCCATGTCGACGCCGGGTGCATGCTGTATGTCGGTCTGCGGCAGCGCGGCGCGCAGGCCGGCAAGCACGCTGATGGCCGGCTCGTGTTCGCCGGCACCCCACCACGGACCTTTCATCTCGGTGCTTGCGTCGGCCAGCGGGCCGATGACACACAGCGCCTTCGCCGCCGCAGGCAAGGGGAGGGTGTCGCGCTCGTTCTTCAGCATGACGATGGCCCTGCGCCCGACGTCGCGCGCCAGCGCGTGGCGCTCGGCGATGACCGGCGCGGGCTCCGGTGTCGCGCCGCGGCGATAGGGGTCGTCGAACAGGCCGAGCTGCTCCTTGAGCCGCAACACCCGCCGCACGGATGCGTCGATCTCCTCGATCGTCACCTGGCCCCGCTCGAGCGCGATCGGCAGGCCCTTGCGATATGCGTCGGCCATCATGTCGATGTCGACGCCGGCCTTCAGTGCCAGCACCGCGGCATCGACGAGATCGGCGGCGACCCCGTGCTTGATCAATTCCGCGATCGCGTTGTAGTCGCTCACGATGACACCGTCGAAGCGCATCTCGCCGCGCAGCCAGTCGCGCAGCAAGGGGATGTGCGACGTCATCGGCACGCCGTTGAGATCGGTGAAGGCCGGCATGAGCGTCGCGACGCCGGCGCGAACCGCCGCTGCGAAGCCCGGCAGATGCACCTCGCGCAAGGTGCGCTCGGAGATGTCCACGGCGGCATACTCCCGCCCCGCGGTGACCGCGCCATACGCGACGAAATGCTTCGCACAGGCGGCCAGCGAATCGGCCGACGACAGGTCGGTCCCCTGGAAACCGCGCACCTTGGCTTGCGCGATGCGGGCGTTGAGCCAGGGGTCTTCGCCGGGTCCTTCCGCAGTGCGGCCCCAGCGGGGATCGCGCGATACGTCGAGCATCGGCGCGAAGGTCATCGCCAGACCTTCGGCAGCGCCTTCGCGCGCGGCCTCGCGCGCTGTGCGCTCCCAGAGGGTTTCGTCGAAGATGCCCGCCTCCGCGAGCGGGATCGGAAAAAGCGTGCGATGGCCGTGGATGATGTCCAGGCCGATCAGCAGTGGAATGCCGAGCCGTGACTTCTCGACGGCCAGGCGCTGCATCTCGTGCACGGGCCCGGCACCGACCATGTTCAGCAGATTGCCGATCGTGCCGTCGATGATGGACTGCGTGGAATCCCCCGCGATCACCGGCCCGGTGACCGTGTAGCCGGAGGCAGTCATCGTAAGCTGGCCCAGCTTTTCGGAAAGCGTCATTCGGGCCATGAGGATGTCGATGCGGCTCATCGGAGAGACTTCCAAGCGGAACCCAAGGGGCCTAATAATGGCATGCCCCGGGCGGGCATCGGCCGCTTGGCGCCGACGACTCGATGAAACCAAACGTGACACACCAAGACGACGACGACAGGAGCCGTTTGTGTTGAAAGATGACAGGAACCCGAGGGCACTGGCGGCCCTGCCCGATGAAGCCTTGATTGACGCCGTGCAGCGCCGGACCTTCCACTATTTCTGGGATGGTGCGGATGCCGCCAGCGGCATGGCGCTCGATCGCCGCACGCTCGTCGGCTCCGAAGACAGGGCCGACGAGAGGGTCGCGATCGGTGGATCGGGCTTCGGCGTCATGGCCCTGGTCGTCGCGGTCGAGCGCGGCTGGGTCACGCGAGACGAAGCCCTGGATCGCCTGCGGCGCATGCTCGACGCCTTGTTCCGCGCCACGCGCTACCACGGCGCCTTCCCGCACTTCATGGACGGCGCCAGCGGCGCGACGATACCGATGAGCCCCAAGGACGATGGGGGCGATCTGGTCGAGACCTCGTTCCTCTTCATGGGCCTGCTGTGCGTACGCCAGTACTTCAGCGAGGACACGGCCGCGGCGCGCCGACTGCGCGGCGACATCGACGCGCTGTGGCACGACGTCGAATGGGACTGGTTCACCCAGGGTGGACGCGACGTCCTGTACTGGCACTGGAGCCCGAAACACGGCTGGGCGATGAACCACGAAGTGCGCGGCTGGAACGAGTGCCTCATCACCTACCTGATGGCCGCAGCCTCGCCGCGCCATGCAATCGATCCGCGGGTCTACCACCGCGGCTTCGCGGAGGGGCCCGGTTTTGTCAACGGTCGGTCGTACTACGGCATCGACTTGCCGCTGGGCATGCCGTACGGCGGCCCGCTGTTCTTTACGCATTACTCGTTCTGCGGCCTCGATCCGCACGGCCTGAAGGATCGCTACGCCGACTACTGGGATCTCAACTCCCGCCACGTGCGGATCAACCGCGCGCACTGCGTCGCCAATCCGAAGGGCCACAAGGGCTACGGCGAAGCGTGCTGGGGCCTGACCGCCAGCGACGACCCGGATGGCTACCTCGCGCACGCGCCGGACGTCGACAACGGCACCATCTCGCCGACGGCCGCGCTGGCCAGCCTGCCGTATGCGCCCGCCGAGGTGATGCGGGTGCTGCGGCATTTCCTCACCGTGCATGGCACACGACTGTGGAGGGACTACGGTTTCGTCGATGCCTTCTGCGAGCAGCGCGGCTGGTTTGCAGAGACCTTTCTCGCCATCGACCAGGGCCCGATCATCGTGATGATGGAGAACCATCGGACGGGCCTTCTGTGGAAGCTGTTCATGAGCGTGCCCGAAGTGCAGGCCGGGCTGCGCGCCCTGGACTTCAGCAGCCCGCATCTCGGGTCGCCTGCACCGTGACCTTTAGCGTGACGAGCCCGCAAGACCCGGCGTTCGAGTCCTGGCTCGAAAGACAGCTGAGCCATTCGGCGAGCGCGATGCTCTCCAGCATCTCGCCGGTGTCGATCGTCAAGCATCGCCCAGGCTTCGGTCAGACCGTACGGCCGATCGCCGGCGCCATCGTCGCCTCGCCCGTATTGGGCGGCTACGACCCGGACCCAGACTACTTCTTTCATTGGTTCCGCGACTCCGCGGTCGTCATCGATGCACTGCGCCTGCTCTACGTCGACCGACGCGTCGGCGACGAAGCCCTGCAGCATGTGCGCGACTTCACTCGCTTCAGTCTTGACTTGAACCGTCTCGACGGCCGCGTGGTCGCCGCGGTGCCCGACCGCAGAGCGCGCGTGGCCCCCGACTTCCTGCAGTGGCTGCGCGAGGACCGTGACCTCGCGAGCGCCTACGGCGATGCCGTCGTCGCCGAGACGCGGGTGAACCCCGACGGTACGCTGGATATCTCCCGATGGTCGCGCCCCCAGCACGACGGGCCGCCGTTGCGCGCGCTGGCGATGCTGCGCTGGGCGGCCGGCGGGCACCTCGACGCGCCCCTGTTGGCAGAGGCCGCCGCCCTGATCCGCTTCGACCTCGACTTCACGCTGCGTCACTGGCGAGAGCCCTCGTACGACATCTGGGAGGAGGAAAGCGGCCATCACTACTACACGCTGCGCGTCTCTGCGGCCGCGCTGGCCGAAGGCGCGACGTGGCTGCAGGGCTTGGGCGACACAGCGCAGGCGCAACGCTGTCGCCAAGCGTCGCAGGCCGTGCTGAGCCTGCTCGACGATTACTGGGTCAGCGATGGCGACGCGACGCACGGCTACTACCGTTCACGCATGCTGCCGGACGGTCGGCCCACTCCGAAGGCGCTGGACATCGCAGTGATCCTGTCGGCGATCCATAGCCTCGGCACAGAGGTCACGCATGGCCCGGCCGATCCACGCATGCACGCCACGCTGGCACGACTCGACGCGCTGTTCGATGCGGCCTATCCGATCAACCTCGGCCGTGCCGCAGGCCGTGGCCCGGCGATGGGCCGGTACGCCGGCGACGTGTACTACTCGGGCGGCGCGTACTACTTCTCGACGCTCGGCGCCGCCGAGTTCTGCTTCCGCGCCGCGGCGCTGGGCGGCGATGCACGCCATTGGCTCGAGCGTGGCGACGCCTACCTTGCCACCGTACGCGCGTACACGCCGGCCGGTGGTGATCTGTCGGAGCAGTTCGATCAGCGCAGCGGCGCGCAGACGTCGGCGAAACAACTGGCCTGGAGCCACGCCGCGTTCATTTCGTGTGTCTCGGCGCGCCGCATCGCGGCCGCGGCCTGTCAGGCGCCGCGGCGGCGATGAGCGCAACATCGCCGAACCGTGCCGAGCCGGCTGCGAGGACTGGTGTCTTCCGTCAGGTCCGCGAGTTGCTCGGCGCCTTGCGAGGGTCCCCGGTCGGGAAAACGCTGGTCGCGCTGGTGGGCGGAATCGTCGTGGTCGTCGCGCTCACCGCGTATGGGCAGATCGAGCTCAATAGCTGGAACAAGCCGTTCTACGACGCGATCTCGCGTCGCGACTTGCGCGACTTCATCATGCAGGTCGGCGTCTTCGCGGTGATTGCAGGCGGGCTGCTGGTCTTGAACGTCGCGCAGAGGTGGCTGGCCGAAACCTTGCAGCTGAAGCTGCGCGAGGCCTTGGCCAATGACCTCGTGGGGCTGTGGCTGCAGCCGCGCCGGGCGTTCTGGCTCCAGGCCAGCGGCCCCATGGGCACCAATCCGGATCAGCGCATGCACGAAGACACTCTGAAGCTGTGCGATCTGTCGGTCGGCCTCGGCGTGGGTCTGCTGCAGGCAGCGGTGCTGTTCGGCTGCTTCTCGAGCGTGCTGTGGGTCCTCTCCAAGGACTTCAGCATCTTCTTCGACGGCCAGGACCATGCCCTGCCGGGCTTCATGCTGTGGGCCGCGATTGTCTATGCGGTCGCTGGCTCGCTGATGACCTACTGGGTCGGCAACGGCCTGATCTCGCGCAACGCCGAGCGCTACGCGCGCGAAGGCGAATTTCGCTTCTCGCTGACGCGCATCAACGAGCATCTGGACGGCATCTCCCTGGCCGGAGGCGAGGCCGACGAGAAGCGCCGCGTCGCCGCGCATATCGGCGACGTCTTGCACGCCACATCGCGCGTGGTGCTCGGGCTGACCAACCTGACCTGGGTCACCGCGGGCTTCGGCTGGATCACCATCATCGCGCCGACGCTGGTGGCTGCACCGCTCTTCTTCTCAGGGAAGGTTTCGTTCGGCGGCTTGATGATGGCCGCCGCTGCCTTCACGCAGGCGCAGTCGTCGCTGCGCTGGTTTGTCGACAACTTCAGCACTATTGCCGACTGGCGCGCGACGTTGTTGCGCGTCGCCGACCTGCGTCAGGTGCTGGCGTCCGATTTGGAGGCACAAGCGGGCGGCAGCCGCATCGCCTACGTGGAGAGCGAAGCCGGAACCCTCGCGATCGAAGCGCTCGAGGTTCGCGCCTGGACGGGCCACGATCGGCTCGACGCCGCAGATCTCGTCGTGCACCCCGGCCAGCGCCTGCTGATCCTCGGCACGCCCGGCACCGAGAAGACCTTGCTGTTCCGGGCGCTCGCGGGCCTCTGGCCCTGGGGCTCCGGCACCGTGCGCCGACCCCGCGGTGAGACGATCCACTACATGCCGCGCGGCACGCCTTACCTTCCCCGCGGCACACTGGCCGAAGTGCTGTCGTATGCGATGGAGCCGCCGAGCTATCCGCGAGAAGCCATGGTGGCCGCGCTTGAGAGTGTGGGCCTCCAGCGGCTGGAACCATTGCTGGACAAGACGGGTCGCTGGGAGCGCGAGCTCAGCATGGACGAGCAGTTGCGGCTCGGCTTCGCCCGCGTGGTGTTGCAGGCGCCGCCCTGGCTGGTGATGGACGAAGCCTTCGGCGCGTTCGACGACGACACGCTCGAACTCATCATCGACGTGCTGGGCAAGCTCGCACACACAGGCATGATCCACATCGGCTCGGCCGGAGAGGCGCACGACCGGCTGTTCACGGAGGTGGTGCACCTGGTCAAAGTGCCGAACGGCGTGCCCGAGGACTTGCGACCATGAAACACCCAATGAGCCTTCGTGCGCGTCGCGCCCTCTTGCGGCTGCTATTTGCGCTGCCGGCCTGGGCGTGGGCCCAGGATTTCGGCTTTCGACCCCCGCGCGACCCTGACGATCCCGCGGCAGTGGACCTGATGCGAGATCTGGCGCAGCGCATCTTGCCGGTCTACCAGGAGGCCGATGCCGATGTCTTCCTGGCCAACGTGACCGCGCTGCAGATCGTCAGCGGCGCCTACCGTGCGGCCTTCGACAGCAGCAGGTCCCTGCGCAACCGCCGCCAAGGCAAGCCGTTCGACGGGCTGGTCGAGCGCGCGATCATCGACGGCATCTATGCGCGTGCGCGCACGATCGAAGCGGACGAGCGCCTCGCCTTCGCCAAGGCCTACGCGCGCTCGTTCCAGGAACTGATGCAGCCGTTCGACAACGCACAAGCCGCGGCCCTCATCGCGCGGCTCGAAACCCCACTGGCGACGTACAGGGAGCCGCTCCAGCAAGCCTTCGATCTCTGGCGCGCGAAGGGCAGCCTCCCGCAGGCCGACGCTTTGGCGCTCGTGCGCACCTGGCATGAGTACGAGTCGCGTCGAAGCTTCGGTGTGCTGCTGCCCGAATTGGTCGTGGCGGAAAACCACAGCCGCTACGTGGCGGAGTCCGACGTCCGGATTCCAGTGCGTGCGGGTGTCATCCATGCCAGCCTGGTCCGGCCCGGCGGCGCGAATGGCGCCCTGCCGACGCTGCTGCGCTTCACGCTCGACCCCGCCGAGGACGACGCGCGGCGCAGCGCCGTCAAAGGCTACGTCGGCGTCACGGCGTACGTACGCGGACGCACGCCCGACGGCAAGGGCGCCGCCTGGCCGTTCGTTCGCGACGGTGAGGACGCCGTGGCCGTCATTGACTGGATTGCCCGGCAGTCGTGGAGCGACGGCCGCGTCGGCATGCTCGGCGACGGCTACTCCGGCTTCGCCGCCTGGGCCGCCGCGCGCAGGAAGCCGGCGGCGCTCAAGGCCATCGCCACGATCGCGCCGATGGCGCCGGGCATCGACTTCCCGATGGCCGGGCAGATCTACCGCAATGCCATGGTCCGCTGGGCGCAGGAGTACGCGACTGACGAGCCCCTGCAAGTCGACGCCGACGCCGATCCCAACGCGATATGGGAGGCACTCGACGCGCGCTGGTATCGTGGCAATCGCCCTTACTGGGACGTGGATCGCGTTCTGCTGGGCAAGCGCAGCAAGCTGATCCGAACCTGGCTGACCCACCCCAGTCACGATCGCTACTGGCAGAAGTTCTTGCCGAGTGCGGAGCAGTTTGCGCAGATCGACATCCCGGTCCTCGGCATCGCCGGCTACTACGGCGCCGAGGCCGGAGCGCTGTACTTCTATCGCGAGCATCGTCGCAACCGACCGCATGCCGACACAACGCTGCTGCTCGGCCCCTACGATGCGAAGTCGATCCGCCTCGGCACGGCGGCGACGCTGCGCGGCTACACGCTTGACCCCGTCGCACGCGTCGACCTGCCCGAGTTGCGCTACCAGTGGCTCGACCACATCCTGAAGGGCGCGAACAAGCCTTCTCTGCTGCAGGATCAGGTCAACTACCAGGTGATGGGCGCGGATCTGTGGCGCCATGTGCCGACGCTGCACTCGTCGGACCGCACCCGTCTGCGCCTGTACCTCGACACCCGCGAGCACGACGACCCGCACCGCCTGTCGCCCTCGCCGTCCGAAGGCGGTGGCAACGCGCGACTCTCGGTCGATCTGGCCGATCGCAGCGACGTGAGCATCCCGTGGCCGGACGCTCTGCGCCTGAAGCGACTGCCGACGCGCAACAGCATCAGCTTCGTCAGCGATCCGCTGTCGAAGGACACTGAAATCGACGGCAGCCTGCGCGGCGAGTTCGACATCACACCCTCGCGGCAAGACGTGGACCTCAGCGTCTCGCTGTACGAGCAGACGGCGAGCGGCGAATACCAACTGCTGTTCGAGCCCTACGACTTCCGCGCGAGCTACGCCGGCCATCGCGTGTATCGCCGGCTTCTTCGGGCCGGCGAGCGCCAGTTGCTTGCGTTCACCGCCGAGCGAACGACCGCTTGCAAGCTTGCGGCCGGCAGCCGCATCGTGCTGCTGATCGGCCTCAACAAGCGCCCCGACCGGCAGATCAACTACGGCAGCGGCAAGGACGTGAACTCGGAAACCATTGCCGACGCGCGACGGCCCGTGCGCGTGCGCTGGCATGCGCGCAGCTACGTCGAGATCCAGACCCGCGAACCCTTGACGGCAGCGAAACTGGAGTGACGTTGCCTGTAAGCCCTTGGCGTGCGGACGAGCCGGGTCGATGAGCAGGGCGATTCCTCATCGTGTCGTCGGACCTTTGTCGATCATGGCGCCGATCACGACGCCTTCATACGGTGCCAGCACCAGGGGCCCTTCGATGATTTCGGAGCGCGTGTGAACCGTGGATGCCTGCACGATCGGCCGGCGCGGCATCAACGCCGATGACACCGGCGCCGCGGTGGCACCGAAGTTCAACAGCACCACCAGACGCTGTCCCTCGCTGTTGCGCGCATAGGCGAGCACCTCGCCCTCTCTTTCAAGCGCTTCATAGTCGCCCTTGCTCAGCGCCGGCTGCGCGCGGCGCAGCGCGATGAGCCGCCGGTAGAGCGCCAGCATCGACCCTGCGTCGTGCGACTGCGCTTCGACGTTATGCGTGCGCCAGTCGTCCGCCAGGCGCAGCCAGGGAGCGCCCGCCGTGAAGCCGGCGTGTACTGCGGCACTCCATTGCATCGGTGTTCGCTGCGGGTCGCGCCCCAGGCCCATGCCCGGCTTGTTCTTCTCGAACGGGTCCTGAATTTCGTCGACGGGGATGGGGACCTCCGTCATGCCGATCTCATCGCCGTAGTAGAGCGTCGGCGTGCCGCGCAGCGTGAGCAACAGCATGGCGGCGAGCCGCGCCAACTGCGGGCCGACTCGGCTCGCGATGCGGGGCCTGTCGTGATTGCCTAGCACCCAGTTCGGTTGGGCACCGGCGGGCAAGGCAGCTTCGTAGTCGCGCACCAGGCGGTCGATGCGCGCGGCCTGCCACTCGGCCGCGATCAGCTGGAAGTTGAAGGGCAACTGCAGGCCCTCGAGCACGCCTTCGGCGTTGAGGCCGTAGTAGGCGACCAGGCGCGCGAGCGGCAGGTAGAGCTCGCCGATCAGCACGCGCGCCGAGTGTGTGTCGCTGAACGCATCGACCACGCGGCGCATCTCGGCCACGATCTGCTGCATCTCCGGCCGGTCCGTGTTGTAGAGCATCAACCAGCGGTGAAACGGGTCCATGCCCTCGACGAACTCCGGGTTCGGCGGGTTGTCGCGAAACTGCGCGTCCTTGATGATTTGAGAGAGCACGTCGAGGCGAAAGCCGTCGACGCCGCGCCGAAGCCAGAAGCGCAGAACGTCGTACATCGCGGCGCGTACCTCGGGGTTGCGCCAGTTGAGGTCGGGCTGCTCCTTCAGGAATGAATGGCCGAAGTACTGGCCGGTGGCAGGATCGAAGGTCCAGGCCGGGCCGCCAAAGTTGCTGAGCCAGTTGTTGGGCGGACCCCCGTCGGGCGCCGGGTCGCGCCACAGGTACCAGTCGCGTCGCGGGTCGCTGCGTGCGCTGCGGCTTTGCACGAACCACGGATGCTGGTCGGACGTATGGTTCGGCACGAAGTCCAGGATGACCCTGAGCCCCCGTGAATGCGCATCCGATACCAAGGCATCGAAGCCGTCCAGCGTGCCAAAGCGCGGATCGATGCCACAAAAATCGGAGATGTCGTACCCGAAATCTGCCATCGGCGAGGGGTATATCGGCGAGATCCAAACAGCGTCGATGCCGAGCGAGACGAGATAGTCGAGCCGGGCACGGATTCCGTGGAGATCGCCGATGCCGTCGCCGTCGCTGTCCTGGAACGAACGCGGGTAGATCTGATAGACGATTCCGTTCTTCCACCAAGCGTCGGCCGACATCCCGTTCCTTTCGCCTTCAGCATCGATCTCGTCCATTCTCTCCAGAAAGTGCAGGGCGCGGGTGCGGTGAGTGGCTGTGGGGGGTGGTTCAGGCGCTGGCCGTCGCGCAGTCGGGGAGGGTGTCGCGCCGATCGAGCGCACGGCTCCACAGCGCGATCGCCAGGCCGACCAGCGTGAGCAACGCGGCGACCCAGCCCAGCGCGGCGAGACCCGGTCCGCGCTCGATGACCACGCCACCGACCCACGCCCCGAGCGCGTTGCCGAGATTGAAGGCGGCGATGTTGAGGCTGGACGCGAGGTTCTGTCCCGCGCCGGAGGCCTTCTCCAGCACGCGCAACTGCAGCGGAGCTACCGTCGCGAAGGATGCGATGCCCAGAAGAACGACGAAGATGACCGCCGCCGCCGGCGTGTGAATGACCCACTGCATCGCGCCGAGCACCACGGCCAACGCCATCAGTGTGCCCAGCAATGCCGGCATCAGCGAGCGATCGGCCAGCTTGCCGCCCAGCAGGTTGCCCACCGCCAGCCCGCCGCCGAAGACCAGGAGGATCGGCGACACGGCGGCCTGGGACACCCCTGTCACTTCGGTGAGCAGCGGCTGGATATAAGTGAACACGACGAACAGTCCGGCAAAGCCCAGCACCGTCATGGCAAGCCCCAGCAGCACTTGCGGCCGGCCCAGGACGGCCAGTTCCTCGCGCAGCGGCGAGGGCCGGTCGTCGGCCTTGCCGCGTGGCACGAAGACCGCCAGCACCGTGAATGCCACGACGCCGATCAGCGCGACGGCCCAGAAGGTCGCGCGCCAGCCGTGGTGCAGGCCCAGCCAGGCGCCGGCCGGTACACCGAGCAGCGTAGCGGCGGTCAGGCCCGTGAACATGATGGCGATGGCCGAGGCACGGCGCTCCGGCGGCACGAGGCCCGTCGCGACAACCGAGCCGACCCCGAAGAAGGTGCCGTGCGCGAGTGAGGTGATGACCCGGGCCGCCATCAGCATCTCGTAGTTGGCAGCGAGCGCGCAGGCGATGTTGCCGAGCGTGAAGATCGCCATCAGCGCGAGCAGCACCGTCTTGCGCGGAATCCTGCGCGTGGCGATGGTGAGCAGCGGAGCGCCCACCGCGACCCCGAGCGCATAGCCCGAGATCAGCAGGCCGGCAGCCGCGATGGAGACATGGAGATCCGTCGAGACCTGCAGCAGCAGGCCCATGATGACGAACTCGGTGGTGCCGATCCCGAAGGCACCGGCGGTGAGGGCGAGGAGAGCAATGGGCATGATGTCCCGTACTGTGCGGGCGCGCGGGTTGATTGACTAGAATCCCGTTCGGACACACAACTGTGAGCTGAATTCACATATGCCCCGTATCGAAGTGAATCGTTCCGGTGAAATGGAAGCCTTCGTTCAGGTGGTGGATCGCGGCAGCTTCTCGGCCGGCGCCCGCATGTTGGGCATGACGCCCTCGGCCATCAGCAAGCTCATTGGACGGCTGGAAGCGCGCCTGGCGACGCAGTTGGTGCACCGCTCGACCCGAAAGCTGCAACTCACGCCGGAAGGGCGGCACTTCTACGAGCGCAGCGTGCGCGTGCTGGCCGACATGGACGAGGCCGAGCGTTGCGCCGCCGCCGGCGCCACGCCGCGCGGACGCGTGAGCATCAACGCCAGCGTGCCCTTCGGGCAGCACGTGCTGCTTCCGCTGGTGCCGGGCTTTCTCGAACTGCATCCGCAGGTGACGCTGGACATCGCGTTGACCGACCGCATCGTCGACCTGATGGAAGAGCGCACCGACGTCGCGATCCGCTGGGGCGAACTGCCACCCTCCGACCTCGTCGCCCGCCGGCTCGGGGCGACCGGGCAGGCCATCGTCGGCTCGCCCGGCTACCTGGAACGCTACGGCACGCCGCGCACGCCACAAGAGCTGGAAGCGCACAACCGCCTCGGCTTCAACTACCGGCGCAGCGTGCCGGACTGGCCGCTGCGCGTCGACGGCCGCGTGATCGACATGCCCATCGCCGGCAACGTGCGCTGCGGCGACGGCGAGACGCTGCGTGCGCTCGCCACGTCCGGCGTCGGGCTGGCCAGGATGTCGCTGTTTCACATCCAGTCCGACATCGATGCGGGCCGGCTGGTGCCGGTCATGGAGGAGTTCAACCCGGGCGACGAGGCGCCCATCCAAGCCGTCTATCTGGGCAAGGCGGGCCGTTTGCCGGCGCGGGTGCGAGCCTTGCTTGACTTCCTGGTCGCCCACGTCGCAGACAATGGGCGGCCCAAGCCATGACAGAAGTACCTGACGCCATCGTTTGCGAAGGCTGCGACGCGGTCTACCGCCGCGTGCCCCTGCGCCGCCGGGAAGTCTCGCGTTGCCCGCGCTGCGGGACCGAACTCGACCGTCATGCGGGCGACCAGAGCGCGCGCGTGCTGCCCCTCACGGTCGCCTGCCTGATCCTGTTTGCCATTGCCAACCTGTTTCCGATCGTCGAGATCGAGCTGCAGGGTCTGAGCAACCAGACCACGCTCGCGGGTGCCGTGGTGGCACTCAGTTCCGAGGGCATGTCGCCGGTTGCGCTGCTGGTGCTGATGACCACCATCCTCTTTCCGCTGATGCAGCTGTGCATCCTGTTCTACCTGCTGGTGCCGATGGCGTACGAGCGTCGACCGACCGGGTTCGTCATCCTCGTGAATGCGCTGCAGGCGCTGCGGCCCTGGGGCATGGTGGAAGTGTTCCTGCTGGGCGTGCTGGTGGCGATCATCAAGCTGAGCAGCATGGCGCAGGTCATACCAGGCCCGGCCCTCTGGGCGTTCGGCGGGTTGACGGTGCTGCTGACGGCAGTGCTGTCCTTCAATCCCCGGACCTTCTGGGAAATGGCCTTCGAGCCGCGAGCCGGACAGAGAGAATGAGCGAACCGACACCACAGATCCGGACGGGCGCTCAACTGGGGCTGATGAGTTGCCACCATTGCGGCGCCGTGTGGGAAGGGGCCGAGGAGGGCGAGCACTGCGCGCGGTGCTCGACCCACCTGCACACCCGCAGGCCCGACAGCTTCAACCGAACCTGGGCGTACCTGATCGCGGCCGCCATCCTCTACCTGCCAGCCAACTTGCTGCCGGTGATGATCACCAAGAGCCTGTTCGGTACACAGCAGGACACCATCCTGAGTGGCGTCATCTACTTCTGGGTGTCCGGTGCCTACGGGTTGGCGGCGCTCATTTTCATCGCGAGTTTTCTGGTGCCGCTGTTCAAGCTGACGGCACTCACCCTGTTGAACTTCTTGGCCCAGCGCGGCAGCGACTGGCGCCAGCTCGAGCGCGCCAAGCTCTACCGCATCCTCGAAGTGATCGGGAGATGGTCCATGCTCGACGTGTTCGTGGTGGCGCTCCTGGCCGGCCTGGTTCGAATCCACGGATTTGCCGAGATCTCCGCCGGAGTGGGCATCGCGGCCTTCGGCGCAGTGGTGGTGCTGACCATGCTGGCGTCGCTCAGCTTTGATCCGCGCCTGACCTGGGACACGCGGGCGGCAAAGGGCAAGAAGCAGCCGGACGGAACGAAAAGAGGTGAAAGAGGCGTATGAGCGAAGAAGACAAAGGGGCCGAGAACCCCCCATTGACCCGACCCAAGGTCGTAAGGCGGCGCAACTGGCTGCCATCGATGATCTGGTTGATCCCCGTCGTGGCGGCCCTCGTCGGCGTGACGCTGGTCGCGCGCATCCTGATGGAGCGCGGCCCCGAAGTCGTGCTGACCTTCAAGACCGCCGAAGGCCTCGAAGCCGGCAAGACGGCGGTCCGGTACAAGGACGTGCAGATCGGCACGGTGCAGACCATCCGCCTCGCCAATGACCGCTCCCACGTTCGTGTGCTGGTGCAGCTCAAGAAGGAAGCCAGCGGCTTCACCGCACAGGACACGCGCTTCTGGGTGGTGCGCCCGCGCCTCGACACCACCGGCATTTCGGGACTCGGCACCTTGCTGTCGGGTGCCTACATCGGCGCCGATGCGGGCACCTCCGAAGAGACCGCCGGCGAGTTCACCGGGCTGGAGGTGCCGCCCATCGTTACGCGCGATGCATCGGGGCGACAGTTCCTGTTGCGGGCACGCGATGTCGGCTCGCTGGACATCGGCTCGCCGCTGTATTTCCGCCGCATCAAGGTCGGCCAGGTCGCGGCTTACGAACTCGATGGCGATGGTCGCGGTGTCACATTGCGCGTCTTCGTCAACGCGCCGTACGACAAGTTCGTCGGCGTCAACACGCGGTTCTGGCATGCCAGCGGCTTCGACGTGGAACTGAATGCCAGCGGTCTCAAGGTACGCACGCAGTCTCTGGCGACCGTGCTGCTGGGCGGCATCGCCTTTCAGGCGCCTGATGACGCGGCAGGTCCGGTTGCGCAGGAGAACGCCGCCTTTGCGCTGGCGGGTGATGAAGCGTCGGCCATGAAGGAGCCGGACGGACCTTCGCAGACGATGCTGCTGTACTTCAACCAGTCGTTGCGTGGCCTGTCGCCTGGGGCCGCAGTCGACTTCCGCGGCGTCGTGATCGGCGAGGTCAAGTCGATCGGCGTCGAATTCGACCGCGACGAGCGCGAGTTCAAGATGCCCGTGGTGGTGCAGATCTACCCTGAACGCATGCGGCGCAGGGCCGTCGGCACGACGACCGATTCGCGTTACTCGCCGCTGGATCGGTGGCAGTTCCTCGTCAGCAAGGGCTTGCGCGCACAGCTGCGCACGGGCAGTCTGCTGACGGGGCAGGTGTACGT
>Ga0247825_10001672_pt1 | contig 14608 bp, 13 predicted proteins | sample 13C_Vanillin_Day_FD_194413 | JGI IMG/M metagenome (GOLD analysis project Ga0247825, IMG submission 194413) | Soil microbial communities from agricultural site in Penn Yan, New York, United States - 13C_Vanillin_Day48 | ecosystem: Environmental > Terrestrial > Soil > Agricultural land | place...
GGATCATCCTCTCGGCATCCGAAGGCTCGATCCGCGCCATTCTCCCCCGCAACGCGATGGCCATGAGCAGCGAAGGCAGCCAGGCCACGGCTCGCGCGGGGGCACTCGTCTCCAAGACTTATCGTGCCTTCAAGTCCTTCAGGGCGCTCAAGAGGGCTATGGGGAGTGCAGGTGAGGGCAAGAGCTGGCACCACATCATCGAGCAGCACGCGGGCAACGCGAAGCGGTTTGGCGCCGAGGCGCTCCACAACACCGAGAACGTCATCAAGGTGGAGACCGAGGTCCATACGCAGATCAGTGCCTTCTACTCGTCCGGCCGGCCGGAGCTAGGAGGCATGGTCGTGCGAGAGTGGCTCTGCACGCAGTCCTACGAGCAACAAAGAGCCTATGGCCTGAAAGTCCTACGAAGGTTCGGGGTCATCCCATGAGAAAGTCTCAGTTGAAGACCTTCCCGACAGAGCGGCTTGTCGAAGAATTCAGAAGGCTCTCCGCCGAGCACGGACATGCACTTGAAGCATCCAACGCCCGCGCAGCCAATCGCAAATTCCCCACCCTCGTGGCCATCATCGATGAACTTCGCGCAAGAGGCCTCGAAGCTCAACGCCAGCTATCGAAGCTGCTGGTTGATCCAGATCCTTCAACCCGCTACTGGACGGCCGGTGCCGTCCTGGATTTCGTTCCCAGCGAAGCGGAGCAGGTGCTTGAGGAACTCTCGCGCACTCAGCGGAACACGCTTGGATTCAGCGCGGATTGGACGCTGGAGCTATGGCGTGAAGGGACTTACAATCCCCCCTGGGCTCCCTTACGCAACGGCAAATGATCACTCGGGCCTACGACGCTCTTTGGAGCACAGACCGCGCAATGAGCCTCAGTACGTCCAGGGGAAGCGCGAGAAGTTGCGCTTGCGCTTCTGCACGAAGGCGTCGCGGCCCTCCTGGGCCTCCTCGGTGCCGTAGGCCAGGCGCGTGGCCTCGCCAGCGAAGAGCTGCTGCCCCACCAGCCCATCGTCCGGCAGGTTGAAGCCATACTTGAGCATCTTGATGGCCGTGGGGCTCTTGGTGTTGATCTCCGCCGCCCAGTCGAGCGCGAAGTCCTCGAGCTGCGCGTGCGGCACCACCGCGTTGACCATGCCCATCTGGAAGGCCTCCTCCGAGGTGTAGTTCCGTCCGACGAAGAAGATCTCCCGGGCGCGCTTCTGGCCGATCTGCCGCGCCAGCAGCGCCGAGCCGTAACCGCTGTCGAAGCTGGCCACATCCGGATCCGTCTGCTTGAAGATCGCGTGCTCCTTGCTCGCGAGCGTCAGGTCGCACACCACGTGCAGGCTGTGGCCACCACCCACCGCCCAGCCGGACACCACGGCGATGACCACCTTGGGCATGAAGCGGATCTGCCGCTGCACCTCGAGGATGTGCAGGCGTCCCAAGCGCGCAGGGTCCGCCTGGCCCTCCTCGCCCTCGTACTTGTAGCCATCCTTGCCGCGGATGCGCTGATCCCCGCCCGAGCAGAACGCCCACCCGCCATCCTTGGGCGACGGCCCATTGCCGGTCATCAGCACGCACCCCACGTCCGTCATGAAGCGGGTGGCCTCCAGCGCGGTGGCCAGCTCATCCACCGTCTTCGGCCGGAAGGCGTTGCGCACCTGGGGCCGGTTGAAGGCGATGCGCACCGTGCCCTGATCCACCGCCCGGTGGAACGTGATGTCCTTGAAGTTGAAACCGTCAACAGCCTTCCAGCGAGCTGGGTTGAAGATGGCAGAGACCATGGGCGCGCACCCTATACCACTTTTACGGGGTCAGGCCGCTTGTCACGCATGGTGACGAACTCCTCCGCGGCCGTGGGGTGGATGCCCACCGTGGAGTCGAGCTGCTGCTTGGTGACGCCGCACTTGAGGGCCACCGCCAGCCCCTGGATGATCTCCGGCGCATCCACGCCCACCATGTGGAAGCCCAGCACACGGCCGCTGGGGCGCTCGACGAGGACCTTCATCATCGACCGCTCCTCCCGGCCGCTCAGCGTGTGCTTCATGGGGCGGAAGCTGGACACGTACACGTCCACCGCGCCGAGCTGCTCACGCGCCTCGAGCTCCGTGAGCCCCACCGTCCCCACCGGTGGCTGGCTGAACACCGCGGACGCCACGCCGGAGTGATCCATGCGCATGGGGTTGTTGTTGAAGAGCGTCTCCGCCAGCGCGCGTCCCTCGGCGATGGCCACCGGCGTGAGGTTGAGGCGATCCGTCACATCCCCCACCGCGTAGATGCTCTCCACCGAGGAGCGCGAGCCCTCGTCCACCACCACCGCGCCTCGCGCATCCAGCTTCACGCCCACCTCCTCCAAGCCGATCCCCCGCGTGTTGGGGGCGCGGCCCGTGGCGAAGAGCACCGCATCCGCCTCGAGCGTGTCCCCCATCCGCGAGAGCACGCTCAGCGTCCCATCCGGGCGCTTCTCGATGTCGCGCACGAAGACCTCGGAGCGGATGTCGACGCCCTTCTTGCGCATCTCCTGCGTGAGAAACGCGCGCACGTCATCATCGAAGCCACGCAGCACTGTGTCGCCGCGGATGAGCATCGTCACCTTGACGCCCAGGGCGTTGAAGATGCCCGCGAACTCCACCCCGATGTAGCCACCGCCCACGATGATGAGCCGGCGCGGCAGCTCCTTCAGGCCGAGCGCACCATCCGAGGTGATGACGTGCTCGATGCCCGGCAGATCGGGCAGGAACGGACGGGAGCCCGTGGACACGAGGATGTGGGCCGCCGTGTAGCGCTTGCCTCCCACCTCCACGGTGTGGGGATCCACGATCCGTCCACGCCCCTCGATGAGCTGCACGCCTGAATCTCGCAGGAGGCGTTTGTAGACGCCGTTGAGCCGGTCCAGCTCCTTGTCCTTGGCCGCTTGCAGCTTCTTCCAGTCGTGCTTCAGCTCTGGGACGGACCAGCCGAAGCCCACCGCATCCTCGAAGTCGTGCCGGAAGTGGGCGCCGTAGACGAGCAGCTTCTTCGGGACACAGCCGCGGAGGACACAGGTGCCACCCACCCGATCCTCCTCGCAGATGGCCACCCGCGCCCCGTGCGAGCCCGCACGGCGGCTCGAGGCCACCCCGCCCGAGCCCGCACCCATCGTGAACAGATCGAAGTCGTACTGCGGCATGGGTCTCCCCTCCAGGCCATGGAAGTCCAGGGAGAGATCTTAGCCGGGCTCAAGCGCGAGCGCCGTCGAAGTCCTCCACTTCGTAGAGGAACCTGGTGCCACCCATCAGCTTGCGGTTGTTCGAGGTGCTCTGGACGAACACCACGTACTTCTCCAGGCTGGCGGGGCGGATGCGGACCGTCTCGCCCGGAGGCTGATCGACAACCGCGTCGAGATCGTCTTCAGCTTTGACACCACGGGCAGCATGTATCCATGTCTGGCGCAGGTGCGGAAGAAGGTGGGCGCCACGGTCTCGCGGCTCATGAAGGAGATTCCCGGCATCCGCATTGGGATCATCGCGCGTGAGACCCATGGAGCCTCCGCGAAACGTCAGACTGGTGTGCCAGCGCGCGTCCAGCGCACGTCTCGGCGGCCTAGGATGGTGCGTGATGAGCGAGGAACTCGAAGCACTGCGGCGCAAGGCCAGGCCCGGCGATCTCGAGTCGCTGCGGCGGCTCGATCGAGCGCTCCAGCGTTCAGGCTGGCGTGTGGAGGGGAAGACCCTCCGGGAGTGGATCTCCGAGTTCGCCACCTACCCGCTGGGCGACTACCTGGGGATGCCCGAGCCCGCGCAGGTGCTGAGCCAGGCCGGGCTGGCCGCCGTTCCCGCGCTCGTGGAGGCGCTGCGGACGAAGCGGCTGTCTCTCCGAAGCGATCACGACATCCGGATCCGCGCCCACTGCGTCTCCACGCTCGCCTTCATCGAACCGGCTCCTGTGTGCGCCATCCCCGCGCTCCTGGAGACCCTCCATGTGCCGAGCCTCCGCCTGCGGCGTCTGACGCTCCGCGTGTTGGCCTTGAAGCTCCCTCCCCGCCCCACCACCCTCGCGATCCGAGAGCTCCTCACGTGTCTCACCCACCGGCGCGAGCCCGAGGTCCGGACCGAGGCCGCGCACGTGCTGTCCAAGCTCGAAGGGCCTGTGCCGCCCGAGGTCCGCCGTGCCGCGATCGAGCGCCTCACGGATGTGGACAAGCGGGTGCGGCGGCACGCCCTGCGGATCCTCGCCCGGCTCCCCGCACCCGACCCGGAGGTGCGCACTGCCGTCGAGGAGCAGATCATCCTGGATGATCTCAACCGGCTGGAGGCCATCACCACCCTGCTGGGCTTCGACGAGCCCCGCGCCTTTGAGTTCCTGCGGGAGGAGGTGCGCTGGGCCGAGGCCTCCCCACAGACCGATCGCCTCCTCCTGCGGTGCATGCGAGCGCTCCAGCTCATCGAACGGCTGGGCGCCAGAGCCGAACCCACCCTCCCGGCCTTGCGCCGCGCCTATCCAGCCTCCCGGCTCGAGACCGCCGTCCTCGCCGCTGTCTCCAGCATCATCCGGGGCCAGCTCTCCGCCCAGATGCCAGCGCCAGGCCCCGAGCAACTCCGGGATGAGCGTGCCATCCAGCTCCTCCAGGACCCGCCATCCGAGGAGCCTTCCGAGTCCCCGGAGCAAGCGCTGGCGCGATGGGCCGCGGGCTTCATCCCGTATGGGCAGGAGATGTGCGTACGCATCGCGCTAGCCGCGGCGCGCCGCGTCGCGGGGCTCTGGGAGAACGAGTACCCCGTGAACGGCTCGCCCCGTGAGGCGCTCGATCTCCTGGAGGAATGGCTGTGCGATCCCAATGAGACGGCCGCGCGGAGCGTCGTCGAGCGGGGTGATGTCATCCCCAGCCAGCTCTGCGCCCCGGCTGCCTTCTCCGCCTCCTGGTCCACCACCTTCGCCACCCTCTGCGTGCCCACCGACGAGCAGCGCGAGCAGTGGGGTCAGCGGGCCCAGCCCCTCGACTCGGCACAGGGAGGCTACCTGGGCTCGGCCGTGCTCAGTGCCTGCCGGGCACTCGGCGGCAGGTCCGTGATCACCCTGGCCCTCGGCTCCAGCGAGGAGCCGCCTCGCTTCTCCGGGCAGCAAGCAGCCCAGGCAGTGCGGCAGGCCATTGTGGACGAGGTTCTTCCCTGGGTGTGTGGCACGTGGGATCCCGTCAAGGATGTCCTCCAGCGCCGGCGTGCGTTGCTCGCGCGAAAGCCGGTGCCGCCAAGCACGGGCAGCTATCCTCCCAGGTGAACCCCGAGAGGGCTTGGGACTTCACCAGCGTCACAGACCGTGGGGGACGATGGGAGGGCCGTGCTCTTCCCGGAGTAACAGCCGCCACTCACCCCTCCTGGGGCTCGGGGGCCTCCAGCAGCTTGTAGAGCGTCTTGCGGTCCACCCCCAGCAACCGCGCCGCCTCACTCTTGTTGCCGCCCGCATGCTGGAGCACGTGCGCCGCGTACCTCCTGGACAGCTCCGCCAGGCTGGGCAGATCCTCCGCCAGCCCCGCTGCCTTCTTCTGAGCGTCACCAATGGGCTCCGGGAAGTCCTGCGGCCCCAGCACCCCTGTCACGTTCAGCGCCAGCGCCCGCGCCATCACATTCTCCAGCTGCCGCACGTTCCCCGGCCAGTCATACGCCGTCAGCCGCGCCATCGCCTCCGGCGTCACCACCGGCCGCACTCCACCCCGCGCGTGCAGCGCAGCGAAGTGATCCACCAGCGCCGGAGTGTCCTCTCGCCGGTCGCGCAGCGGTGGCAGGTGCAGGTGCACCACGTCCAGCCGGTACAGCAGATCCTCGCGGAACAGCCCCTCCGCCACTCGCGCCTTCAAGTCCTTGTTCGTCGCCGCCACCACTCTCACGTCCACCTTCACCGGGGCGCTCTCCCCCACCCGCCGAATCTCTCCCTCCTGCAGCACTCGCATCAGCTGCGACTGCACCTTCAGCCCCACGTCCCCGATCTCGTCCAGGAACAGCGTGCCGCCGCTGGCCTCCTCGAACAGGCCTCGCCGCGCCCCCGCCGCACCCGTGAAGGCGCCTCGCGCGTGCCCGAACAGCTCGCTCTCCATCAGCGTCTCGGCGATGGCGCCACAGTCCACCGGGATGAACGGCCCGCCCGCCCGCGCCGAGCGCCGGTGCAGCGCGCGCGCCACCATCTCCTTGCCCGTCCCCGTCTCGCCCGTGATCAGCACCGGCACTTGCGTCGCCGCCGCCCGCGCCACCTGCTTGTAGACCTCCAGCAGCGCCGGGCTGCGGCCCACCAGCGTGCTGCGCTCCACCTGCTTGCGCAGCGAGCGGTTCTCCTCTACCAGCCGCTTCTGCTCCAGCGCCCGCTTCGCCACACGCAGGATGGCGTCCACGTCGAAAGGCTTGGACAGATAGTCGAAAGCCCCCTGCTGGATGCTGTCCAGCGCTCCCTCGATGTTCCCGAACGCCGTCACGACGATGACCGGCGTGTCCGCCATCCGCGCCTTCACGGCCTGGAGCACTTGGAGCCCATCACCGGGGTTGGGCATCGCCATGTCCGTGAACACCAGGTCGAAAGGCCCCTCCTCCGTCAGCCGCTCCTCGGCGCTCTTCGGATCGGCGGCCAGCACCACCTCGCCCAGCGTGCCCAGCAGCCGCTTCAGCAGATCCCTCGCATGAGGATCATCATCCACGGCGAGGAGGCGCACGGCCGTCATGGCGCCGCCCTCCGCGGGGACGGAGCCAGCTCGGCGCTTGCCGTCGCGGGCGAGCTCACCCGCCGGATCCGGACTGTCATCGTCGTCCCCACGCCTTCCTGGGAGTCCACGCTCAAGGTACCTCCGTGCGCCTCCACCAGCCGCTTCGCGGTGGCCAGCCCCAGCCCATGTCCCGGCAGCCCTCGAGCCTCGGGCGCACGGAAGAACGGCTGGAAGAGCGAGCTCATTGTGGCCGCGCTCATGCCAATACCATTGTCCTTCACTTCCAACACCGCGTCTCCTCCTGACTGGGAGACGCGGACGGAGACGCGCGGCGAGGGCCGCCCCGCCGTGTACTTCACCGCGTTGGACACCAGGTTGCGCGCGATGACCAGGAGGAGCTGGTTGGGACAGTCCACGCGGATGTCCGGCTCCAGCTCGCGCTCCAGCGCCACACCCTGGGCCGACGCCGTCTGCGACAACTCCAGCAGCACCGTGCTCACCACAGTGTCCAGCTCCGCCGAGGTGTGCTCGCCCCGCGTGCCCGCCCGGCAGAAGCGCAGCAGCGCCTCGATGAGCTCGCCCATGCGCACCGCGCTGGACTCGCACTGGGCCAGCATCTCCAACGCGCCCGCGTCCTGCACCGCGCCCGTGCGCCGGATCAGCGTGAGGTAGCCCTTCAGCGGCGCCAGCGGGCCCATCAAATCGTGCGCCACACGGTGCGTGAAGGCGTCCAGCTCCCGGTTGGCCCGTCCCAGCTCCTCGAGCTGCCGCTGGATGGTGGCCTCCTGCCGCCGCAGCACCCGGGTGATGCTCCAGCCGACCAGCAACGAGATCAGCACGGCCACCAGCGCCACTCCCGCGCCCAGCACCGTGTTGCGCGTCCGCATGTGGGCCAGCCGCCCCACCAGTGCCTGGGCCTCCTCCGCATTCTCCCGGGCCAGTTGGCTGGCCAGCGCGTCCACCTCCATCACCCGTGGGCGGATGCGATCGGCCAGGTGGTGCCTGGCCTGCTCAGCCTCACGCTGATGGGAGAGCACGGCGGCCGCGCGCGTCTGGTCCGCCAGGGTCTGGCAGGCGGCGTTGAAGCGCTGCCACGTCACCTCCTCCCCAGGCGGCAGGTTGCGCGTGTAGGCCTCGGAGGAGCGGCGGATGTCCTCGAGGATCTCCTCCATCACTGCGTTGGCGGCCTCGCGCCCCGCACCATCCTTGGCGCGAATGTGCGCCTCGATGGCGCTCTCCAGCGAGAGCGCATCCACGCGGATGCGGCCGATGAGGCCTGCTCGCTCGAGGGCCTCGCGCACCAGCGCGTCCACCCGCTGGCCGCTGCGCACCTCTGTCCAGAGGGTAAAACCCGCCACCGCGGACAGGAGCGTGACCGCGAACAGGAAACCGGCCCGGTAGCCACGAATGGGCGCGCGTGCGTTCACACGGGACTCAAGGGGAGGTCTGCTGCTCAGCTTGTGGCGCCGAGACCGGAGGCTCCTGCGGAGTGCTGTGCCGCCGTGCCCGCGAGAGCGCCGACTCGAACCACACGTCCGCCATCTGCTCGTGCATCTCCGCCAGCTCGCGCTGCCGGACCTGGAGCTGAGCGTTGTGCCCCTCCAGGACATGGCGCTCGACCTCCAGCCGCGCCATCTCCTCGATCAGCGCCTGCCGAGCCTGCTCGGCCTCCATGCGCTCGAGCTGGAGTTCCTCCAACGTGGACTCAGCCGCCGCCAGCCGCTGAGCCAGCTCCTCGGAACGCGCGCGCTCCTCCTCATACTGGAGCCGCCACGCCTCCGCTTCCCGCACCAGAGCCGGGATCTGAGGTGACGCGGCAGGAGGGACGGTCGCGCACCCCAATCCCCAGCCCGCCGCCACGGTGACGATGAAGAGGTACCGCATGTCCCGCACATTGCAGAAGACCTGGGAGCCCGTCAAAGAGCAGCCAGTTGCTCTCAGGAACGAGAAGAGCGTCTTCAACCCCACAAGCATGTCGTCTCAGGTCGGAGAGCGGCTCCTTGAGGAGCGTTTCAGCACGGTGAGTGCCCTGCTGGGGAAAAGCTCCACAGCCGCGAAGGTGGGATGGGACAGGAATCGCGGGGTTTCCTCGTGGCACGGATGCTGCTCCAAGCCGACCCATGGATACGGCAGCAATCACGCGCCGTTCCTGCCCTGAAACTGGAGACCCTCACCATGAAGAAGCTCGTTGCCGCCCTCGCCCTCGTTGTTGCCTCCACCGCGTTTGCCTCCGACAAGGCTGCCGAGACCAAGCCGGTCGCTGAGCAGAAGGCTCCTGCCGCGGAGACGAAGGCGCCGACCGCCGAGACCAAGCCGGCCGACGCCAAGCCCTCGAACACGAAGGCCGCCGAGAAGAAGGCCGAGACCGCGGCGGACACCAAGTAACTCCCGCTCCCTTTGGGAGTTGCGCGGGGGTGCTCTCCTTTCGGATGAGGAGGGCGCCCCCGTGGTGTTTTCAGCGGGTCTCCGCCTGGGCTCGCGCCTGTGGGGCGGAGAGCCCGCCTGACAGCATGCGCCCATCGTGGATGTGCAGGGCGCGCCGTGCGTGGGCCACCACCCGTGGATCGTGGGTGGAGAAGAGGAAGGTGACGCCCTTGTCGCGGTTGAGCGCCAGCATCAGGTCGATGATCTGATCGCTGGTGGCCGAGTCCAGGTTGGCGGTGGGCTCGTCGGCCAGCACGAGCTGGGGCTGGGTGATGAGGGCGCGGGCGATGGCGACGCGTTGACGCTGGCCGCCGGAGAGCTCGTCTGGCCGATGGCGCAGGAAGGGCAGCAGGCCCACCGCATCCGCGAGCGCCTCCACCCGCTTGCGCAGCACCGCGCGGCTCTCGCCGTCCTTGCGGACGACGCAGGGGAACTCGATGTTCTCGGCCACATCCAGCACGGGGATGAGGTTGAAGCTCTGGAAGATGAAGCCGATCTTCCGGTTGCGCACCTCCGCGAGGGCGTCGAAGTCGCGATCGCCGACCTCCTCTCCATCCAGCCGGTAGGAGCCGTGGGTGGCGCGATCCAGGCACCCGATGATGTTGAGCAGCGTGGTCTTCCCACTGCCGGAGGGTCCTGTCACCACGGTGAACTCGCCAGCGCTCACGGTCAGGTCCACGCCGCGCAGCGCGCTCACCTTCGTCTTGCCCAGCAGGTAGTCCTTGGTGATGCCGTTCAGCTCGATGAGGTTCCGAGGCGACATGGAGGCTCTCAATAGAAGAGGCGGGCCTGGAGCAGGACGCGGTAGGAGGAGGGGACGAGCTCGAACTCGCTGACGTGCTCGCCCGTGGCCGGTACGGTGGCGGCGAGCGAGGCGGGGCCAGAGAAGGGCACGAAGCCGGACAAGGTGAGTGTCATCCACTCGGTGGCGGACCAGGCGACGCTCGGGGCCAGCAGGCCGGAGAGATCGCCCAGGTTGGCGATGAGCGCCGCGGACACGGTGAAGTCGTCGCGGATCTTCGGCTTCTGGAAGGTGAGGAAGGCGTAGTGCCGGGAGACGGGGATGAAGCGGAAGCGCTGCGGAAGGCCCTCGCTCGTCTCGCCCAGGAGCTGCTGCAACACCCGGGACGTGTCCAACCCGTGCTCATCCGCCACGGACAGCAGCGAGAGGCCGTTGACGACCTCCTGGAACTCGGAGCGCTTGAGGCCATCGGCCTGGTACAGGTACTCGGCGGACAGGAGCGACTCATCGGAGAACTGGTAGCGGGTGCCCACGAGGATGTGCGGGCGCAGGCGCTTCTCATCCAGCCGACGCTGGGAGATCAGCGGGTCACCGCGCTGGAAGCAGGCCAGGGCGGCCTCACTGCTCTCCAGACACCCGAGAGTGGGGTAGCTGCGCGCCGAGCCTCGCCCTACCAGGGCCTCCAGGTGCAGCTCATAGTCGTCGAAGAAGTAGCGCGAGAAGGAGAAGCCTAGTCTCGTCTTGTCCTCGAAGTCGTCGGAGTAGAGGTTGGAGTGGAAGAGCATGAGGTTGAGGTCGGCGTTGGCCACGAGGGCATAGGCGCGGGCGGCCAGCAGGTAGTGCGCCTCGTTGTCCAGCGATCTCCACTCCGGGTAGACGAGGAGCGCGCGAGGCAGCCCGCTCTCCTGCTCCAGCACGGCGGGGCTGGCGACGAAGGAGAAGGTGTACTTCTCCAAGGGAACCTCCACACGCAGCATGTACGCGCCCACACGCTGGGAGCTCGGGTCCGTGGGGTCCTTGGGTGGGTTGAGCAGATCGGTGGGGTTGTAGGCCCAGCCGGTGCCCCAGAGGATGCGCTTCTTGCCAGCCAGCAGGTGGAGCGCGGGCACGACTTCGTGGCTCACGTAGAGCTCGCTGAACGAGATGAAGGGGCGCGCCGCGGAGACCTCTCGCACAGGCGCTGCCACCTCCTGTCCCTCTGCGTCGAGGCCCCGGTAGCGCCATGCGCCTTGCAGGAAGAACGACAGGTCTGCCGCCACGAAGCCACCGGGCCGATACTCATGGCGAGGCTGGGTGTTGAGCTCCAGGAGCTGTTGCACCTCGGGCTGAGTGTCCGTGGGCAGCAGGCCATGCACCCGCGAGCGAGTGTACTGCGTGCGGCTCTCCACATAGCCCGTCACCTCCGCGCCCAGAGCCGGCGCAGAGGTGAACAACAGGAGGGCGATGTTCAAGGAGCGCAAGGGCACGGTCTCGTCACTGGTTTTCCCGGAACGGGACCCACACCCGACCTGGGTTGACATCATCCGGTGGTGGCTCTGCTTCCGGTAGCACGCCTCCATCAGGTGGCTGTCGCGAGTCCCTCCAGGCACGAACCCGCACGCGGCCAGCAGGCCCTCCTTCCAGGGGGAGCAGCGAGAGAGAGACTTCGACACAATCCGGATTGCGCTTTCCGGGTGCATGCTCGCTCATGAAGAGAGGCATCTGAATCGGGCCGCCATACCAATAGCCCGGCTCTAGGATCATCACCTCCCCGTCACTCGAGGGCCGAGGGAATGTGTGAATCGTCAGGGACCCAACCGGGTTGCTGATCTCCTGAGTACAATCCCAGACCCAATCCAGCGTCACGTCCCAACCCGTTATGAGCCTCTTGTCAAAGCAGAGGCTCCCTCCGACGGCACCTATCAGCAAGGTCCCCTCAAGAGTTTCCCCATCATAATGGACGTCGCGCAGTTCGAGGTTCGCGCTCCCACGGCTCATCCCGCCGCGCTCAGCACCTATCGCACATGGTGATTTGCCTGTTTCTGAGCTGGGCCTCGCTTGTCCAAAGGGAAAGCCTCTACAGGCCATCAGCAAGAGGAACATGATGCTTGCGAACAGGTGCTTTTTCATACGCATATGATGTCACCTTCATTCGCAGGAACGCCTTTCCCTCCCTTGTGCTCCCAACCACAAGAATGCGCGAGTTCGTGAACTATCGCTTTGACACGGCAATCAAGCCCAGCACCTTCCTCGCACCAATAGGTCTCCTTCACGGGAGAGAACCAGAAGGTCTCTCCCTGAGGCTGAAATGTGTAGCCCATGATGGCATCGGTCCTCTGTGCGCTCCTCCGCTTGCATTCAACACGAACCTCCGCACCACATTGAACTTTGATGCGCCTGCACTGCTGGTCTACACAGTCCCAGAGACGCTCGTCCGTGATCACCTCTGCCCCAGCACGGCACTCTTCGACAGTAGGTAGCTCGATGCAGGTTGAACTCATCGGGGTTCCCTGTGGGACGGAGGTCACGCACCCGCTCCCAACAAGGACTCCCAGCACCATTGCGATTCTCAAGCCTGTGCCCATCAGCGTCCCAAGTCCGTCTGCGTGAAGCGCTGCGCGGGCGCTTCAACCCCACGCTTCAGTGACTTCAACACCAGCTCCGAGCGGCGGCTCTTCACCAGCTCGTTGCGCATGACGATCTTCGCCGGCCGCGTGTAGCCCTTCTCAAACTCGGTGTAGTCGCTGAACTCGGCACTGCGCAGCATCTGCCCGCTCGTACCGAAGTACTGTGCCTTCACCGGCAACCCGTCCGCCTTGCGCACCCACAGCTTGATGGCGTCATACGCCGTCTCTTGCGTCTTCGCCTTCAGCTCCAGCGCCCACGTCTCCGGCACATCCGAGGGCAGCAGCTTCCCCGCGTAGTCCGTCGAGTAGTTCACCCGCAGAATGTCCGCGTTGTTGAAGTCCCCGCCCTGAAAGCTCTCCCGGTTCGCCATCCGCGTGGCTCGCTTCACGTTGGGCAGGTAGATCCAGAGGTTGTCTCCCACGCGCAGGATCTCCTGCCCCTTCACGCTGGCCGGGCTCTTGAACCAGATGCGCGACTTGTCTTCCCCCGCCTTCAGCATCCTCAGCTCATACGTGCGGCTGCTGCCGTCCTCGCGCCACGCCGTCATCTGGGACTCGGCCTCGAAGGTCCGCGGCCCCATCACCTCGTCATAGCGCTTGAGCAGCTCCTCGGGCGTGGGCTCCCCCGCCAGCGCGGGCCCCGCGGCCATCACGGCCACCACTGCGAGCACGAAAGCCTTCATCCGCGGTTCCTTTCCAACACAGGTACCTCAGTTCGAGCGCAGCGCATCCACGGGGTTCAACTGGCTGGCCTTCCACGCCGGCCAGGCCGCCGCCAACACCGCCCCCATCACCGCCACGGCGAAGGCCATCCCCACGAAGAGCAGGTCCAACTCGGGGCGAACGAAGGTCGTCCCGCTCGTGCCGAGGTTCTCCACTGGGATTCCCTTCGCGCCCAGAAAGCTCACGATGGCCGCGCCCAGCGCCACGCCTCCCACCCCGCCCACCACGCCAAGCACCATCGCCTCCAACAGAAAGAGCCTCAGCACCTGCCGCCGCTTCACCCCCACCGCCAGCATGGTGCCTATCTCCCTTACCCGCTCGAACACGCTCATCAACATGGTGTTGATGATGCCCGTAAGGATGATCACGAAGAGGATGGCGGAGATGACCCCCAGGATGAACCTCTGCCGCTGGATGACATCGCGCACGAAGGGCTGCAGCTCCTGCCAGGTGTGCACCTCATAGGCCGGTCCCAGGGCCACGCGCAGCTGTGCCGCCACCTCCTCCAGGTCCCCAAGGTCCTTCACCGCCACCACCAGCTCCGTCACCCGGCCGTCCATTCCCAGCAGCTCCTGCGCGAGCTTCAGCGGCACCGCCACCACACGCTTGTTCTCGAAGGGCAAGGTGGACTCAGTCAGCCCCTCCACGGCCACGTCCATCGAGTTCGCCTGCCCCTTGGGACTGGAGGCCGCCAGCGTGACCCGGTCCACCATCCCCTCCGTCATCTGCCGGGTGGGCACCGCCCGGAACGAGCGCGCCAGCTCGCTGCCCAGCAGCGCCTGGGCATGGTCTCCCGGCGCCAGGACGCGGCCTCCGGCGCGCACCTCGAAGCCGAACCGAGGCACCGCCCGCTTCTCCCGCGCCGGATCCAGCCCGCGCCCGACGAACGTCGTCTGCGCCACGCCGTTGCTCACCAGCCCAGAGAACGTGAGGCGCCCCGAGACTCCCGCCACCCCGGGCACCGCCTCGATGCGAGCCAGCAGCGCCTCGTCATATGGAAGGCTGGGCTCGAGCGGCAGCGCCTCCACGCTGGCCATGTACCCAGTGGGGTGGATCTGCAGCGCGCCCGTGCGGCCCTTCACCACGTCATCCACCATCAGCCGCATGAACCCATCGGTGATGCCGCGTGTCGTCACCACCGCGGTGACGCCCAGCAGCACGGCGGAGAGAGTGATGAGGCTGCGGCGCCGGTTGCGCGCCACATTGCGCACAGCCATGCGAGGAAAGGGACTCATGTGCTGGCCAGCGCCTCCACGGGCCTCAGCCGCGATGCGCGCCACGCCGGCCACAGCGCCGCCAGTCCCGCTCCCACCGCTGCCATCGCCACCGCGCGCCCCAGGTACGCGATCGGCACGAAAGGCCGGATGATGCTGTCCACGTTCGCTCCCGGCGAAGGCAGCAGAATGCCCCGCTGGTGCAGCCAGTACGTCACCGCCCCGCCCACCAGCGCTCCCAGCACTCCTCCCAC
>Ga0247825_10001673_pt1 | contig 14605 bp, 19 predicted proteins | sample 13C_Vanillin_Day_FD_194413 | JGI IMG/M metagenome (GOLD analysis project Ga0247825, IMG submission 194413) | Soil microbial communities from agricultural site in Penn Yan, New York, United States - 13C_Vanillin_Day48 | ecosystem: Environmental > Terrestrial > Soil > Agricultural land | place...
GGTCAGGTTCGTGGGCCAGGATAGCCGGCGCTTCATAGTTGGGGTTGTTGTCGAACAGCCGCTCACCAAGCAACACAGTGCGGTGAGTGCGAAGGGCAGCGTGAATACTATCAACGGGCATCTGGAGGCGGTCGTACATGCAGACGACTTGCGCCGGCGTCCCTTCCAGGAGGCAATCGAGCGTCGCTTCCCAGTGACAGACCAGGTCAGACGGGATGCCCGCAGCGAGGGTCCATGAAAGATCCGCCACCACACGGACGCCGGGATGCCGCTCCGTGCTGCGCTCTATCGCTTCCCACACCTGCCGGGCCATCCGGATTGAGTTGAACTCGCCTGGGGGCAGCCATCTAGCGTTCGAGCGAAAGCTCAGGTTCCCCGCCTCGATGTTGGCGTGGACATCGATTCCATCTTCCTCGAGCGCCGCTTTCCACAAACCGAACCGGCTGCCCTCGATCAGGAGTATGCACCTCTCGCCCTGCGCGATTCCCTCGCGGACAAAGGGGAGCAATGCTTGCGTCGACTTTTCTGCTCCGTCGAATAGGATGCAACTGTGGAGGTTGTTCACGCGCAGGCGCGTCAGTGTAGAGGCTTCCGTTCTCATTTCACCCTGAATGGAGGATATAGTACCGGCGCCAGCGTCCCCTCTAGCGCGCGACCAGTGGAGTCTACGGGCTTCGAAAGCCAAAATCTACCAGAGTGGTATGCGATCTTTGATGATTTCTAAACTGCAATCACTGTCAACGCCTGCCTAGGGTGGCGGAGGCAGCACGACCTCTTCCTCGCCCGCCATCCGCGTGGCCACGCGGCTCACGACGATGATCGAGAGCGATTGGTCGGCGCCAAGCAGCTTGTAGATTTCCGGGGCCAGCGGCAGGAGATGTTCGAGGTTGTCGAGGATAAGGAGATGTGGCTTCTGGAGAGCTTCCGGGACCTCAGACGGCACCCGCCGGGTGCGGACTGGAGCCGAGATTGCCTCGACCGCGTGAACAACGTCGATCGCTCGCGCATAGCCTTCGAGGCTTACATAATCCATGCGCACTGCCTCGCGATCTGCGAGGCGCCTGCCGACTTCGATTGCCAGTCGGGTCTTTCCCGAGCCTGGCGGACCTGTCACCGAGATCAAGCGATTGCGGCGGTTAAGGATGAGAGTACAGAGGTTCGCGACGCGTCTGTCTAGTTCGGCATCTGTGACCTGCAGCCGAGGCCGAGGATGGGACCTGGCCCGCCTGACGGCGGAGGAGAAGCGCTCGCGCTCGTCCTCACGGAGCGAAAGTGCGCCCGCAAGCGCTTCGACGGTCGGGTGGTAGGCCCGGCTTCGTACACCGCGTTCCAGGTCGCTGATTGCACGCGAACTGATACGGGCCTTTTCTGCCAGCTCAATCTGGGACAGACCCGATCTTCGCCTGTACATGCGAAGAAGGCCTCCAAAGGAATCGTCTTCCGGCTCATCGGATTCCATTGCGGACGCCGCGTTCCCAAATCTGTGCTTGGCCTGGCTGATTGCGGTCATTCTTAGCCGGAAACGGAGCCTTAGGAAACCCTTGTGTTTCGAAGATGGCCTGATTGTTATGTCTTTGTAAGACGGGAATAAATTCCCAGGGTTTCACCCGTCATCCCCTGCCTTGACTGGCACCGGTGCTCCAAAATAGCGAGTTCTGGTATCCCTCAGGGGCCCATCGATTGCGAATACTGGAATCGCCCGTGGCACTGGCAGACGGGACTATTTCAAAGGGGTGTCCAGATGGCTTATGAGGGAGACACATACGGTTCCGCGCGCTCTAGTGAGACGCATGATGGCCTGCTGGTCACCGGGATTTTCCTGTTCGCTGCTGTTCTGATGTTGCTTGGAGGCTCGTTCCATGTCCTCCAGGGTCTCGCAGCACTGTTGGACGATGGCTTCATCCCCTCCGTTGGAAACTACGCCTACGACATCGATATCACGGCATGGGGATGGATGCACCTGATCACGGGCACATTCCTTGCCCTGGCCGGAGCCGGTCTGCTTTCAGGAGCGATCTGGGCCCGCTTGCTTGCGCTGTTCATCGTCGTGGCCTCAGCCATAATCAACTTCGTCTACATTCCCTATCAGCCCCTCTGGTCGCTGGTTCAGTTGACTCTGAACGGCCTGGTTATCTGGGCCCTCCTGTCCTACCGCATGACGGACGACGATCTGGCCTGAGTTCATCGCGTTTCGACATCTGACTCAGGAGGAATCACGGTGAGGTTCACCGCCGTCCATGTCCCGCGCACATTCCGGATGTCCTTGCCTTCGCCGCGAGAGAATCTCATGCAGGCTGGAGCGAAGCCCCGCGGCCTTTACATCCTGGCCGGCGCCCAGGCCCTGAGTTCGGTCCTGCTTGCCATCGCTTCGGCGTCTGGCTTTGAGTCTAGCCTCGGCGATTCTCAGACCGAGTCGCTCGGCATGGTGGTCGCCATCACCGGCCTTGTCCTGGTCGCCGCTCTCCTTCTCACTGCGCAGTGGGCACGCCTCGCGACGATGGTCTGGATCTGCGCCTTGATGGCCCTTCAATTGGCCCTCTATGCGCGCGACGACTCGCCCCACTACCTTGTAATGGCCCTCTGCCTGGTCCAGGTGATCTACCTCAACCAGGCAGACGTGAAGCGAGCATTGACCCCGCAGCCGCCCGGGGGGCTCGACCCATGACCTCTCCCAGTGGGTCGATCTGGCGACCCGTCAATGCGGGTGATCCTGCGGCGAATTTGGAACTGCTCCGGCGGTACGAGCCGGTGCTTGCCTTCACCGAAGGTGAGATGTTCTTCCCGATGAACGTCGAGGAGTATGTCCACCGCAGTGCCTTGTACCAGCGGCTCGACGATGGGCGGACGGAGCTGCTGGCAAAGAGTGGCGAGCTGACGCCCCGTAGCCTGGCGGAGGTAGGTGCGTCCAGGTTCGGTGACAGACTCTTCCTGCGGTTTGTGGAACGGCCGGTTAACGGGGCGACTCTGCGCAACTGGAGCGCTCACCGCCCAAAGCTCAAGGAGCGCCGCCATCTGTCGGGCGTGGGTCTGGTCGATCGCCTTGGCGACGCTATCGCACGCATCCCAACTCCTGGAGGCGCGCATGCAGCCGAGGGGACCGTCGCCAGCGCCCAACTCCAGTACGCAGATGTGCTGTCCCACGCACCGCGCTTTGTCTACTACGGACGTGTGATCGAAGAGCGGGCGTATACGGTGCTCAGCTATCACTTCTTCTACGCCATGAGTGACTGGCGCTCTTCCTTCTTTGGCGCGGGCGACCATCAAGGAGATTGGCAGCAGGTTTCCGTCTTCCTGGCCAACGTGGCAGACGGGTATCTCGAACCTGCGTGGATTGCCTGTGAATCTGCTGGGAGGGTGGACGTCCGCGCCTGGGAGGACCCGAGCGTGAGCCGGATTGAGAATCATCCCGGGGTCTTCGTGGCTGCCGGTTCTCACGCAGGCTATTTGGCCCCAGGCGAATTTATTACCCATGCGGAGCTGGAAGCCCTGCGGCCGCTGTCCGGCCTGCGAGATCGGATGTCCCGGTTTTGGAACAGCGGAGTCGATCGAAGGCCGGCCCGGGCGCTGGCAGTGCCGTTCGTCGATCATGCGTCGGGCGATGGCGTACGAATCGGACCGGGGCGGTCGTGCGGATGGGAGCCGGAGGTCATTGACGCATCGCAAACCTGGGTAGAGGACTATCGAGGCGTCTGGGGGCCGGACGAACGCGGCGCTTTCGCTGCCAGACGGTCGCACGGTGGGCCCATGTACGACGCCGATGGCAACGTCCGCCGGTCATGGAGCGACCCTGTCGGATGGGCAGGCCTCGACAGGCAGGCTGTCCCAGCGATGGTGGACGTGGAACTCTCGCGCCGCATTGACGTGCTCGAGCACGATGCTGCTGTCGCCATGGAGGGCGCCGGTACCCTCCGCAGCGTGCTGCCCCAGCTGCAACTAGAAATCGAAGCGCTGGAAGTTGCTTCGGGCGCCGGTTCCCTCCTCGCCAAGCGCAAACATCAGCTGGACCGGGTCGAGGCTGAGATTGAAGAGTACGAAGCCCGCCGGACCGAAGACCTGGTCAGTGCAGACGCATGCCGAAACCTTCGGCGCTCTCGCGATGTCAACGACAGCACGAAGACACGCCCCGGGTCTGCAGCCAAGGTAGTGGACGGCATGTCACAGAGAAGGACTGCCGATGTCTCTGCGGGAGCCATCGCCGCCGCCGTGGTGCTTGCGGCTGTCGCCCTACTGGTTCTAGGTGCGCCCTGGTATACGGCAGTGGTGCTGCTAATTGTCGGCGCCTTCGTGGTCGACAATGTCCTTCGCGGCACATTCGAATCCTTCGTCAGCAACGCGGCAATCGTCCTGGCGGTGGCGACGGGCGTCATTCTGATCTACGAAGTGTTCTGGCCACTGACCATCTTCGCGCTCGCCGCTCTGGGCGTCCTGCTTCTTATCAGCGATGTGCGTGAGCTGCGAGCGCGCTAGTTACTCGGTCAACTACGTGGCTAACTGTGTGCGTTCTATGGCTTTCCTTCCCCGTTTCTGAGGCGTTATAACTCATGTCTGCAAGGATGTCCTTGAAGGGCATCCGCGCAGGATCCAAGCTGTTCAGTCACATAGTGATACGGTCAGCAAATCACCTCGCCACAAGTCCGAGGTGAACTGTGGCCATTTGGACCCCCACCAGCCAAGGCAGACCAGCCCTTCGAACCGCAGCATCTTCCTTGATGAGCATCCTCGATGGCTCATCGCTGGCCATCGTTGCATTCAACCCCGATGGTCAATTCGCGTACGGTAACGACACCACCGAGCAGTTGCTTGGCTATGACGAGCGTGAGCTGACTTCTCATCACCTCACCGACGTTCTCAACGCCGACCCCGAATGGATCAACGAGCAGCTCGCGACGCTTGGACAGGGCGAGCCGTGGAGCGGTCATGTCTCTTTTCGGCGCCGCAGGGGCGACTCGGTCGCCTTCGCAGTCAACGCGTTCTCAACGGAAACGCCCGAAGGCCCGGCTTACATCGGTCTCTTGCACACGCCGCTGCCTGAGGATGCGGACTCGGAACGCCTGGAGCCTTCGGCGGCGTTCTCCCTCGATTCGCGCGAACTCTGCGCGATCCTCCTTATGTGCGAGGGCTTCGCAGACAAGGAGATAGCCAGCCTGCTGGGCACGTCCGTCTGGACGGTGAACAAGGAAGTTGGCCGCATCCTGCGCAAGATGAACGCGACCTCGCGGACCGAGGCGTGCATCAAGGCCATTCGCCACAACCTGATCCTCTAGCCCTTCGCCGCCGAGGCCGCGCACCCTGACGCTCCGAGAATACCTATCTCTGGGGATGTAAGCCCGGTCACCTGCCTGCATATTTGCAGCAGTCCGTTGCTGCCGGATAACGGTGTCCGGAGGCGGCTTAAGGAGGGGTATATGTCTGCCGGACCGCTCGAGCTGATCGTCCTCGGATTCGAAGGTGACAATTTCAGGGGCGAGATCGCAAAGGCTATCGAAGAGGCGGAGTCGACAGGCTCCGTTCGCGTTGTTGACCTCGTCTTCGTCCTCAAGTCGCCCGACGGCAGCATCACAGCGATGGAAATCGAGGACGCCCAGCCGTTCGCCGCCGACTTTGAGTCCCTGACTCGCGACGTGCGTGGCCTCCTCACCGAAGAGGACGCGATGACCATCGCAGAGCTTCTGCCACCCAACACGGCTGCCCTCGCAGCCGTCATCGAGCACACCTGGGCGACCCAAATCTCCGAGGCCGTTAAGCGCGCCGGTGGCCGCATGCTGGCCAGCCAGCGCATTCGCCCAGATTCTATCGACTCCATCAGCGACGAGATCGACGCCCTGATTCGGGCCTGACGCAAGGGAGGATCAAAATGCTTCGAAGACGACGTGGAATGGGTCTGCTTGGAGCGGCGGCGGTCGGTGGCGTGGCATACGCCGCCGGTAACAAATATGCCAACAATCGTAACGCTGAGCAGGACCAAAACGATCAGATCGCCTACTTGCAGGCGCAACAGGCTGAGCAAGCGCGCCAAGCACAGATGCAGCAGGCTCCGCCTCCTCCGCCGCCAGCACAGGCGGCCGCTGCCCCTCCCAGCATGGATCAGAAGATAGCCCAGCTGCAGGAGCTGGCCGGTCTGAAGACGGCGGGCGTGCTCTCGGATGAGGAGTTCGCCGCCCAGAAGGCGAAAATCCTCGCTCAGTAGCAGTCGCTCAAAGCTCGAAAAGCACCACTCCTAGCCTGACAAAGCAGGGTAGGAGCGCGTGCGTCGCTCATGACGTCGCGGGGGCCACATGACGAACAGCAGCGCCAGACGTTCTCATGCTTCCGCAATCGCATCGATCATCCTCGCAGCGACGTCGATGGTATTGGTCGCGTGCGCGAACGAAAGCGACGCCAACCCACCTCAAGCGCCTATCGATGGGACCGGTGTGAGTAGTTTCTCACCGATTTGCCGCGACGTCGCTGCGACCCGGAAATCGATGGAGGATGCCGTCACCTCCGTCTTGAGGCTAGATGAGGTTGCGTTAGACGACGCCAGCAGCGAAGCCCACGCCCACCTGGACAGTCTGGCTGAGTCGGCGCGCGGATCGGGTCAAGAGGCACAGGTTGAGAAATTGTCCGCCGGCATCGTGGAGTTCGAACGGTTGCTCGCGCAGCCTCAGCTCTCCTGGTCTGATGCGAAGGTGCGAACTCAAATCCGGCAGATTTCAGACGACCTCGTGGCAATCGAGAACACGGCGGGGTGCCCGGCCTGAACTAGCGGCCACCGCTATGGTCCTCCCTGAACAAGGGGCTGGGTGCTCCCGCCGTGTTAGCCTCGCCGCCTTCTTGCAATCACGAAATCCTGCCTTCTGGCCTGTTCCTTTGAGGTGGACGATTGAGCCATCAATCCAAACGAGCAGTTCCCTCCGGAGCGCTCGCACTATCTCGTAGGAGCAGAAGATGAATAGCGGAACACGAAAGACTCTCATCGCCGGCAGCATCGTTGCCCTGGGCACCGTCGCCATCGCCCGGTCGCAGAAACGCCGGCATGCGACGGTTACCACAGACAAGGCTCAGCAGATGCCAACCGATCCGGCAATTGGAGAGCCGGCCATGGAGATGCCCGCTGCTGACAAGACGAGTACGCTGCAGTCGATGGACCCAGCCATGGAGTAGAAGGGGCACTACTTGGCCCAACTCCTGAGGTGAGTTTCATTTCCGGTCAAAGAGGAAGGCGGCTCCAGTTGAGCCGCCTTCTCGTGTGTCCAAGCCTGATTATCCCTATGCGTAGGTCACCCGCCGCCCGCGGAAGACGCCCAACCCGGTGAACGACATATCGAGTACGAACGCCAAGGCGAGCCACAGCCAGTCGATGTCGTCGACGCTGCCGTTAGGCGCCACGATGACGAACATCAAGGTCGTCCAGGGTAACAGGATGAATCCAAGAACGGGCCATACCCATTGGTCCTGGAACGCTCGCTCCCACCGGCCGGGTGCAATCAACCACCACAGGACCATGGTGATTCGAGGGCCGGTGAGCAGCAGGAGAAAGAAGCCGCACATCGAGTTCTCCTTTGGTATCACAGAGGACAGGCTGTCCCGAAGGTTCGCCTGAAGACAAAAAAGGACCGGACGAGCATCGCCGCTTTGGCGTGCTCGTCCGGTCTTCGCTCGTGGGTCGTTACGTGTCGCTCAGCTCGCGACCGTGTGCGATCACCGCCCAGAGAATGCCGCCGTCGACGGCGAGCATGATGATTGACCAGACCGGGTAGTAAGGGATGGTGAGAAAGTTGATGATGGCGGACACCGTCACGACCGCCACAGCAACGATGCGGGCCAACACCGACCCCGAAAGCAGGCCTATACCGGCTATCGCGACGACGATGCCGCCTACCATGTGGATCCATCCCCAGGTGGATATGTCCATATCGAAGGCGTAGCCGCCGACGACCACGAAGAAGTCGTCGTTGATCACCGCCGCGAGTCCCTCGATAAAGTGAAAGATACCTCCGATGACCATCAACGCAGATGCCAGGATCAGGAAAGAAACCGCCCAGGGGCTGACCTCGGTGGTGTCGCGGGGAGTGGTGCCTTCGTAGGCGCCTTCTTGAAAGGTCATAAGTAGCTGACTCCTTTCGCGTTCGGGCCTCCCTGCCCTCCAGAGATTTGCCCAGCGATACGGCACCAGACTGCTGGACGCGACGCCCGCATCACACCTGATTAGTAGCCATTTCTATGTTGCAGCAGCCTTGCGGTCATCTCGGCCTGTTTGCGCTGTCCCTCGGCGAGGTATGTCGTCACGGCGGCGCAATGCTCAGACCTCGCCTTCATTGGTACCTCCTCCAGACGGTTGACTGGGTGAGCGGCTGTTCAGTTTCGCCTCAGCCGCTGGGCCACAGGTGTCGGGTCTGATAGAGGGCAGCCAGGCGCTATCGGCGCCCGCGCTGAGGGAGTTCCAGAGAGGGGCCTGTGGTGGGTAACGCGATAGGCGAGATGCTCCCGAGCGCGTTCGGAATTGCCATCAGTCCGATCCCCGTGATTGCTGTTGTGCTCGTGCTGGTGACGCCGCGCGCGAGCGTCAACGGGCCGATGTTCGTTATTGGGTGGTGCCTCGGTATCGGCATCGTCGTCGGTCTGACCCTGACCTTCGCTTCCGGAGTCGACGCCTCGGAAGGCGACGAGCCGGCGAGTTGGGTCGCCTGGCTGAATATATTCCTGGGCGCCCTGCTGCTTGCGCTTGCCTTCAAGCAATGGCAGTCGCGAAACGCAGACTCGCCTGAACCTGCCTGGATGGCAGCACTCGATACGCTACGACGAGCAGGTTATTGCGCTCGCGGTATTCATTGCCATCGCGTCCATCGGCATGGTCGTGCCCGTCGCCACCTTCTTCCTCCTGGGGTCGAAGTCGAAGGACATCCTCGATGGCGTGAAGGTCTGGATGCTGCGTGAGAGCTCCACGATCAGGCGGTGCTCCTCCTTATCATCGGCGCAAACATCGTGGGCAAAGGCAGCGCAGGCCTTGAGGGCGGGTCAATGCAAGCACCCCGTCCGAACGCCTCGGTTCGCAATCCCTCGCATATGGCCAATACCAGTGTGTTCAGCCCAGCGCCCCTGCCGTTCAATGCTCATATGCCGCGGGGCCCGCGGGCTCAGCCAAACGGCGGCCTCGACCTCAAGTTAGTTTCTCTCAGACCTGGAACGGGAGTACCCATGGAGACGACCCTTGCGAGACGAAATGGCAATTCCTCCACTCATGACACGGTCAAGCCCCGCAAATCTCCAACCACAAGGGTCGTGTGCCCCACCTGCGCCACCAGCACTCGCGTCGACAAAGTCTCGAGCGTGGTCAGGCGCGGCCGGGGAAGGATGATCTGGGAGAGTGGCGATGTCGCTCACTACGAGACCGAACTTTCAGAGTTGCTGGCCCCGCCTTCCCCACCTCAGCCGCTGCTCATCCACAGACTAGTAGCCCGGACCCTGACGTCATTCCTAGTCCTCGGTGTGCTACTCGCGCTGATCGTCGGGCTGGAAGCTCAGGACTATGTAACGATCGAGCAATCTGTGATCGCGGCATCGCGGCGCATCGCCATCGCGTGGTTCGCGCTTATCGTCCCGGCGCTGCTCGTGTTCCAGTTCCTCCGGGCGCGCAGCAATTACCGCAAGCAGTTACCGCTCTGGATGTCCGCTCGCCGGCGCTGGTCCGGTCTCTACTATTGTCCCGGCGACGACCTCGTTTTCGCGCCCACCCTCGGAAGGTCCGCGCCGCCGGCTGAGATCGAGTCGCTGATCTATCCCGTGATGCCGATCACCTCGACTGGCCAACCGTCGCCCCACCCTCCGACCGTTGGATTGCCTAACCGAGGGCACCTGCGCACGGCTAAGTAGAGTCGGAGGCGGGCCGAGGTCGCAGGACGATGACGGGGATCCGCCGGCTGGTTTTTCTCTGGTAGTAGTCGAACTGTGGATACGCCTCCACATGCAGGGCGAAGAGCCGGTCCCGCTCTTCGCCCTCAACGATCGCCGCGGTCACCCGGAACTGTTCCGGGCCTACCTCAACAAGAACATCTGGGTTAGAGGCGAGATTGTGGTACCAGGCTGGGTTCCTCCTCCAGCCACCCATCGATGCCAACACAACATAAGCATTGCCGTCGGCCCGATAGATCAGCGGCGTCACGAGATGGCGGCCACTCTTCGCCCCCACGGTATGCAGCAGGAGGATCGGCCCGTTGGGCGGTCGCACAGTCACGACCCCGCCGTTAGCGCGAAACTCCTCGACGACCTGGCGATTCTTAGCGTTCATGACCAGAGGCAGTCGGTCAGCGGAGCACTTCCCAGTCACGTGGGGCGTCGATGCCGAGCGCGACCGAGCCTGCGGTACCGTCGCGGTTCGGACGGAAGCGCAGCAGCTTGAGGCGAATGTGACCGTCCGGCACGTCTACCACGAACTCCTCGTGCAGCCGGTACGCGCGCTGGGGAATGCCGTCAATCGTCCAGTCGTCGGGCACCAGCACCTCGATCGTCGCTTCCTGGTCCTGAGGGCGCACGTCAAGCACGCAGACTTCGACGCCCCCTGATGGCGTTTCGATGAGCAAGCTTTGGTCGCGATTGAGACGGAGGTCGAGCATTGTGTTCCTAGATCGCGTACTTCGGTGCGCGTGGGGCCGCGGTCTGGCGCATCAGGTCACCCAAAGACGTGCTATCCATGACGTCGGCGATCGCATCGCGCACGCGCATCCACACCGGCTTCAGCTCGCAGGTGGCCTCGCTCTCGCACCAGTCGCAGGTCCGGTGCTGCGTGACGCTGGCGCACGGCGCGGGCGCCAGGGGCCCATCGATGAGACGATGGATCTCGCCGACCATGATGTCGTCAGCGTCACGCGCGAGACGATAGCCGCCGATGCGCCCGCGAGTGCTGAGGATTAGGCCACCGACGCGGAGCTGCGTAAGGACCTGCTCCAGGAACTTCGCCGATGCCTTGCATCGCCGGGCGATTTCGACGCCGGATATACCAGTCTCGCCGAGATGCTCGGCCTTCGCCAACTCAAGCATCGCCTTGAGGCCCAACTCACCACGGCTCGTTAGCTTCACACGTACATGATAATCGGGACGGCCGGTACGGGCTGTCTGAGAGCTTTCTAGATCGTCGCACGTCGTTTGCCAGTTGTGGTGACCCGCAGTTCAGAATCGCGGTCGTGCTCGTGCAAGAAACGTTGCGGATATTCCGAATACTGGACTTTCGACAGGCCCCCCTGTAGCTTCCTCGACAGGTTTGGATTCCCTATCTGAGGTGAGGGCGAGGGCATCGCAATGCGTGGAATGACGTTCGGCGGCGACCGCACGGTCGAGTACATCGAGGTGCCGGACCCGGTACCCGGCTCGGGCGAAGTCGTCCTCGAGATGAAAGCGTCCGGTATCTGCGGCAGCGACCTGCACATGTATCGCGGTCCGCGCGGCATGAGCCTCCTCGGCGCCACGCCCACCGAGCCCGTCATCCGTGGCCATGAGCCCTGTGGCATCGTCGCAGCCATCGGTGCCGACGTGAATGAGCGCACCGCAAAGGTCGGCGACCGCGTGATGGTGCACCACTACTGGGGCTGCGGCGCCTGCCGTCATTGCCGTGCGGGATGGTCGCAAATGTGCGAGCGCCAGCGACCGCTCGTCTACGGTAGCGGGGCCGGCCACGGCGGACACGCAAAGTACATGAAGGTCCCGGCCGGGACGCTGGTTCACCTGCCAGACGAGCTTTCGTTTGCCGCCGGCGCAGCCATCTCCTGCGGTACCGGCACCGCTTACGCGGCCCTGCGCCGCCTCCGCGTTGCAGGCGGAGACAACATCTCGATCTTCGGTCAGGGCCCGGTCGGCCTGGCTGCGACGCAGCTTGCGTCCTCGATGGGCGCGCGGGTAATCGCTGTCGATATTAGCAACGACCGCCTCACCCTCGCGAAAGAGATGGGCGCTTCAGAGACGATTAACTCGGCGGAAACCAACCCGGTCGAGGGCGTTCGTGAGCTTACGGGTGGTCGGGGCGCTGACCTGTCGATGGACGCATCGGGCGCTACTGAAGCGCGCCACGCAGGCCTCGAGTCCCTTCGTCCCTGGGGCTCGATGGCCCTCGTCGGTGTTGGCGGCAAGTTCGAGCCCAGCCTCGGATGGCTGATGTCGAAGCAAACGACAGTATTCGGCTCGTTCACCTTCAGCAGCATCGGCCAGGGCGAATGCGCTGACTACGCTGCCACAAAAGGCGTGCCGGTCGACGCCATCTTCACGGACTACTGGAAGCTGGACGAAGCAGACGCCGCTTACAAGAAAGCAGACTCCCAGAGCACCGGCAAGGGCTGCATAGTCGAGTTCTAGTCGCGGACTGGGCGAAACATTGGCAGCGTGATCTCGCCCGTCACGTCTTCGAAGACGACCTCGACAGGCAGATCGCAACGCAGGTCAACCTCATCGCAGTCGACGATGTTCGTCATCAGGCGAGGACCTTCCTCGAGCTCGACATAAGCAACGTTGTACGGGATACGGTCCTCGAACGCCGGGAAGTAACGCTGCCACATGATGATCCAGCTCCACACCTTGCCGCGCCCGCTGGCAGGCGCCCACTCGTAGTCGGTGCTGAGGCACTGAGGGCATCGAGACGCCGGTGGGAACCAGCGATGGCCACATGCGTCGCAGCGCTGGATATGAAGCTCATGGCGCTTCGTCGCCGCCCAGTAGGGGGCGTTGAGCTTGTTGATGCGCGGCAGCGGCCTTCGGGGCGCACTCTCGGACATGGATTACCTCCGCAAGAGCAGGGCGCTGGAGATGGGCGCAGCGCATGCATAGAGCGCGTTGCGCGCGTCGGCCACCTGGCGATCGCCGGATTCGCCACGCACCTGGCGCACCGCCTCAGCGATGAGGCCCCAACCCTGCATGTAGCTCTCGCTCGTGTGCCCGCCCGACGTATTCAGCGGCAGTTCTCCATCCAGGGCGATGCGCTCCGGCGTGACCCACGCTCCGCTTTCGCCTCGAGGCACAAACCCGAGGCCCTCCAGCGAAAACAGCAGCGTCGGCGTGAAGTTGTCGTAGATCTCGGCCACGTCGATATCGCCGATGCCGATCTCCGAGCCCGCGAAGAGGTCCTTCGACACCATCTGCAGGCAGTCGTAGAAACAGTCGTCCACCGTGTACTGGTGGTCGAAATCGCCCGCCATCGACATGGAGTGGATGTACACCGGCGGCTTCTTGAGGTCGCGCGCCCGCTCCGCCGACGTGACGATTATGCAGACGCCGCCGTCGTTGATCAGGCAGTAGTCGAGCAGGCGCAGGGGCTCGGCGATGAAGCGTGAGTTGAGGTAGTCCTCCATTGTGATCGGCGCCTGCATGACGGCATTCGGGTTGAGGGCCGCGTTCTTGCGGTTGTTAATCGCCAGGTGTCCCAGTGCCTCAACCGGCGTGCCGTACAGGTGCTGGTGGCGCCGGAACATGTGCGCGACGCTGGCGCCCGGCGACGTCATGCCGTAGGCGCCGTCGTTCATGCCGGTCTCGTTACCGCCGCCGCCTTCGCCGCCGCCGTAGCGCGCGCCTGCCGACCGTCCCACGTTGCCGTAGATGCAAGCGACCACGTCCGCCATGCCCGCCTCGATCGCCAGTGCGGCGTACTGGACGGTGATGCTCGCCATGCGACCGCCGGCCTGCATGAGGTTGACGAAGCGTGGATAGCGGATGCCGAGGACCTCACACATGCGTCCGTAGTCCGGCACCCTGCACACCAGCACGCCATCGATGTCACTCTTTTTCAGGCCCGAGTCAGCTAGCGCCTCCACGAACGCCTCCGCGCCGAGATCGTAAGGGCTGCGCTCGGGATCAAGGTTGCGATACAGGGCGCCGAAGGGCGTGTTGCCCACACCGACGATCGCTGTCCTGTCTTTCAGGCTGCTCTTCATACGTTCTTTCTAGATGGATGCCATGAACTGGGCCGCGGCGTCGTAGTCACGCGCGCCGCCGCGCATGATCGGCGATACCAGATAGATGCCGTCGATGCCGAACTCCAGGAGACGCCCGTAAGCCTCGAGGGCGATATCGACTCCGTCGCGGCCGCGCTCCAAGTCATCGCGGATGCTTTGAGGTACGTTGCTGAAGATGACGCCGTCAGTAACGAGGATTTGCAGACCCCAGAAAACCGGCGCGTTCAGTTCGGAACCGGCGGCCTCCGCAAAGGCCTCTCGGAACGCCCAGATCTCGGTCGCATCGAAGACCGGCTGCGTGACGATGAAGTGGGCGCCAGCCGTTACCTTACGATGTGTCAGCGCCGCCTCGCGCGCGACACCACGCCCGAGGTCCGCGGCAGCGCCGATACAGAAGTTCGTCGGTGCTCTCAGCTTCGAGCCCTTGAAGTCTGTGCCCTCGTTCATTGCCTGGATGGAGGCGGTGAGCTGGCTCGCCGTTAGCTCCGAGACAGCGACGAAGCCATCGCGGTCGCTAACAGGGTCGCCCTGCAAGACGAGGACGTTCTCGAGGCTCATCGCCTGCGCCCCGAGCAGCCTCGACTGCAGAGCCAACTTGTTCATGTCCCTCGGCGACAGGTTGAAGACGGTGCCGCGTCCTGTGCTTTGGCCGATGCTCCAGGCGGCTGTCGCGGAGTCGATACGCACCGCCGTTC
>Ga0247825_10001674_pt1 | contig 14590 bp, 9 predicted proteins | sample 13C_Vanillin_Day_FD_194413 | JGI IMG/M metagenome (GOLD analysis project Ga0247825, IMG submission 194413) | Soil microbial communities from agricultural site in Penn Yan, New York, United States - 13C_Vanillin_Day48 | ecosystem: Environmental > Terrestrial > Soil > Agricultural land | place...
GGAAGGGGCTGGGGGGAGGGGTCCCCGCATGATCGTCCTCACGACCATCCGCAACGCCGTCCTCCAGCTCGGCACGAACAAGCTGCGCACGGCCCTTACGATGCTGGGCATCGTCATCGGCGTCGGGGCCGTTATCGCGCTGATGGCCGCAGGCCAGGGTGCGCGCAAGGACGTGACCGAGTCCGTACAGGGCCTGGGGAGCAACCTGCTGTTCGTGCGCCCGGAAGCGCCCCAGAGCGGTTCGGGCGGCGCCGCCACTTCCTTCAGTGACGTCACCAGCCTCAACGTGGAGGACGCCGAGGCGATGCGGGAGATCGTCGGCGTAGAGGCGGTCAGCGTCAGGTCCACGCTGCCCGGTCAGGTGATCGGCGGCGACCAGAACGTCTCGACGCTGATCATCGGCACCGACGACGAGCATCAGACCGTCCGCAGCAAAGAGATGGCGGCTGGTAGCTTCTTCACGGCGGACGACGTCGACCGAAAAGGCCTCGTGGCAGTGCTCGGCTGGCAGGTTGCGCTGAGCCTGTTCGGCTCCGCCGACGCCGCCCTCGGTCAGAACGTCCGCGTCAACGTCGGGCCGGCGAATATCAACCTCACGGTGGTTGGCGTGCTCGCCGAGCTCGGTTCTTCCGATGGCAACAACGAGGACGACCAGGTCTACGTGCCCGTGACTACGATGCAGGCGCGCATCCCCTTCCTGCGTGACCCCAGGGGCGGCCAGAACGTGCAGGAGATCACGGTCAAGGTTGCGAGCAGCAAGCAGCTGGAGGCGACGCAGCAGGCGATCTTCTCGCTGATGTTCGGGCGTCACGAAGGTGTCGAAGACTTCAGCGTCAAGACTCAGAACGACCTGCTCTCGACGGCGAACCAGGTGACGCAAACCCTGACGATCTTGCTCGGCGCCATCGCCGGCATTTCGCTGGTGGTAGGTGGCATTGGGATCATGAACATCATGCTCGTCTCCGTCGCCGAGCGGACCCGGGAGATCGGCATCCTCAAAGCGATCGGCGCCAAGCGTCGCGACATCATGCTCCAGTTCGTCGTCGAGTCGCTCATGGTCACGATCGCGGGCGGGCTCATCGGCGTCGCCGCCGGCGTGCTCGCCGCCCGTATCGTCGATGGCCAGACCTTCGGCAGCTCCGACCCGGTTCAGACGGTAGTGACACCGGTCAGCGTCGTCATCGCCTTCGGAGTTTCGGGGCTAATCGGCCTCTTCTTCGGCGTCTACCCGGCCTTCACGGCCTCGCGCCTCGATCCCGTAATCGCACTGAGGTCAGAATGACGTTTAGCACTTCCATAAGCAACTCCTCATGGCCTCTTCACGATTTCGCTCTAGATTCGAGGCCATTGAGGGGCGAGAGTGCCACCGGCGAGCCTTCTGCAGAGTCGAGCCCACCCTTTGAGGGAGGAGGCATCCTCATATGGCTGTGGCAGCGCGAATGAAGTCAGGTACGCGTCCGGAGGCGGCTTCCTCACCAGGCCCCGTGCCGGCCGCGGCACCCGCGCGCATCCTCGTGGCCGATGACGACCATAGCATTGCCGAGCTTGTGCGCATATATCTGGCGAAGCAGGGCTTCGAGGTCGAGGTGGCGCACGACGGCAACGAGGTCTCGACCCGCCTGCGCGACTCCGAGTTCGACCTCGTTGTCCTGGACATCATGATGCCCGGCCCCAATGGTCTGCAGGTGCTGCGCGCTCTGCGCCAGCACAGCGACCTGCCGGTCATCTTGCTGACCGCGCGCACTTCGGACATCGACAAGATCGCGGGCCTGCAGGTGGGCGCGGACGATTACGTGACGAAGCCCTTCAACCCGTGGGAGCTGGTCGCGCGCGTGGAGGCCGTGCTGCGCCGTGGCCGCCGCCAGACCGCGGAGACGCCGCTGGAGCGCGTCCAGGTGGGTGGCCTTGTCATGGAGCTTGCGGCGCGACGCGCCTACGTCAACGGCGTCGCCGTAGATCTGACGCCGAAGGAGTTCGACCTCCTCGCCACGATGGCGCGCCTGCCCGGCGTTATGCTCGACCGCACGAAGCTCTTGGAGCTGGTGTGGGGCAACGCCTACTTCAGTTCGCGCACAGTTGACGTCCACATCGTCAAGCTGCGGGCTTGCCTCGCCGGCGCCAACGTGCGCATCGAGACGGTGTGGGGCAGTGGCTACCGCCTTGTCGAGGTGCATGCATGACCTTCGCCGCGAGCCCGCGCGTGCGCTCCAGCGTGAGCTTCCTCCACGGGCAACTCTTCAGCCTGCAGTCGAAGCTAGTAGTCGCCATGACCCTTCTCATCGTCCTCAGTGTGGTCGCGGCGGGCACCGTGTTGGTCCTGCGTTCGCGCGACGACCGGCGTCAGCAGGCCCTCGAACGTCTGGCGGCGGCGGCGCCCGGCATCTACCAGGCCGCCCCGATTGACGTGATGGCCGGCAAGCCTGGTGAGCCGGGAGACGTGTCCTCCCTCACGACGTCCGTTGACAGCGCCGCATACAAGCAGGGTGTGCGCGTGCTCCTGGTGGGCGCCGAGGGCCGGGTGCTGCACGATACCGAGGGTGGCCTCACAGGCGTGACGGTCGCTTATCCGTCCGCCGGTCCCGGCGACGCCCAGCGCGGATTCTCGTCCTGGCGCACCTCATACGGGTCCAGCGATATCACGTTCGTCGGATCAGCAGCACCGGTGCCGCTTCCGGGCCGAGGCGCGGGCGACACGACCTTCACGACGGAGGTCGCACCCTTCTCATTGCCTGTCGCCAGGTTCGGGCCCGAAGAGCGGGTGGGCATGCTACTGGCGGCACGCTCCGAAACGATCGAGAACGCATGGATGAGCGCTCTCCCGGGTGTTGGCATCGCGGCCGGCATCGCAACACCATTCGCGGTGATCGTCGCCGTGTTCCTCGCGAGGCAGATCGCGCGTCCCGTACATCAGCTGACCCTCGCTTCGGAGGCGATGGCGCGCGGTGACTTCGACCAGCGCGTGGAGGTCGAGCGCGAGGACGAGGTGGGCCGGCTGGCGAAGGCGTTCTCCGTCATGGCCCAGCGCGTCGGCGAGCGCGACGCCCAGATGCGCTCGCTAATCGCCAACGTCTCGCACGACCTGAAGACGCCGATGTCGTCGATCCTCGGCTACTCTCAAGCCTTGCGCGACGGCGTGACGGACGACCACACCCGCGTCGCCGACGTCATCAACGCGCAGGCCCAACACGCCGCCCGCCTCCTCGACGACCTCCTCTTCCTCAGCGAGGTGGATGCCGGTCAGGTCCTCGGCCAGTTGGACGACGTGCCGGCCGCCGGCGTCATCACGCCGGCGGTCGCACTGCTGGAGCATCGTGCCGAGGAACAAGGCGTGGCCATCGCCATGAATGTCGCCGAAAGCCTCGTCCTGCGAGGCGTCGACCGCGACCGGGTCGTGCGCGCGCTCGCCAACGTCCTCGACAACGCCATCCGTTTTGCCTCCCCAGAGTCATCCGTGACGGTGCGCGCCTTCGCCGAAGGTGAAGCATCCGTCATCGCCGTCGCCAACGACGGGCCGCACATCCCCGAGGACGAGCTACCCCACATCTTCGAGCGCTTCCACCGAGGCAGCGCCGACGCCTCCGGCCACGGCCTGGGCCTGGCGATCGCGAAGGAGGCCGTCGTCATCTCGAACGGCGCCATCGAGGCCGCGAACACGCCAACCGGCGTCGAAGTGCGCCTCCGCTTCCCCGCATGAACCTCGCTACTCATCTACTCCCCTCCCTGTTGACGGGGAGGGGGAGGGGGAAGGGTTTCGCCCCCCATACTTCGCGCTATGATCGCCCTCGATGCAGCCGCCGTTCCCATCTGACAACCCGCCGCCCTCCCCGCCACCTTCTTCACGCCAGCTGATCGTGCGCCGGGCCATCGAGGCCTGGAAGCGCCAGCTGATCGACCTCGGCGGCCGCAACAACCTGCTGTACTTTCGCGACCTCAAGGTCGGTACACTCGACCTGACCCCTGTGCTCGGCGGTGAAGCAGCGACACGCCTTCTGGAGGGTCGCGCCGTCCGTCTATCCCAGCTCTTCCCCGCCCCCGAGCACCTGAAGGACGCGGCCAAGCGCGCCCGGGCCATCCGCGCCAAGGCCCTGGAGAACTACGAGGAGCGAGGCCTCGACACGTTGAGCCTCGGCATCGGCATGGCCACGTGGCGCACCGACCGCACCGAATCGACGCCGAACGCGCCCGTCATCCTCTACGAAGCCGTGCTCAAACCCCAGGGCGTCGCCGGCGAGGATTTCACCATCGAGCTCGAAGGTGAGCCCGAGGTGAACCCGACCCTCCTGCACCTCATGGAGACGGACTACAAGGTGCGCGTCACGGCGGCCGACCTCGGCATGACTTCGGAGGCCGAGTCGCCGGTGGAGGCCACACAGGACCTGATCGACCGAGTAAGTGCCGCGTTCGAGGGTGTACCCGGCTTCGGGCTGACGAATCGCGTCGTCGTTGCCAACTTCAGCTACGCCAAGCTGCCGATGGTGCGTGACCTCGACCGCGCCGAGGATGAGATTTCGCGTCATGCCCTCCTTTCGGCGATCGCGGGCGACCTCGGCGCGCGCGAGGAGGTACGCGCTAGGCAGACGGCGGCGGATGCCCTCGACGTGCCGCCGGTGCCGTCGCCGGCGGACGAGTTCCTCATCCTCGATGCCGACCACAGCCAGTCGAGCGTGATCGCCGCCGCCGTCTCCGGCTCCGACCTCGTCGTTATCGGTCCGCCCGGCACCGGCAAGTCGCAGACCATCTCGAACCTGATCTCTACTCTGGCGGCGCGTGGCAAATCGGTGCTGTTCGTCGCCGAGAAGCGCGCAGCCATCGAGGCTGTGGTCGAGCGCATCCAGAACCGGGACCTCGGCGACCTCATCCTCGACCTGCACGACGGCGCCAGCAACCGCCGCCGCGTCGCCGAAACCCTGCAACAGGCCCTCGAGGCCACAGGCCGCGCCCTCGATCCCGATGTCACCCGCCTGCACCGCCGGCTGGAGCGCCGTCGCGAGGAACTCGAAGCTTACGCGATCCAGCTTCACGCCAAGGTGTCGCCCTGGGGCACCTCCGCCTTCGAAGCCCAGAGCCGCGTGCTCGGCATCCTGGAGCACTGCCGCACGTTGGTGCGCTACCGCAGCCCCGCCCTCGACGCCATGACGCCCGAGGCGGTGACGGAGGCCGTGGAGGATACGCGGCGCTTCTTCGAGCTGGGCGGCCTGCGCGCGAGCCAACCGGGTGCACCGTGGAGCACCGCGTACGGCAGGCGACTGCAACTCGACGCAACAGCTGTCGCTCGCGCCCTCGGCGTACTGGACGACGTGCGACTGGACCTGCCGCAATTGCGCTCCCAGGTTCGGCACGCCTGCGTATTCACCGGCCTGCCCGAACCCACGACTCTGGCGGACCTGCGGAAAACGGTGGCGCTGCTGGGTGGTGTGTCCACGCTTCTCGCCAACTTCCGGCCTGAAATCTACGACTCGGACCTCGATGGCATGGCGAAGGCGCTCGATCCGGCGGACGACAACCCTGTCGTCAAGACACTCGCATCGTTGTTCAACGGCAGCTATCGCCGGGCGCGCGATGAAATGCGCGCCATGTCGCTCCATGACAAACCCTCCGACGCCGTCCTGCTCGAGGCCGTCAATACAGCCAGGCAAACTCGCGCCCAGTGGCTGGCTCTCGCCCCCGCTTCGCGGCCGGCAGCCGTGGATAAGAACCCTCTGCTCGGCGGATCGCTAAAGCTGAGCAACGGCCTCAGCGCGCTCCGCGACGCCACTAGCATCGAGGTACACGACGCGGTGCCGCTCGACACCCTCGAAGCCTGGCTCGCCGACCTCGACGCGGACCGCGCCCACGTATCGCGCTTCCCGGAGCTGCATCGCCTCGAGGCGGAGGTACGCGCCGCCGGCTTTGGCCCCTCGCTCGACGAGGCGATTCACCCCCTCCCCGTCGACGGGGAGGGGTCCGGGGGGAGGGGTTCGCAACCGGAAGACGCCGCGCTCTCCCTCGAGCACGCGTGGCTGGCGTCCGTGCTGGAGCGCATCAGCCTCGACCAGCCTGCACTGGCATCCTTCGACGGCGAAGCTCAGGACGCAGCGGTCAGCGAATTCGCGACGGTGGACCGCGCGCACATTGAGGTGAATACGCGCCGGGTGCTGCGCGAGTGGGCGGAGCGCGCCGTCGCCACGCGCGACGCCTATCCCGAAGAGGCGGCGCAAGTCGCCCGCCAGGCCAGCCTCAAGCGCCGGCACATGCCCATCCGCGAGCTGTTCGATCGCGCATCCACAGTGCTGACTGCCGTCAAGCCGTGCTGGGTGATGAGCCCCCTCGTCGTCGCGCAGGTGCTGCCGGCGCGTCCCTGCTTCGACGTCGTCATCTTCGACGAAGCCAGCCAGATCCTGCCCGCCGACGCTGCGTGCTCGTTGCTTCGCGGCGCCCAGGCCGTGGTCGCTGGCGATCCGCACCAGCTGCCACCGACAACCTTCTTCATGTCCTCGACCGAAGAAGCAGAGGAAGAGGAGAACGAGGACGAGACCGACCCGGAGGTTACGGCGGAGGTGCACGAGGCCGCCGACCGCGAGCTGACGCAGGGCCAGGAGTCGATCCTTGACGTCATGCGAGCGCTGCTGCCACCACCCTTGGGCACGCGCGTCCTCAGCTGGCACTATCGCTCGAAGGACGAGCGCCTGATCACGTTCTCGAACGCCCAGGAGTCGCTGTACGGCTGGTCGCTGACCACCTTCCCGGGAGCCCTCCCCGGCGACGCCATCGGTCACGTCCTCGTCGATCACGCGCCGATGGCCTCGAGCCAGATGAACTCCTCGTCCGCTGAGGTAAGCCGCGTCGTCGAGCTGGTGATCGAGCACGCCACGAACCGGCCGAACGAGTCGCTGGGCGTCATCGCCCTCGGCATCACGCACGCGGAGCGCATCGCCGAAGCCCTCCGCCTCGCCGCCGCGACCAATCCCGCGCTCGCGGCGATCGGTGCCGAGGACCGGGAAGAGCCGCTCTTCGTGAAGAACCTTGAGCGCGTTCAGGGCGACGAGCGCGACGCGATCATTCTCACCGTGGGTTACGGGCGCACGGCGGACGGGCGCATGCGCTACAACTTCGGGCCGATAAACCAGGAAGGCGGGCAGCGCCGCCTCAACGTGGCGATCACGCGTGCCCGTCGCCGTATGACCGTCGTCAGCAGCTTCACCGGCGGCGAGATGGACCCGGAGCGTACGCGATCAATGGGGTCGGTAATGCTGCGCGACTACCTTCTGTACGCAGAGAGCGGCGGCAAGAATCTCGGCCTGCGCGCGCTCGCCAAACCCGAGTTGAACCCGTTCGAGCAGGACGTGAAGGAGCAGCTGGAGGGACGGGGCTTGGTCGTCGTGCCGCAGTTCGGCGCCTCCGGTTACTGGATCGACTTTGCCGTCATGCACCCGGAGCGACCGAGCGAGCCGGTACTCGCAATCGAGGCCGACGGGGTCATGTACCACGCGGCCCAGGGCGCCCGCGACCGCGACCGGCTGCGACGCGAGCACCTCGAACGCCTCGGCTGGCGCTTCCACCGCATCTGGTCCACAGACTGGTCCCGCCAGCGCGAAACAGAAGTCGAAGGCGTCCTGGCTGCATACGAAGGCGCGCTGCGCCCCGAACCGCAGCCTGGCGAGCCGCCGGCAACGTTGTTCGACCTGCCTGACCAGCCGGAGATGTGGCTGCCGCCGGACGTCGATGGCGACGAGAGCGAGCGCGAGCACTGGCCACGTGTGCCGAGAGGCCTGCAGATCGGCGACTACAGCCCGTCGCAGCTCCGGGCGGTGGTGCGCTGGGTGAAGTCGGACGGACGCCTGTACACGGAGGAAGCGCTGCTGGCAGAGACGATGCGTGCCCTCGGGTTCCGCGTACGCGGCAGCCGCATCGTCGAGGCGCTCCAGCGCGCCATCCTGCTCGAGCGCGGACCCTAGCCGATTTTCACAACCGCGCAGTCGCCGTTGCGCTCGATGTTCGTGCCGAACTCGCGCGAAAGGCGGATGACGCGCTCCAGCACGGCATCTGCGACTTCGCCTGAGGCCAGCACGGGCCTGCCCATCTGCGACAGCTTGCCCGTCGAGTAGCCGAGGTCGAGCGGGTAGACGCGCAGTTCAAAGAGGGCACCGGCTTTGAAATCAGCCGTGACGATCGCACTCTCGTACTGAATACGGTCCGGTAGCGCGCCGCGTCGACCGCGGGAGCGCGCCTCGTAAGCGTCGGCGGTCGTCGCGTTGGGGCCAAGGCCGAAGCGGTCGAAGAGCTCGGCCGGTTCCCACTTGATCAGCTCGTTGTGCAGGATGAAGTCGCCTAGGGCGTAGATGATCGGCTTGCCGTTATAGATCTCGATGCCGCGCTCGCGGTGGGGGCCATGGCCGAAGACGACGTCGGCGCCGGCGTCGATGCAGCCGTGGGCGAAGTCCTGCGCGAAATCGGGCGGGTGTTCCGCCGTCTTGCCGCGCTCGTGGCCGTGCATGGACACCACCACCCAGTCGGCGAAACGCCGCGCATCGGCGACCCAGCGCAGGTTTAGCTGCAGGTCGTGCTCGTTAGCTTTCGTAGTCTTCGAGTACTCCTCGGCCACCTGGAAACGCTGGCCAAGGAAGCGCACATCGCCGTTGTTCTCGGAGAACTGCGGGCCGGCGAGGCCGAGGTTCTGGGCGAGGTCGCGGAACTGCTCGACAACCTCCTGGGGCACCTTATGCGTGACCGTATGGCGCAGGACGTTGGCGCCCGGCCGGCCTTTGACGATGCCGCGAGGGTCGCCGGCGCGGTGGTCTTGCGGCGGCATCGTCAGCGTGACGCCCATGAGCGCCACGCTGCCCTTCGCAGTATCGAGGTAGGTAGGAGCTACTGCCTCGCTGAGGTTAAGGCCGGTGCCGGCGGCGGGCATGCCGTGCTCGCGCAGGTTGCGCAGGTTGATGAGGATGCCCTCCTCGCCGTAGTCGTAGCAATGGTTGTTCGCCGTCGACACCATGTCGATGCCCAGCGCCTTGAGGTCGTCAATGACCATGGGGTCACAGGACGCGTATGTGCCGTAGGGGCCGGCGTCCGGGATGGGTGAGGCCTCGAAGTTGTGGAAGAGCGTCTCGGCATTAGCGAAGGTGACATCGGCGCTCGTGAGGACGTCCTTCATGGCCAGAAACGCGGGCTCGCGGTGCGCGTTGAGGCGTCGCGTGACGAGGGCATCGCCTACGAACGCCATCTGGATATCGCCGGATGTTTCTTCGTAGACCATCAGGTTGACGCCTGCCATTCGGGCTCGTTGTAGCCGATCGGCACTGCGGGCAACTCCCAGGTCGAAGACGTCTTGCTCATTTGGGCGACGGGTTTGAGGTGAGAGACACGGCCGAGCGGGCCGTCGTAGCTGGTCATCCACTTCGCAAGACGGTCGCCTGTGAGCATGGGCGCGAGGCCTTCGTATTGCGAGGCGTCGAGGCGGCGTAGGCTCTTCATCCACGTGCCGGTCTGGGCGAGGGAGACGCGGACGAGGTAGCTGCCGCCTTCGCGCGCCCGCCGTCGTAGCGCGGCCATGACGCCGAAGGCCGCGAGGTAGCCGGTGCCGTAATCGAGGGGGTTGGGTGTGGCGCGTGGCTGGCCATCCTTGCCGTTCGCGAGGGCGATCCCGCTCACGTTCTGGACGATGCTGTCGAAGCCCCGTCGCGTGCTCCAAGGGCCTTCGTGCCCGAAAGCGCTCAATGTGACGTAGATAATGCCGGGGCGAATCTTAGCGACGTCCTCGGGCGCGAGGCCCTTGTTTGCCAGCGAGCCGGGGCGAAAGGCCTGTGAGAATACGTCAGCGCCGCTAAGCAACTCGTGCAGCTTCGCCATTTCGGCGGGGGTGTTCAGATCCAGGTGGGCGGCGCGCTTGCCGTGACCGGTGTCGATGGCCTGCATGCGCTCATCGACAAGGTGCTTCGAGCCGACACGCAGCACCTCGGCGCCGTGCTCGGCCAGTGTGCGCGCCGCCGTCGGTCCCGCCAGCACGCGCGTGAGGTCTAGGACGCGCACGCCGCTCAGAGGCCGCTCCGGGTCCGGGCCGAAGCCCTCGGGCGCGCTGTCGCCGATCTTCGTGATCTCGAACAGCGGCAGCTTCGCCAGCGCCTTGCCCTGGGGATGCTCGGCCCACTCTTCCTCGCTATGCACTAGGCCCGCGCATGCGCCCGCGGCTACGATGGCGTCCTCGAGCGCCTGACCCTTCCACTGGGCGATGGCGGCGGCCATGCTCTCGCGCTCGTCCTCGCACTGGAGGACGTCTTCCTGGCGCTTGCGGTGATACTCGAACTCGCGCTGGAGGTAGACGTAGCGGCCGTCCCTGGTGGTGAAGGCGCCGAGACCAACGTTGCCGCGCTTGTTCCAGACAACGTCCAGCGGCGGCAGGCCTTCGATGGGCTCGACCTTCGTGTATCGGCCGCTGCCCATTGCCGCCGCTGCGTGCTCGACGGGGACGAGGACGTGCTGGGCTTCGCCGGTGCGGTCCTGCCAGATGCGGGCAGCCAGAAGTCCGCTCGCGCCGATGATGGCGGCGCCGGCTTCGCCGAACCGGAAGGCAGTCGGGAAGACGGGGTCGGCACCTTCGAAGGTAACCTCTTCGCGAGCTGCCGGCTTCTCGCCGGCGATGGCTGTCAGTTGGTCGAGCAAGTCTCTTGGCATTTAGTCCTCAGGCTGGCTTGCCAATGGCAAACGATAGCCATACTCTATGGCAAGTCATACGGACGACTGGATGTTAGCATAGGCTGCGGGAGCTCAGGGAGGCATACGCAATCATGGATCACTACTGGCAAAGGACGCTCCAAAGGCGCCTATCGCGAAGGCGCGTTTTGGCAACCACGGGTGCGCTGACGGCAAGCGCGGCGTTTCTCGCTGCATGCGGAAGCGACTCTGATGACGTCGGCGACGGCTCAGGCGGGTCTGGCTCGACGGGCCTTCTCGCCAGCTACGAGGACACCACATCCAAGGCCGTCAAGGGTGGTAAGTGGCAGGGCTCGCAGGGTCGTAATTCCGACCACTTCGACCCGCTGACCGGCACCCAGGCGACGCTGTCGCACACCGTCCACGCCTACAACACGCTGCTCAGCTTCAAGGAAGGCACCGTCTTCAATCCGCCGGACGGCTCGGTGGTCGGCGACCTTGCCGCGTCGTACGAGATGTCGCCGGACCGCACCGAGGTCATCCTCAAGCTGCGCCCGGGCGTCAAGTTCGACCCTCGCCCTCCAACAAACAGCCGCGCCGTCACGGTCCAGGACGTCCAGTTCAGCTTCAACAAGTGGGCCGCGCTGTCACCCAACCGCGGCAACGTGCTGAACAGCGTCAGCCCCGACCTGCCGGTTGTGGGCGTGACGACGCCGGATTCCAGCACTGTCGTGGTAAAACTCGCCCACCCGGACGCGTCTATCCTGAGCATGCTGGCGTGGTCGTGGTTCCTCAACGTGGCGCCGGTGGAAGCCGACGGACAATTTGACCCTCGAGCCGAGATGCGTGGCACCGGCCCCTGGATGCTCACACGCCACGAGCCGAGCGTGGGCTGGTCTTACGAACGAAACCCCAACTGGCGCCGCGCCAACGAGCGGCCCTTTCTCGATGGCATCGAGTACGCCCTGATCCCGGAGACGTCGGCGCTCGAGAGCCAGTTCACCGCGGGCACGCTCTGGAGCTACAACTCACCAGCCGAGTCCGTGTTGCCCCTTAAGCGCCAGAAGCCGGACGCATTGCTGTTCAGCCAGACGCCGACGTTGGGGAACCGTGGCTATCGTGCCATGGGCCTCTCGAAGAAGCCGGACTCACCGCTGCAGAAGGACGTGCGCATCCGTCGCGCGCTCTCGATGCTCATCGACCGCGATGGCCTCAACGAGGTTTTCGGGAACACCGTCGAATTCGAGTCGAACGGGATTGAAGTCGAGTCGGTATGGCACAGCCACACACCGGCCTCGTGGAACACGGTTTGGCTGGACCCAAAGGCCGGTAAGCTCGGGGACGCATCGAAGTATTTCCAGCACAACCCGCAGGAAGCGGCAAACCTGCTCAAGGCGGCGGGCGCCTACGGGTCAACCGTCGAGTATGCCAGCTGGGCGAACATGATCGCGGCCTGGGGTCAGCAGGTGGAAGTCGTGGCGCAGATGCTCCAGCAGGGGGGCCACTTCGTCCTCGACCGCAAAGTCATGGACTATGCCTCTGAGTACCAGCCGAAGTACAACCGCTCGACCCTTTACGACGGCATCGCCTCCTTCCAGGTCGTCAGCGGCCTGCCGGACTGGAATATGACGATGTGGAACGTTACGGCGCCCGGCGTGCGCAACGCCTACATCAATGCATGGGAAGACGTGCCAGGACTGCGCGACCTCATGGTCAAGCACCGTGACGAGGCGGACGCCGCTAGGCGCATCACCATCGCGCAGGACTGGCAGAAGCTCCTGGCGAACGAGATGCCTTACATCCCCTATTCCCAGCCGGACGGCGCCGCCACGTTCTCGTTCGCTCAGCCGTGGTTCGGCAACTTCGGCGTCTACAAGAGCTGGGGAAGCACGACGGAAATGGCAGACGTGTCGATCAACTACTGGCACGACAAGTCGAAGCAGTCGTAACCACAACTCATCTTCTCCCCTCTCCATCTCACGGAGAGGGGAGAAGACGAGGTCTGGGATCGTAAGACCGATCTCCGTCGATGTATCCTTGGCGCAGTAAACACCCGTTAGTGGGGACCAGGCTTTGATTCGAAACGAAGACAAATCGCTCACCGATGTGCTCGTGCAGAGCCCGGTCCCCCTGTATCACCAGCTCAAGGAGTACATCCGCGAGAAGATCGAGGGCGGCGAGTGGCCGCCCGGTTACCGCGTGCCCAGCGAGACCGAGCTATCCAGCCAGTTCTCGATCAGTCGCGCCACGGTCCGGCAGGCCATCCAGGTCCTCGCCAACCAGGGCCTAGTGGAGAAGCGACAGGGCTCAGGCACTTTCGTGGGCCGTCCCAAGGTCGCGCACAATCTGAACTGGATGCTTCACGACGCCAACGAGGTCCGTAATCGCGGCGGTGAGATCCGATACGAGCTGCACTACATGGTGCTCAAGGAGCCGCCGCATCACGTCGCCACGCACCTCCAGCTGGCGGCAGGCGAAAAGACGTACGAAGTGTGCCGCACTCTGATTGCGGACGGCGAGCCTCTCATGCTGATCACAATCTGGCTGCCCGAGCGTCTTTTCCCCGACCTGTCCAGCCACGGCATGGGTCCGCGCAGCATGATGCACATCACCGCCGACTACGGGCACGTCATCTCGCATCAGCACAAGGAGCTCGAGATCGCCGTCCTGGACGATCACGAGGCGAGTCTGCTCGAGGTTGAACCTGGCGCGCCATCGCTGCTCATGACCTACGTGAACTATCTGCAAGACTGGACGCCGCTGGAGTTCCGCCGCACTTACGTGCGAGGCGACCGCTGCAAGTACTACGTGGACCAGGACCGCCCGGAGCCGATGCACTAGGAGAATCCGTTAGTGACCGTTGCAAAGAGCTCAAGCCATAATTGTGAACTGAGAACTCATTAGGACGTTATAACGACTGGCTCCATGCGTTGGGAGCCTCCAGGAGGACACAGCTTGCGACTCGGAATTCACCTCCCGTTCAAGGGCCCTGAAGGCAACGTCCGCGACGCCGCCGGTGTCATGGAGGACGCCAGGAACATCGAGGCAGCCGGCTTCGACGGCATCTGGATTGGTGACGGTCTCGCCGCCATGGCGCGGCCCGACCCCCTGATGTGGCTCCTCGTCGCCGGCGCGGCCACGCAGCGAGTCGAGGTCGGCACGTGCATTTTCCAGGTGCCGCTGCGCCACCCGGTGGAACTGGCTCAGCGCTTGCTGACCCTGCACACCCTGACTAAGGGCCGCTTCGTTCTGGGCGCTGGTTCCGGCTCCGGCGACCGCGGCTACAAGGCTGTCGGCGGCGACTTCGACCATCGCTTCGGCAAGTTGCGCGACGATCTCGTCACAATTCGGAAGCTGTGCAACGGCGAGACGGTCGACGGCGCCAACCTTTACCCCTGGCCCGAAGCCATGGGCGGCCCGCCGATTGTGATCGGCGCCTGGAGCAGCGAGCGGTGGATGCGCCGCGCCGCCGAGGAATACGACGGCTGGATGTGCTCAGGCTCCTTCCACCGCTCGAAGGCGAAGGGCCACGAGACCACCTTCATCAGCCTCGCCGAGACCCTGCAAAGGTTCCGCGACATGGGCGGCAAGCGCGCCATGATCTCGTCCGTCATGGTCGACCTCACCCAGCCGGAGTCGCACCTGGCCGACGACGAGCCCTTCAACCTGCGCTGCGGCCCTGAGTCCGCCGCCGAACGCCTGGGGCGCCTCGCCGAAATCGGCTACGACGACGTCCTGCTCGTGAAAGCGCAGCAAGGCCGTAGCCTCTACGAAGCCCACCTCTCTGTCGAAGACCTCGCAACGCTGCGAGGCCTCGTGAAACGCGAACCCCAGCTCGTGGGATAGACCTCTGGCACACGCAGAATTCTTACGGGGCCTCGAAAGAGGCCCCGTTGTTGTGAAGATGAGGTCGGTCTGCCTGTCAACCGTGACCGTGACCGTGAACCGTGAACCCCCCACC
>Ga0247825_10001675_pt1 | contig 14585 bp, 13 predicted proteins | sample 13C_Vanillin_Day_FD_194413 | JGI IMG/M metagenome (GOLD analysis project Ga0247825, IMG submission 194413) | Soil microbial communities from agricultural site in Penn Yan, New York, United States - 13C_Vanillin_Day48 | ecosystem: Environmental > Terrestrial > Soil > Agricultural land | place...
ACCGAATCCACCTGGAAGGCGATGTGGTTGAAGACGTCGTACGCCGGATGCGTCGCCGGCGCCGCCGCGGGCAGCCCGGGCGACTCGAAGAACGCCATCGTCGAGCCGTCGCCCATGCGGAAGAAGAGGTGGAAATACGGAAAGGCGTCGCCGGTCGACGGGATGCGGTCGCCGAGGATGGTGCTCGCGAGCTCCATGCCCATCACCTTGGTGTAGAAGCGCACCGTCGCCTCGGCGTCGTGGGTGACGTAGGCCGCGTGGTTGAGCATCGTCGGCTGCAGGCCGAACGCGTTGACAGTAGTGGCCGCCATGAGGGCTCCTTTCCCGGGGACAGGCAATTTAGTTTCATGATGAAACTAAGTCAATCCTGGTTGACTTTGCGGCATCGTGAAAATACTCTGGCCGGCCGTGACGCGCGCGCACCGCATCGACGTCCACGCCCACATGGCGCCCGATTTCTACCGGCAGGCGCTCGCCGGCGCGGGGCGCGTGCCGACCTCCGGCGCGCGCATCGAGTGGGCGCCGGCGCTCGCCCTCGAGACCATGGAGGCGCACGGCATCGCCGCGTCGGTGGTCTCCATTTCCTTTCCCGGCGTGCACTTCGGCGACGACCGGGCGGCGCGCTCGCTCGCGCGGCGCTGCAACGAGCTCGCGGCCGATCTTGGCAGGCAGTGGCCGGGACGCTTCGGCGCCTTCGCCGTCCTGCCGCTGCCCGACCTCGACGGCTCGCTCGCGGAGCTGGAGTTCGCGCTCGGGCCGCTGCAGCTCGACGGGGTAATCCTGCTGGCGAGCTACGCGGGCAAGTTTCTCGGCGATCCGTACTACGCGCCGCTGCTCGCCGAGCTCGATCGCCGCGGCGCGGCCGTGCTCGTCCATCCCGGCATGCACGCCTCGAGCCTCTCGCTCGAGCTGCCCTGGCCGGGCTTCATGCTGGAGTTCGTGATCGACACCTCGCGCGCCGCGATCAACCTGCTTTTCTCCGGCGCGCTCGAGCGCTTCCCCGGCATCCGTTTCATCCTCGCCCACGGCGGCGGCGTGATTCCCTACATCGCCTGGCGCCTCTCGCTCGCGCCGGTCATCAGCCCGCTCCTGCCGCAGTGGCCGCAGGAGAAGATCTTCGCCGGCCTGCGGCGCTTCTGGTACGACACCGCCCTCTGCGCCGATCGCCACGCCCTTCCGGCGCTGCTCGAGACGGCCGCGCCCGAGCGCATCCTTTTCGGCAGCGACTGGCCCTATGCGCCGGCGAAGATCACCGGCCTGAGCATCGCGGGCATCCGGGAGGCGCCGGGCGTCACCGAGCGCTTGCGCGCGGGCATCGAGCGCGAGAACGCACTCAAGCTTTTCCCGCGCTTCCATGGCTGAGAACACGCTGCGCAGCGAGCTGCCGGTCTACCGCAACGCGATCGACTGGGCCGCGTTCCGGCGCGAGCACGCGCTGCCGGACGTCTTCGCGAAGACCGTCTACCTGTGGCCAGCGCCGCGCATCCGCGAGCTGCAGAACGCGCGCTTCCTCAAGACCGTGGAGACGGGCTGGCGCAATCCCTTCTACCGCCGGCGCTGGCAGGCTGCGGGGCTCGAGCCGGGCGACGTACGCGGCATCGACGACATCGCCAGGCTCCCGCCCTACACCTCGGACGACGTCAAGGAGAGCGTCGAGCGTTTCCCGCCCTACGGGGACTTCCACGCCGTCGACGCGCAGTTCGCGCGCACCACCCCGCTCAAGCTCCACACGAGCGGCGGCACGACCGGCCTGCCGCGCCCGACCCTGTTCGACCCGCTCGCCTGGGAGCTGCAGGGGCTGGGCGGCGCGCGCGGCCTGTACATCCAGGGGGCGCGCCCCGGCGACGTGATGCAGATCCCGATGACGTGCTCGCTCGCGAACGCACCCTGGCTCGCCTACAAGGCCTGCCACGACTACCTGGGCGTGATGCCGCTCACGACCGGCAGCGGCGTGGTCACGTCGTCCCGCCGCCAGCTCGAGATCGCGTTCGGCTTCGGCACCAACCTCTGGCAGAGCTTTCCGGAATATCTGGTGCGCCTGGCGCAGGCGTGCCGGGAGGAGCTGGGCCGCGACGTGCGCGAGCTCGAGACCAAGTTCATTCGCACGTATCTCGGACCCGACCTCGATGGCAGCCTCAGGGGCGAGATCGAGTCCCTGTGGGGCTGCCCGGTGTACGACGGCTACGGCACCAACGAGGTCGGGCTTGCCGGCTTCGAGTGCCGCGAGCGGAGCGGCATGCACTTCATGGAAGACCTCGTCTACATGGAAGTGGTGGACGTCGATACCGGCGAGCCGGTCGGGGCCGGCGAGCGCGGCAACCTCGTCGTCACATCGCTCGCGCGCACGCTTCCGCCGGTGATCCGCTACAACCTGCGCGACCTCGGGCGCATCCTCAGCGCCGAACGCTGCGCCTGCGGCAGCCATTTCCGGCGCATGGACCACTTCCTCGGGCGCAGCGATGCGATGGTCAAGCTGCGCGGCGTCAACGTCTACCCCATGGCCTGCCTGCGCGCCATCAAGAGCGACGCCCGCACCACGGGAGAATGGGTGTGCGTGGTCGACCGGGTCGACGCGGGCGGCGTGCCGCGCGACGAGATGGAGATCCACGTGGAAGTGCGGCGCGACGCGCCGACGCGCGAAGGCCTCCTGGAGCTGCTCGAAAAGCGGCTGAAGGACGACCTCGGCGTCGGCGTGCGCGTGCGCCTCGCCGACGAGGGCTCGCTGGAGGAGCTGGCGAATACCGGCGGCCGCGAAGGCAAGGCTCGCAGGCTCGTCGACCGGCGGCCCGGCTACAAGGCGGCCAGCACATGAAGCGGCTCTTCGACTGCCACTCCCACTGGGCGACCCGCAAGGGCCACATCTTCCGCACCGAGGCCGAGCTCGGGCGCCAGGAAGGCATCTGGAAGACGAAAGGCCGCCACTACTCCGAGCAGGAGATGATGGATTTCATGCGCGCGAACAAGGTCCGCGCCATCCTCGACCTGGCCTGGACGCGCCAGCTGCCGATCGAGCAGATGCGCGAGATCCACGACTACGCCTTCGACATGGCGCGCAGGAATCGCGACGTCATTTTCGGCCACTGGCTGCAGTTCGAGCCGCAGCGGCGCGAGGAGTCGCTGCTCGAGTTTCGTCGCGCGAGGGACGCGGATGCCGGCTTCGTCGGCTTCGCCGTGTCCGGGCAGAGCACCGGCGTGCCGGCAAGCGATCCGCTCTGGTTTCCCTTCTACGAGGCGGCGATCGAGGCCAACACCCCGGTGATGATCATGGTCGGCCTGACCGGGATCGGCCAGGGCGTGCCCGGCGGCTACGGCATCGTCCTCGACCACGGCCACCCGCGCCACGTCGACATCGCCGCCGCGCGCTATCCGGCGCTGCGCATCCTCGCGGCACGGCCGGCGTATCCCTGGCAGGACGAGATGATCGCCGTGCTGCTGCACAAGGGCAACGTCAGCTACGAGCTGCACGGCTGGGGCCCGCGGCAATTCCCGGATTCGCTCAAGCGCGAGATCGGCCGCCGCCTGCAGGACCGCGTGATGTTCGGCTGCGACTTCCCGGTGCTCGAGTACCCGAAGGTCGTGGCCGACTGGCGCTCGCTCGGCTACAGCGAGGAAGTGCTGGAGAAAGTGCTGTTCCGCAACGCCGAGGCCTATTTCGAAGCTCGTTCAACTTGAGGAGGAGAAGTCCATGACCCGTTCGCGTTTCCTGCGCCTCGTTTCGGGCGCGACCCTCGCCCTCGGGGCAACCTGCGCCCTGGCGCAGGCGTACCCGACCAAGCCCGTCCACGGCGTAGTCGCGTTCGGCGTCGGCGGGCAGACCGACGCCGCTGCGCGCGTCATCGCCGCGAAGCTGCAGGAGAGATGGAACCAACCGGTGGTGATCGAGAACCGCACTGGCGCCGCGGGCAACATCGGTACCGAGTATGTGGCCAAAGCGGCTCCCGACGGCTACACCCTCAACTTCGCCACGCAGACCGTCACCATCAACCAGGTGCTCATGCCGACCCCCGGCTTCCACGCGATGAAAGACCTGGCGCCGGTGTCGCTCATCGGCGTGTCGGACTTCGTGCTCGTCGTCCATCCGAGCGTCCCGGCGAAGACCGTCGAGGAGCTGATCGCCTACGCCAAGGCCAATCCCGGCAAGCTCAACTACGGCACCACCGCCCTGCAGGGCGCGTTCGCCATGGAGCAGTTCAACAGCCTCTCGGGCATCAAAGTCGAGCGCATCCAGTACACCGCGATGTCCAACCTGCAGGCCGATCTGCTCGCCGGCCGGATCAACGTCTACTTCACCCCGCCGCGGCCGGTGCTGGCGCACCTCGAGTCGGGCAAGCTCGTGCCGATCGCAGTTTCCGGCACGAACCCGATTCCACAGCTGCCCAACGTCAAGTCCGTCAAGGCGGTACTGCCCCGGCTCGAGGCGTCTACCTGGTACGCGGTGCTCGCCCCGGCGAAGACCCCGACGGCGGTGATCGACAAGCTGAACGCCGACGTCAGATGGGCCCTTTCCCAGCCGGATGTGAAGGATCGGGTCGAGAAGCTCGGCATCGAGGTGCGGACCTCCACGCCCGAAGAGCTGCGCACCGTCATGCAGCGCGACATCGAGCTGATCGAAGACCTGGTGCGCCGCGGCGTGATGAAGCCGACCAACTAAGGAGAACAACGATGAACACACGCACCCTGCGCCTCGCCCTGGGCGCCGCAACCCTCGCGCTTGCCGCGCCCGCCGCCCTCGCGCAGGCCTATCCGTCGAAGCCGGTCCACGGCATCGTGCCCTTCGGCACCGGCGGCGTCACCGACTCGGTGGCCCGCGTCGTCGCCGCGAAGCTTTCCGAGAAGTGGAAGCAGCAGCTCGTGATCGAGAACCGCGCCGGCGCCGGCGGCAACATCGGCACCGAGTACGTCACCAAGGTCACGCCCGACGGCTACACCGTCGCCATCACCACCCAGGCGCTCACCATCAACCAGGTGCTGATGCCCCCCAGCGGCTTCCACGCGATGAAGGACCTCGCGCCGGTATCGCTGCTCGGCTGGTCGGACTTCGTCCTGCTCGTGCACCCCAGCGTGCCGGCGCGCTCGGTGGACCAGCTCATCGCCTTTGCCAAGGCGAACCCCGGCAAGCTCAACTACGGCGCCTCCTCGCTGCAGGGCGCATACGCCATGGAGCAGCTGAAGAGCGCCGCCGGCATCAGCATCGAGCGCGTGCCCTACAAGGAGCTCACCAGCCTGACCACCGACCTGCTCGCCGGGCGCCTGCAGGCCTACTTCACGCCGATCGCGCCGGTGCTCGCGCACCTGCACTCCGGCAAGCTGGTCCCGCTCGCCGTGTCGCCCAAGGAGGGCGTCGCGGTCCTGCCGGGCATCAAGTCGATCAAGGAATGGCTGCCGCAGGTGGAGGCCGCGACGTGGTACGCGGTGCTTGCCCCCTTGAAGACGCCGCGCCCGGTCATCGACGCGCTGAACGCGGACTTCAAGTGGGCGCTCGAGCAGCCCGACGTGAAGGACCGCTTCGCCAAGCTTGCCGTGCGGCCGGAGCACTCGACGCCGGAAGGGCTGCGCGAGGTCCTGCAGCGCGACATCGAGCGCATCGAGGACCTCGCCCGCCGCGGCGTCATGAAGGCGGTCAACTGACCCCGCGTCACGCCACCGCGCGGAAAGCCAGCATCGCGCCCAGGCGCCGCGAAGCGCCGAGATAGAACCCCGCCTCGCGCTTCTCGCCGGCGGCCGGGTTGCGGAACGTGCCGAAGAGCATGTCCCACAGCGGCAGGTCGGCGTAGTTGTAGCGGTGCACGCCGCGGCCGTGGTGCACGCCGTGGCTCTCGGGACGCTGGATCAGGTAGCCGAGCCAGCGCGGGGTGCGGATGTTCGCGTGCTGGAAGGCGGCGTTGAACGCGAGGAACGCGGAAGCGAGCGCGCCTGCCTCGGGCGCCAGCCCGAGCACCGGGAAGAACGCGAGCACCGCCCAGGTGGTGAAGAGCGCCGCGTCCAGCGGGTGCAGGTAGTAGGCGCCGAAGGCGTCCAGGCTTTCCGCGCTGTGGTGCATCTGGTGGCCGAGCCGCCACAGCCAGTTCCACTCGTGCGCCGCGCGGTGGTACCAGTAGTGCATCAGCTCGTACACGAGGACGCCCGCCGCGGCGCCGCCCCAGGTGCCCAGCGCAGCGCCCTCGACCAGGCTGCCTTGCGGCAGCACCGCGCCCCAGAGGCGCCCGACGGCGAGCGACACGCCGAACACCGCGAGCGACACCGCCAGCGCGCGCACGCGCCAGCCGCGCGGCGCCTCGTAGCGGCGCGCGCGCCAGAAGAGCTCGAGCGCCAGGAAGGGCGCGAGCAGCAGCAAAGAGTAGTAATCGGCGAGCTCGAGAAGCATTGCGGTCTCCCTTGGGTTCGAAGGACGCAATGCTAGGGGAGGCACCCCCGCTGGGGTTTTGCAGCCGCGTATGCGTTTGTTTCGGCTTTGTAGCCGGGAATGGATGCGCCGTGCCGGGATAGTCCTCCCGGACTACGACGAACGACTACCGGCGCATAGACGAAACTGCGGCAGGGTCGCAGAATCCTGACCTGTGTAGGGGTTGTTCTACACCTCTGGTCACCCAGAGAAGGCAAGGGCCAGCACGCTGTTACCAGCGCCAACCGAGAGACGGACTCCTCAGAGCCCGTCCACGGTAGCGCCAAACAAAGTGTAGTCACTGCTTGAAGCCGCTTGAGAGGCAACCGGAGGGCACGGCTAGCGGTCGTGCCCTCTTTTTTTTGCACCGCTCGGAAGCCATTGTGCATTCCTCCACGAAGCCCCGCTATCGCCGCTCGCCGTGTCATGTTGTCGCGTTTTCCGGATTTGCGCGGCGTGCTGCGGCGACGTCGGGGGACGGCGTCGTGACAGGAGAGCTACTACGGCTTGTCCCTGCGGAAGCTGATTCGCGCCCCTCGGAGGATGGCGATGGCGGTGCGCATATCGTCGCGGCGGATGCTGAGGTGGCGGTACTCGAGGCCGAAGCTCGTCTTCAGCACCGTGGCGCCGTGCTCGAAGCGGCAATGGATGAGCTCGATCGGCGCGAGCTGGCGCGGCGTGCCCGAAGGCCGGTCGGCGGTGTAGATCGGCGTCACGTTGGCGATCGCGCTGGCGACGCTGTTCAGCACGTCGATGATCTCGTCCGCGCTCTCCGAGGTCGCGCCCGCGATCTGGTGGTAGACCACGGCGGCAGCCGTCGAGAGGGCCAGGAACTGGTCCCCGTTTCCCTTCGCTTGTTGCACCCGCGGCCCCCCCTAGGGGCCGAGGACCAACCTACGCCTCAGGGAATGACACCGCAACCCTCCTAGGCGCGCAGCTAGCGCGGGGCGCGGCAGGTCGCCGGGCGGTACCTGAGCTCGAGCGTGCCGCCGGTGCAGTCCCAGAGCAGCTGGGCGCCTTCCGCCTGCGGCCGGAAGACGATCGTCTTCCCCGCCATGCTGCCGGCGGCCGGCTGGAACGTCAGCGTGATCACCCCGTTCGGGCCGAGGCTCGGCGTGCCGTAGCGGTCCGCCGGGTCCTGCGGCACGAGATCCCGGGGCAGGTCGGCGACGCTGTTCGGCAGCCGCTTGTGCTCGGCGTAGTACTCGCCGATCGCCACGCGCCACGGCTGCACCGACACGATGGCGCCCGCCGAGCGGGCGCGGTGGCTGTAGTCCTGATACGCGGGGATCGCCACCGCGGCGAGGATGCCCATCATGGCGACGCCGAAGAACACAGCGACGATCACGACCACGAGCGCCGCGACGCCGTGCGCCGAGTACTTCTCGTTGAGCCGGTCCTCGCTGGTGAAGCAGTAGACGATGAACTCGACGAGGGCGATGAGCGCCGGGATCCCGGTCCAGAAGAACAGGAGGTAGAGCGCGCCCTGCCACCAGCTTCCGAGGTAGAACTTGTGCGCGCCGAGGCCGCCGAAGAAGAACGTCACGAGCAGCAGCACCGCCTTGCTCACGTGCGAGTGCTGGCGCACGCCGCACTTCGGGCAGATCTCCGCTTTCGCGAGGATGTCGGCGCCGCAGGAATCGCACTGCTTGTGGCCGGGCGCCGGCGCGGAGGCCGGCGGCGCGTACGGGTTGGCCGCGGCCTGGTTGGCTGGTGTCATCTCCCCTTCTCCCCTTTGTGGTGAGTCCCCCGGGGGATTATCGCCCGAAGGCGGCGAGAATGCGGCGGCGGCGGCTGGAAAGCGGCGAATGCCGCCTGAGGGTACGGATGCCCGAGGCGGCACCCCGCGCCAGCTGCGAGCGCAGGAGCGCGAGGACCAGGCCGGCAGCGAAAGCCGCGCCTGCGAGGGCGATGGGACTTGCCTTTTTCGAAGATGTTCTTGAACCGTACTCCGGCGAATTGCTCACCGCCACGACCGGACTCACGGCCACGAGCGCGGTCGACTCCGAGACCTCGATGGTCGCCTGGCGCGGCTTGCCGCGGCGCGAGCCGTGCTCGTGCGCATACACCCAGGTGAACTCGGCGCCGAGGAGGAAGATCTGCGCCGAGTAGTAGACCCAGAGCATGAGCACCACCAGCGAGCCGGCGGCGCCGAAGGTCGAGGCCACCGCGCTCTTGCCGATGTACAGGCCGATGAGGAACTTGCCCACCGCGAAGAGGATGGCGGTGAACGCCGCGCCGATCCACACGTCGCGCCAGGCGACGTGCACGCGCGGGATGAACTTGTAGATCATCGCGAAGAGCGCCGTGGTGATGCCGAAGCTCACCAGCAGGTCGAGCGCGTGCGAGAGGGCTTCCCATCCCGGGAATGCCCAGAGCTTGCCGAGCGCGGCGAGCGCGGCGGAGAGCACGAGCGAGACCATCAGCAGGAAGGCGATGCCGAGCACCATGCCGAAGGACAGGAGCCGCGTGCGCAGCAGGTTCCACCAGCCGCTCGAGCGCTGCCGCGCCGGCGCGCGCCAGATGCGGTCGAGCGCGTTCTGCAGCTCGCCGAACACGGTGGTGGCGCCCAGGAGGAGGAGCAGCACCCCGATCACGCTCGCCGCGGCGCCTTCCTTCGGCTTGTCGGCGGCCTGGACCATCCCCTCGACCGCCTTCGCGCCCTCGTCGCCGGTCATGCCGCGCAGCTCGCTGAAGATGGCGCCGCGCGCCGCCTCGTCGCCGAAGGCGAGCCCGGCCACGGCGATGACGATGATGAGCAGCGGGGCGATGGAGAAGAGGGTGTAGTACGAGAGCGCCGCCCCCATGCTCGGCGCATAGTCGGCGCTCCAGGAGCTCGCCGCCTCCTTCATCAAGCCCAGGGCTTGCCGGGGTCCGATCGGGGCGCGGATCACGCAGGGCTGCCATGCAAAGCCCGCGCCCGGGCCCGCACTCCGGTCGGATCAGGACTCCTGGCGGAGCACCCGGCGGATGAGGTCGGCGAGGAGATCGCGGCTGTAGGGCTTGGTGACGTAGCCGTCGGCGCCGAAGGCGAGCCCCTTGTGGATGTCGGCCGGCTCGCTGCGCACGGTGAGCAGGATCACCGGCAGCAGCGCGTGCCCCGGGTGCTTGCGCAGGTTGGCGAGGATGTCGAAGCCGTCGCCGTCGGGAAGCATCACGTCGAGGAGCAGCAGGTCGGGCGCGCCCTGCTGCAGCGCCTCGAGCAGGCCCTGCGCGCTGCCGGCGCTGCGCACCTGGTAGCGCGCCATGCCCACGCGCAGCTCGGCGAGCGCGAGCTGGTCGGGGTCGTCCTCGACGATCAGCACCACCGTCTCGGCGGGCGGCTTGGTCGAGGCGGCGCGGTTCTTCAGCCGGTCGGCGGCGAGGTAGACGCCCTTGCGCGAGAGCGAGGCGCCGGCGGCCTTGGTATCTTCGGCGAGGCGCTTCTGGTCCTCGGCGATCATCTCGGGCAGCTTCAGGCTCGAGGTGAAGTCGAGGTCGTGCGAGGCGGCGTCGGCCGCCGACTCGACCAGGCCCAGGTCCTCGAGCTCCGAGAGCCACTCGTAGATGAGCTTGTCGGGGTAGCGGCGCAGGTAGCCGCGGATGACGTCGGAGTGCGCCTCGCTCTCGATCAGCCCGAGGATGCGCCGGTAGTCGCGCGGCACCTTCGCGTCCTGCGTGTCCCAGGCCTTGCGCCCGGCGTCGGTGACTCGAAGAATGCGCCCCGACATCAGGAGCCGAGCGCGGCCTTCGCGAGCTTCTGCACCTCGAAGCCTTCGCAGCCCTCGGCGGCGCAGCCGTGCTGCCTGCCCGCGTCGAGCGCGCGCTTGTAGTAGGTGCTGGAGGCTTCCTGCAGCTGCAATCCCTTCGCCGCCTCGGCGAGGAAGTAGTACGAAAGGTCGGAGAGGTAGCCGACCTGGATCACCGACACCGCGAGGTCGCGCCACAGCCCGCGGGCATGGAGCTGCTTCCACTTCGCCTTGCCGTTGCCGTAGCCGTAGGAGCACTGCGCTCGGCACTCGAGCACCGTCTCGCCGCGCTTGAAGCGCTCGAAAGGCTCGGCCATGAAGCTGAGCGTCTCGCTTGCGCCCTGCTTCGCATACTCCTCGCGCGTCGGCTCGCCCGGGCGCGTGACCACGCGCTCGTTGATCGCCTCCTTCGCGGCAAGGAACTTCGGCGCGCCCGAGGGCGGGCTCGCCTTCGCCGCCGCGTAGAGCGGCTGCACCTTCGCGCCGAGCTCCCTCAGCCGCGCGGCGCGGTTCTCGGGCGACGGATGGGTGGAGAGGAACTCCGGCGGCCCGCCGCCGCCCTCCTTGCCCATCTTCTCCCACAGCGACGCGGCGGACGCCGGGTCGAAGCCGGCGCGCGCGGCGAGCTCGATGCCGATCTGGTCGGCCTCCGCCTCGCCGCCGCGGCTGTTCGGGAGCTGGATCGCGAGCAGCGCCGCCATCTGCGCGCCGGCGAGCGCGATCCCCTGGTTCTCGCGCGAGGCGAGCGCGATCGCCGCGATCTGCGTGCCCACCTGCGAGGTATAGGCAATCGACATGCGCTCGCGCGTGTGGTCCGCGAGCGCGTGCGCGATCTCGTGGCCCATCACCTGGGCGATCTCGTCGTCGGTGGCCTTGAGCTTCTCCCACATGCCGCTGTAGATCGCCATCTTGCCGCCGGCCATGCAGAAGGCGTTCACCACCTTCGGGTCGTTGATGACGCGCACTTCCCAGGCCCAGCCCGCCGACTCGGGGCGGAAGCGCACCGCCTGCGCGATCAGGCGCTCGGTGATACTGCGCACCTTCTCCGCGCGCGGCGAGTCGGCCTCGATCTGCTTTTTCTTCGACAGCCCGCCCATCATCTGGCTGTAGGCCGCAGCCGACTGCGTTACCGCCATGTTCTCCGAGACGATCATGAACTGGCTGCGGCCGGTGATCGGGTTGGTCGAGCAGGCAGAAAGGATCATGACGCCGGCCAGCGTCACCGCTAGGTGCTTGAAAAGACCGACTTTCACGCCAGCGATTCTACGGCGAACGCGACGGCGAGAATGTAACGGGATGTTCCTGCTACACTTTCCGTGCAAGTGGACAAGCCAGTCAAGGAACCCGCGTTCAAGCATCCCCCGCAGTGGATCCACGAGTCCGTGGCGGCCCGGTTCTTCGCGCCGCTCGCGCGCCGGCGGGAGGCGAAGCGGCGCGCGGTCCTTGAACTTCTGAACCGGCTCCCGGCTACGCCGCCTTCTTCTCCACCTTCGGCAGCTCGCCGATCGCGGTCCTGACCGCGTCCTCGACGCGCTCGAGGAACACGAACTGAAGCTTCGCCCGCGCCTCCGCGGGCACGTCCTCGAGGTCCTTCTCGTTCTTCTTCGGCAGCATCACCGTCTTGATGCCGGCGCGCAGCGCCGCCAGCGTCTTCTCCTTCACGCCGCCGATCGGCAGCACCAGGCCGCGCAGCGAGATCTCGCCGGTCATCGCGACATCATGGCGAACGGGTTTGGCAGTCAAAAGGGAGACCAGGGCGAGATACATCGCCACCCCCGCGCTCGGGCCGTCCTTCGGCGTCGCCCCCGCGGGCACGTGCACATGGATATCGGTTTTCTCAAGTGAATCTCCGAGATATCCCTTGGCCAGAGTCAATGCGGCCTGCGCCGATTCCTTCATCACCTCGCCGAGCTGGCCGGTGAGGATGAGCTTGCCGCTGCCGGGCACCTTGGAGGCCTCGATGAACAGGATGTCGCCGCCCACCGGCGTCCAGGCAAGGCCCGTGGCCACGCCCGGCACCGACGTGCGCTCGGCGACCTCGCTCTCGAACTTGCGCGCGCCGAGGATGGCATGCAGGTCCTTCGCCTCCACGATGACTTCTTGCACCTCTTGTTCGGCGATCCGCATCGCCACATGCCGTAGCACCGAACCGATCTCGCGCTCGAGGTTGCGTACGCCCGCCTCGCGCGTGTACTGGGCGATGATGGCCCTGAGGGCCTCGTCGGTAATGCTGACTTTCTCAGAGCTCAAGCCGTTCGCCTCGAGCTGGCGCTTGACCAGGTAGCGCTTGGCGATCTCGAGCTTCTCCTCCTCGGTGTAGCCGGGGAGGTGGATGATCTCCATGCGGTCGCGCAAGGGGCCCGGGATGGTCTCGAGCATGTTGGCGGTGGTGATGAACATCACCTTGGACAGGTCGAAGTCCACGCCGAGGTAGTTGTCGCGGAAGCGCGCGTTCTGCTCCGGGTCCAGTACTTCGAGAAGCGCGCTGGAGGGGTCGCCGTGGAAGCCGCCCTGGCCGAGCTTGTCGATCTCGTCGAACATCAGCACCGGCGTGCGCGTCTCGGCGCGGCGGATCGCCTGGATGACGTTGCCCGGCAGCGCGCCGATGTAGGTGCGCCGGTGGCCGCGGATCTCCGCCTCGTCGTGCACGCCGCCGAGCGCGATCCTCTGGAACTTGCGCCCCGTGGCGCGCGCGATCGACTGGCCGAGCGAGGTCTTGCCCACGCCGGGCGGGCCGACGAAGCACAGGATCGGGCTCTTGCCCTCGGGGTTCAACTTCCTCACCGCGAGGTGCTCGAGGATGCGCCGCTTGATCTTCTCCAGGCCGAAATGGTCCTCGTCGAGGACCTGGCGCGCCTCCTGGATGTTGATTTCCTTGGTGGGTGAAACTTTCCAGGGCAATTCCGCCAGCCACTCGAGGTAGGTGCGCAGCATGGAGCCTTCCGCGCTGCCCTCGCCCATGCGCTCCAGGCGCTTGAGCTCCTTCACCGCGTGCTTGTGCGTCTCCTCGGGCATGCCGGCGTCGTCGATCTTCTTCTTCAGCTCCTCGATCTCGGCCGCGCCCTCCTCGCCCTCGCCCAGCTCCTTCTGGATCTGGCGCATCTGCTCGCGCAGCACGTGCTCGCGCTGGCGCTCGTCGAACTCCTTCTTGGTCTTCTCGCCGATCTCCTTGGAGATGCGCAGCACCCCGACGCGCGCGCCGAGGAGCTCGAGCACCTTGTCCATGCGCGCCTTGAGGTCGAAGGTCTCGAGCAGGCCCTGCTTGTCCTCGTTCTTCACGTCGAGGAGGTTCGCCACCATGTCGGTGAGCAGCGCGGGCGAAGTGACGCCCTGCACCACCATCGCCAGCTCTTCCGGGGCGTTGGCGAGCAGCCCGATCGCCTCGGCCGCCTGCGTCTTCAGCTGCAGGAAGCGCGCCTCGATGTCGGGGGTCATCTCGTCCTTCGCCTCCACCGTCTCCACGCGCGCGACGAGGAACGGCCAGCCCTCGAGGAATTCCAGCACGCGGAAGCGGCTCTGGCCCTGCACCACGAGGTGGTGCGCGCCTTCGCCGCCGGTGATGTAGCGCACCACCTGGCCGGAGGTGCCGACCCAGTGCAGGTCGTCGGGCTTCACCTCGTCCTTGGCCGGGTCGCGCTGCAGGAGGAAGCCGACCTTTTTCTCGGTGCGCGCCGCTTCCTGCGCGGCGGCGATCGAGCTCTTGCGCCCGACCGTGATCGGCGAGATCACGCCCGGGAAGAGCACGGTGTTGCGCATCGGGATGACGATCAGCGCATTCTCAGGCAGTGTTTTCACGCGGCTTCCTTTTTCCGGAACACCAGGGTCAGGACGCCGTCGGCGAGCTCCTTGCCCGCGAGCTCCAGGCCGGCGTAGGGATCGGCGAGCGGCAGGCCGATGCGGCGCTCGAAGCGCCCGTAAGGAATCTCGATGCGGTGCACGTGCGTGGTGTCGCCCCGGCACGGAAAGGAGCGCAGCGCCGAGATGGTCACCCCGGCGGGCTCGATGCCGATGGTGACGGAGTCCGGGCGCACGCCCGGCAGCGCCACCTGCAGGACCAGCCCTTCCTCGCTCTCGAGCACGTCGACCGGCGGCTCCCAGGCCGCCGCGGCGTGCGTGAAGAACTGGCGCTGCATGCGCTCGGCGCGGTCGAGCATCGACAGCGCCTCGCTCCACATCCAATGGGAAAGATCACGCGATCTCATGGGCGTTAGATGGCGACGAAGACAGGGTGAAACAAGACCCTGCAAGGGACAGACCCGGGACGGACCGGGGACGGACCCGGGTCCGTCCCGGATTAAGGTTTTTTAGCCTGCTCCAGCAACCACTTGCGGAAAGCCGCGACGGCGATGCGGTCGGCGATGACCTCGGGACACACAAGGTAATAGGCCGAGCGGGGCTTGAGCTCGACCTTGAACGGCGCCACCAGCCGCTGCGAGCCGATGTCGGCGTCCACGAGCGGGCGCAGCGCGAGCGCG
>Ga0247825_10001676_pt1 | contig 14581 bp, 12 predicted proteins | sample 13C_Vanillin_Day_FD_194413 | JGI IMG/M metagenome (GOLD analysis project Ga0247825, IMG submission 194413) | Soil microbial communities from agricultural site in Penn Yan, New York, United States - 13C_Vanillin_Day48 | ecosystem: Environmental > Terrestrial > Soil > Agricultural land | place...
GGCATGGGCCGCCGTGGTATTCGCGGCGGCCCATGCCAGTGTGTCTGTCGCCGGTCTCTTCGCAGTGGTCTGCGCCAATGCTGCACCAGGCAGTGTCAAGCAGACGATGGCCGTCAGAGCAAATCGTTTCATGCGTTTCACCTAGAAGATGGCCGGTGCGCCGGCACGAAAGTCACCGCCGAGAATCGGCACCGAGCTCACACCCAGCCACTGTTCGAGCAGTCTCGCGTATACGGATCGGAAGTCCGTCTCGTAGCGAACGTCGCCGGAGTTGTTTTCCAGCGTCGGATGACCAGGCGCGAGCGATGCGGCGGTGCCGTGCAATCCGCCTCGCACCGATCCGCCGAGCACCATCATCAAACCCCCGGCGCCGTGGTCGGTGCCTGCGCTGCCGTTCTCTGAGATGCGGCGGCCGAACTCGGAGAACACGATCACCGTCGTGTCGCCGGCAAGACCCTGGTTTCGCACGTCGCTGTAGAACGCCCACAATCCGTCGCCGAGCGCGCCCATCAGATTGGCGTAGGCGCCACCGCCTCCGCCGCCCTGGCCGGCATGCGTGTCGTAGCCGCCGGTCTGCAGCCAGAACACACGCGAACCGATGCCGCGCACGATCGCGCCCGCGACTGTCTGCAGCGCATCGGCGAAGCCGCCGTCTGGATAGGCGACCGTCGGCGTGTACGACGTCGCCAGTGCAACACGATCGAGCGTCTCGATCGCTCCGCGCGCGGTACTGTTCACGAACGCCAGATGCGGACGTCCGCTCGCCGGATTGCTCGCCATCGTCTGCGCGGCGGTGCGCTCCTGCAATGCTGCGGCACCGCGGTTCGGACTTGCGTAGGTGTAGGTGCCTGCGTTTGGAATCGCGGGCACACCACTTGTTCCCGAGATCAGCGCCCGCGGTGTTTCCGCAGTCGTGTTCCACGCAGCGAGCGCATCGAGTGGTCGAGGAAGCGCGTCGAGATAGCGGCCGAGCCAGCCCGAGCCGGTTGACGATTGCGGGTTGGCAGTGCCCCAGATGTCGCCCGCTTCGAAATGCGAGCGACTCGAGTTCGCATACCCGGCGCGTTGCACGAGCGCGAGTCGTCCTTCGTTGAAGATGTTCAGCAGGCCGCCGAGCCGTGGATGCAGACCGAGCGGCTGTCCTGCAGCGTCGCTCCCGACCTGCAGCACCTGGCCTGCCGGCACGGCGATAGACGGCCGGCGGCTGTAGTACGCCGCGTCGCGATAGGAGATCAACGTGTTGAGCGCGTCGTTGCCGCCGCCAAGGTAGACAACGACGAGGTTGCGTGTGCGGATGCCTTGTGCTTCGGCGATCGCGGTGAGGAACGAAGGCGCGGCAATCCCGAGCGAGACCGTGGCAACGCCGTTACGGATGAAAAGTCGTCGAGAAAGATCCATGATGCCTTCTAAACGAGTTGGTACTCCGCAGAGCCGACGAGGAGGCGAGCAAGACCCGCGGCCCGGGTGTTGAGTTGTTCATCGCTGCCGGTCCACGATCCCGCGGCGGCGAGGTACGACATGAGCGCTTGCCGGGGTGCTGAATCGAGTGGCGCCGTCGTGACGCGCACGAGCAGTGCGTCGAGCAATGCCTGCGGCGACTGCGCCAGAGGGGCCACCGTGGCGGCGAGGAAGGCTTTCTGACTGGTGGCGAGCGTCGCGGCGAAATTTGTCCGGGCGAGCATCGTTCCCGTCGAGAACCACGCGGCGCCAAGCGGCCATCCGCCGACGTTCGGTGGTTCGAAGAGTTGCTGTCCCATCGCCGCCATCGGCGATCGCGCCCTGTCGACCGAGAAGTTCTGCCAGCCCACTTCCCTGATCGATCGAACGACGTACTCCGCAGGCCATGAGTAGCGTGCGAACTGCATCGCCGGGTTGGTGAACCAGGGCGACGTGAGGATGTGGCGAATGACCGGCCGGATCTCGGTCCTGCTCTGCAGGTAGACCGCCGTCACGCTTTCAACGAACGCAGGATCGGGTGCGTGGATTTCGCTGATGAAGAAGTTCCAGAACTTGCGCGCCAGCCGACGGCCCGTCTCCGGGTGAATCGCCAGCGCCGTGATTAGCTCGATGCCGTCGTACATGCCTGCCGATTCGCTGCGCGATGCGATCGTGCGGCTGCCGCTGGTGTTGATCGGGAACGAAAAGGTCTTGTCGCCGGTGTCGTGCTGGTCGGCGTGGTAGACGAACTCCTGATACGCGTTCAGGTCGCCGTATTCGTCCTGGCGGTAGTCAGCGGACCCGCGCAGGTTCCAACCGGTGAACACGCGCGCGGCGGCATAGACGTCCGACTCGACGTAGTTGCCGACGCCGATCGTGAACAGCTCGATGATCTCGCGGCCGAAGTTCTCCTGCGGTCTCGCTTTCGTGTTGCTCTTGCCGTCGAGCCAGATCAACATCGCCGGATCCTGCGCGACCTGAATCAGGAGATCGCGGAAGTTGCCGAGCGCGTACTGGCGAAACAGCTCGATTTGTCCCTGCGGACCGCGGAGTGCGCCCGGCTTGTGCGCGAGCATCTTGGCCGCCTGTCGTTCGCCGGAGTCCACCGCCAGCTTGCTGTACGCAGTGGCGAAGTGGTTGTGCCAGAACATCGCCATCTTTTCCTGCAGCGGGCGGCGCGAGTGGATCATCCGGAAGATCCAGCGCTGGCGTGCATCCTCGATGTCGATGTCTGGCGCGAAGAGATCCCTGGTTGCGATGAGTGCGTGGTCGGGACGTCCGAGGCGCTCATCCACATCGTCGGGCCGGCCGTCGTAGTCGACGAGATAGTCCACCGCGCGCGTGTGCGACATGTCGCGATAGATGTCGACATCCAGGGCGCTGACGCCGAAACCCGCGCGACGCAACAGATGATCGATTTCGGGGTTGACTGTAGCCATACGAGCTCAGAGCGCGATCGTCAGGATGTCGTTCGTGAACGACGTGTTGTATTGGCGGAGTGCTGACTTGGCCGGGCCGTTCACGACTTGACCAGTGCGGTTGTAGCGAGACCCATGACACGGACAGACGTAGATCGCGCCGTTCACGCCGTTGACCGTGCACCCCTCGTGCGTGCAGACCGCGTCGATCGCGGTAAACGTGGTCGCGCTTGTTCTCGCGACCAGGAACACGCCAGCGATGGACTGGACGACTGCGGCACCGTCCACGTTGGCCAGCGCAGATCCGGTTGTCGTCACCTGCACGCTGGAGTTCGCAAATTGCCCGTTCAGGGTGGGCAGTATCGATGTCCCACCGCCACCGCCGCCGCTCGGACCGGTGGGAGATCCCTCGCCGCTGCAGGCGGACACGAGCGTTGCGAGCGTGGCGCAGGAAGCGACCTGGCATGCGCCTGCACAGAACTCGCGTCGAGAGACAAATTGGCTCGTTTCTGACATCGCGATCCTCGTGAGGTGGGCGAGCGGCCTCAGGGCACGGGCGGCAAGATCGAGGCCACGCCGAAACGGCGCGGGTTTGCAAATCGGCGACGGCGCCGAGGGCATGCGCCGATCACAGACTGCGTGGGTGGATGGCGGATTTGTAAGCGCGCCGACTAGTCGCGCGTTCGATGGAGGAGCCGATCACGACGCTCGTCGGTGGCAGACGAGCATCGGATCGCGCGGTCAACGCGTTGCTGCGTCTACTGCTTGTACTGAATCAACTCGAACGCGTTGCCGGAGTTGTCGCGCACGAAGAAGAAGGTCTCGGTCGCGTTCTCGACCGGGCCCATGACAACCTCGACGCCCCGCGCCTTCAGCGCCGCCGCGGCACCGCGTGCATCGGCCACCTCGAGGGCGAAATGCTTGATCCCATGAACGGCGAGGTCGGCTGTCGGACTCCGGCGGTATTCAGGCAGCGGCTGCGCGTTCGCCACCTGAAACAGCTCGATGTAGCAATCGTTTCGCCGCATCAGGGCGATCGCGATGTTCGCGTTCGGGCTCACTCGCCGGACGATCTGGAAGCCGAGCATTTTCTGATACCAGGCAATCGACTCCTCGAGGTTCGGCACGCTGATGCCGGTGTGATGCGGCTTGATCTCAAAGGGAGGGCCGTCCGCCTGTGACGATGCCTGTGCGAAGCCGCAGGCGCCGAGCACTGTGACGGCGGCGAGGGTTGTGAAGAATCGAGTCAATGTGTCCTCCGGGTCAGGGACACCTTATGCTCGATCGCACTCCGCCCGATAGCGTTGATATGCGACGAATAACATTGCGTGCGCTGGTGGTTCTGGCCTGTGTCGTTGCCATACATTGCGGCGACTCCAATCCCACGAGTCCAGACGCTCCGTCAGGCGGTGGGGGGGGTGGCGGCGGAGGAGCCGGCGGTGCTGGTGGCGCCGTACGAACCTCGGAAACCACGGATAGTTTTTTTGACGACAACAACTGGGACGACGCCGTGGAGACCTATGGCGCGGGGGGAAGTGGTGGCGGAGGCCACCTGAGCTTCAACGGCCAGACAGACGCTGGCTACCGCCAGGTCACGATTAACGTCAACAGCGCGGGCAGCGGCTCCGCCGCCCAGGTGGCGGTGTTTGCCTTCAAGCGGGGAGCCGTGTACTTCCCGTCAACCGACGGCGCGATTCTCTCGATCGACTACTCAGAATCGTCGATCAATCAGGGCGGTGGTAACGGCCAGTACAGCGCCCCCGCAATCAGGCAGAACGGCAAGCTCTACACGCTGGTTCCAGGTGGTAAAGCCTTCACGACACCTGAAACGTCGTGGACGAATCACTCGCTGACCGGCTTGACGCAGAACGACTTCCGAACGATCGCGTCTCCTGCGGACCACCCGGACTTCTCGACCAGCGGCGCTCGCCTCGAGGTTGGCTTCATGCGCCTGCAGTCGGTCCAGGCCGGCGGCACCGGCAGTGAGACGAAAGTTGGAATCGACAACTACCGGCTCGTCATGTACCGGAATTGACGCCGGGTGGCGAACAGCCCGCGCTGAAGATCAGCGCGGGCTGATCTTCAGCGTTATTTGAATCCGCCGATTCCGTCTGCGTCCGCGGGACGCTTCATGCCCTTCTCGAAGTACTCCTCCCAGATCCGCGCCCACGGACGATCGTAGAGATCGCGCACCGTGTATTTGATCGTCGTTCCCGGTGGCACTTGTGTGCCTCTGCCATCCTCGCCAACGAAGATGGTCTGGTTGCAGTGCTCGAGATGAAACGGCGGAGCGTTTGAGAGGTCTCCCCGGCGCGAGAAGAAGCGGATGTCGCGCACAGGTTGTACGAACGCTTCAGGGTCGTAGAAGATCGTCTCGTGCTCGAGACCGGCGAACTTGCCGTCAGCAAATTTTCGCGGCGTCCAGATCTCGATCAGTTGCATCTGATTGCTGTATTCCCAGCTGCTGTGCGTGAACCAGCCCTGGACGTTCGACGTCCACGTGATCAGCGCGTCGCCGTCCCAGACGCCGACGGTCTCGCCCAACCAGCTCGGTACTTCTGCGCCAAGATGGGGCACCTTGCCTTTGAGATCGAAGGCGCGGCCGATCTGCACGTGACGCAGCGCGTTGTCTGTCCCACCGAGGAACTGCACGCGTCCCGGGACGACCATGACATCGAGCTGGCTCGGACCGCCAGGTCCTGACCACCATCGCAGCAGTCCCTCAGGGCGGCAATACATCAACGAGAACTGCGCCGCGTTGCTGTTGACCTTGTGATACATCTGCTGCACGTAGCGCTGCTGATACTCGGGTGTGAGTAGCGACAGGATCGTTGGCATCTGATTGGCCCACCCGACGACCCACTGCGGCGGCTCTGCGAACACCTGTGGCACTGGGTCCCCCGCGCCGCCTCTTCTCCCGCGACCGAACACGAGATTCAGATTCCTCGTGTAGCGGCCGTTCCAGTCGGGCAGGGTGTCCTTCGTGTGTGCGGTCGGTCCGCCATGTGCCTTCGTCTCTGCGAGTAGCGCTTCGTAGTGCTCGCGCGCGGTCTTGAATGGATACGGACTGACGATGGCTTCGCGTGGGTAGTCGCGATCGCAGTGGCCCCATGCTGCCGTTTTCGGATCGTCGCTTTCGAGCGCCCTGGGTCCGCTCGAGTAGTCGCCCCAGATCGAGTCGAGTGCGATCGGACTGTTGCAGCGGTAGTACCGCTTGTCCATCCACAGATCGCGGTCCACGTAGAAGTCTTTCGACGTGAAGATGTCGCGCGCCAACGGCTGGACGCCGGCGGGCGCGTTACCGCCGGTGGCCGTGGTGCTGGTGGTGTAGTACCACGGCGTGACGGCGCCGACGAAGTCCTCTTCAGGGTAGCCGTCGTACGGCTTGAGCGGTACAGGCACCGGCCACCCGCGCCCCACGCTTTTCTGAGCCGTCGTCGCCTGCGCGGGCTCCGGCGCTGTGGCGCGTAACGACGCCATGACGCAAACACCCGCGACGAGAGCCGCGACTGTCACGCTGGTCTTGCGGACGAACGCAGAGGTCATTCAGGCCCTTTCAATCGACAACTCCCAACTCCCAAGAAACCCAACTCCCAAGCGCCGGCGTGTTGGAAATTGGGAGTTGACAGTCGGGCATTCACAAGTTTCACATCTTTATTCAGGTTTCCAGCTTGCCGTCGGTTTGACGAGTGCACCATTGCCGTGAGACGTGGCGCCTTCCACCGAATCGCAGTGCTTACCAGGTGCCGGCGTTTTGCCCATGGGGCACTTGAACAGCCCCTCGACACGCGCCCCGCCACGTTGGCCATTTCGCAGCGGCACAAGGCCGACGCTGAATACCGTCCCGCGCGTGAAGCCGTTGACTGAGATGCCTTCACGCGCGCTCGCCGCGGAGCCGCCCATCTCGACGAGCCAGTTCGCCGGCTTGCCGCTGGAGTCGCGCACAAGGGCGTCGCGGTTGTCGTTGAGCGGCACGAACGCGATTTGCAGGTGGGCGGCGTCTGGGTTGATTCGCTCCACCACGCCGGTGAACACGTACTTGATCGACTGGTCGTACATCGCGAAGGAGTGGTGCGCCAGGGGCCTTGCCGAATCGAACGCCGCGATTGCGACAAGCGTGAGCCCCGTGACCAGTCCCCTTCTCAGTCTCTTCATCGCGCGCGATCCCCTCCGGGCACCAGGATGTGTTTGTGCCCGAATGCCAATCTTAGGCTGGCGGCTCAGGTGATCGCAGTTACCCGTTTATGGGGGTGCTGTGAGGGGGCAAAAGGTCGTTCGCCTGGAAGCGGAACGCCTGCGGGACTTCGGTGAGGTACATCCACTCAGGGCACCTGCGTACCCGGTCCCCGTCTGGCTCTGGACGTCGCACTCTGTGCATTCCGAGCAACCGTTTCCGTCGACTCGCCGCGTGTCGAGCACCTATAGAGGATGACGACCGTGCCGAGACGAATCTCGTCGCCATCCTTCAGCGTCACAGTCCCGTCGAGTGGCTGCCCGTTCACTGCGGTGCCGTTCTTGCTCCCGAGATCCTCAAGTACCGCGTCCCCCCGGTCAAGGACGATACGGGCATGACGACGTGACACTCCGGGCGCGTCGATGTAGATGGTCGAGGCAGGGTCGCGGCCGATGACATGCTCGAGTCCGGCCAGGCCGACCCTGCGGCGGCCGACCATCAACCAGCGGCTCACCGTTGGAACGGGCGTGACGTTCCTCTCGAGAGCTGCCGCGAACCCGTAGCCCACGCGGTGCGCCGTCCTGATAATCGGAGGCGTCGAGGCATGATCGCCGAGCGCTCGTCTCACTTCTTTGACGACACTCACCAGTGTGGCGTCCACCACGAACGTGTCAGGCCACAGGTGCTTGTGCAGCTCCTCCTTTCGGACGATTCGCGGCGCCTCTTCGATCAACAGGAGAAGAAAATCGAAAGCCTTGGGCGTGAGGTGAATCGGTTTCCCGTCGCGCCTGAGCTGGCGCTGCCCGGAGTCCAGCTCGAACGTTTCGAATCGTGCGATCACGTGATGGTCCAGCGCGCCCATTTTGACCGAATCACACCCGCTCGCCGCCCGGGAAATTCCCGATCGGTTGAGTCAGAGCTGAGTGCTTGGAACGAGGTGGAAGCTGCTACGATCTCCAACCATCTACGAAGGTCGACCCTGTGCTCGAGAAGAACGCGTCCGCGCGAGCACCTTCGTCACGTGCGAGTTTGTCTCGTGGCGCACGTCTCGGCGCGTACGAGATCGAGACGCTGCTCGGTTCCGGCGGCATGGGCGACGTGTACCGCGCGCGCGATACGCGACTGGACCGGACCGTCGCTATCAAGGTCTTGCCCGCGCACGTGGCGGAGGACCGTGCGCGCCGCCGCCGTTTCGAGACCGAGGCGAGGGCGATCTCTCAGATCAGCCACCCTCACATCTGTGCGTTGTATGACGTCGGCGAGGCTCCGCGCGCTGCACTGGTGGACGATGACCGATCGGCGCAGGATTCAATTCCAGGGACCGTGCCGTTTCTGGTCATGGAGTATCTGGATGGAGAAACCCTCGCCGATCGGCTGAGTCGAAAGCCGCTTCCCCTCCTTGAGACCCTGCAGTACGCGACGCAGGTTGCCCAGGCCCTGGACGCCGCACATCGACGCGGGATCATCCACGGCGATCTCAAGCCGGCCAACATCATGCTGACCAGGGTCGGCGTCAAGCTGCTCGACTTCGGTCTGGCCCGACTCGCGACCTCTCAATTCACTGACACCGCCAGCGACTCACAGCCAAACACCGAAACGGTGACGATCGAAGCGGTCATTCGCGGCACGGTGCCCTACATGGCTCCGGAACTGCTGGTCGGCGGAAAGGCTGATGTCCGCAGTGATGTATTCGCATTCGGCGCCGTGCTGTACGAGATGCTCGCCGGGCGCCGGGCGTTTGTCGGAGACTCAGAATCCGCCATCGTCGCCGCCATTCTCGAATCGCAGCCCGCGCCGCTCGAAGCACAGCACGCGACTGTTCCGCCGGCGCTGACGCATCTGGTGACTACATGCCTCGCAAAGGACCCGGACGAGCGTTGGCAGAGCGCCGGGGATCTGAAGCGCCAACTCGCGTGGATCAGCGAAGACACGTCTGTACCGGCTCACGCGATCCGAACTGGAAAGGCCGAGGGCAAAAGACTGTCGCTGTGGCGTGCCGCGGCTGTCCTGTTCCTGCTGACAAGCCTCGCCTTGATCGGCGTGATGGCTTTCAGCGGGCGGCCACCAGCGTCCGCTCGCGTGCGCTTTCAGATTCACCCTCCGGCAAACACAACCTTCGCGGACCTCATGTTTCGGTTGTCCCCCGACGGCAGACAACTGGCCTACGTCGCAATGGCCCCAGACGGGACGCGCGGAATCTGGGTGCATTCCCTCGAGACGGGCGAGGCAAGGAGGCTGGCGTCGGGTGGTCAAGTCGTGTGGTCGCCAGACAGCCGATTCCTGGCGTTTAGCGCAGACGGCAAGATCAAGAAAGTCGCGAGCGACGGTAGCTCGCTGCGGACGTTGGTCGACGCGCTCGGTGGCGCGAACGACTGGAGCCGAGATGATGTTCTCCTGTTCATCATGGAAAGCGGGGTCGTGAAGCGAATGCCAGCGTCTGGCGGCACAGTCACGACGCTCACGGCGCTCGACGCGACACGGCAGGAAATCGCTCACTACTTTCCGCGCCTATTGCCAGATGATCGCTACTTCGTGTACCTGCGGAAGTCGCTTGCGGCGGAGACCAGCGGGGTTTACATCGGCTCGATTGACGCCAGGCCTGAAGAGCAGGACCTGACACGGCTCGTCGCGAATGCCGCAATGGCGGTCTATGCCCCTGGCCCGGAAGACCCTCGGATCGGTCACCTGCTCTTCAACCGCGGTGAAACGCTACTGGCCCAGCGATTCGATGCGGGTGCGTTGCGGCTCGAAGGGGATGAATTTCCGGTGGCCGAGCGGGTGGCCGTGCAGGGCAACCCGTCACAGGCCGCTTTCTTCTCCGCGTCCGATAACGGAGTGCTGGCGTATCGCGAAGCCGAGCGCAGAGCCGGCACGCCTGTCTGGGTGAATCGCGCAGGCGTCGAGTTGGCAGCACTCGCCCAGTCTCCGTTGCCGGGGCTCGAGCAAGTGCGGCTCTCTCCCGATGGAGCACGAGTTGCCCTAGTCGTTCAAGGAGAAATCTGGGTGTACGATCTCGGCGGCCGTCCGCCGATAAGACTCACGTCCGGGGACGATCTCGGCGATATGCCCTTCTGGTCGTCGGATGGACACGAGATCATCTATTCAAAAACTCAGTCGCCAATCCAGTTGTTCTCAGTTCCAGTCGAGGTCGGCAGTACGCCCACACCTGTCTCACCGCTCGGACACTATCACGCACATGGCTGGTCTCCCGATCGACGCGATCTCATCACTGTCCTCAATAGTTACTCGCCGAGTGGGTGGGATATCCTCAAGATTCCCTGGCGACGCAACGGCGCGCCAGAGCCGTTTGTCGCGACATCGTCCGACGACGGTATGCACGGCGCTGCGTTGTCGTTGGACGGGCGGTGGCTCGCCTACACGTTAAACGCGACGGGCAATCATGAAGTCTGGGTGCGTCCTTATGCCGGATCGGCCCCGCCTGTCCGCGTCTCTGCAAACGGCGGCGTAGACCCGCAGTGGGCCCGCGACGGCTCTGAGCTGTATTTCCTCGAGAATCTCAAGCGGATGATGGTGGTTGGGGTCAAGCCCGGGACGACATTCAACTTCACGCCGCCCCGGCTCCTCTTCGAGCTGCCGTTCCCGACAACCTCCGTCTTTCCGAACCTGTCGTACGACGTCGCCGCCGACGGAAAGTTCGTGATGGTCAGGCCCGCACCGCCTCCTGCGTCACCGACACCGATCACGGTCGTCCTCAACTGGGCGTCCGGATTGACGAACTAGTGCCTATCAAGCCTCACGGGATGAAGCTCAGATCTTCGGGCAACGGGAGGGCGACGGGCACCTCGAAGAATCGATCGGGCTCCGGATGGATCACGGTCGCGCCGTCGGATTCGAAGAAGGTAGCGATCTGTTCCTGCGCGCCACGAGAGATGTCACCGAAAGCACTGACCAAGTAGGCGAAGCCATGGCCCGGTTTCGACAGTGATGGGTTCTCTGCCGACGCCAGATCGTGACGATACAGCGTGGCACGATCCGCCAGGTCGCCAGCGCGCAGCATTGCGGTCGTCAGTGGATTCGGGACGACCTGATCGCCTCGGGCGAACTGTATCAGCACCGTTTCTTGAGGCACACCCGGAAGCGGCGTCCTTCTCAGATGTGGCGCGTACGCGACAGGATTGGCCCACTGCTGCACCCACTCGTACTGCTCGAGGAGGGCCTGGATCTCGGACGCTCCCGGCACGTCGTTGATGACCGGCGAGACGATGATGTGATTCGTCCCGTCGGAAAGCCGCACCGGCAGCGGCACCCCATCGCGCAAGGGCAGGTTCTCATTGAAGGTTGGCGACGCTGGAACCGGCACGTCGTCGATGTGCGTCACACCAGGCGAGTTGAGTAAGGACGGTGTTCGCCGTGCGAGCACCTCAGCATAGCCAGTGCGATTGGTGCTGGGGCTGATGGCGCGTGCGGTCCACGATCCTCCGCCTGCGGTGATCACGCCGGTCCAGACATCGGGCTCGACGGCAAGAAAGACCGCACCGATGATTGCGCCGAAAGACTGCCCGAAATAGTAGATCCGTGAGGCGTCCAGATCCGGAACCGTATCGCCATCCACATCGACACCAACCTGGATGAGTCGAACAAGTTGCATGAGATCGGCGACCGACTGGCGAATCCCGTCGCTCTCCTCGACGACGGTCCATGGTGAGACGGCCGCACGCCCCTCGGTTGAAAGGATGGTGCCGTTGCCGTCCTGATCGTGTCCGCGGCCTCCGGCTGGAAACGTCACCGGAACGCCGCTCGCGCGATTGACCGTCAATGTGCTGAGCTCACCGAAACCATGGCCCACGAAATTGATGTGAATGGAAGCGATGCCGCGAGCCGCCAGTGCCACACTGATGTTGGCGAAGGCGCCCAGGCTGAAACCCTCTTTGCTCCCGCCCGCGCCATGACCAGCGATGGCCACCGGCCAGCCAGATGGCGGCGGCGTTCCAGACGGCAGGACGAGATTGAAAAACAGCTCGTTGACTCCCTGCACACTCGGGCTGCCAGTGCGTGTTGCCGACGTTGGTATGAACTCTCCAGGATGCACCTGGTAGTCGGGGGCCAGAAACTTGCCGAACGCAACGCGGCCAACAGCTCCGGGAAAACTGCGCAACTCGCCGAGCGCCAATATCGCTTGGGTGAACGTGGGCGCCGTAGTTGTCTGCTGAGTGACCGTCACGTTGGCCATATCGCTGAGCGGGAAGACGGTTCGGCCGCCGCCCGGCGCGAGAAGAAAGTCCGCGGACGCCGGAGTCGCCGCCTTGATCTGATCGCGTATCTGCTCGAGTGTCGTGGTGACGCTGCGTGTGGTGAAGACGCTGGCCGCGACAATCTGTGCCTCGCGCACACCAAGACGCCTCGCCGCGTGGACCGCGTCGAGCAGCGCCTGTTTGTAAGGATGTCGCGCTGACTGCCTGAAGTGTCGGAATGTGTCCGCGGCGCCTACCGGCGACCCGGCAGTGTCGCGCACGCTAGTCGTGACGATCAACGCGTACTGCGTACGCTGCTCGAGCAGTTTATCGGATTCGACGTGCAGAGTGTTGGTGAACGTATCCCAGACGATCTGGTTGATGCCGACCTTCACAGGGCGGCCCGCGTCATCGTCACTCTCGCATGCGCGCTCGACGTGATTGTGGCTCCGCCCCCTCACGACGCAGCGAAGCCTGACGAGGAAGACCGTGTCGCTCGTGACTGTCTGCACGTCGCTTCCGTGGATCGTCAAGCGATCTTTGGCAACCCGCAGGTTCTCCCGGTAGACCCCAGGCGGCACCTGAATCGTGTCACCCGGTGCCGCCTCGTCGATGGCCGCCTGGATAGTGGTTTTCACGACGATGGTCTTCGCAGCCGCCTCTGTCGCTCCAGTGTTGACGATGCCCAGGGTGAGCACGACGACAGGGAGAGTTCTCCTTGGTTCGCACATGTGTTCCTCCAGTCCGCGACACGCGTCGCCGTTCCGATAGGCGTCGCTGAACGGTGCGGCGGGATCGTCCTTCTGATCCCACGGCAAGTCGTGGTGGAAATGTGGCGATACGAAGGAATTTGGACGACTGCTTGCGCTGAAATCCCCTCATTCTTCCCACGATCCTCCCCGACTCGGGGCCGCCCCGCATCGGACCATCCGGTCGACGCGTTCGGGGAGGGCCCATGTCGACACATCTCTTCGTCCTCCTGTCGATGACTCTTGTAATGAGTGGGAACGCTAGGACAGATACGCCGCCGTCGGTGGGTCAGGTGCTGCGCTTCATCATCGAGACACCAGGCGATCGGATGCGACGCACGTTGATGCTGGCGATCGGAGATGAGCTTGTCGCACGCTCTCCTACCTTCTTCGATCTGCTGCGGCGTCTCGGCGACGATCAGCGCGTTCTCCTGTACGTGAGGTTCGCGCAACTGCGGCTGCCGCCGCCGAGTGGGCGCACGAGTTTCGAGGTCGCGCCCAGCGGGCTCGTGGTCGGCTTCATCGAGATCGACGCTGGGCCGACGACGCCACTCTCCAGGCAGGGCGCGATTGTCGCGCACGAGCTCGCGCACGCGTACGAAGTCTCATGTCTCCCGGACATTCGCACGACTGAGGAACTGCTTCAGAAACTGCGCGCGCGAGCCGCTTCGGAGAACGGTGGCAACACTGCTGAAACACCATTCGCGACTGCCATCGAAAACACCGTGCTCGACGAATGGTTCGGCGATCCCCGGAGGATCGGGTCTCAGCTTCCAGCGCTATCGGCGAAATACGAACTGCGTGGGTGCATCTCGCCAGCGCACCGGACGTAAACGGCTCAGTTCGTGACGAACGAGTGGGCCCACGCCCGGATGGATCCACAAGCCGGGCGCGGGCTGGAGGTTTCCCGATCAGAAATTGAACCGCCCGCCGAACTTCAATAGCCGCGCGGGCAGGATTGCGCCTGGCCTGAGCCAGGTGGCGCCGTTGGTGCCGTAGTTTCCGTTGCGCGTCGCGACGAAGTTCGCGTTGAGCACGTTATACAGGTCGATGTTCGCCTGCAGGCGGCTTCGGCCGATGTCGAACGTCCGCGAGAAGCGCAGGTCGATCTGGTGCGTCCGCTTGTCGTACTGCTCTCCGGCTCCCAGTAGGTTGATGGTGACGTTCGCCGCAGCGGAGAGCGGGCGCCCGAGCGATGGGGCAACTACGGCGTTCGTCGCGACGTAGTTCGAAATGAACCCCAGGTTGCTCGTACCGTTGGTGATCGGATCGAGCACCAATGTCTGGTATGTCCCGCTGACACGGAATTCCCACGGAAGTGGATACGAGCCGATCAGTTTCACGTGCGGCAGCCAATCGCCCTGCTTGTGACACTCGGGATCCAGGATCGCTGGCGCCGGACCGCCGGCGGCTTTGGTGGGCTGCGGCATCAGACTCGGGTTATCCAGCTTGCCGACCACATCACAATAGTCGGTCATGGTCCTGCCCGTGCTGAACCCGCCCTGAAGCAAACCACCTTGTGGCAGTCACCCGTTCACTGTCACATCCACGCCGTTGTGGTACGTACGCGTTCCGAAGCCCGTTGCCCAGTCGGGATCGAGGCGGAAGTTC
>Ga0247825_10001677_pt1 | contig 14580 bp, 12 predicted proteins | sample 13C_Vanillin_Day_FD_194413 | JGI IMG/M metagenome (GOLD analysis project Ga0247825, IMG submission 194413) | Soil microbial communities from agricultural site in Penn Yan, New York, United States - 13C_Vanillin_Day48 | ecosystem: Environmental > Terrestrial > Soil > Agricultural land | place...
CTCGAGGACCTGTTGTGCGCACTGAAGGGCGACGGCATGTTTCAGCTGCCCCAGCTGCATGGCGCGGGTGATGGGGGCATTGCAGCCGTCCACGAACACCTCTTCGCCGCACTCCTGGCGGGTGGGGGGACGGTTGCCGAAGAATTAGGAATGGACCTGGCGCTCGGCCAGCCGGGCGCACTCGACGAGCTGCTTATCGAGTTCGCCCACTGCGTTGTCGCTCTCGAGCATGGCGAGCAGCGCGGGGACAAGGTGGCCGAGGGTAGAGGCCACGACCCGTGAGGCCGCGGGCGCCAGAGATCCTGCCCCCGCGCTCGTGGTGGTGGCAATCTATCTGGGGTATGGGGGATCGGGAATGACGCCGTCCAGGAGCCGGAGCGAGGCCTTGGCGGCTCCCTTGCCTGCGCCTGGCCCCAGGGCGGCCGTCATCACGGCACCTGCGTCCACTGCTGGTTGCTGCCGCCGTGGGAGTCCCAGAGCTGGATTCTGGTGCCATTGGCGGTGTTGCCGCCGCTGACATCGACCCCCTTGTTCCGGTTCAGCGCGGTGCGCAGGGAGCTGCCGCTCACGATCCAGCGCTGGTTGCCGCCGCCGTGGCAGTCCCAGAGCGCGAGCCGCGTGCCGTTTTGGGTGTTGCCGCCGACCAGGTCCAGGCACTTGTTGGTGTTGAGAGCACTGCGGATGGTGCCGTCCCCGGGCAGGACCCACCTCTGGCGGCTCCCGCCGTCGCAGTCCCAGAGCTGGACGTTGGCGCCGGAGCTGGCGTTGCCGGAGGAGTCGTCCATGCACTTGCCCAGGGAGCGCAGCTCGACTGTGTCCGCCACGGCGCCGCTGCTGCTCCAGACGCCTTCGACGGCCGTGTCGTTGAGGTACAGCCAGACGTTCTCTCCCTGAGCGGCGGCGGCGAGCCGCTGGTTCTCATAGCCCGTGCGGGGGACGGCGAACTGGTAGCCGGGGTACTCGCTCGCGCACTGGCTGACGCCCTGCTGCCATTCGCCGGCGGCGGTGGTCACACGCCAGTCGCTCGTGTCCTCGCTGTGGCGGCAGGCGAAGCGGCGGACCGCGCCGCAGCTGGTAGCGCTCCAGCGGCCGCTCTCCAGCATCGCCGCGCAGTCTTCGTTGTTCGAGTTGCTGGGCTGGTTGACGTCCCAGCTCCAGATGGCGTGCTGGATCTTGCCAGGAGTGACCTGATCCAAGGAGATGCCCGTGACGTTGCAGGCGGTCAGCTCCCGCAGCTTTTCATGGGTGATGACGCCGATGCTCTCAGGGCCGTTCCAATAGAGTTTGAACTGGTAACCCAGCACCTCCAGCTCATAGACCGTGCTGTCTTCACTGACGACGTTTCGCCTCGTGGTGTTCTGGTAGGTGGGATCGATGGGGGTGAAGCTGCCGTTGTTGACGTAGCCGCAGGGCGAGGCGACGAAGTTCTTGGCGCCACCAGACGGCCACGCGGGTCCGCTCGGCAGGCTCGGGATGAACAGATCGTTGCCGAGATCGTTGCCGCCAATGATGACCAGGCGCTTGCCTTGGGCGCGGATCTCGTTGAGCGAGGGGAGGCGGGTCTCCGCGCTGTCCGGGAAGGCGGCCTCGGTGGGCATCATCGAGGGCCGGAACACCAGATCGGCGACGTAGGCCTGGATCGGGGCTATCAGCTCGGCGTTATGGCCATCGGTATAGGTCTCCAGTTCGAGGAAGACCACCTCCTGGCTATTCTCTGGCTTGCGCAGCCACTGGTTCAGCTCTTCGATGATCTGGAAATAGGGCCGGTCCCATGGCGAGCAGCCGGCATGGTGAACCACCCACTCCTCGGGTGCACCAGGAATGTGGTCCGCGATGCGCACATCCATGCCATGGCAGAGGCGCAGGGCTTCGTTGAACCAGTGGACGTCGAGCGAGAGTGTCCGGATGCCCATGCGCAGCTGATCGGTCGCGCTGTAGATCTGGTTCTCCCATTGCTCGCCGCCGCGGCTGTAGCCGTCGTTGCGGTTATTGAAGGCGTTGTGGCCGCCAAGCAGGGTGAGCTGGTTGAGCGGCAGGCCGGCCTGGAGCTCGCGTTGCAGGCGCAGGGCGTTGGTAGCCCAGGCGTTCACCTGCGCCTGAAAGCGCTGGTCGTTGACGCAGTGGATGCCGGACCAGCTCCACTCCTCCTTCAAGCCGCGGTCGCACCCGGTGCCGGAGCCCGTCTGCCACCATTCGTTGGTGAAGAGGGTGCAGGCGAGCTGGCCCAGCTGGCCGCAGCTGGGCGTGCCGAGAGGTTCGAGGGCGGCGTGGCCCGCTTGGGGGAAGGCCAGGGCCGCTGTGACGGCAGCCATCAGGAGGGCGGCGCGCAGCCATTGGAGAACGGGAAGATGTCGCATGGATAGTCTCCGGGAGTCGTTGGGGTGTTGCCCTGTACTGGAGACCAATGTGACAGCTGGGGCGCTCCGTGGCGGTGAGGTGCTTCACCTCCATGCTGTGAAGCGCCTCACATCGGCTCAGGGCAGCCGTATCCCGTTGGGATCCCGCTCCAGAACGATCATCCGCGAGCTGTAGAGGAACTGCTCCTTGGAGCGCGGCTTGCGGAACTTCCATTGCCGCTCACCGTCATCCACCATGTCCCCCTCCTTGAACTTCACGCCTGAGTCGCGCATCGCGGCGAAGATGTTCTTGAACATCAGAAAGGCGTGCGCCACGTCTTCGTGATCGCGGGTGTGCATGGCCAGGTCCGGCAGATCCAGCAGGGGCGCGCCGGTGGTCCGTATCCAGATCCCGGGGTAACCCTCCACGGTAAACCTCGCGAACCCCACGAACAGCGCCATCAAAGGCAACGTTCGGAGCACCTCGTCCAGATCCTCTCCGGGGTGGGCCGTGAGATCATGGGCGGGGTAGGAGGTAAACCCGTTCGGGTTCACCGCCACGATCGCCCCCAGCTGCACCAGCGCCGCCACGATCTTCGCCAGCACGCCATACTGCTCCAGGGGATCCTTCTCCTCGCCCTTGTAGACGAGGACGGCGTGCGCGGTGTGCGCCCTGGCCCGCGCCTTCAATCCCTCATCGTAGAGAGCGAAGTCGATGTTCTGCTCCAACATCCCGGGGGGCATGGGCTCGGGGAAGAACCCGATGTGCACCCTGTGCTTGTCCCACCACACCCGGGCCAGCTGCGCCAGCTGATCCGAGCCGGGGATGAGCGCGCCCGTCATGATCTCGGCGCGGGCCTGAGCCAGGGAAGGGTGGAACTCCCGGAGCCTGCCCATCAGCGCGTCCGCGCTGAGCCAGACCGGCTGTGGAAACAACACCTGTAGGTGCAGGGGCTCTTGCTTGGGAGCGGGCGCCTTGCGCCTGGACGTGAAGATCTCTCGAAGTCTCATGTTCCTCCTCCTGAGGGTGGACCTGTACCGCCCAACCTGATACGTAGGGAGGAGTACAAAATTCACCGGAGGTGTCCAGGGGCTCAGAGCAGGCCGCGAGACTTGACGTGCAGGTAGGTGTTGATGGCCGCCGCGCTGAAGCTCCGCGCCGGTGCACGAACCACCAGCACCCCAGAGTCTCGCAGCGTCACTGCGGTGCGCCGGTACTCGTCCTCCAGGCGCACGGCGGCTTGGCGCGTGTACGCCTCCTGGGGCTCACGGGGCACGCGGGTGGCCGTGGCTTGCAGCTCCTCGTCCAGCAGCGAGGCCACCAGGGGAAGGTGGCGGGGGCGCAGCATCAACGTGCGGGCCACCAGCGTGCCCGAGGCGTCCGGGTCCACCAGATCCGTGAAGAGCACCACCAGCGAGCGTCGCGAGCTGCGCGCGAAGGCGAAGTCGTAGGCCCGGCCGTAGTCGCTCTCTTCGAGCGCGGCCTCGGCGCGGTAGAGGGCCTCGGTGAGCAGGCGCAGGTGCTCGCGGCCCTTGCGCGGTGGCAGGTACGCGAGCACGTCGCTGGCGAACGCGAGCACTCCCACCAGATCGCCCGCGTCCAGGCTTACCTTGGCCAGCCTCAGCGCCGCGTCCACCGCGTGGTCCAGCTTGCGGCGGCCGTCCACCTTGCCCGCCATGTGGCGCCCGCAGTCCAGCAGCAGCAGCACCGGCTGGTTCCGCTCGGGCTGGTACACTCGCACCATCGTGCGGGCTCGGCGTGCGGAGGCCTTCCAGTCAATGGTGCGGTAGTCGTCCCCATTGCGGTACTCGCGCAGGGACTCGAACTCGCGGCCCTCGCCCTGGCGCCGCTGCACGCGCTCGGCAGGAGCATCCGAGGCCCGAGCCAGGGCCAGCGCCTCCTGTGTCAGCGCGCTGAGATCCGGGTACACCTTCACCACCTGCTCGGCGGGGATGCGGATCTGCCGTGCACACAGCCCCAGCGGGCCCAGCAGCCGGAGGTGGATGTCCCCGAAGCGCACGTCCCCCCGCGCCGGCGGGTTCACCGTGTACCTCAGCCGCGTCGGACGCAGGCCGGGCTCGACGGAGAACGGCTGCCGGTGCCCCTCCACTGCCACCTCCACGGGAGCATCATCTCGCGCCTCGCCGCGGAGAGGGATTGTGCCTCGGGAGCTGAGCTCCAGGTGCACGGCATTGGCCACGCCCGAGCGCAGGATTGGCTCCACCTCGCGCCGCACCTCCACGTCCGAGGCCCTGGGTGCTCGCAGAAAGTCCACCGCGCACAGCGCCACCACGGCTACATCGAGCGCCAAAGCCAGCCAGGCGAAAGCCGAGCTCGCCACGGCCAGGGCGGACGGCACGAGCGCCGCCGCCAGCAGCGCCACGGCAAGCCCGGTGGGGACAGGGCGGCCCAGGCTCACCGAGGAACCTTCACCTGCTCGAGCGTCTGCCGCAGCACATCATCCGGGGTGACGCCCTCCACCTCGGCCTCGGCCTTGAGCAGGAGGCGGTGGTTCAACACGCTGGGGATCACGGTCTTCACGTCATCCGGCGTGACAAAGTCCGTGCCCTGCAGGGCCGCGCGGGCCTTGGCCGCCGCCAGCACCGCCTGCGCCGAGCGGGGCGAGGCCCCCAGGCGCACCCGCGGGTTGGCGCGCGTCTCGCGGGTGAGCTTCACCACGTAGGCGAGGATGGACTCATCGCAGGTGACGCGGGCGGCCCGGGTCTGCAGCTCCGTCAGCGTGGCCACGTCCAGCACTCGCTCCACCGCGGCGGGCCTCCCCTCGCGCTGGTGGAAGCCTCGCAGCATGGACACCTCCGCGTCCGGCTCGGGGTAGCCCACGCGCACGCGCATGAGGAAGCGATCCAGCTGGGCCTCCGGGAGCGGGTAGGTGCCCTCCAGCTCCAGCGGGTTCTGCGTGGCCACCACGAAGAAGTGGGGCGGCAGCGCATGGGTCACGCCATCAATGGTGACCTGGCGCTCCTCCATCGCCTCCAGGAGCGCCGCCTGCGTCTTGGGCGGGGTGCGGTTGATCTCATCGGCCACCAGCACCTCGGTGAAGACGGGGCCACGAACCAGGCGGAAGGCGTTCTCCGCGGGGTGGAAGACGTTGGTGCCGAGGATGTCGCTCGGCATCAAGTCCGGGGTGAACTGGACGCGAGTGAACTGGAGCCCGAGCGCGGCGGCCATGCTGCGCGCGATCAGAGTCTTGGCCACGCCGGGCACACCCTCCAGCAGCACGTGGCCGCGTGCGAGGAAGGCCGTCACCAGATCGGCGATGACGTGAGGTTGGCCCACGACGGTCGCGCTGAGCGCCGCGGTGAGCCGGGAGAGAGGAGTATCGCTAGGCATCGCGGCGGTGACGGTAGCGCGAGGGCCGCGCAAGGGCGCGGGTTTTTACGAGCGCTCCCTCAACCCCATCACCGAGCCCACCAGCGCTCCGAGCGCTCCGAGCAGTCCGAGGAACACGCCGAAGCTAGGCGACGAGGCCCATACCATGGCGTTGCCAAGCTGGGACTGGACCTGCGTGGTGTCGAAGGAGACCTTGATGAAGATGACGGTGTAGAGGATGCAGAGGAACGAGACGCCCAGCTGCATCATCCACTGCATCGAGGCATTGACCTTCGGCATGGTGCCGCGCTTGCGGACGAAGATGGCACCGATGATGAGCGCCGCTCCGAGCAGGGTGCCGATCCCCGCGCTCATGAGCCCGAGGATCTCGCCATCGGCCGCTGTCTCCTTCCAAGGCAGGAAGCAGGAGAGGATGATCAGGCAGGCGCTGGCGAAGGCGATCTTGTCCGAGTGCGACAGCTCGCCGATGAACGCGCGCGTGTCCGCGATGATCTCCTCGGGAGCCACGATGCCGGTGTCATGACCAGTGGCCGACCCCTTGGGAGCCGCGGTGGACGGAGGCGGGGGGGGGATGCGCCAGTCCTCTTCCTCGACGTCCGGTTTGGGTTCCTCTGCAGGTGGGGAGGGGCGGATGGCAGGGACGGAGCGCGAGGAGCCCGCTTTGACCGCGGGCCGGGAGCCCGTGCCGGATCTCACGGCGGGGCGGGAGCCCGTACCGGTCTTCAGCGCGGGATGCGAGCCCGTCGTACCGGTCTTCAGCGCGGGCCGGGAGCCGGTCGTACCGGGAGTGGTGGGCGCGCGTCGTGTCCCCGTAGTGACGGCGACCTGCTGACCGGTGCCACCCGTACGGGCCTGCTGGGAAGCCTTTGGGAGGTCCCGGCCCACGCCCGTCGGATCTTCGATGTCGCCGCCGGGATTCGAAGGAGGCTCCGAGGAGAGGAACGAAGCGTCGATGATGTAGTCACACTTGGGGCAGATGGACGTGCCATCCGCGACCTTGGTGCGACAGCCGGGGCAGTTCAGAACCGACACTCCTTCGAGGCAGACACGGGGGCCTCCATCTTCAGGCGCCGCGTCCCTCAAGTCAAACCGGTTGCATCGTAACCCCTGGATTTTCGCGGGGATTTAGCCTACGCCCGCGCCCATGCGCCGCCTGCTCTCTCACATCTCCAGGTCCCTGATGCTCCTGGCTGCCCTCCCTGCCTGCGTGCGGAACGTTCCGCCTGCCGATGCGGGCACTTCAGAGGCCGCTGCGCGCATCCGCGACTGGGAGGATCGCCGCTCGCTGGGTGAAGGACAGCTCGTCTCGTGGGCGCAAGGGCAACAGGGCGCTGAGGTGCGCGAGCGGGCTCTGCGCGCGCTCGCCCGGATCCAGGATCCCGCGACGCTCGAGGTCATCCTGGCGGGCCTGGAGGCCTCCGAGACGCCCGTGAGGGATGAGGCAGCCTTCGCGGCGGGGCAGCTCGCGCTCTCGTGGGAGCCGCTGCCGGAGGAGGCGAAGGAGCGGCTGACGGAGGCGCTGAGGAAGGCCGAGGCGGCGGAGGGGGATGCGGCCGTGCGGCGGACGCTCCTGGAGTCCTTCAGCAAGCTGGCCACTCCGGGCGCGGTGCAGCGTCTCATCGAGCGGCTGGGAGATTCGCGGGAGGGTGTGGCAGGACGCGCTGCGCTGGCGTTGGGGGTGGCAGGGCGCAGGGGGGCCTCGCTTGCGGAGGTGCCACTCGAGCGGATCGGCGCGTTGCTGGCACCGGGCCAGGAGCCGGAGACGCGCTACGGCGCCACCTATCTGCTCACCTATGTCCGTCGTCCCGAGGCACGGGAGCTCCTTCGCCAGTGTGCCGGGGACGCGTCTCCGGAGGTCCGGGCCCTGTGCGCGAAGGGCTTCCCGGATGTGGCAGCGCAGGACGATGCGCCGGTGCTGGCGCGCCTGCTGGAGGATCCGATGCCTCGCGTGGCGGCCGAGGCGGCTCGCTCCCTGGCGAAGCTCTCCGCCAGGTGCGAGAGCACGTGCCCCACGCTGGAGATGTTGCGGGCCTTGAAGCGCCAGGCGGGGGCCGTCGCGGCGGGAGATTCCGCGGCGGGACATGCGATCCTGGCGGTGGCCCAGCAGGGGCTCCCTGCTGCTGGAAGGCCAGTCCTGGAGGAACTGCGGCGCGCGCTCCGGGAGGCGCCTCGGGGGGGGCCCGCCGTGGCGCTCGATGACGTGGCGTGGCTGGACTGCCGGCTCGCGGCGGCGATGGATCGACAGACAGGAACCCTGGCCGAGGTGCTGCGCTGTGGTGGCGATCGGGTGCCCGAGCCACGGAGGCTGGCGCTCGGGCTGCGCGAGGTGGCGCAGTCACAGGAGCAGGGGGGAGCGAAGGAGGCCGTAGCCTGGCTGAGCCATTCGGACGCTCGGGTGCGCCTGACGGCCCTGGAGGTGGTGGCGGCTCGGCCGGTACCGGAGGCTCTGGAAGCAGTGCGAGCCCTCATCAAAGGACAGGATCTCGTGGTGGCCGGAGCAGCGGCGTCCACGGCGGGGGCGCTGAAGGCCCGCGAGGCGCTGCCCGAGATTCGCGCCCTGGCGGCCCGTGTGCCCGAGGAGCCAGACCTCGCCGCGCCGGTAGCGGACGCGCTCGTGGAGCTCGAGGGGAAGGAGGCCGAGCCCACGTTGCGGACGTGGCTGGGGCACGCTCACGCCAACGTGCGGCGCGTGGCGGCCGAGGCTCTCTCCAAGCTGACGGGCCAGCCTGTGCGCTCCTCGCGCGTGGAGCTCCCGCAGGGGACGTTCCACCCAGTCGCGGCGCCTGCGGGTGCGAAGCTCACCTTCCACACGCGCAAGGGCGATATCACCGTCGCGCTGGATACGCAGCAGGCGCCGATCACCTCGGGCAACCTCTACGAGCTGGCGCGCAAGGGATACTTCCGCGACGTCACCTTCCACCGCGTGGTTCCGGACTTCGTCGCGCAGGGGGGCGATCCGCGGGGAGACGGAGAGGGAGGCCCGGGCTACTCCATCCGCTGCGAGATGACGCGTCGCCCGTATGGACGAGGCACCATGGGCATGGCCCTGTCGGGCAAGGATACGGGGGGCAGTCAGTTCTTCTTCACCCACACGCCCCAGCCGCACCTGGACGGCCGCTACACCGTCTTTGGAGAGGTGTCAGCGGGGATGGAGGTAGTGGATGCCCTGCTGGAGGGAGATGTGATCCTCGAGGTCCGGGCGGAGCCCTGACGGACCGGCGCCAGTCAGAGGCTCAGGTGCCGCTGGCCTGCGCCATCGGCGCGAGCAGCTGGGCCAGCGGATGCGGCAGGTGGCTGAACCGCTGGATCTCCGCGGCTTCCATGGCCTCCACTTCGCTGCGGATGCGCAGCCACTCGGAGTCCGGGATGCGCAGGAACGCCTCCGCCAGATGGGGATCGAACTGCGTGCCCCCGCAGCGCTTGATCTCCGCTTGGGCCACCTCCAGCGGCCGGCCCTTGCGGTAGGGCCGATCCGAGGTGATGGCGTCCAGCGTGTCCACGATGGCGAACACGCGCGCGCCGATCACGATCGCTTCGCCAGAGAGGTTCGCCGGGTAGCCCTTGCCGTCCCAGCGCTCCTGGTGCTGCAGGACGATGAGCGACGCTTGATACAGGTACGGCATCTTCGCCAGCATCCGGTAGCCGAACTCTGGGTGCTTCTTCATCTCCACCCACTCGTCCGGCGTCAGCGGCCCGGGCTTGAGGAGGATGGAGTCCCGCACGCCGATCTTCCCGATGTCGTGCAGCAGCGCGCCCTGCTCGACGACGTCCAGCGCCGCCCCGCTCAGCCCCGCCTCCTGCGCCAGCCGGCGTGCGTACAGCGACACGCGCCGCGAGTGCCACTGCGTCTCCGTGTCCCGGTAGTCCAGCGCGCTGATGAGCCCGTCTAGCAGCCCGGCGGTACGCTCCACCACCAGCCGCTCCAGATCCTGATTGATGGACAGCAGCTCCGCGTTCTTCTGCGCCACCTCGCGCGTGAGCCGCTCGTTGGCCTCCACCAGCTGGTAGTGCTGGAACGCCTGCCGCACGCTGCTCGTCAGGTCCGCCAGCGACCAGGGCTTGCCCAGCAGCCGGAACACCTCGCCGCGGTTCACCGCCTCGGAGGCCGTGCGGAAGTCCGCCGCCGCCGTCAGCATCAGCCGCACCGCGCGCGGGTTCTTCTCTCGCAGCGACGCCAGCAGCTCGATGCCGTTGAGGTGCGGCATCATGAAGTCCGTCAGCACGACCTGGAATCCCTCCTCTCGCGAGGCCTGGAGCGGATCGCTGTGCGTTACGACTTCATAACCCTCGGATTGGAAGATGCGGGAGAGCGCGGCAAGGATGCGCACGTCGTCATCCACCACGAGGATGCGGTCCATGGATTCGGGGTCTCCAACCGAGAGGGCGAGGAGGCCGTTATACACGCCTTCAGTTCTGCCCATATAGGGGGGGGGCCGCGCCGCATAGGACTCAGGTACAGCCCTCGCAACCCCGGGAAACTGTTGGCAAATGCTCACTGTCACACGTCGTGTCCGGCCACGTGATGCTTGCCTGCCTGAGGGGGGTGGTTTATGGTGCGCCGCAGCGCTGTGAATGAGTGTAACCCCTTGAATTCTGGAGAGTTCTCCGATGGCTAGAGCCCCCGCAGGGCCAGTCCCGGTGGTGGTCATGGGGCTTGGGTTCATCGGGCAGGAGATCGCTCGGGCGGCGCTGGCCTCTCCCGAGGTGGAGCTGATCGGCGCGGTGGACACCAGCCCGCAGCTGGTGGGGCGCCCTCTGGCGGACGTGCTCGGACAGCCCACGCAGAAGCTGAAGGTGGCCGACTCGCTCGAGCGCGCTCTGGGACGTCGCCGCGGCGCGGTGCTGCTGCACGCCACGGGCTCGCGGCTACCGCAGGTGATGGATCAGCTGCTGGAGGCGATCAAGCTCGGCGTCCCGGTGGTGTCCACCTGTGAGGAGCTGGCCTTCCCCTTCCTCAAGCACCCGGAGCTGGCCACGAAGCTGGAGCGCGCCGCGGAGAAGGCGGGCGTGGCGGTGCTGGGCACGGGCGTCAACCCGGGCTTCATCATGGATCGGCTGGTGGCCACCGTGGGGCAGGCATGCGGCCCGGCTCGCCGGGTCATGGTGACGCGGGTGGTGGACGCGCGGACCCGGCGCGAGGCCCTGCAGCGCAGGGTGGGAGCGGGGCTGACAGAGGACGAGTTCTTCGCCCTGGTGGACAAGGAGCAGCTGGGGCACGTGGGGTTGGTGGAGTCCGCGGCGCTGTGCGCGTTGGGGCTGGGCCTGGACTGTGATGACTATGAGGAGGAGATCGCCCCGGTGCTGGCCGAGGAGGACATCACCGGCGGTGCCTTTCCCGTGCGAAAGGGCCGCGTGGCAGGCATCTTCCAGTCGGTGGTGGGGTTGGAGGAGGAGCAGGAGCGGGTCCGGCTGGAGCTGACCATCGCCGTGGGTGCGGAGGATCCGAAGGATCGCATCGAGATCGACGCGGATCTGAAAGTTGTTGTGGAGATCCCGGGGGGAGTGGCCGGTGACCGGGCCACCGCGAATACGCTGGTGAATGCCGCGCCACGCTTGACGGCCGCCGAGGCCGGATTGCTGACCGTGCTCGAGCTTCCTGCCGGTCGCTAGAGCCATACGGAGGGGACATGCTGGACAAGAACGCGATCGGACGCTCTTCGCCACCGACGCTCAACGAGGTGGAGAAGGGCTCCATCCGCCGCTTCGCCGAGGCCATCGGGGACTACAACCCCATCTACTACGATGAGGAGTACGCCCGGGCCTCCGGCTACCCCACCATCGTGGCGCCGCCCACGTTCCCGGCGTCGTTCCACTCGGCGGCGGACTTGCGAGAACTGCTCGGCGTGGGCATCAAGAGCCTGCTCCACGCGGAGCAGGGCTTCGAGTACGAGCGTCCCATCTTCGCCGGGGACCGCATCTACGTGGCCACCAAGGTGGCGGACGTGCTCGAGCGCAGCGGTCCCGCGGGGAAGATGGATGTGGCCGTCATCGAGGATGAGGGCCGTGACGAGGAAGGCAACCTGGTGTTCCGGGCCCGGCGCACCCTGATTGTCCGCGCTACGAAGGAGAACGCCTGATGCCCGCGCGCAAGCTCTACTTCGAGTCCATTCGGGTCGGTGACGAGCTCCCAGCGCTCGCCAAGGCGCCTGTGGATCGTGTCCAGCTGTCCCGCTACGCGGGCGCCAGCGGTGACTACAATCCGGTGCACGTCGACGAGGTGTACGCCAAGAGCGTAGGCATGCCCTCCGTGTACGCCCCGGGCATGCTCATCATGGGCATGCTGGGCCAGCTCATCAGTGACTGGGCACGCGGCGGTCAGCTGCGCCGCTACAACGTGCGCTTCATCAAGATGGTGTGGCCCGGTGACACCGTGGTCTGCAAGGGCCGGGTGAGCGATCGCCACGGCTCTGGTGGCCGCTACTACGTCGAGATCGATCTCTGGGCGGAGAACCAGCGCGGCGAGCTGCTGATGAAGGGGCAGTCCGTCATCCAGCTCTTCTACTCGCTGGAGGACGAGAACCGGCAGCGCGCCGGCCAGGCGCCCATCGTCGTCGAGGTGCCGCGCGAGAGCATCCTCGCCCCACCGGCAGGCGGGCAGGCGGAGAGCTCCGAGGCCGAGGAGACGGGCGCCAAGAAGGCTCCCAGCACCGCCAAGAAGTCCGCCAAGACGGCCACGGTGACGCCGCCCGTGGCCGCCGCCGCTGCGGCCAAGAAGGCCAAGAAGTAACGTCAAGCAGACGGGGGGACAGGGCTCCCCCCTGGCTCGCATGGCTCCGGACACGCCGGCAGGGGTCGTGTGGCCACCGTACGACGCAAGGCGTCAGTCGAGGTTGACTCTAGAATCAATCGACGTAAGACTTTCTCTGTCTCACCGGGCGCCGCTGACCATTGGCCGGGCAGCGAGCCCCTTACGTGACAGGGAGAGGCCATGTCCGCCGGAATCAACCACTACAAGACCGACCTTCGGGAAATCTTCTTCACCCTGTTCGAGCAGTTTGGCCTCGACCAGGTAGTGGGCCAGGCGCCCTTCGAGGCGTGGGGGCCTGATGAGGCCAAGGCCGTCATCCAGGAGACGTACCGGTTCTCCAAGGAGGTGCTTGGGCCCTTGAACACCTCGGCGGATCGCGAGGGGTGCCGGGTGGAGAACGGCTCCGTCATCACCCCCAAGGGCTTCAAGGAGGCGTGGAAGTTACTCTGGGAGCAGGGCTTCAAGACGGTGGGCGTGGCGGCGGACCACGGTGGACAGGGCGCGCCCATCATGCTGCAGGCCGCGGTGGAGGAGATGCTCTGCGGGGCCAACACCGCCTTCAACATGTACCCGGGGCTGACGTTCGGCACGGCGGAGGTGATCTCCGAGTTCGGCACGGCGGAGCAGAGGAAGAAGCACGTGGAGAAGCTGCTCAACGGTACGTGGGGCGGGACCATGTGCCTCACCGAGCCGCACGCGGGTTCGGACGTGGGCTCGGCCAAGACGTCCGCTCGCCGCAACCCGAATGGCACCTACAACATCCGCGGCACGAAGATCTTCATCTCCGCGGGCGATCATGATCTGGCGGAGAACATCATCCACCTGGTGCTGGCGCGCGTGGAGGGCGCGGCCCCGGGCACCAAGGGCCTGTCGCTGTTCATCGTGCCCAAGCGGCGTGTGAACGCGGACGGCTCCTCCGGCGAGTCCAACGACGTCACCCTGGGCTCCATCGAGCACAAGATGGGCATCAACGGCTCGGCCACCTGTGTGCTGAACTTCGGTGAGAACGATCAGTGTCTCGGCGAGCTGGTGGGCGACGTCGAGCACGTCGGCATGAGCCAGATGTTCCGGATGATGAACGGGGCGCGCATCGCCGTGGGCATCCAGGGCCTGGGGCTGGCCTCGGCGGCTTACTTGAACGCGCTGGAGTACGCCAAGGAGCGCAAGCAGGGCGGGCACTTCACCAAGTGGAAGGACCCGACGTCGCCGCGCGTGCCCATCATCGAGCACCCGGACGTGCGCCGCATGCTGCTGGAGATGAAGGCGTACGTGGAGGGCATCCGCGCGCTGATCATCAAGCTGGCCATGCACACGGACAAGGCGAAGCAACTGGCGGGCAAGGACGATGACAAGGCTGCCTACCACCGCGGGCAGGTGGAGGTGCTCACGCCGCTGGTGAAGGCGTACGCGTCTGACCAGTCCTTCCGGCTGTGCGCGCAGGCCATCCAGGTGTACGGCGGCGCGGGCTTCATCAAGGACTACCCGGTGGAGCAGTACTGCCGCGACTCGAAGATCTTCTCCATCTACGAGGGCACCAACCACATCCAGGCCATGGACCTGGTGGGCCGCAAGCTGGGGCAGGCGGGCGGCGCGCACTTCCAGCAGTTCATGGAGGACGTGGGCGGCTTCATCGAGTCCCACCGCGAGCACAAGACGTTCGGCGCCGAGGTGAAGGCGCTGGCGGCGGCGCAGGAGGGGCTGATGGCCAGCACCATGGTGCTGCTGGGCTGGTCGCAGGATCCGGGCAAGGTGGCGCTCATCCCGCTGTCGGCCAACCGCTTCCTGCAGATGATGTCCGAGGTGGCGGTGGGCTGGCTGTTGCTGGACGCGGCGGTGCTCTCGGAGAAGGCCATGGAGAAGCTATCGGCGACGGATCCGGACCGCAGCTTCTACGAGGGCAAGAAGTGGAGCGCGCTGTGGTACGCCCGCAACGTGCTGCCCAACGTGGAGCAGGCCGCGCGGCTGATGGCGCAGGAGGACTCCTCGCCGATGCAGATCCCGGATGCCGCCTTCGCGGCATCGCTGTGATCAGAGCGAGCTGATCATCATCTCGACGGCCTGGCACTGCACCGGCAACTCACGGTGCTGCGCCAGGCCGTCGCCTTTTGTCGGAATCTCTTATTTCAAGAAATATTGTGAAATAT
>Ga0247825_10001678_pt1 | contig 14573 bp, 15 predicted proteins | sample 13C_Vanillin_Day_FD_194413 | JGI IMG/M metagenome (GOLD analysis project Ga0247825, IMG submission 194413) | Soil microbial communities from agricultural site in Penn Yan, New York, United States - 13C_Vanillin_Day48 | ecosystem: Environmental > Terrestrial > Soil > Agricultural land | place...
GCGCGGCATCGGCGACCGCGGTCATCCCAATCCGCGCCCGCACCTCGACCACCGCGTCGTCTCCCCCGGCCTGCGCGCCGCGCTGCTGCGCCTGTGGAAGCTGTGACCAGCCCCTGGAACCGCTGATCGGACGGCCGCGCCCCCGGGGATGGTTGATCGCGCTCTCTGTCTCGGGGCCGGCGACGGCCCGGACCGCGGTGGTCGATCGGCACGGTAGTCAGGCGTTGTCTATGTCATAGCCTTCCTCACGCGCGATGATGACCGTGACCTCCGCGAAGGTGATCACGCCTCGGATCAGGTCGACGAGCAGATCCTTGTCCCGATCGCTCATTTGCCGGCCCTCGATGGCCATGATCGGTTCCATCGCGGCCACAGCCGCGCGGGCCTCGTCCTCGGTCTTACGCGGGGATGTCACAACCACCAGCACATCACATCTCACCGACCGGCAGGCGAGGCGACGGTGCGCTCCCCTGGGTGCGTCGGTGGCCGGTGGATAGCGTGTGAGCCTGGACGAGGCGAGACTGGCGATCGAGGATGCGGCCCGTACGGCGAACTTCGGCGAGGTGACTATTGACGACGGTCAGGGCGATCACCTCCGAATTGAGCGTGCTCAACGCACCGGCCAGCGTCCTCCGGTTGTCCCGGCTGCACTCCCCGGCAACGATCAGGTCCTCCGAGCGGTCCGTCCGGAACGGCCAGTACCTCGTTGAGGTCGAACCGCACCGCCTCGACCTCGGTCTCCAGGTTCTTCATGGCCTACTCGACCCGATCGAGCTGTTGGCGGTATATCCCGACCAGGATCGGTTAACACATCACATCTACACGCAGGCTGACCTCACCGCAGTTGATCCCGTGAGCCTGTCCTGGACAGCAGTTCACCGGATCAACTGGGTTCATCCCAGGCCGCGAGACTCCTATACCGTAGTGGCGTGGAGTTTTTCCGCCGGAGAGCGGCTGTAGAAGTCATCTGCAGCAGATGCCGGCATCTCGATGCCATATCGGTTCTGCAGTTCATCGGTCATGGCCATGAGCTTGGCCATGTCGTATTGATTGATGTTGCGGTGCGTCTTGATCAGGTTGTCGTTCTTCAGTACTGGGTTGTAGTTCATAATTTCGTCCCGGAACTCCTGCCCTTCGCCTGTCATCAGCCGCTTGGCGTCCCATACTGCAAGCTGAATCAGGCGGTCCCAAGTCATGTATGTGAGGCCGGGGAAGTGCACGGCTCCGGCCGCGTACAGCCCCTCGACCTTACTTGCGATAGTGCCAAGGTGGAATTTGGGTGATCCCTCGTCCCGGTCGAGGAGCTTGGGGTCGAGCCACGGAATGTCGAAGACGTACCCCGTTGCGCAGATGATGAGGTCGACCTCGGCAGAGGTGCCGTCGACGAACTGAACGGTCTTCCCGCTGATCGACTCGATGTCCTGATGCGCCTGGAGGTGTCCATGTGCAATCTGGTACGGCACTTGGTCATTCATGATGTAGTGCGTGGCGCCAACTTCGTGATCCGGCTTCTGCAGACCGAACGACGTAAGGTCTCCAACACTCTCAAGGGCCAACTGCATGGCTTCGGCCTCAGTCAACTCGCTGAGTGGAGTGACTGCTTGGGGAACCTTGCCGGTACGGCTCAGTAGCTGCATGATCGGCTGGCCGAAAAGGAGTTTCGGGAAGAAGTGGTATCCGCGGCGCACAGAGAGATGAGCAATCTTGCCCGCTATTGCGGCGTCGCATGCGATATCGACGCCACTATTGCCCGCGCCGATGACCAGGACCCGCTTACCGACAACCTGCTCGATTCGCTTGTACTTGTTGCTGTGAAAGACCTCACCCTCGAAATTCTGGAGACCGTTGATCGCGGGCAGGTAGGGGGTGCGCTGGAGGCCGCAGGCCCACACGACACCGCGGTACAAAACTTCGGCTCCGTCCGAAGTCTTGACGACCCAACGTTGCCCTTCGTCAGTCTCGACCGGATAGGCCTCCGTTACGTCTTTTCCGGTGATTACGTACTGGTCGAGATCGTGGTCGCGCGCGAATGCGCGTATGAAGTCGCAGACTTCGTGCCATGCGGGGAAGACCGCGAGGCCTTCCGGCATGGGATAACCGACCATGGCGCTGCTGGCGCGGTCCGAGATGAAGTTGCATGACTCGTAAACCGGGCTGGTTGGGTTGTCGATGTTCCAGATTCCACCGACGGCGTCGTGTCGCTCGAGGATGTCGATGTCTAGCCCGCCCCGCTTGAAAGCACGGGCGGCGATCAGACCATTTGGTCCGGCGCCAACGATTGCGAAGCGATTCTCTCGATTCTCCACTGGTGTTCCTCTGCTGCTCTCGCGTTTGATGCCATTGTTCGGGTCGTGGTCGGCGTGTGGTTCAGCCGAAGTCGTAGTAGTCGGTCAGGCGACTGCTTTTGAACGTCATGAAGGTGACCAATTCGAGGGTATGAGCTCGCCCTTCATTCCGAATCCGGGAATGTTAGCCAAGAGGGGTACCGCTCCGCACGTGACGCAATACGATAGTGGGCTTACCTACCTGCCTGATGAGCGAGCGTTCGCTGATTCCCCTGCCTGGCAGGCAGGATCGCAGGGAAATCCTTCATCATTTGGGTGGCTGAGGCGGCGCCGGTGTGGTCGACGTCGCCTGACGTGTGTCGCATGCGGATCTTCTCGTCGAGTAGCTCAGTGAGGCACTCGTAATCACTGGCGCTACACGCAGTGGCACAAGTATCTGCGAGCTTCTGCGGCCTAGTTGCGGGATGGGTGTTCATCGGCCTCCTTGTTGCTTGCCGGCGCCCTCGTATCAACCGACCGACTGTTTGAATAACTTTAGCGTCGATCACAGAGAATGGAAAGGCACTTGATGAGGTTCGGCGGAGAAACGGATGAGGCTGCTCCCACTGTGCGGACGTGCGCGGGTCCTAGGTGCTACAAGCGTATGCCCGGATTCCTGACCGGGATGAAGCATGTAGACCGGCCAGTATGGGTTGCGGCTGCGGCGTCAGAGCCCGGTAGCGATCCTGATATGGGACAGCCAGATGCGAGGCATGCCCTACACCTAATGTCCTGACTGGAGGTACCGGCGCAGGACAACCTGCACCTCGTCAGTCCAGTAACTCCACAACACGGCCACCCCCTGGCCGCCCGCCACGCACATCGCCTGGAATCTCTACCCTCCTCCCTGGACATACAATCCACGAATCAGCATTCCGACGATGCGTGCGCCGGACCTTCCGAAGAGGTTCCCGAGTGCGAGGGCGCCGCCGTGCGGGTTGACCTTCTCGATGGGACGCCGAGTGCGCGATAGGTAGGTATGACGCTCGCGGCGAATGCCTCGTGGATCTCGACACTGCCGAGGTCCACGACTCCGAGGCCGGCTCGTGCAGAGCACGACGTGCTGCGCCGATGGTAGCGATCCCCATGATCTCGGGCGAGATCGCGTGCAGCGCAATACCGACCATTCGTGGTTTAAACGATGAGCGACGCACTCTGCAGTCCCGTCGTCGACGAGCGTCAGGCCGGCTGCCTCGTCGCTGGACGGACACGAGTTGACGGCGGTGGCCCGACCACCCTCACGAAACACCGGCGAGAGGCCCGCCATCTTCGACAGGGTGGATCCGGCACGAGAGCTTTCATCGGGGTCGAATACCGTCCCGTTCTTGCTCGCTGGGAAAGATCCCATCATCCCAAACCATTGAATCGCGTGCTATCAATGCGAGTTCGTGACTCCGTTGATACCACGGTGCCACATGGGGATGGTTGCGCGCCGCCGCCGGCAGTATTGGACCTGATATGCGCGGATGCAGCACCTACCGTTATCCGAATAACATCGCAAGTCAGACCTCTTCAAGAGATCGAGCCTGTTCAACGATCCGCTTGATCGCTTTCAGAGTTGCGGGAATCCCGGACAGTGCCGCGTCACGCCGCACGCCGAGTTGAGCTTCGGCGTCGTCCCCGAACATCTCCTCGAATACCTGGAAACCCGCCGGCTGGACGGCCCACGATTCGGTAAGCGACGTACCGTCCCCCTCGGGCATAAGGCGATAACTCCAGCGGACTACGTTGCCCATCACCAGCCAGGCGAACTCAACCGGTTCCTCGGCGCTGACCACCAAGGACTCCGTCTCCCAGATCTTGCCGTCTGCCTCGTTCCGACCATGGAACCAGGCACCGACCTCGAGACCGGTCGCGGGTGCCTTCCACCACGCAGCGCGACAGACCGGACTCCATTCACCTGTTCGTTCGATCTGGGCCACGACATCCCAAACCTGCTGCGGGGTGGCGTCGATGTGGATCGACTCGGAATGGGAGTAGTAGCAGCGATCACGAGTAATCCGTGACATCAACCAGAACCTTTCTTTCACGTCCCTAAGCCCCGCTGTTCCGGAGCCAACGAAGCCGCGGCCTGCGTCGTCGACGACGGCCCGATTTCGGCGAGCAGTGCCGGATACGCCCGATGTACTTGGGTTGCGACTGCAGATGCCACAACTGCCTTGAGGAGGTCGCCGGGAAGGAAGGTCCCGTTCGCGACGACCGCTGCCCACACCGTCAGATCGGTGCGTAGCACCATGCCGGCGATACCGAACACGTACAACACCACGATGCCGCCCAGAACATTGATCGCCACGCCCGGAATCAACCGGTAGCGGGGCAGCATCCGCACCGACAACCAGCCGATCACGGCAACGACGACGGTTCGAGGACACGCTTCAGGCTTACTGACAAAAGGACACCGAAACTCGTGGCGACCGCCCATGGAGGATCAGGTCCCCGAGGACACCTACCTCACATCGACGACGCGATGGTCGTTTACGACAGTCGCTCGATAACCATCGCCATCCCCTGCCCACCACCGACGCACATCGTCTCGAGTCCCAAGGTTCCGTCACGCGCGCTCAGGTTGTTCAGCAGTGTCGCGGTGATCCGCACGCCGGTCATCCCGAACGGATGACCCAGCGCGATGGCACCGCCTGCCACGTTGAGTTTGTCTTCGTCGATCTTCAGGTCGCGTGCCGACGCAATCACCTGGACGGCGAAAGCCTCGTTGATCTCGACGAGGTCGATGTCATCGATGGTCAGGCCCGCTGTTGCCAAGGCACGCCGCGATGCTTCAACCGGTCCGAGTCCCATGATCTCGGGGGACAACCCGGATACACCGGTTGAGACGATCCGCGCGAGCGGCGTCAGTCCGAGTTCCTTGGCCTTCGTATCGGACATGATTACCGCTGCGGCAGCGCCGTCGTTCAGGGGGCAGGCGTTGCCGGCGGTGACGGTTCCGTCTGGTCGGAAGACGGGCTTCAGCCCACTAATCTTATCGTAGGTGGTCCCAGGCCGAGGGCTGTCGTCGGTGTCGACAATCGTGCCGTCGGGCAACGTCACCGGGGTGATCTCCCGCGCGAAATGACCTGTGGCGATGTGCTGCTCGGCGAGGTTCTGGCTCCGCACCGCCCAGCGGTCCTGTTCTTCACGCTTGATGCCGGCGAGCTGGGCGACGTTCTCCGCCGTCTGACCCATCGACATGTAGACGTCGGGCTGCAGACCTTGGGCTCGCGGATCGCTCCATGTCCGTCCACCGGCCGCGAAATCGTTGGTGCGGCGCTCGGCGTCGGCGAAGAACGGATTGTGCGTGTCCGGGAACGAATCCGGGCTTCCCTGCGCTGCGCGGGTGACCTGCTCAACACCTGCGGAGATGAACACGTCCCCCTCGCCCGCCCTGATGGCGTGCAGCGCCATCCGTGTGGTCTGCACCGAGGAGGCGCAGTACCGGTTGACCGTCGTTCCCGGTATCGCGTCATGCCCCAACCGGACAGCGACGCTGCGAGCAATGTTGAAACCCTGCTCACCCCCGGGCCATCCGCATCCCAGCATGAGATCGTCGACGGCGCGGGGGTCGAGTTCGGGGATCTGCGCCAGCGCCGCGCCCACCATCTGAGCGGCAAGGTCGTCGCCGCGGATGTCGACGAGCGACCCCTTTCCGGCGCGACCGATCGGCGAGCGGGCGATGGCGACGATGACTGCCTCAGGCACTATTTGTTCACCATTTCCGTTGAGTTGAAGGCGGCGTTGAAGTCGGCGTTGAACCGCTGGATAGCCCCCTTGAGGCCGTGCTCCTTGATCCAGGACTGGAACTCGTGCACCTCGGGGGTCACGTGCAGCAGAGCATCGGTCTCGGCACCCATCCGCATGTAGCTGAGCAGACCGGAGGTCTCGGCCGCGCGGTTCACCGCTTCCTTCTTGAGCTTGAGGAGCTCGAGCGGGGTGCGGGCAATGGAATGCGCGGTGCGACGTACGTGCTCGTCGAACTCGTCCGCCGGAACGGACTCCGCGGCCCAACCCCATTCGGCCGCTGTCTTGCCGCTGATCGTGCGTCCGGCGTCGAAGCTCATCAGTTTGGCGCGCTTGGGTCCAACGAGGTGCTCCCACAGCGGCGAGATGTAGCCGCCTCCGAGCGGCAACGCGGGCGACGCCATGATCTTCGTGTCGTCGGCGACGATTGTGATGTCGCAGAGGGATGCGAGCTGGGTTCCGCCCGCGGCGCAGACGCCGTGGACGGCCGCGATGACGGGCTGGGGCTGGCGCCAGATCTGGGTGAACCGTTCGACGTTCGACAGCAGGCGGTCACGGTCCTGAATGGCGGTGCGCTCGGCGGCATAGCCGACCTCGGAGGAGTCCGGTGCGATGTCGTAGCCCGAACAGAAGGCGCGTCCGGCGCCGCGGAGCACGATGACCCGTGCATCGCTCCGCGCGAGCTCCTTCAACGTGGATTCGAGCATTTCCAGTAGCAGGTCGTCCATGGCGTTGAGGCGTTTCGGACGGTTGAGCGTCAGCCAGACGACATGGCCGTCGTGCTCGACGAGAAGAGGGGCGTCGTTCATGGGACAGATCCTTCGGAAGACTAGGCGACGAATGCGAGTGGGCGAATGGGGGAACCTGTGCCGCCCTTGATGCGGAGTGCCGAGGCGACGAAGAAGAACTCGTCGATGCGGTCGGCGGCCAGCCCCTCGAGCGACAGGGACTCCATGATCGGAATGCCGCAATCGACGAGCATGTGCACGTGGACGTCGAGTGCGGGTGTCGTGAAGCTGGGCTTGTGCTCGAAGTTGACGGTGTCGCTGCCAACGGCGCGCACACCGCGTTCGGACAACCAGCGGGCGCCCGAGAGGGAGACGCCCGGCAGGCCGGTGCCGATTCCCAGGTACTTGTCGCTGTCGGACCAGTACTTCATCCACCCGGTGCGGAAGATGACGATCGAGCCGGGTTCCGGAGCTTGGCGGTCCGCGAACCAGGCGTCGAGTTCCGTGGCACCGAATCCGTCCGCCGGTGTCAGCTCCCGGCCGAACAGCCGCTCGCCGTCCACCAGATGTCCGGGGCCGATCAGCGGCGGCAGTTCCTCCACCGATCCGACGGAGACCCCGTCGTAGGATCGCTGCTTGTCGTCGACTTCCCGGCCGCCGAAGATGCATCCGTCCAACGAGATATGTCCTGGCGCGTCCACGTGGGTGCCGACGTGCGCGCCCATCGTGAGCATCTCCATTGCCGACGAGATGCCGCCCGGGTAAGGATGCTCGCCGTGCTTCTTGACCAACGCATACGAGAACGGCGGATGCGCGGCGTGATGAGTCATGCCCGTCTCGAGCAGAACTGCGAGGTCGTATGCGCGGGTGCTGCCCTGGGGCCAGTCGACCGTGCCGTCCCAGGTGCTGCCGCCCCAGTTCTGTTCGTGTCGTGTCGCCACTGCGACCTCTTCCTTCTGCGTCATCGGACGGCCTCCAGGATCTTCTCGATTGTGTCGGGTATCTCGCCGGCCACTGCCGGCTCGGCTATGGCGAACGACACCGGGCACGAGCGGTACGCCGCTTCCAATGCGGATACCACCTCGGCCCGATCTCGTTGCGCGAGAGCACGCACCGGTCCACCGAGCCTGGCGGGGAACGCAAAGCCCTCGGTGAGTGCGACATCGATGTCGGAGGCGCGCTCGGCGACGCCGGCTTCGACCAGTCCGGCGGCCGCGCACACCATCGACGCCAACACTCGGTCGCGGATCTCGTCGCCGGACACGGGCCGGGCGGTGACACCTGCATCGGCGCGCGCCTTCTCGATGATCGCGTCCACCCGGGGATCGACGACACCGCGTTTGGCGCCGTCGGGATAGTCGTACCACCCGGCACCGGTCTTCTTGCCCAATCTGCCAGCTTCGCAGAGTCGGTCCGCGATGTCGACGTACCGCTGCCGCGGGTCGCGGGTGTCAGCAAGGCGTTTGCGCCGCGCCCACGCGATATCGAGACCGGACATGTCGGCTACCGCGAAAGGCCCGATCGCGAAACCCAATTCGATCAGCGCCGCGTCGACCTCGGCCGGCGACGCACCGTCCTCGACAAGGAACTCTGCCTGCATGCGGTAGTCCGCATACACGCGATTGGCCACGAAGCCGTCGCCCATGCCAGCCGGTATCGGGGTCTTACCCAATCGCGTCGCGAGCGCCGACAGCACCGCGAGCGTGCGCTCGTCGGTCGTCGCCGTCCGGATGATCTCGACGAGGGGGTTGCGGTCGGGTGGATTGAAGAAGTGCAAACCGGCAAACCGCCCGGGCACGGTGAGAACCGATGCCATCTCGTTCAGGTCGAGATAAGACGTGTTACTGACAATCACAGCAGTCTCGCGCAGGTGCGGTTCGACCTCACGCAGCAGCGACTTCTTGACGTCCATGTCCTCGAAGACCGCGTCGATGATTACGTCGGCGCGGCCGAGATCCGCGGTCGAATCGGTGGCCGTGATTCCGTTGCGATCCGCCACACGGTCGAGTGCGGCACGATTGCTGTCGAACACGATCACCTCGTACCCGCGGGCGCTGAAGGCGCCGGCGAGCGCGGCGCCCATGGTGCCGGCACCGGCAATGCCGATGGTCGTGATCTGCGGCGCCGGAGTCCGGGACCGTACCGCTTTGGCGGCGCGACGTTTCGCGAAGAACAGGTACCGCAGGTTCGCTGCCTCATCCGTGACTCGCAGTGCGTCGAAGAGGGCGCGCTCGCGTCGCAGGGCTTCCCTTCCGTCGAGGGACGCTCCGGCGCAGACCATGTCGACGGCCGCGAGCACGTTCGGTCGCGCCCGCTTGCTTACTGCCGCTCTGGCGGCATCGACTACGGTCTCGTCGGATTCGGGTGCCGGTTTGTCGACGAGGCGGTTCTTGGTTCCGAGGGTGGCCGCGCGTTCCACGGCCCTCGCGAGCAGTATGTCGGCCGGGACGACCTCGTCGAGCAGCCCCAGGGAGAGCGCCTCGTCTGCCTTGACCCGGCGCGCCGACGCCACCAGGTCGACGGCAGAGGGTACGCCCACCAGCCGTGCGGTGCGCACGGTGCCGCCCGCACCGGGCAGGATGCCGAGGGTGACCTCCGGGAAGCCGACGACCGTCGTTGGATCGCCGATCCGAAGGTCACAGCCCAGCGCGAGTTCCAGGCCGCCGCCGAGCGCGAGGCCGGTGAGCGCGGCGACGACGGGGACGTCGAGGTTCTCGATCCGGGCGATCACGTCGGGGAGTTGCGGGGCCTGCATCGGCCGGTCGAACTCGGAGATGTCGGAGCCCGCGTAGAAATGTGTGCCCGCCGACGCGAGGACGACACCCGTCAGTCCGCGCCGGGCGGCCACGCGGTCGAGCGCATCGGCGAGGGCGCTGCGCATCGCGGTGTTGCCCATGTTGACGGGCGGGTTGTCGATGGTGAGCACGGCGACGCCGTTGGTTTCTTCGATCTCGACGATCACGGTGCGCGCCCGTCGATCAGTTCGAGACCGGTGCGTTCGCGCAGCGACTGGAGATCGCTGCCATCGAATATTTCCAGCACGCGTGCCCCGTCCGGGCCCGTCTCGAACAACGCGATGTCGGTGTAGACGCGCTCGACGCAGCCCGGTCCGGTGAGCGGATACGTGCAGTTCCGCACGAGCTTGCACTCCCCTGCTCGGGAGAACAGATCCATGATGACGAACACGCGTCGCGCGCCGGCGGCGAGGTCCATCGCACCGCCGACACCGGGGATGACGGAGGGATTGTCGGTGCGCCAATTCGCGAGGTCGCCGCGGGTCGAGACCTGGTAGGCACCCATCACGCACACGTCGAGGTGTCCGCCGCGCATCATCCCGAAGGAGTCGGCATGGTGGAAGTACGAGGCGCCGACGGTCTCGGTGACGTAGATCTTGCCGGCGTTGATGAGATCCGGGTCCTCACTGCCCTGCTCGGCCGCGGGGCCCATGCCCAACATCCCGTTCTCGGTGTGGAGGATGACCTCACGGTCTTCGGGGATGAAGTCTGCTACGAGAGTGGGGATTCCGATGCCCAGGTTAACGTATGACCCGTCGGGGATGTCCTGCGCGACGCGGCACGCGATGTCTTTGCGAGACAGAACCATGTCAGTGTTCCTTCGGGGAGGAGTCGCAGATGATGCGATCGACGAAGATGCCGGGGGTCACGATCGCTTCCGGATCGAGGTCACCCACCGGTAGCATCTCGTCGACCTCGGCGACGGTCAGTGTCGCGGCGGTGGCCATGACCGGGCCGAAGTTGCGGCCCGTCTTGCGGTACACGAGGTTGCCGAACCGGTCGGCGGCTCGCGCCTTCACGAGGGCGACGTCGGCGAACAGTGGCTTTTCGAAGACGTAGCCCTTGCCGTCGATCTCCCGAACCTCTTTGCCCTCGGCCAGCTCGGTGCCGTACCCGGTGCGGGTGAAGAACCCGCCGATGCCAGCGCCCGCTGCCCGGATACGTTCGGCGAGCGTGCCCTGGGGTACCAGTTCGAGTTCGATCTCACCGGCGTTGTACAGCTCGTCGAAGATGGTCGACCCGATCGCCTTGGGGAACGAGCACACCACCTTGCGTACCCGCTTCGCGGCGAAGAGCTGGCCGATGGCCTCACCTCCCGCGCCGGCGTTGTTGTTGATCACCGTCAGGTCCGTGACGCCGGCGTCGAGGAGCGCCTCGATCAACGCCACCGGTTGTCCGGGCGGCCCGAAGCCGCTGATCATGACCGTGGATCCGTCCTCGATGCCGGCTATCGCCGCTTCGGGACTTCCGACCTGCTTGTTCATCTCACAACTTTCACTCGGGGCGGGCGACGGTGCGCCGGCGTCATCATTGCTCTGGTAGTCGTTCCGTCCACGTCAGGTCGCGTTGACGCCGCCGTCGACGAAGATCGCGGAGCCGACCGGCCGCCAGCAACGCGGCCTGGCGGCCCATCCCGCTCTCGGCACCCGTGACGAGCAGGCTCCTGCCCGATGGGTCGATGCGGGCGTACGCAGGTGGGACGGCGCTCATGGCGATGCCTTTCCTTCGTCGGAGGGCGGTAGGGGTGGATCGATCAGACCGAGCTGTAATGCAAGAACTGGTGCGGTGTCTCCGGGAGGATGTGCCCCATGCGCTCACGCTTGGTCTGCAGATAGTGGACGTTGTGGGCCCCCCAGTGGACCGGCGCACCGACCCGGCGTCGGACCTCGATCCCGAATCGTTCGAGGGCCTCCACCTTCTCCGGGTTGTTGGTGATCAGATCCACCGACTCGATACCGAAGTAGCGCAGGATCTCCGCGGCGAAGTCGTATTCACGCGCATCGACGGGAAGCCCGAGGCCAATGTTCGCGTCGACGGTGTCGGCTCCCTGCTCTTGCAGCGCGTAGGCAGCGAGCTTGTTGGCGATACCGATCCCACGCCCTTCGTGACCACGCAGGTACACGAGCACACCCGCGCCGGCCGCGGCGACCGCCCGGAGACCGTCCTGGAGCTGCGGGCCACAATCGCATCGGCGCGAGCCGAATGCATCGCCCGTGAGGCACTCACTGTGCACGCGAACCGTCACGGCGGTGGCGAGCGGGGTCTCGAGTCCGAGGGCGAGCGCGACGTGCTCGACGCCCGAGGCCCGGTCACGGAACACGTGTGCGGTGAAGGTGCCGAAGTCGGTGTCGATGTGCGCACTGGACACGGGCGCGACGGTCACATCGGGCACCGACGCGACCGGCGCGCCGTGCCGGCGCCGGTAGGCGGCGAGATCGGCCACCGTGACATACGGCAGGTCCCAGGCGGCGGCGAACTCGGTGAGCGTCGGCCCGGACATCGGGACGCCGTCGTCGCCGACGAGCTCGGTGATCACTGCTGTCGGCTCGGCCTCGCCGGCCAGCGACACCAGGTCGACACTCGCTTCGGTGTGGCCACGGCGCACGAGAACGCCGCCGTCCTGCGCGATGAGCGGAAACATGTGGCCCGGACGGGTGAGACCGGACGGCGCGGTGCCGGGATGTGCGAGCGCCCGGGCCGTGGTGGCCCGGTCGGCCGCGGAGATACCCGTCCCCGCGTCGACAGCGTCGACGGTGACCGTGAACGCGGTCCCCATCCGGTCCTTGTTCGCCGCGACCATCAGCGGGAGATCGAGTTCGCGGGCGCGCCGCGCGGTCATCGGGGTGCAGACGATTCCGCTGCCGTGCCGAAGGAAGAACGCCATGGCGCGGTCGGTCATCGCGGCGGCGCTCATCACCAGATCGCCTTCGTTCTCGCGGTCGTGGTCGTCCGCGACCACGACCATCCCGCCCCGCGCGAGTGCCGCAACAGCCGTTTCGACCGATCGTTCCGAATCCATGTCCTCCGCCTTCCTAAGGGAGTCGGCGGTGACGCCGAAACCACCAACCGGTCGTTTGAACTGTAGCTTGCGTCACTCGGTGTGACAACAGGTCGGCCGGGTCACGCATTCACACGCTGCGATCGACGCGCTGAGAGCACCGCCAGCGCACCGACGACACACACGCCCATCACGAAGAGGGCAGGCGAGAGGGCATTTCCAGTCCGCTCGACCAGCCACACGCACACCACGGGCGCGGTGCCACCGGCGATCACCACGCCGATGTTCCAGCCCAGCGCGGTACCGGTGTACCGGACCTCCCGGTCGAACAACTCCGGGATCGTCGAATAGCCGGCCACCTGCAGGAACGACGAGTTCACCATGATCACCAGGAACGCGATGCCGGCGACGAGCAGACTGCCCACACCCATCAGCGCCATGGCACCTGCGGTGACCACGAAGAATCCGGCGAGACCGATACCCGCGAGCGCGAACAGTCCTATGCGGTCGCCGAGCCGACCGGTCAGCAGCATGAGGAACGCCGCGATCGCCACCACCACGGTGGTGGTCCAATAGACGGCGGTCTTGGGGTAACCGAGTTCGGTGATCAGGTGGATGCTCAGGTACGTCAGACCGAAGTATGCGGAGCCGTTGACCGCGAGGCTGATCCCGGCGGACTGTGCCAGGGGCCGCCGCCAGTTCTTCAGCACCTCGGCCACCGGCGAGGAGGTGGGGCGGACCGTGTCGCCCGCAGGCTGATGGACGAGCGATCGGCGCAGCGCGAGGCAGATACCGGCGAGCGGCAGGGCCAGCAGGAACGGGATCCTCCAGCCCCAGGTCGCCATCTGTTCGTCGGTCGTCAGGAACGACACCAGACCGGCCACCGCGGACGCCAGCGCGAATCCGAGTGTGGCACCGAACGGATTCATGGCGCCGTAGCGGCCGCGTCGACCTTCGGGCGCGGCTTCGGACACCAGCGTTGCGGCACCGGCGACCTCGCCGCCCACGGAGAAGCCCTGCAGTAGACGCAGACACACGAGAGCCACCGACGCGGCGGGGCCGATCGCGAGTGCCGTCGGCAGCATTCCGATCGCCGCACTCGACAGGCCCATGCAGAGCAGCGTCGTCATCAGCGCGGCACGTCTGCTGACGCGGTCCCCCACGTATCCGAACACGATTCCGCCCAGCGGGCGGGCGGCGTACGCGGCCGCGAATACCGACAGGGTCAGCAAAAGCGAGCTGACGTCGTTGTCGGACGGGAAGAACAATGGGGCGACGATGACGGCCATGTAGCCGTACATGCTGAAGTCGTATCCCTCGATCATCGTGCCGACGCCGCCCGCGAAGGCGGCGCGCCGGCCGCTCATGGCGCCTGTCGGTACGGACGCTGCCGGAATTGTTGTCTGATCCATGTCGATGTCCTCGTGGCGAAGGGAACTGGGTGCAGTGTCGGACGTCAGGACCGGTCGGATTCGGCGAGTCCGGAGACGAGATCGCGCAGTGTCAACAGATGGCGCAGGTAGAAGTGCAGCCCCATCTCCCAGGTGAACCCCATGCCGCCGTGTACCTGGATGGCGCGCTCGGCCACGTCGACGGCCTGTTCGATCGCGTGCACCGAGACTTCGAACGCCCGGGCCTGGTCGGCGGCCGCCCAGAGTGCGGCGGTGTCGGACTGTTCGGCGGCGATGTGGGCGTCGGCGAGGATGTGTTTGACCGCCTGGAACGATCCGATGGGCTTGCCGAACTGCTGGCGCTCGCGGGTGTATTCAACGCTGACGGTGACGAGGGTGCGCGCGATGCCGGCGGCTTCTGCCGCCCAGAGCACCGCCAACTCCCGTGCGGCGGTGTCGGTCGATGCGGTGATCCCCGGGATCTCGGCGGCCTCGAGCGTCGGCGCGAAGTGCACCGCGGAAGACTCCGGGACCGGTCTTACGGCGCCACCGTCGAACGAGTCGAGGACGCTGATGTCGGCACGCTGACCGAACGGCACCATGCC
>Ga0247825_10001679_pt1 | contig 14570 bp, 14 predicted proteins | sample 13C_Vanillin_Day_FD_194413 | JGI IMG/M metagenome (GOLD analysis project Ga0247825, IMG submission 194413) | Soil microbial communities from agricultural site in Penn Yan, New York, United States - 13C_Vanillin_Day48 | ecosystem: Environmental > Terrestrial > Soil > Agricultural land | place...
TGCGCGGGAGTCGCCCGATGCGCTCGAGCAGCTGGGCCCGCGCCTCGCGGCCGATCACTGCCTGGAAATCCCGCACCATCCGTGGATAAGGGTCCGGGCCGACGACCGAGCCGATGATATAGTGCGTGGTGGGAACGTTGGTGACCCAGTCGCGAAGGGCCTCGTTGGTCGCGTCCTTGAGCGTGCGGGTCCCGGACTCGACCGGGACCACGGTCGCGCCGAGCAGTTGCATGCGATACACGTTGAGCGCCTGGCGGGTCACGTCCTCCGCGCCCATGTATACCACGCACTCGAGCCCGAACCGGGCGCACACTGTGGCGGTCGCGACTCCGTGCTGTCCCGCGCCGGTCTCGGCGATGATGCGGCGCTTGCCCATGCGCCTGGCGAGCAGCGCCTGGCCGACCGTGTTGTTGATCTTGTGAGCGCCGGTGTGGTTGAGGTCCTCGCGCTTGAGGAGCACCGGCGCGCCGACGTCCTCCGAGAGGCGGGGGGCCGCGGAGATCGGCGAGGGCCGTCCCACGAACTCGGCCAGCAGCGCGTCGAGCTCCGCCCAGAACGCAGGATCGACCCGGACCGCGTCGTAGAGCGCGGTGAGATCGTCGAGCGCGGCCACCAGGGTCTCCGGGACGTAGCGGCCCCCGTAGGGACCGAACCGACCGGCGACCGAGCTGTCAGCCGACAGTAGGACTGCGTCCAAGCACCGCCTCCAGAAAGCGCGCGATCTTGTCGTGGTCCTTGATGCCAGGGAGGGATTCCACCCCTGAACTTACATCCACGACATCGGGCCGAACGAGGGCCACCGCACGGCCGACTGTTTCCGCGGTGAGCCCGCCGGCGAGGGCCATGCGCGAGTCGGGGAGCCGCTTCCGCGCCTCGACCGCCAGGGCCAGGTCGAGCGGCACACCGGCGCCCCCTCCCGCGCCGGGCACCCTGGGCTCGATCAGAACCGTCTCGGCGCCACGCGTGATCTCGGGCAGGAGGTCGAGGTCCACCGGCCTCGCAATTCGCAGTACTCGCCACACGATGAGACCGGCCTCGGCGAGCCTCGCGGCATCCTCGGGCCCGTACAGGCCGTGGAGCTGGGCGCCCGCGAGGCCCGCCTCCCGCGAGATCCGTGCGACTTCCTCGACGGGCTGATCGTCGAAGACTCCGAGCACCGGAACGCCTCTCGACGCCGCCACGATTTCCGCTGCCCGCGCGCAGCTCACCCGACGGGGACTCTCAGCAAAAACGACGCCCAGGAAGGAGGCTCCCGCCGCCGCGGCCCAGGCCGCGTCCTCGGGGCGGACTAGCCCGCAGATCTTGACCCTAGCGGTCACGGCGCGGCACCCCTGCGAGCTGCTGAAGGAGGCTACCCGGATCGGCCGCGGCGGAGAGGGCAGTCCCGATGAGCACCGCGTCGGCCCCCGCCGCGGCGGCGCGCTCGACGTCCTCTCGCCCGTGCATGCCGCTTTCGGCGACGGCGACGATCCCGCCCGGTACGGTCGCCAGCAGCTCCCAGGCGGACACCGCGTCGATGCGAAAAGTGTCCAGGTCCCGGCTGTTGACCCCCACGATGTCCGCTCCCGCATCGAGCGCCCGGTGCAGCTCGGTCGCCGTGTGCACCTCCACCAGTGCGTCGAGCCCCACCGAGCGAGCCGAAGTGAGCAGGGCCCGGAGCCGCTCGGGAGCGAGCGCGCGAACGATGAGCAGCACCGCCGCGGCGCCCGCCGCACGCGCCTCCACGATCTGAAGCTCGTCGAGAATGAAGTCCTTGCGCAGTACCGGAACCGTGACCGCCGCAGCCGCCGCGCGGAGGTCGGCGACCGAGCCGCCGAAGTGAGGACCGTCGGTGAGGACCGAAATGGCGGCCGCACCCTGCTCCGCGTACAAGGCCGCGCGCCCGCCGGGCTCCAGGTCGTCTCTGATCATCCCGGCCGATGGTGACCGTCGCTTCACTTCGGCCAGGACGCGCACCCGCTCGCCCCGGAGCGCGCGACCCAGGGACGGTGGCGCGGGACGATCCGCCGCTTCCCGCTCCAGTGCACTCCTTCGCCGGCCCAACTCGGGCAGGTCGAGCCGGGTGGAGGCCAGGATCTGGTCGAGGGTGACGGCCATCTTGCCCTTCGGCGCGTATTCGGGTATGATAATTCGGGCTCTGTTCGGTCGAATCTACCCAGCCATGGAGACGGCGCGATGCCGCTGACCAAGCGTCAAAGTGAAATCCTCAGCTACCTGCAGGGGCACATCCAGGACAACGGGTACGCCCCGAGCTTCGAGGAGATCGCCGAGCAGTTCGGATTCCAGTCGCTCGCCACGGTGCACGAGCATCTCACCAATCTCGAGCGCAAGGGCTATATCCGCCGCTCCTACAACGAGAGCCGCTCCATCGAGGTGCTCCCGCCCCGCGGCACCTCCGCCGCCACCGAGATCCCCCTGCTCGGCAAGGTGGCGGCGGGCACGCCGATCGAATCCCTGATGCATCAGGAGAGCATCGCGGTCCCTGACTCCATGCTCCCCCGCCGCGGGCCCAACTACGCGCTGCGGGTCCAGGGCGCCTCCATGATCGACGAGCACATCCTCGACGGCGACGTCGTGGTGGTGCACGGAAAGCAGGCGGCCGAGAACGGCGAGATGGTCATCGCGCTGGTGAACGGGAGCGAGGCCACCGTCAAGAAGTTCTATCGCGAGCCCGGCGGCTGGATCCGGCTGCAGCCCGCCAACGCCACCATGCAGCCGATGCGGTTCCAGGAGCGCGACGTGCTGATCCAGGGCGTCGTGGTGGGCGTCATTCGCAAGTACTGACTGTCCCGTGCCGTCATGGCCCTTCGCTAGACCGAGGCTGACACGGCCGTCGAGGCCTGCCTGAGGCGGTCGAGGGCCGCGAGCGCCGTACCCTTGTCGAGAGCCTCAGTCGCCAGCTCCACCGACTCCTCGAAGGTCCACCCGCCGCCGGAAACATAGAGACCCGCCGCCGCGTTGAGCAGCACCGCACAGCGGATCGCGGCGACGCCGTTCTCGCCGGCCAACAACCCCTCGATCCGGCGGGCATTCTCCGACGGCTCTCCACCCGCGAGTCCATCCAGGTCGTCGCAGGCAAGACCGTAGCGCGCCGGCTCGATCTCCCACTCGGCCACCGCGCCATCGCACACCTCCCACACGAGCGTCCGCCCGCGGGGACTCACCTCGTCCATGCCGACCGCGGCATGGAGGACCAGCGCGTGTGCCGTTCCCAGTCGCGCGAGCGCCGAGGCCAGAAGCGGCGCCCGCGCGCCATCCGCCACGCCGATCACCTGACGCTTCACACCGGCCGGATTCACCAGGGGGCCGAGCAGGTTCATGATGGTGGGCACGCCGAGCTCACGCCGCACCGGCCCCACGTGCCGCATCGCCGGGTGGAAGCTGGGCGCGTAGAGAAACACGAGCCCGGCCTCGCGCAGCACCACGGCCGCCGTCGCCGCGCTCATCTCGATCGGCACGCCCAGGGCCTCGAGCACGTCCGCCGAGCCCGAGCGAGAGGTGTAGCTGCGGTTTCCGTGCTTCGCGACCGGCACCCCGGCGCCGGCCACCACGAACGCCGCGGCGGTCGAGAGGTTCAGCGTGCCGACCACCCCGCCCCCGGTGCCGCACGTGTCCACCAGCCGCTCGGGCCGCTCGGCCTCGACCCGCAGCATCGCCAGGCGGAGCGCGAGCGCCGCGCCGGCGACCTCATCGGCCGTCTCCCCTTTCGCCCGCAGCCCCATCAGCAGGGCGGCGGTCTGCACCGGGGTGCCCTCCCCCAGCATGAGCACGCCGAACGCCGCGGCGGTCGCCTCGGCCGAGAGCGACCCTCCCCCGGCGAGCACCGCGACGGCCTGCTGGAGCGGGTTGTCCTGGGTCACGGTCGAACGTACCCGAGAAGTTGGGCTTTTGTCAAATGGGACAAGGGTTTGCGTAGCTTGCCGGGGGGTCCTCCGACGGCTAGATTCCGGGCCGATGAGCAGGACATTCCTCGCCGCGCTGCACTTCGACGGCTCCGGGTTCGTCGGGTGGCAACGCCAGCCGGCCGGTCGCTCGGTGCAGGTCGAGTTCGAGCGGGTGCTGGAGCGCCTTTTCGCCCGCCGCGCCGTGGCTCATGCGGCGGGCCGCACCGATGCCGGAGTACACGCGGCCGGACTCGCCGTCAGCTTCTCTGCTCCCGCGTCCTGGAGCGCAGCCGCGCTCCGCCGCGCGCTCAACGCTCTCCTTCCCAAAGACTGTTGGGTCGAGTCGGTGGATCCGATGCAACCCGGCTTTCACGCCCGCAAGAGCGCGATCTCGCGCCGGTACCGCTACGACATCGGTACCGACGACGCGGCGGCATCGCCGTTCCGGCGGCGCTTCGAGTGGGCGCTCGGCCGGCCGCTCGATGCCGCCGTGCTCCGCGCCGCGGGCACGCTCCTCCTCGGCGAGCACGACTTCCGGGCGTTCGCCGCCAAGGGTGAGCCCAAGCCACATTATCTCTGTCGTCTCTCGCGCGCCGAGTGGGAAGTGCGTCCCGACGCTCGAGGGCTGAGCTTCCATGTCGAGGCCGACCGCTTCCTCCATCACATGGTGCGCATGCTGGTGGGCACCATGGTGGACGTGGGACTCGATCGACGGCCCCTCTCCGACGTCGAGACCCTGCTGGAGCGGGCGGACAACTCCGAGACCAGTCCTCCGGCACCGCCGCAGGGCCTCTACTTCGTGGCGGCGACCTACCCCAGCGCGCTGTATGCCGACGAGGCGGAGGAGGCCCATGCGGGCGCCGAGCACGCGTAGCGCGTCCTTCCTGCTGCTGGTCACGGCGTCGTGGTCCTGTCATCGAGGCGAGCCTCCGGTCCAGCGGAGCTCCGCCGGCGCGCAGGCCGCAGCGGTCCAGCCGGCGCAACCACAGGCCGCCGCGCAAACCGCGATCGACGCCTCCCGGCGCACTGCGCTCGTCACCGCCACCGAGCGCGTCTCGGCGGCCGTCGTCTCCATTAACACCCGATCGCGCCAGGACCTGCGCGCCCGCTCGCCCTGGGACTTCTTTTTCGTCCCCGAGCGCTCGCGAATGGTGGAAGGTTACGGCACGGGGTTCGTCGTCAAGCCGAAGGGCATCATCATCACCAACCAGCACGTGGTCGCCAACGCCGATCGAGTGGTCGTGACGCTCCCCGACGGCACCGACCTTCCCGCCAAGGTGCTGGGGGAAGACGCGCTGACCGACATCGCGGTGCTCAAGGTGGATCGCCAGGGTCTGCCCACGGTGCGCACCGGCCGCAGCACCGATCTCATGATCGGCGAGTGGGTCGTCGCGCTCGGCAACCCCTACGCCTACCTGCTGGGCAACGCCGAGCCGACGGTCACGGTCGGCGTGGTGAGCGCCACCAACCGGAATATCCTCCCGAGCGGCGATCAGACGGGCTTGTACTTCGACATGATCCAGACCGACGCCGCGATCAACCCCGGGAATTCGGGCGGACCGCTGACCAACGCCCTGGGTGAGGTGGTGGGCGTCAACTCCTCCATCTTCAGCAACAGCGGCGGGTCGGTGGGCCTCGGCTTCGCGATCCCGATCGAGCGCGCGCTGCGGGTAACGGACGAGATCATCAAGAGCGGGTCGGTCCGTCGCGCCTGGGTGGGCCTCGAGGTGGAGGGCGCCTCCGCGATGCGCGACTGGAAGGCTGCCGGCGGCGTTACGGTGACCAGCGTGGCTCCGGACGGCCCCGCGGCGAAGGCCGGTCTGCGACAGGGGGACGTCCTCACCGAGGCGAACGGCCGCCCGCTCCGCAACTATCTCGACTGGGAGGCCGTGAAGCTCGACCTCCACGTGGGCGACGCCGTGGATCTCTCGGTGCGGAGCGGCCGTCGCGAGGTGCAGCGACGCGTGGTGACCGGCGACCTGCCGACGGTCACCGCGGAGAAGTACACCGTGCTGGAGGACCTCCAGCTCATCACGGTGACGCCCGCGATCCGGGCCGAGCGCGGGGTCCGGAGCGAGGAGGGGGTCCTCATCTTCCGGATCTCGCCGCCGGTGAGCGAGGCGACCGGGCTCCGTGAGGGCGACGTCATCCTCGCCATCAACCGGACGGCGGTGCATGGCGCCTCGCAGGTGGGTGACCTCCTGAACGTACGGCCGGGCGAGATCGTGCGGGTGTACCTCGAGCGGGAGGGGCAGATCACCTTCACCGACCTGGTGTTCCGGTGAGCGACGAGCGCTGGACCTCGCCACTGGGCTCGCGCTACGCGTCGCCCGCGATGCAGCGGCTCTGGGGCGAGCCGCACCGCATCGGGCTCTGGCGCCGGATCTGGCTCGCGCTCGCGGAGGCCGAGCGGGAGCTCGGCCTCCCGATCACCGAGGAGGCGTTGGCCCAGATGCGGGCCCATCTCGACGACGCCGACCTGGCCGCGGCCGCGCGCTACGAGCGGCGGTTCCGCCACGACGTCATGGCGCACGTGCACGCGTTCGCCGACCAGGCGCCGACGGCGCGGCCGTTCCTGCACCTCGGCGCCACCAGCGCGTTCGTGACCGACAACGCCGATCTGATCGTGATGCGGGACGGCCTCCGCCTGCTGCTCGGCCGGGTCATCGCGGTGCTCTCGGCGCTGGAAGGCTTCGCCGAGCGCACCGCGGGAATCCCGTGCCTCGCCTACACCCACTTCCAGCCGGCGCAGCTCACCACAGTCGGCAAGCGGGCCACGCTGTGGATGCAGGACTTCGGGCTCGACGTCGAAGAGCTCTGCCACCGGCTCGAGACCTTGCGCCTGCGCGGCTGCCAGGGCACGACCGGGACGCAGGCCTCCTTCCTGGAGCTCTTCGCCGGCGTGGACGCCAAGGTGCGCGAGCTGGAGCGGCGGGTCACCGCCAAGCTTGGGTTCGGGGACCAGTTCGCCGTGACCGGCCAGACCTACCCGCGGAAAGCGGACAGCCAGATCCTCGACGCCCTGAGCGGCATCGCCCAGTCGGCGGCGAAGATGGCGGGCGACCTCCGACTCCTCCAGCACGAGGGCGAGCTGTTGGAGCCGTTCGAGGCCGAGCAGATCGGTTCCAGCGCGATGGCGTACAAGCGAAACCCGATGCGCGCCGAGCGAATCAGCGGGCTCGCGCGGTTCGTGATCTCGCTCCAGGCCAACGGCGCCCACACTGCGGCCGCGCAGTGGCTGGAGCGCACCCTGGACGACAGCGCGAACCGCCGGCTCACACTCCCGGAGGCCTTCCTCGGCACCGACGCGATCCTGGTGCTCGCCACCAACATCGCGGCCGGGCTCGAGGTAGGGGAGGACGTGATCCGGCGGAACGTGATGGAGAAGATGCCGTTCATGGCCACCGAGCGGTGGCTCATGCTCGGAGTGACGGCGGGCGGCGACCGGCAGGCGCTGCATGAGGTCATCCGCCGGCACAGCCTCGCCGTGGCCGACGCCGTGGCGCATGGTGCACCCAATGACCTGCTGGAGCGGCTCGGCGCCGACCCCGCATTCGCCGGCATTCCCGCCGCCGACCTGCGCGCGCAGCTGGAGCCGGTCAACTACACCGGCCGGGCGGCACGGCAGGTCGGCGAGTTCCTGGAGGAGTACCTCCGCCCGCTGCTAGCGCGGGCTCGACCGTTGGCGGCGGAAACCGGGAGCGCGGAGGTGAGAGTATGACCGCGCCCGCCATGGCCGAGAGCCGGCTGCCGCTCCCGTTGCTGCGCCGCGGGAAGGTGCGCGAGGTCTACGAGGTGGACGCCACGCACTTGTTGCTCGTGGCCAGCGACCGGGTGAGCGCGTTCGACATCGTGATGCGCGAACCGATCCCCGGAAAAGGCGTCGTGCTCACGCAGATGAGCGCGTTCTGGTTCCGGCGGCTGGGGGGCGTGGTGCCCTCGCACTTCATCACCGCGCGCGCGGAGGAGATCGTGGCGCGGGTTCCTGCGCTCCGTGACCACCGCGCAGAGGTCGAGGGCCGCGCCATGCTGGTGCGCCGCACCGAGCCGGTGCCGTTCGAGTGTGTGGTGCGCGGCTATCTCTCCGGCTCGGCCTGGGCCGAGTACCGGGATACCGGTACCCTCGCCGGCGAGCCCTTGCCGGCCGGTCTGATCGAGAGCGCGCGGGTCGACCCGCCGCTCTTCTCGCCCGCCACCAAGGCGGCCTCCGGGCACGATCTCAACGTCACCTTCGACGCGATGGCCGCCGGCCTGGGCCGCGATCTCTCCACCAGGCTGCGGGACGCGAGCTTCGATGTGTACCGCGCCGGCCGCGATCACGCCGCCGCCCGGGGGATCATCATCGCGGACACCAAGTTCGAGTTCGGCCTCGCGCCTGACGGCGAGCTCTTGCTCATAGATGAAGTGATGACACCCGACTCTTCCCGCTTCTGGCCGGCCGACCGGTACCAGCCCGGACGCTCCCAACCCAGCTTCGACAAGCAGCCGCTGCGCGACTACCTGGCTGGTCTTCGCCGGGAGGGTCGGTGGAACGGCGAGGCGCCGCCGCCGGAGCTCCCGACCGAGGTGGTGGAGGCAACCAGCCGGCGCTATCTCGAGGCGTTCCGGCTGATCACCGGTCGCGTGCTGGAGGCCGCCTGATTCGCACGGCGCCCGAGGGCCGCTGGTTCATCGTGGGCGCGTGGGCGATCGCGGTCGTGCTGATCGTGCTCGCGGCGAGGTCCGGTTCGGCCGGCTGGTGGATGGGCGCCGTGCTGTGGACCGCGCTCGCCATCTGGGTGGTCGCGTTCTTCCGGGATCCCGAGCGGTCCTGGGCCCTCGGGGATCGGAACATCGTCGCCCCGGCGGACGGCAAGGTAGTGAGCGTGATCGAGACCGACGAGCCCGCGTTCCACGGGGGACGGGCGCTCCGGATCTCGATCTTCATGAACGTCTTCGATTGCCACGTGAACCGGTATCCGGTGAGTGGCACCGTCGCCTACCGGCATTACAACTCCGGGAAGTTCGGCCACGCGGCGGCGGAGAAGTCGAGCCTCGTTAACGAGCAGTCATCGGTCGGCGTGGCCGCGGCTCGGGGCAAGGTGCTGATCCGGCAGATCGCCGGCCTGGTGGCCCGCCGCATCGTCACCGATCACCAGGTCGGCACCGAGGTGCACCAGGGCGATCGTCTCGGCATGATCCGGTTTGGCTCGCGGGTTGACCTCTTCCTGCCCGTGGGGACGTGCGCGCTGGTGCACACCGGCGACACGACCCGCGCGGGCGTCACGGTGGTGGCCGAATGGAGCTGATGCAGCGGGAGGAAGGCGTGCGACGGCGCACCATGCGCCAGGTGGTCGTGGTCATGCCGAGCGCGTTCACCCTCGGCAACCTGTTCTTCGGGTTCTGGGCGATCGTCTCCGCCTTCAACGGCAACTTCCGGTGGGCGGGCTGGTTCATCGTGTTCGCCGGGATCCTGGACATGCTGGATGGACGGGTGGCGCGGCTCTCGGGCACCGGCACCCGGTTCGGCGCGGAGCTGGACTCGCTGGTGGACGTGATCTCCTTCGGGGTCGCCCCCGCCCTGCTGATCTACTTCCTCGACTTCTCCAGCGCGGGCCGCTTCGCCTGGATCCTCTGTTACATCTACGTCACGGCCGTGGCCCTGCGACTGGCGCGGTTCAACGTGCTGTCGGCTGGGAAGCCGTCCAGCGGCTGGTTTACCGGCCTCCCCTCCCCCTCGGCCGGGATGACGCTGGCGGTGTATTACCCCTTCAGTCAGACCGAATGGTACCGCGCCTCCATCGCCTACCTCGACCTGCAGCACCAGGGACTGGTGGTGCTGATGCTGCTGCTGGCAGTGCTGATGGTCAGCAACGTGAAATACCCCAAGTTCCCGCCCATCGGGGTGCGGAGCGCGAAGGGGATCTTCGGGCTCGCCGTTCATCTCACCATCCTGCTCGGCGGAATCTTCGCGCCTGAGTATTTTCTGTTTCCGCTCGGTCTCCTCTACGTGACCTACGGCATCGCCCGCGCGACGGTGCTCGGGCTGATGGAGCGCCCCGAGCCGGTGCCGGTCGAGGAAGAGCGGCTCGCCGACGGCAGCCTGCCCGAGCTGCCCACCGTTCAGCGCGAGCGCCGCGCCAGCTGGCGCGACCGCCGCCAGATGCCAGAGGACCGATGACCTACCACGTCAACGTCAGAGTGATGCCCCGCGCCGGCCTGCTCGATCCGCAGGGACAGGCCGTCGAGCACGCGCTGTCCGCTCTCGGCTTCGAGGAAGCCGCCGGCGTTCGGATCGGCCGAGCGATCCAGCTCGAGGTCGCCGCGCCGTCCCGCGCGGAGGCGGAGGCGCGGGCGCGCCAGATGTGCGACAAGCTGCTGGCGAACCCGGTGACCGAGGACTACCTGCTCCAGGTCGAGGAGAGCTGATGCTCAACGTCGCGGTGGTGCGGTTCCCCGGCAGCAACAGCGACTTCGACGCACTCCGCGCCGCGGAGGCGGTGGGTGCCAGGTCCTACTTCGTGTGGCACCGCGACACCGATCTGCAGGGCGCGGATGTCGTCATCCTGCCGGGCGGGTTCAGCTACGGCGATTACCTCCGGGCCGGCGCCATCGCCCGGTTCAGCCCGGTGATGCAGGCGGTGCAGCGCCACGCCGCCGGCGGCGGGCCGGTCCTCGGCATCTGCAACGGGTTCCAGATTCTCTGCGAGGCCCACCTGCTTCCGGGCGCGCTGATGCGGAACGCGGGGCTCCACTTCGTCTCCAAGCCGGTCGATCTGATCGTCGAGCGGAACGACACCCCGTTCACCGCCGCGTTCGCGGTCGGCACCCACGTCCGGCTGCCGGTCGCGCACGGCGAAGGCCGCTTCCTCGCGTCGGACGACACGCTCCGGATGCTCGAAGCGGAGGGACGGGTGGTGCTCCGCTACGTGGCGGACACCGAGGGCTCGCCCTTGCAGCCCAATCCGAACGGATCGGCGGCGCACATCGCCGGCATTCGCAGCGCCGCCGGCAACGTCGTCGGCATCATGCCCCACCCCGAGCGCGCCGACGAGCCCGTGCTCGGCCTGGCCGACGGGCGCGGATTCTTCACTTCCATGGCTGCGTGGAAGCCGCAACCTGCCACCGAGAACGTGAGCAAGCGATGAGCACCGAGAAACCCAGCCGCAACGAGGGCGGGTACTTCGCCCTGCAGAACGCAGAGCTGCTGCGCCAGCAGCACGAGAAGCTCGCCGCGGCCGCGGCGGAGGCCGAGCGGAAGACGCACTACATGAAGTGCCCCAAGGACGGCTACGACCTGGTCACCAGCGAGTATCACGGCGTGCAGATCGAGACCTGTCCCCGCTGTGGCGGCGCGTGGTTGGAACCCGGCGACCTTGACAGCGTTGCCCACGAGCACCGGCCGGCACTGATGACACGGGTGCTGTCCGAGGCGCTCGAGGCCTTCCGCAGCGCGGAGCGGACTCGCAGGACCGGCAAGTGACGGGTTCCGCGATCGCCGGCTCCGTCGAAGCCTTCACCTTTCCGGGAGAACGCCCGGTTACCCCCGAGGTGGTGCGGGAGCACAACCTCAACGAGCTGGAGTACGAGCGGATCCTGGAGCTGCTGGGCCGCAAGCCCACCCTCACCGAGCTCGGCGTGTTCTCCGCGCTTTGGTCGGAGCACTGCAGCTACAAACACTCCAAGCCGGTCCTCAAGACGTTTCCGACCACCGGGCCGCAGGTCGTGCAGGGGCCGGGCGAGAACGCCGGCGTGCTCCGGCTGCCGGACGGCTGGGCGGTCGCCTTCAAGATCGAGTCCCACAACCATCCCTCCGCGGTCGAGCCCTATCAGGGCGCGGCCACCGGCGTCGGCGGCATCCTGCGGGACGTGTTCACCATGGGCGCGCGCCCCGTCGCTGTGCTCAACAGTCTCCGGTTCGGGCCGCTGGACCAGCCCCGCAACCGCTACCTGTTCGCCGGCGTGGTGCGCGGTGTCGGCGACTACGGCAACTGCGTCGGGGTCCCTACGCTCGGCGGAGAGGTGGACTTCGCGCCGGGCTATACCGGCAATCCGCTGGTGAATGCGATGTGCGTCGGGCTCCTGCGCGAAGACGACCTCATCCGGGCGGCGGCCGAAGGCGTAGGCAACGTGCTGCTCGCGGTCGGAGCCCGCACCGGGCGTGACGGCATCCACGGGGCGAGCTTCGCCTCCGAGGAGCTGTCGGAGAAGAGTGAATCGCGCCGTCCGCAGGTCCAGGTGGGAGACCCCTTCACCGAGAAGCTCCTGCTCGAGGCCAGCCTCGAGCTCATCACCTCCGACCTCATCGTCGCCATCCAGGATATGGGGGCGGCGGGGCTCACCAGCTCGAGCGCGGAGATGGCCGCGCGTGGCGGCGTCGGGGTCGAGATCGACACCGGCCTGGTGCCGACCCGCGAAGAGGGGATGACGCCCTACGAGATCCTCCTGTCGGAGTCGCAGGAGCGGATGCTGGTGGTGGCCACGCCCGAGCGGGTCGCGGACGTGCAGCGGGTGTGCGAGAAGTGGGAGCTGACCGCCACACCCATCGGCCGCGTGACCGACGACGGGATCTTCCGGGTGAAGCATCACGGACTCACCGTCGCCGCGATCCCCGGACAGCGGCTGGTGGACGACTGCCCGATCTACCATCCGGAGTCCCGTGAGAGCGACGCGGCCCGCTACCGCCGTACCGCCGTACCGTCGCTACCGCCGAGTGTTGATCTGGAGCATGCGTTGGAGGTCCTCCTCGACACGCCCGGCATCGCCAGCAAACGCTGGGTGTACGAGCAGTACGACTCCTCGGTGCAGGCCTCGACCGTGATTCATCCCGGCGGAGACGCCGGCGTGCTCCGTGTCACCGGCACCGCGTTCGGGCTCGCCGTGAGCGTGGACTGCAACGCCCGGCTCGTCGCGCTCGATCCCTACGAGGGCGGCAAGGCCGCCGTAGCGGAGGCGGCGCGCAACGTCGCCTGCACGGGAGCGCGGCCGCTCGGCATCACCGACTGCCTCAACTTCGGCAACCCGGAGAAGCCGGAGGTGTTCTTCCAGTTCCGCGAGGCGTGCCGCGGCATCGCCGACGCGTGTCGCGCGTTCGGCACGCCGGTCACCGGGGGCAACGTCTCCTTCTATAACGAGAGTCCCACGGGCGCCATTGACCCGACCCCAACGATCGGAATGGTCGGCCTGCTCGAGCGGGCGGAACATCGGGTGCCGAGCTTCTTCGGTCGCGCGGGCGATGACGTGCTCATCCTGGGTGCCACCCGCGGCGAGCTCGGCGGCTCGGCCTACTGGGCGGAGATCCGCGGGTTCGTGGGCGGCGCTGCCCCGAGGGTGGACCTCGACGCTGAGCGGGGGCTTCAGGACTTCCTGGTGGAGACGGCGGCCCAGGGCCTGCTCCGGTCCGCCCACGACACCTCGGAAGGCGGCCTGCTGGTCGCGCTGGCCGAGGCGGCGATCGGCGGGCCCTACGCGGCGGGCCCGATTGGCGCCAAGCTCGACCTCGAAGGCTATGCCCCCGCCGCCGAGCTCGAAGGGCTGCTCTTCGGGGAAGACGCCGGCCGGGTCGTGGCATCGGCTGATCCGGCGCACAGCGACGTCCTGGCCGAGCTGGCCCGGCGGCACCGTGTGCCCCTCTTCCGGGCGGGCCGCACGGGAGGACCGCGGCTGGAACTGCGGGCGGGGTCCGGCGTGTTTAGTTGGGTTCTGGAGTCTCTACGAAAGACCTATTTCGAGGCGATCCCGCGGCGGATGCAGCACGCCGACGCGGAGCGCTCGGTGGGAGAATAGACGGCATGTGCGGCATCATCGGCGTCTCCGGCATCACAGACGCGGCGCGGATCAGCTACCTCGGCCTCTACGCCTTGCAGCACCGGGGGCAGGAGAGCGCCGGGATCGTGGTCGTGGACCGGGGTGGCAACGCCCGTGCGCACCGCGGCATGGGGCTCGTCTCCGAGAACTTCCACGACACCGAGCTGGACCGGCTCCCCGGCGACGTGGCGGTCGGCCACACCCGCTACTCCACCACCGGCAGCACCGTCCTCGCCAACGCGCAGCCCTGCAGCGTCAACACCCGCTGCGGCCCGCTGGCGATCGCCCACAACGGGAACCTCACCAACGCGACCGAGCTGAAGCGTGAGCTGGTGGAGAAGGGGGCCATCTTCACTACCTCGTCCGACACCGAGGTGCTGGTGCACCTGATCGCGCGCTCGGATGCCGACACGGTCGAGGGCCAGATCCGGGACGCGCTGGAGCAGGTGGAGGGGGCCTACAGTCTCGTGATCGCGGCCGGGCGGACACTCTATGCGGTGGTGGACAGCCGTGGATTCCGGCCGCTGGTGATGGGGCGACTGGGCTCAGGAATGGTGGTCGCGTCGGAGACCTGCGCGCTGGACCTGGTGGGCGCCGCCATCGCGTGCGAGCTCGAGCCGGGTGACTTCGTCCGGATCGAGGACGGACGCGTGACCGAGCTGCCGCGCCTATCTCCCCGGCCGGTGAGCCGCTGCGTGTTCGAGCTGGTCTACTTCGCGCGGCCCGACAGCACCGTGTTCGGTGAGTCGGTGGATCGGGTGCGTCGCGAGCTTGGCCGGCAGCTCGCCCGGGAGCAGCCGGCGAGCGGCGACGTGGTCTTCAGCGTGCCGGACAGCTCCAACGCGATGGCCCTCGGCTTTTCCGAGGTGTCGGGCATCAAGCTGGAGTACGGCCTCATCC
>Ga0247825_10001680_pt1 | contig 14569 bp, 18 predicted proteins | sample 13C_Vanillin_Day_FD_194413 | JGI IMG/M metagenome (GOLD analysis project Ga0247825, IMG submission 194413) | Soil microbial communities from agricultural site in Penn Yan, New York, United States - 13C_Vanillin_Day48 | ecosystem: Environmental > Terrestrial > Soil > Agricultural land | place...
TGCCGCTGCTGCCGCCGTTGCCGCCGTTGCCGCCGGAGTATTTGGTAGTGCCAACGCTGGACCCAGCCGATCCACCAGCACCGCCAGTGGCCGTGTCTGCCGCCACCGTGGAACCGCCCTTGGCCAACACCGTGGAGCTATCGCGGAAGAAGCTATCGCCGCCATCGGTGACTGTTCCGGGAATGCCGCCAGCGCCCACCGTTACGCTGTCTGTTGCTCCCACCTTGCTCACGGTCCCGCTGGCATAGGCACCGCCGCCACCGCCACCCGTGCCAATATCAAGGAAATTGGTGACCAAGTTGCCACCGGCACCGCCACCGCCCCAGCATTCCACGGTCACCTGAGTTACGCCTACCGGCCACGTGAATGTATGAGAGCCGGCGGTGTCAAACTCCTCCGAGTCAGTGACTATGGCCGAGCTGCTGCTGGACGAACTGCTGCTGCTTGAAGCGCTGCTAGTGCTGCTGGAAGCGCTCGATGTTGACGATGAGCTGCTGGACGAACTGCTGCTGACAGAGCTGGACGAGCTGCTGCTGGCCGAGGACGTACTGGACGACGACAGCGAGCTGGTAGAGCTTGACGACGACAAGCTGCTGCTGGAACTAGAGGATGAGCTGCTGGCCGAACTGGTGGATGAGCTGCTGGCCGAACTCGTAGATGAGCTGGACGGGCTGCTGCTGGAGCTGGAGATTTCACCAGATTGCGTGCTGGAGGACGACAAAGAGCTGCTGCTGGAGGATGACGAAGAACTGGCGGAACTCGTGCTGCTGCTGATGGATGACGAAGATGAGCTAAGCGATGAGCTGCTGCTGCGGGAGCTCTGGCTCGATGGGCTTGAAGGACTGGACGTACTGGACAGGCTGCTGGTGCTGCTGCTGGAAATGCTACTCGTGCTCGTGCTCAGCGATTCCTGGGACAGCGAGGACGTGCTGCTGCTGGTGGACAGCGAGGACAGCGAGCTGGTCGAGCTGGAGCTGGACAGCGTGCTGGAAGAACGGCTGCTCGTGGAGCTGGAACCGGACTGGCTGCTTTCATCCGTGTCCGTCCGCCCGCACACCAAGATCGAATACGTCACGTCACCATTAAACGCCGACAGCCGCACCATGCACGATGAGCCACTGACCGGGAACGCGTCGGCGGCCGGGCTGTGCAGCACCAAGCACGTCCGTCCCGTGGCCAGCCCGTTGCCGCTGGACATCGTCGGCACCCAGACCAGCTTATTCACCGGGTCGGTGCCGTTGATCTCCAGCTTGCCGCTGCCGCCCGTTTGCCAGATGGCCAGCGTGGTGATTTCGGCCAAGGACAGCGGCAGCCCCAGTGCATCCCTGCCTTCGCCGGCCCCCAGGTCTAAGCCCGTAAAGTCCAGCAGGTCTAAGTCTTCGGATGCGGCGGCGGCCAGCTCGCGGTCCTTGCTGGTCCAGTTCCGGGAGAATTCATCTTCCCCCTCGCCGGATTCCAGCCGCGACAGCGCAAAGATCGAGCTAAACGATGACTCGGCGACTTGGCCATCGTCCAGGGTGTTCGTGATGGAGCCGGTAAGGTACAGCCGCACCGAGCCGGACGCTTCGCGCTGGGACATGGGAAGCAATCATAATCCACCGCCGGACGGCAGGCGAGTGGAACTTGGCAATTTGACAGGCGGCGGGCAGTGTGGTATAATACGCCTGAAAGGAGAGTCGATAATGAGACTCCGCAATACCACTGATTTCACGGACAGGTTCCTGCGGCGCATGGTGGCGTGGTGCTGCCGGCAATTGGACATGCCGGCCAGCTACGTGAGGGCCGCAAGGTTCGGCAACGCCACCAACAGCTGGGGCGGCGTCGCTTACCTGCAATCGCGGCGGATCAGCGTGCGGGTGGGCAGCGAGGCCCAGGTCGGCCACGAGGTAAAGCACCACAAGTTCGGTGACGGGTTTCAGGTAATCACGTACACCCGGCTTGAGGTATTGCTGGTCACTACGGCCCATGAGTTGGCGCACCTGGATTTGTACCGCCGCGGCAATGGCTCGCGACGCGATGGGCGCAGCGGCGGCAGCGAGCGGCTGACCGAAGGCCGGGCGGCCAACGTGCTAGAGGCGTTCCGGCGTAACGTCCATCTGCTGGATGTATGGGCGACTGAGCCGGCTGTGCGGCACCGGCAGATTGTACAGTCGGTGCAAGAGAAGCGAGCGGCGCAGGCGGCCGACAAACTCTTGCAGTGGCAGCGCAAGGCCAAGCTGGCGGCCACGAAGATCAGGAAGTACCGCAAGCAGGTTCGCTATTACGAGAAGGCGATTGCTGCCAAGCGTTCCGTTTGACGTGCGGCGCGGCGGCTGGTATAATACGCCGCCATGCTCCTGTAGCTCAGTTGGATAGAGCAGCCGAATTCTACTCGGCAGGTCGCCCGTTCGAATCGGGCCGGGAGTGCTGGGCGGCAGGTCAAAGTACACGGCCGCGCGGCTTGGGTAACGAAAGGATGCGCGCCGACATGTTATGCCGGGAGGCGGTCCGGAGTAGGAGACGGCCTGGAACGCCACGCCAGTAAGGTCCGCACCGCCCTCCAATCAAGAACCTACCGGGAGCCAGACATGCAATGCCCAGATTGTGGCGGCAACGGATCAATAGACCGGCCAGCGTGCATCGTGGACGAGATCAGCTATCCGGAAATGAGCGTCACCTGCTACAGTTGCGCTGGCGCTGGTGAAATCTGCGACGTGTGCAAGTATTCCATCGACCGCTGCGAAGGCCACGAAGTGGCAGCGTACCGGCCCAGGCAACCCCGATAATCACAGGAGCCACAATGAACCCGATCAAGGTCAGGCTGCCAGCTGTTGAAGGCACCGGCGGACGCAAGGGCTGGAACAAGCTGGTCGTCGGCGTCAAGGACAACGACGAGCTGCAGGGCGAATTCCTGGAAGGCGGCGAGGCAGAGATACTGCCCGGCGATGTACTGGTCACCGTAAAGCCCACCGGCAACGCGCGAGATAAAGGCTTCGGCGTCATCGTGTGGCTGGCGGCGGATCAAGCCCATGGCAACCTGCGGCCCGTCCGCACCCGCACCGACTGGCCAGCCTGCAAAGAGATCATCGCCCGCGACGTGCGGCACTTCCTGGAACTGCGGCCGGCACCCGGCGAACAACCGACCAGCGAACAATGTCCGTGCGATGCGCCGGCCGGCGGCCCCACCAGCATCAAGGTGGAAATCGAGCCGGGGCCAGCGGTCGGTACAGTCATGGCGCTGCGGGCCACACTAGATGCCCGCCAAGCCATCATAAGGGCGCTGGAGCTAGGCGTTTCGCCGCACGAGCTGCAGACAATTCTGACGGCTGCGATTGTATGCCGGCCCAAGAGTAGTTAGAACCAAACCAATCGACCCGGCGCTGGGCCGTCCGGGGGTGCCGCTGGTGTTATCGGCGGCGGCACCGCATCGAGCATCCAAGTCGTGGCAAGCGAACGGCCCCATCCAGCAGTAAGCGATTCCTGCTGGCACGACTTGGCTCCTGAACATCACCCACCACGACCCGCGGAGAACTGGTCATGGAACGGCCGGCAGGTGCGGAAGTAAAACCGTGGGGCTGGAACCAGCCGCTGTGGACGCAGACCTACCAACGGCCCGATGGCACCATTGCCGTCAGGTGCCGCGGCGTCCGGGCTTTTATCAAGGCCGGCGGGTTCAGCTCAATTCACAAGCATGAGCACCAGCAGAACTGGTTCTATGTCAGCCGCGGCCGGCTCATGCTAAAGACGTACGTGCTGGACGATGGGCAGCCGCGCCAGCTGGGCGTGCCCCAGTGGCTTGAACCGGACGATCATCCGGTGTCATTCAAGCCCGGCGTCCTCCACCAGTTTGTGGCCAATGATGGCGACGTGGAGGCCGTCGAGATTTACATGGCCAGCACCGGCGCGGATGCCGTGGCCAGTGACATCATCCGGTTCTCAGAGAACGGCCCGCGCAGCCTGGGCACCCTGATGGGCTGCCCCATCGTCACGTCCGCCACCGTGCCGAACCCGCACGAGCTGCCGCCGCTGCAGCCGGCCGCGGAGGAAGTCAAGGTATTCGAGATCGTCCAGGCAGCCAACGGCCGCATGGTAGAGCGGTGGGCCACACCGAAACTCCCCGGCCAGTTCTTTATCGTACCGGGCAGCGTGGACACGCCGTGAGATAACAGATGAATGACATCACCCTGGTCGTCGGTATAGACGCCAAGACCGTCGAGCAGCTCAAGGTTTCGTGGCCCACGTGGCGCAGGAACCGTGCGGCCATGTGGGACTGGCCGTGGATCGTGTTCTATGACCGTGAGCAGCTGCCCCAGGCGGAAGTGGCCGAGCTGGTAAACGACACCCTGGGCGTCCGGTCTGACGTCACGCTCGTGCCGTGGCCATGGCCGGATTGCCCGCAGTACGAAAGCCAGCGCGAGAAGATGCTGACCGGCCACGTGTTTGTGCCGGCTGACTTTTGCCGCACCAAGTGGCACATGAAGCTGGACACCGACGCGCTGGCCCGCCCGCACGACAAGTGGATCGACCCGGAATGGTTCACCGCCCCCAGCTACGTGGAGGAGCCTGGATACGTGGCCCCCAAGTGGCACTACACCAAGGGCGTGGATTTCTTGGGCAAGCTGGACCGCTGGGGCGACGGCACGGCAGAAATGTGGGGCAAGCCCGCGCCGGTCCTGGGCTATGACCCCACCCATTTACGAGTGGGGCATGCGCGCATGTGCAGCTGGTGCTCCTACTATCGCACGGCGTTCACCAAGCTGGTGGCGCGGCTCTGTCGCAAGCGGTCCCTGTTGCACGACGGCGGCCACAAGCTCCCGGTTCCATCGCAGGACACCACGATGTGGTACGTGGCCGAGCGGCTGTGCTTGCCCAAGCGGATCGAAAACATGAAGGCCCGCGGCTGGTCCAATCACCCGCGGTTAGGCGACCTGATCAGCACCGCCCAGCAGATTATGGAGCCCGGCAATGGAGTACGGATCGGACCGCAATCAGTATCGTAGTTGCCTGCGCAAGCAGAAGAATGAGACAGAGGCCGAAGCCCGGCGCTACGGCCAGCAAGCCTACCTGTGTCGCTTCTGCGGCAAGTGGCATGCGTACAACTATGGCGGTCTGGCCAAGCTCATGGAAACCGGCCATGATTACGCCTTAGCCCGACGGCGCTGGCGGGCGAATCTGTTTGCCAGACGGATCAAAGGCAAGGCCAAGCACGAGGGCAGGATCAATGGCGGCAAAGGCAGGCGCAATCACGGCCACGTTCAGAGACAAGCTGCGCGGCGCAATACGCGGGAACGAGAAGGTGCCTACCTGGGCGTTTGACTTTTGGTTCATGCGCTACGTCTCGCCAGTCATTCTGGACAACGAGGACGTTGACCTAGACTTGGTGATGGCGCTGGCCGAGTCGCAGAACGGCCGCGACGCAGTGGCCATCATCCAGCGCTACCTTGCCACACCAGAAAAACCGGAGCAGGCATGAACCGCGGCGTCCTCTACTTCGTGGCCGGTGACCGCCACAACGTCCACGCCATCGTGTCCATCGCCAGCTTGCGAAAGTGGTGGAAGGGACCGGTGGCTATTTGCACGGAGGCCCAAGGCCCCGGCCGCGAATGCGCCGAGTGGATCGCCCGCGACGATGCCTTGGCCCCGGTCCAGGTTATTCCGGACAAGCAGATGATCGGCGGTGGCAAGGGCAAGAGCTACTTCGCCAAGACAGTGCTCCCGCGTCTGTCGCCGTTTGAGCAAACCATCTTCCTGGACGCGGACACGCTGGTGGTGGGCGATATTTCGCCGCTGTGGCCGGACGTGGCCAGCGGTGAATTTGTCCTAACGCAGTTCGCCGACTGGGTCACCACCGGCAGCAAGATGCGCGGCCGCCTGACCCCGTGGGGCGACGTGGACCCGGAACGCACCGGCCGCATGCTCCAGGACTACGAGCACCAGACGTGCAAGTCCCAGGTGTACCACGATGGCCGCTGGAAGTGGCCGGCGCTGAACACCGGCGTCATGGCCTGGAGCGTCAACAGCGAGCAGTTCACGGAGGATTGGCACCACACCTGCGCCAAGCGCGTCGTGTTCATGGCAGATGAACTGGCGGCCCAGATCATCTTCCCGGACCACCCCCACCGCATCATGGACGACCGCTTCAACGCCTCGGTGGTGTACCCGCGGCAAGGCCAAGCCGTGGAGGACCGGCCGGATGCGCGAATCCTGCACGGCCACGGCGGCAAGTTCTGGAAGCGAGAGTCCGGCCGCACGCTGTGGCTGCCAGCGTACCTGGAATGCCTGCGGCTCAACCGCGCCAACATTGTGGCCGCGCCGCCCCAGCCTAAGTGGTTCCGGTCACTCACGGCCGGCCAGCAGCAGCAGGTGGCCCAGCACTTAAGCGCGGAGGCGCTGCCGGCGGCGGCGTAGTGGCATGCAGTGCAGCGAAGAAGAACCGAACGGCCCCACGCTCACCAAAGTCCGCCGCGAGCTTGCCGCGGTCCCGGACACCAACCTGTCTCCGGTAGAGCCCGGCAAGCCCGAGCGGCTGGCGGCCATCGTGGTTCCGGCCCGCCTGGAAAGCGAGCGGCTGCCCGGCAAGCTGCTAAAGGATGCCACCGGCCAGCCGCTCATTGCCTACACGCTGCAGGCTGCTTTGAAAGCCAGCAAGGCGGCCGACGTGGGGTTTGTGACGGATAACCAGCAGCTCCACAAAGCCGTCACGTCCCGGTTCAAGGGCAGCGTCCTGCCGATCCTGTCCCGCAAGCAGGCCGTCAACGGCTCCCATCGCGTGGGCTTGTGGGTGGACCACTTTGACGCCTGGGATACTTACGACGTGGTTGTCAATCTCCAGGCGGATGAACCGTGCATTGATCCCCGCGACTTGGACAACCTGATCGCCGCCTGTTCGGTCACCGAGCAGATTTGCACGCTGGTGCGGCCGCTCCACTACGACGACTGGCAGGACCCCAACGTCGTCAAGGCGTGGCTCCGTGGCAACCACATTCGGGATTTCTCGCGGTCTATGACCGCGGCTTACGCGCCGCCGTGCGGCCGAGAGCATGTGGGCGTCTATGCTTTTCCGCAGCAGCAGCTGGACTTCTGCCTGTCCAACAAGGTCGGCAAACGCGCCAAGGAAATGCGGCTGGAGCAATTGACGTGGGTGGATGATGGGCGCAAGATCATCGCTGTGGAGCTCAAGCACACAACGGACCCGATCAGCGTAAACACCCCGCGGGATTACGCCCGATTCATTCAGTGGTGCCGAGCCAGGGAGTAGGCCCAAGGGAGACACGGCCATGGATCAAGCAGCGGTCACGGAGCGACTGCTGGCCGCCGAGCCGGTAATCAAGTTCACCGTGGCCAGATTCTGTTATGACAAAGGCGTGCTGGAGGACGCGGAACAAACGGCCCGCATGGCCGTGTGGCAGGCCATAACTCGCAACGGCCCCGACTATGAATACCCGTGCAACTACTTGGCCGCCATCTGCCGAAACGCCGTGGTGGACGCAGTCAGGGCTTACCGCGGCCGGCGATTGAAGTTCGACAATACAGACAGGCAGGAAGCCTTTAACTCGCTGCCGTCCAGGGAGCCTGACGTGGAAGTGGCAGTAGCGGATCGGCAGCTGCTTGAGTTGGCCATGGCATCGCTCGCGGCCAGCCACAAGCCGATCAGGGTCAAGATGTTCCGGGACTACCTGGATGGACTGAACCAGCGGGACATCGTCCGCAAATACGGCTTTTCCAAAGGGTACGTTTGCAGGCTGATTCACGATATGGCAGAATGCGCCGGCAAAGTTTTACGAAGGGCAGGCGCAGCATGACACGCGAAGAACTGATCAAGGCCGGCTACATCATCGGCAACCGGGAAGGGACGCTCAATCCGTTTGAGCCCCCGATGGAAATGCCGGCCCACGTGGCCTCCGTCCACAACCTGCTGTCATCGATCCAGCGCAAGCGGCGCGAGCCGCAGGTTATGGCGGAAATCGGCGTCTGGCAAGGCTCCATGAGCCGCTGGCTGCTGACCACCCGCCCCGGACTGACGCTGCACATGGTCGATCCGTTCCTGGAAGGTGAGCCCGGCAGTTCGTGGCGGGAGAAAGGGGACAAGTTCGGCAAGAAATCACAGGCCCAGCACGACCAGAACTATGCGCTGGTCTGCCAGCTGGCCAAGCAGTTCAAGCCCCGCGGCCACGTCCATCGCCTGAAATCCGTGGAAGCTGCCCCGCAGTTCAAGGACGGGCTGTTCGATCTCGTGTTCATTGATGGCGCGCACGACTACGAGAACGTGTACGCCGACGTACACGCATGGCGCAAGAAGGTCCGGCCCGGCGGCTGGCTGTCCGGTCACGATTACAAGACGGACGGCAACTACTTCGGCCTGATCCGCGCCGTCAACAAGGCCACCGAGGAGCTGGGGCTGAGGATCGAAGTCCACACCGGCAAGGTGTGGGCGTGCAAAATTCCGGAGTGAGCCATGCCGTCATGCGATGCCACGCTGGCCAATGTCCGCACCGCCCGTGAGATCGCGGCCGGGGCAACAGTCATGCTCCAGTGGAACAGCAGCCAGATGACCTGGGAGCCTGTGGGTGACGTGGAGGGCCCGGTGACGATCCTGCCGCCTGTAGCAACCACGCCAGCCGCGGAACCCAAGGGCCGGCAGTTCAATTTTGAGGATGACGATGCGACTAATTGAACTGGTCGTCCACTGCTATGCCGAGCGCCGCCCCGTGTTTGCCCACATGCTCACGGCCCAGCTGTCCTCTATCGTGCTGTGGCGGCCCAGCTGCCGCGTCCGCGTCACCGTGTTCTACGCCCCAGGCGACCAGCTAACCCGCCAAGTCCTGGACGGGTTTTACGCCACCCAGCAGGAGCCCACCACCAGCTGCTGGGTGTACCCGTGGGCGGTCCCTTATCCGTGCCTGTTTCGCCGCGCCATCGGGCGCGACATGGCGGCACGTGCCACCGTGGCCGATGTAATGTGGCACTGCGATGCGGATTACCTGTTCACGGAAAAGACGCTGGACACGCTGGCGGAACACACCTGGAAGGCCCAGATGGGGTTTCCGGCTAAGGCCATGATCCACCGCACCCACGAGATCGGCGACCAGGAAATGGCCCGCGTACAGCCCGGCGTGGTGTGCGAGCCGGACCTCTCGCTGTTCACCAGCTGGAAGCCGCCCGGCGCGATCGGCGGCCTGCAGATCGTGCCCGGCCATGTGGCGCGGCAAGGCTATTGCACCGGCACCAAGTGGCTAAGGCCCACCACCGCCACAGATTTCCAGGACACCCGCGAGGACCGGGCGTATCGCTGTTCGATTCCCGGCCCGCATGAACGGATCGACCTGCCCGGCCTGTATCGCATCCGGCACACCGATTCGGCTTTCGAAACGGCAGAGCAGCGACTGGGCAAGGCGGAAGGGAAGTAATCCATGGCCACCGGCATTGACCCCAAGCAGCTGCTGCTAGTCCGCGCGCTGTGGGGCGACAAGGAAATCGCCAGCCACGAAAAAGTCCTGTGGGATATCAGCTACCGGGCGGCCGAATATGCGGCACCGCTGGCCGGGGCCTTGACCCAGGTGGCCGTGTGCTACGGCAAGCAGAACGTGGAGTTCGCGCGAGGCTGTGGCTATCAGGTGATCGAGGCCAACGACGACGTGCCACCGCTGTACGCCCAGCACCGCCGCACGGCCCGCAGCGGACGCCAGGGTCGGATTCAGGGCGGCGTATCCATGCTGTGGAGAAAGCTGGATGCCATACGGGTGGCCTTTGATGCGCTGCATCCAAGGTCAGTGTTGTTTCTGGATTGGGACGTCATCGTGGAGAAGCGGCCGGATGCTGAACTGCTAGCCATGCTGGAGGCTGGCCCGGAGTTCCAGGGTCGCAACCAGTTTGCGCCCAAGACAACCGTCCCTTGGCGGCCGGAAGGGCGACTGCGATGGACCTTGTATGTGGGCGGCTGCTATTACTTTCGCGGACGCGACCTGCTGGACGCGGCAATTCAGTGCCACGCTACCAAGTTCCCAGGTGACAGCGATGAAATGGCGGTCACCTATGTGGTGGACCAGGAGCTGGGACTGGACCCGGCCATCGATAACGAGCGGCTGTACGTGAGCGCCATGGGCATGAAAAAACGCGGCGTCGATCCGTACTTTCGCCACGGCCGGCTGATTTCGCTAAAGCGATTCGCGCAGATCAAAGCCGGCGACCCCTGGGCATTGAACTGGCTCAGTAAGGGCAAGCGGGCCTCGAAGGGCGGGTGAGAAATGTATGGAGCAAACAAGCTCTTGCAGCACTACGCCGCGATCCGCGCGATTGCGTCCGGTTCCCACGTCGCGCCCGTGCATGTGCAGCTCATAATCTCCGATCTGTGCAATCAGTCCTGCTCGTTCTGCGCCTACCGGATGGAAGGCTACCCGTCCAATTTGTGGTTCGGGATCGAAGGCAAGGACGGGCAACGGAACAACAATCCGCCGCGGTTCATCCCCACCGACAAGGCGCTGGAAGTGGTGGCGGATTGCGCCGCTATGGGAGTCAAGGCCATCCAGTTCACCGGCGGCGGCGAGCCGACAGTACATCCGGACCACGAGGCAATTGTCCGGTCCTGCCTCGAGGCGGGCATGGAGGCGGCAGTCGTCAGCAACGGCATACGCTGGAAGCCGTCGCTCATTGAACTCTTGGCCCGCGCCACCTGGGTCCGCGTTTCATTAGATGCCGGCAACCCCGCAACGTACGCACGCATTCGCAGCGTGTCTGCCAGTCAGTTTGAACTGGCATGCCAGCACGTGAATGCCTTGGTAGAGCTCAAGCGACGCAGCGGCAGTGCGGTGGTGATCGGCACCAGCTTCATCGTCACCCACGACAACTGGATGGAGATTGACGAGGCGGCCGGGCTGGCGGAACGGTTGGGCGTGGACAATTTCCGTATCGCGGCCGTGTTTCAGCCCGCCGGCCGGGCGTACTTTGAGAAGTTTTACGAGCAGGCCGAATCACTCTGCAGGCAAGCCGCGCAGCGGTCCAGGGACGGGTTCAGGGTCGTGGACATGTTCACGCAGCGATGCGATGATTTGCAACAGGGCAGTCCGGAGTACAGCCACTGCGGGTATCAGTACCTGACCACGTACATTGCAGGCGACCAGAACGTCTATCGCTGTTGCAATACCAGCTACAATCCGCGCGGCCTACTGGGCTCCATCAAGAGCAACTCATTCAAAGAGCTGTGGATGTCGCAAGAGACGCAGGACAAGCTGGCAGGTTTTGACGCGCGTGGTTGTGATCGGTGCGCGTTCAACGCGCAGAACCGCCTGTTCAATATCCTCGCGGCTCCGGTGCCTGCACATGGCAACTTCACGTAGCGAGGCCAGTCATGGATTGGAAAGCACCACCGGCCGATAGGGCCAAGCTGTGGCTCAACAAGAGCCTGGAAATCCAGCTGCTGCTGGCCTGTAACTGGTCGTGCCATGCCTGCGACCAGTTTTCGCAGTTCACCCAGATTCAATGGGTCAAAAAGGGCACCATGACGCTGGCGCAGGTCCAGAAATTCGTGGGCGAAATGCAGGCGGCCAATGCCTATTTTGGCCGTATCCGGCTGGTGGGCGGGGAACCCACGCTGCACCCCAGGTTTGCGGAGATCGTCACGCTGCTCTACGGCGGCCTTGTCAGGCCCGGCCACGTGGGCATCCTGGAAGTCGTAACCAACGGCAGCCACCCGGAGAAAATCGAGCCGGTAAGGCAGTACATCCACAAGGTCCGCGTGAGCGGGGAAGGTTCCAAGCAGAAGGCACACACGGCCAACCTCGTAAACACCCCGGCCAGCCTGGGCTACCAAGGGCGGCGCTGCGGTCAGCCGGAGCATTGCGGCTGGTCGCTCAGCTATTACGGCTACGCACCGTGCTCCTCGGCGGCCGGCATTATGCGAATGCGCGACATGATGACGGACCACCAGCGGCTGGAGCTGCCAACCATTAGGGGCACGGAGAACAATTGGCCCCGGCTGCAAGACCTGTGCAACCAGTGCTATCACGCGCTGCGCGACGAGGACAAGATCAAGTGCGGCACCGGCCAGCGGCCGGAGGATGCCGGCAAGAACGAACCCAGCCCGGAGGCGGCGGCGCACCTCACCCCGTGGCTGAACGGAAAGGTTCCCGCATGGCCCGTTTACGGAGGAACGTCATGAAGAATTTTGTCGCTGCTATTGCCGCAGTCGCATCGCTGTTGGGCTCGCTGGCGCAGGCGGAAATCCCGCCGCAAGCCAGGGTGCTAAACAAAGGCGGGTATTGTGCCTGGGCATCGCTGGACACGATGGCCCGTGCCAACGGCATCCGGTCGCTGGTCGGCATCTTCGAGGACCGCCGCAAGTCCGGCCATGTTAATGACCCCGGCTACGACAGCCTGATCATTGCGGAGCTCAAGGCCCGCGGCGTGCGTTATGAGCTGCGGCCGTTCGCATCCTACGACCGCAAATTGCTGGAGAACTACGCGGATCAAGGCGTCATGGTGTCGCTGCTGCGGGGCAACCCGTGGTCTATCGGCTGCCATGCCATCGTGGTCACGCGCTACGATGGCCAGCTAGTGGAGTTCTACGATTCCAGCAAGCCCACCCAAGGCGGCCAGCCCAAGACCTGGACATGTGGCCGCGATTGGTTCGACCGCTGGTGGACCGGTGCATCGGTGGCCGTGTTCGGCGAGTCCGGGGAGTTGGTAGCCACGCAATAATCGAGGGCGTAGCGATTGACCAGGGAGGAAGAATACCGGCTCGTCAAGCTCGCGCAGGCCGGCGACCGCGAGGCGGCTGGCGCGTTGCTGGAGCAGCATCGCTGGGCGCTGTTGGGCATGGCCAAAAACAGCAAGGCCCGCGGCATGGACTTTGATGACCGCCTGCAAACGGCACGGCTCATGTTCCTGGAGTCGCTGCAGAAGTTTGACCCCCAGTGCGGCATCAGGCTCAGCACGTTCACGTATCGCTACGTCCTCATGCGGCTGCGCTCCGTGGCGTTGTATTCGGGCGTCATCCATTTGCGGTACTACGCCCGCAAACATTTCCCGGAACTGGCCGATAGGGCGATGCACGTGGGCCAGCTGAAGGAAACGTCGCCGGCCGTGGCCCGCGAAAGTTCGCTGCTGCGGGAGCATGAGTTCCCTGATCTGGATGGCGACCTGCGCTGGCGTGCGGTGCAAGCGGCTATGCAGGAGATACCGGAGCGCAACCGGCAAATCATCCAGGCCCGACTGGAAGGCAAGACGCTGCTCCAGATTGGGGCCATGCTGGGAATCAGTAAGGAGCGGGTGCGGCAGCTGGAGGGCGATGCGCTGGGCATGATTCGCCGCCGAGCCACGAAAGCGTTGACGGCGGCGGGCAGTGTGGTATAATACGCCGCCCAGCCGTACATTCAGACCGACGCAGTATGCTGGAACGCAGCCATTTTCTGGTAGCGAACCATGAGCTGTGAACGCAGCCAGCTTGGCGGATAGATTCATACAACGAGATCGCAGCCAGCTACATTGCCAGAACCATCGCACGAGATCGCAGCCATCGATGGGGATTGAACCAAGTTTTCAGTACGCAGCCACGGCTCCTGATGGAACCAAAAACAGAGATCGCAGTCGTGCCGCATGACCGAACCAAAACAGGCGAACGCAGTCGGAGTGGGCAGAGAGAACCAAACACGGAGAGCGCAGTCAAGCAGCCCGACAGAAGCAAGTCACGTGAACGAACACAGCGGGTGGCGAGGAGTAGTCCTCGACTGGGCTCATTACCCGGCGACACGTGGTGCAACTCCACGGCCCGCAACTTTGAATTCTTATACCGTTAGGTAGGGGTGAGCCGTGCCGGTGAGGCGCTAGTATCGCCGGCAGGGAAAACTGTCACGGGCGGATACCCCGTGCGGCCTTTCATACACGCTGGCCGGGCGTGCCCGATTACCGGCCAATGCCGCTTTAGCTCAATGGTAGAGCAGCTGATTTGTAATCAGCAGGTTGCGGGTTCAAGTCCCGCAGGCGGCCCAGTAACTTTTGAGGAGGACAGGATGGCTTGGTTCGACAAGACGTTTGACGAGTTCAGCAAGCTGGTGGAGCCGTTCAAGGGCAAGCCTATCACCTACGTGGAGATCGGCGTGTGGAAGGGCGACAGCGCGGCCTGGATGTGCGAGAACATATTGACGCACGAGGCGGCCCGCGGGTTTGGGTTCGATCCCTACCCGGAGGATGCCAAGCACTGCAAGGCGGAGGTAACCGCCATCGAGATCGAGGCGGATAAGCGGCTAGGGCAGTACATCGGCAAGACGCCGGACGGCATGGAGTTCCGCAAGTTTGAGTTGCACGTCATGGATTCCGTGGCGGGGCTGCGGAACTTTTGCAGGATTACAGGCCAGCACCTGTCCACCGTCGATCTGTTGTACATAGACGGCGACCACACCGCCGGCGCAGTAGTGTGCGACTGGTGCGCCGCGTGGCCGCTGCTCAAGTCCGGCGCTGTGGTCATCTTTGATGACTACGGCATCGGCAAGCGCAAGCACCACCGCCATGTGCCGGAAGCGTTCGAAGCCATCAAGCTGGCGTTCGCGGACATGATCGAGGTCATTCATGAGGGGCCGCTCCAGGCGGCCGTTCGTGT
>Ga0247825_10001681_pt1 | contig 14563 bp, 12 predicted proteins | sample 13C_Vanillin_Day_FD_194413 | JGI IMG/M metagenome (GOLD analysis project Ga0247825, IMG submission 194413) | Soil microbial communities from agricultural site in Penn Yan, New York, United States - 13C_Vanillin_Day48 | ecosystem: Environmental > Terrestrial > Soil > Agricultural land | place...
AATGTGTGATCTCCAGGTCCGCCTGAAGGCGGACAAGTACGCGCAAGGTCCGGCTAAAGCCGGACACTACGTACGAATATGAACGACAAAACGATGATGGCCATCGACAGATATGCCACCAAGTCGCCGGTCGCCGTGTAAATCGTGCGGCTGGTGAGGAATCGCGCCTCCTCCACCAGACCGACCTGTTCAAAGATAGCCGACTGCGCGACGACGCGCCCATAGGGATCGACGACGCCGCTGATCCCCGTATTCGCGGCGCGGGCCATGTAGCGGCCGTGCTCGATCGCGCGCATCGAGGCCATCGCGAAGTGCTGGAACGGCGCCGACGAGTGGCCGTACCACGCATCGTTGGTGATTGTGGTCAGCAGCTGGCTCCCGCCGAGGACCGCATCGCGCACCAGCGAGGGATACACCACTTCATAGCAGATCGCCGTGCTCGCCTTGTGGCGGCCGACCGGCAGCATGACGATCGAGTCTCCTGGCGTGAACGGGGCGAATCCCGCGAGCGTCTGGACCAGCGGTGGAAAGAACGTCAACCAGTCGGCCAGCGGCACGAACTCGCCGAACGGGACGAGGTGGATCTTTCGATAGACCGCCAGCGTAGAACCGTCGGACCCCAGCTGGAACGCCGCGTTGTAGTGCAGCCTGGGATCCTCGCCCCTCGGCACAAGCCGATTGGGCGCGTCTTGATCGCTGCCGAAGAGGATCGGAACGTTCACCTCACGTGCGAGCGCGCGCATTTCACGCTCGCCGACGGGGTCGCTCTCGAACGTAAACGGCGTCGCCGATTCCGGCCAGATGATGAACTGGGCACCACGGCGCACGACGTCGCGCGTCATCGCGATGTAGGTGGTGAAGATCGGACGTGCCTGGTCCGGCCGCCACTTGAGCGTCTGCTCGATGTTGCCCTGCACGAGCCCAACGCGGATCGGCGTCCCCTCTCGTGTGAGCGAGCCATCGGCGATCCGCCACGTGCCCCAGCCGCCGATGGCAAGAAGCAGTACTGCTGTGGCTGCGATGGCTGTGGCCCGCCGCCGGCCGCTGGTCAACATGGCGTACGCAATCCCCGCGTTCACCACTGCGACGAGCGCTGACAGTCCGTACACGCCGGTGACGCTGGCGAGCTGCGCCACGGGAAGCACGGTGACCTGACTGTTGCCCAGCGGGACCCACGGAAAGCCGCCGAAGACGTAGCCGCGAAGAAATTCGGTGGCCACCCACGCCGCGGGCGCAACAAAGAAACCCGCCAGCCCGGCCCGCGCGATCAGCCGGCTGGTGATGAGCGCGGTGAAAGCCGGATAAAGCGCCAGATAGGCCGCGAGGAGCAGCATCGCGATGATCGCGACCGGCGTGGCAAGCTGCCCGTACTCCGCGACCACCGTGCTGGTCCAGTAGATGGTTCCGACGAAGTAGACGAGGCCGGTGGTCAGGCCCAGAAGAAAGGCTCGGAGAGGAGCCGGCCGCTGGCTTAGCGCGACGAGCAGCGGCACGAGCGCGACCCACGCGACCCCCGGATGACCGTACTTGGGAAAACTCAGCGCGAGCAGAACGCCCGACGCGACAGCTAGCGAGTAAGCCAGGGCTTGAAGTGCTCTTCTTGAATGAGCCGCTGCTTGATGGCCTCGGCGTCGCCCTGCTTGGCGTACTTGCCGACGCGTACTCGGAAGGGGGCGCGCGGTTCAGCGTCGTTCACGGTGATGAACGCCGGATAGCCCTTGGCGTTCAGGCGGCGGGCCGTTGCCTCCGCCTCTTCACGTGTTCGATACGCCTCCACCTGCACGACCGACCCCTTGCCCGGCGGCTCTGCGAACCTCGTGTTCGCAGCCCGTTCCGGCTTCGGTGCCGGCTTGTCGGCCAACGCTTGAGCAACGGCTGGAACGACCGCTGGCTTTGGCGCCGGCTTGGGTTCGGCAGCAGGAGCAACAGCTGGCTTAGGCGCTGGCTTGTCAGCCGCCTTGGGCGCAGCCGCCGGTTTGGACGCCGGTTTATCAGCCACCGCGGGAGCAACCGCCGGCCTGGGAGTCGCCGCTGGCCGCAACGGCTCGTCCCCGGGTACCGTCGCCTCGAGTGAGCCGTACGTCAGAGCCTCACGGTCGGGTGCTGGCGCTGGCTCCACAGGCTGCGTGAGTCGCAGGCTCGGCGTCTCAGAAGGTGCTGCTGAATCAGGAAGCGCAGCGGCGTTTGCCGTAAGGGCGTCGGTGAGGGGCTGCCGGACGCCGCGTCCGACCATCACACCGCAGAGGAAGATCACGACGGAGACGACGGTCGCCGCCATGAACATGAAAACGAGCTGTTTTCCGTTCAGCTGAATCTCGTGAACTTCGTGTTCGGACATCAGCCGAAGGGATTCTAGCACGGCGGGATCGGGAATCGCGTCCCGAATCGCTTACTGCGACGGCAGGCGATCCAGCATTCGCTTCGCCTCGGCATGCTGCGGATCCGCCTTGAGAATCCATTGCAGCTCGGCGCGAGCCGCCGGGTAGTCGCGAGTCTGGACGTAGGCATCGGCGAGCGCGACGTGCGCGGCAACGGTGTCGTCGCTCCAGATCGCGATCTTGAACTCGTCGATCGCATCCTCCATCCGCCCGCCTCGCAGGTAGACGCGGCCGAGGAGCATATGCGCCGCGCTGTCGTATGGAGCCAGGTAGACGGCACGCCGGAGGGCGGCGATGGCTTCACCATCGCGCTCGGCCTGAAACGCGCGGCGTCCGGCCTCCAGGTGGAACCGTGCGAGGTCGCGCTGGTCGCGCTGCTCCACCGCAACGATGACGTTCTCGACCCGCAGCGACGCCGGCACGTCCACGTCGCTCTTGATCCGCTCGAGCCCCTTCGGGACCTCGTTTCGCGCACCCTGTTTGGCGTCCCATGCCACGTAGTCGGACGAGAGCCGCTTGGCCAGCTCCTTCTCCCGCGCTCCCTCGGTCGCACTTCCGCTCGCCTGCAGCGCGACGCCCAGCACGTAGTGCGCCGCATCGTCTGCGGCATTACGGCGGACCGCTTCGCGCAGCGAGCTGACCGCGTTCGGAAGGTCCTTCTGGAGCCAATACGCGTACCCGAGATTGAAGAACAGGTCGGAATCGGTGTTGTCCGCCTGAGTGGCCTGGCGGAAATACGACACCGCACCTGAACCACCGCCCGAAGGTCTCCGAAGCTGGACGACACCCAGGTTGTTCAGGAGCGCAGGGTCGGGACGCGCCGCATTCAGCTCGGTCAGGGCGGCCTGCGCCTGGTCGAACTGCGACAGATAGAGCATTGAAATCGCGGCGAGAAACCTGGCCTGGCGTGCCAGCCGATGCGTGGCGGGCACGTCGCGCACGGCGGCCAGTGCCTGCCGATGGTCCGAGAGATCCGTATAAGCGTTCCAGAGCTCGATTCGCGTGCGGTGGAACGTCGGCTCGAGGCGCAGCGCCTGGCTGAGAAACGCAACCTTGGATGCAGGCGCGAAGGCAAGGACTCCCTTGATGTACTGCTCGAACGCGGCCACGTCCGGGTGCCCCTGCTCCATGGTCTGGGCGGTCACAGCGGAGCCGGGCGCAAGCTTGCGGGCCACCCGGCCATAGATCGCGAAAAAGTCGCTGAGCGGCCCGCTCTCAACGATTTCGGGGCTCATCCGTCCGACGTCGATGCGGATCGAGCGGGCTCGCACCGTGAGCGTCTGATCCTTGACCGTTACCGAGCCGACGACCGTCGAGCCCGCACCCACGAGCTGCCCGAGACGGATGACCGTGGCGTGGCTCAGGCTTGCGGTGGCTGGAACGCGCAGTCTTTCGAACGCGCGAATCCGATCCTCACGGGTAATCGTCGGGGCACCAAGCGCGATCAGGTCATCGGTGAGCACGACGGCCGAAGCCTCGCTCAGCCAGGAGGATTGGGCGGCTTCCGGCGTCGCTGCGGGACCTTCGCGGGAGAGGTTTTCGAAGGGAACGACCAGGAGACGCTGGGGCTGCGCCGCCGCCTCAGGCGCAACACCGAGCAACCAGCCGCACGCGATGATCCACACGAGTCGGCTGGACGTTCTCATACCCCTGCCCCGGCACCCTGGTCAGCCACAACTGCTGCAGGCTGGACGTGAACGATCATCACACACTGCGCGGCGCCGGTCGCTCGGCACCGATCTGTGCCGACCTCCACTGGGAGATTGAACAGATACATGAGCCGCTGGATCGCCGACGCATAGAACTCGCAGAGCGGCTGCTCCACAGAGTCGCGAACCTCACAGAAGATCGAGCCGCGGATGTCGACTGAGCCGCGGCCGTTTCGCCAGCGGACGAGTGCCCTGCTCCCACCGTAGGTCTGGCGCACCATCCGTCGCGCGATTCGAGACACCAGCCTGAGACGAATCGAATCCGGCAATGCACGCAGGAGCGTCCGCTCGTAAGCCGGCACGTCGGCGAACGTCCACTCCGCGGAGTACTCACCAGCACGCGCCGCCACGAGCCGATAGGCCTCGCCTTCCTGGCGCAGGAAGCTCAGCACCGCGGCGAGCGGCGCAAGGCCGATGCGGCCTTCGCGGAGCCCCGCAGGGTTCAGCCACGATTCGTAGAACTCGAGGCGCGTGGGCAGCAAATCAGCGATGCCCTGGTGGAGGCTCGCGACGAGCAACCGCCCGACGCCAGAGTCATTCATGGTGTAATCAGCGTACTCAACATGATTCTTCCGGTCCATGAGAGCGTGCGCGCGCACGTCTCACACCTGCTGACAGCCCTTTACTCGCTCGCCCACGACAGCCAGCCGGCGATCGCACTTGAATATCCTCCAAATCGTACGCTCGGCGATCTCGGGACGCCGGTGGCGTTCGAGCTCGCACGCCGCCTGCGCAAGGCGCCTCGGGCGATCGCTCAGGAGATCGCCACGGCGTTCGGCACCCTCGAGGGCATCAGGGCGGTCTCCGCCGCACCCAATGGGTATTTGAACTTCTTTCTCGAACGGCCGGCGTTCCTGCTTAACCGGCTGCGGCCGGAACCGGCCTCTCCGCGCCCGTCCACGGGCAAAGCCATCGTCGAGCACACCGCGATCAATCCCAATAAGGCGGCCCATATCGGCCACCTGCGCAACTCCGCGCTCGGCGACACGCTGGTCCGTGTTCTTCGTTATCGGAACATCCCGGTCGAAGTGCAGAACTACATCGACGACACGGGCGTTCAGGTGGCGGACGTGGTCGTCGGTTTCCGCGTCCTGGAGGGCAAGTCGCTCGACGAAATCCGCGAGATTGCCGACTCCACACGCTTCGACTACTTCTGCTGGGACCTGTATGCCCGCGTGACCGACTGGTACGGCGAGAACAAGGAACGCCTTGCCGTCCGGGCGGAAACGCTCCATGACATCGAGCACGGCGGCAACGAAAACGCTGCCGTCGCCGCCTTTATCGCGGATCGCATCGTCCGCTGCCACCTGCAGACGATGGCACGGATGAACGTCGATTACGACCTCCTGACCTGGGAAGGCGACATCCTTCGGCTCAAGTTCTGGGCACAGGCCTTCGACGTCCTGAAGGCCAAGGGAGCCGTCTATCTCCGCACGGAGGGGAGGCTGAAGGGCTGCTGGGTGATGCCTATTGAGGATGGGGATGAATCAACGCCCAAATCCCAACTCCCAAATCCCAAAGCCCAGAGCCCAGAGTCCATGGTAGGGGCGCCTGCCAGCTCGGTCGAGGCCGACGTTCAGGCCGGTCAGGACGATGACGAGGAGCGCGAGAAGGTCATCGTCCGCTCGAACGGCGTCGTCACATACGTCGGGAAGGACATCGCGTACCAGTTCTGGAAGCTCGGCCTCCTCGGGCGCGACTTTCACTATCGGGTGTTCAGCGAGCGGGTCTACGAAGGGGCGCTGCAAGGCTCCCGCACGCAGGGACCGCTGTGGGCCACCTGCTCGAGCGGCGGCGAGAGCGACCATCCGCTGTTCGGCGGCGCCGCGTACGTCTACAACGTCATCGACGTCCGGCAGTCCTACCTGCAGAAGCTGCTGAAGCAGGCGCTCATCGCCGTCGGACACCCGGAAGGCGCGGAGCGATCGCATCACTTCTCGTACGAGATGGTGGCCCTCTCGCACGCCACCGCTCGCGAGCTCGGCTTCGCACCACCACCGGATTCCGAGGACGCGAAGCGCCCGTTCGTGGAAGTCTCAGGGCGCAAGGGACTGGGCGTCAAGGCGGACGATCTGCTGGACACCATGATTCGAAAGGCGGCCGGGGAAGTCGCCAAGCGCAATCCCGAACAGGCGGCCGGCGACACCGAGTGGACCGCGAAGCAGATCGCCATTGCCGCCGTGCGCTACTTCCTGATCAAGTTCTCGCGCGGGAAGGTGATCGCCTTCGACCTCGACGAGGCGCTCAGCTTCGAGGGCGAGAGCGGCCCCTACATTCAGTACGCCGTCGTCCGCGCCAACAACATCTTTCAGAAGCTCCAGCAGCGGGACGGACTCGATGAGCCCGCGCTGCTGGCCACTCTGCCCGAAGTGCCGGCCGCCGAGCTTGCGGGTGACAACGGCGACCACGAGTTGTGGTCGCTGGTGCTCGAGGCCTCGCGCCTCGATGAAGTCGTCGAGCAGGTCATCCGGACCCTCGAGTTCTCCGTCCTCGCGAAATACGCCTTTACCCTTGCCCAGGCGTTCAACGCGTTCTACCACCGCTCGCCGATCCTCAACGAGGAGCGCGACGATGTCCGCCGGTGGCGCGCCGCAGCGGTCATCTACCTGCGCAATCAGCTGACCCAGGCCCTGGATCTGATGGGAGTCGCGGTTCCGGCTAGGATGTAGGCCCCATGCCGGTCATCGGAATCACCCCGTGCTCCAAGCAGCATGACTACGAGGAGGCTGTCCGCCGCGCAGGCGGCGAGGTGCGTATCCTCAACTACGCCACGGACTCCCCCGCGGCCGTGGTGTCGGAAGTGGACGGCATCCTGCTGCCCGGCGGTGACGACGTGCAGCCGTCGCTGTACGGCGAGCAGACCCATCCTGCGTTCGAGGCGGCTGAGCCGGGTCGCGATGCCTACGAGATCGAGCTGGCGCGCCGAGCGACCGACGCAGACGTTCCGCTGTTTGCAATCTGCCGCGGGATTCAGGTGCTGAACGTGTCGCGCGGCGGAACGCTCGTGCAGGACATTCCGAGCGAGCTTCCAGACGCCGTCCAGCACGAAGTACGCGAGACGCCGCACACGATTGCGCACGATGTCTGGGTCTCCGAAGGGACGAAGCTGCACGGCATCCTGCGGGAGCGGATCGACGGCGACTCGTGTCCCGTGAACAGCCGTCATCATCAGGCCGTGCGGAAGGTCGGCGAGGGGCTCATCGTCTCGGCAACGGCGCCCGACGGTCTGGTCGAAGCCGTCGAGGATCCGACCAGGACGTTCTGCGTCGGCGTGCAATGGCACCCGGAGAACTTCTATCGCACTGGAGAGTTCCGCGCGCTCTTCGAGGCGTTCGTCGAAGCCGCGCGGAGGAGGACTGACGGATGAACTGGAAACGTGCGCTCCTCGGCGGCCTCCTGGCTGAAGTCCTCGTCATGGTCCTGATCGCGCCGGTCGCGGTCGCCGTCGGTCTCGACAAGCTGGGCGATCCTGCCAACGTTCCGCCGGCCCTGGGCTACAGCATCGTGATCGCGTCGTTCGTCGCGCCGCTTCTGCTCACGCAGTGGGTGGCGCGTCGCGTCTCCTCGCAGCTGGTCCTGCATGGCGCGCTGGTTGGCTTTACCGCGTTCGTCATCTACATGATCCCGATGGCGCTGTCGGGCGAGTCGCAGCCGCCGATCTACTGGGCCGCACACGCGGCAAAGATCCTGGGCGGATTGACCGGCGGTCTCGTCGCGGCGCGACGGCATGCCGGCCGCCCGACGGTCGCCGCTGTCTGACACCCGTAGTGTCCGGCTTTAGCCCCGGACCCGGACTCATGTGGATACATCCGCCTGTCGAGTGAAGAGCGCGATGCTCTCCACGTGGGCGGTGTTCGGAAACAGGTCCACGCCGGTCAGCCGGCCGAGCTCGTAGCCGGCATCGATCAGCGTTCGCGTATCGCGGGCAAACGTCGCTACGTCGCAGGACACGTAGACGATCCGCGCCGGCTTCAGGCCGATGGCCCCGGACAGCGCTTCCTTCGACATCCCCGTCCGCGGCGGGTCCACGATCATCGTCGCGCTCGACAGGTCTTCGCGTCGATCGCGGATGAGTGCCACGAACTGCTCGACGCTCCGGCGCTCCACGCGCACGCGTTCGCCGAATGGTTCCGCGTTGACCTTCAGGTCCTCGCCGCTGGCCGGATCGCCCTCAACGACGATCACGTCCGATCCGCGGGCAGCCGCCAGCGACAACCCGAACAGGCCAACGCCCGCATAGAGGTCAACCACCGGGCCATCCGGCACGAGCGCGGCCACGTGGTCAACCAGCCGATCGACGAGAAACCGGTTGCCTTGAAAAAATGCGCGTACGTCACGTCGCAGGCTCACTCCCTTGACGACGTCCGTAACCGTCGGGGTGCCCGACAGCACTTCCACTCCCGCGCGATCCGCGCGCGCAGCCGAGAGGCCGGTCAATCCGGCTGACAGCGATCCAAACCCCGCCGCCTCGACGCCGCTGTGCAGTTCCACATGACACGCGCGCTGGTCGCCGCTGATGTTCTCCGACAGCTCGAGTGCGGCCAGGCCGGCCAGCATGTCAGGGCCAACTGACTCCTGGATGCTCGCGATCCAGTCGTTCGTCGCGTCGCTCAGCTGCCGCGTTTGCGCAGCGCCGCACAGCGTGTGCGTGCCCTCGCGGTAGAACCCGATGCGACCGCCGTTTGCGTGCAGGCGCGCCCGCATGCGGTAGCCCGTTGTCGGCGAGCCGATGACGTCCGGCGGTGCTCCGAGCGGAACGCGGCCGATGCGCGCCAGCGCGTCCTGGATGATTTGTCCTTTCAGGAGAAGTTGACGCGGATACGCGATGAAGGCCAGCACATTGCCACCGCACCGCCAGTCGCCGGCGCCGTCCAGTCGATCGGGAGAGGCGTCGAGGATCTGCGCGGTATCGGCATAGACAACGCCTTTGCCGACGCGCTCGACCCGGGCGGTCACCCGCTCGCCTGGAATCGCGCCCCAGACGAGGACGATCTGTCCATGGTGTCGAGCGAGCATGCGCCCGCCCGCCGCAGGCTTTTCGACGTCGAGGGTCAGCAGTGTTCCCGGTTGCATACGCATTGGTCCGCCTGAAGGCGGACACTACTCAAACCGGATCACCGGCAAACGCCGGCGCTCGCGAATCAGTCGATCGACGGCAGCCTGCCGCGAGCGTTCGAACGCGTCGCGCACCATTCGATCGCGAAACGGAGCCAGCTCCGCGTCCGCCTCGGCCTCGAGCTGATGAAGGAGCGCGTCGTCAGCACTGGTCCGGGCCGATGCAATCAGCTCGGCGTCCATCGCCTCGAGGCGTGCGAGAAACGCCGAGCGCGTCTCGCCGCGCAACCCTTTCGCGCCTGCGCGCGCCACGTCCAGCTCGCGCACGAATCGATCGAGAACCTCGTCAAGCGAGCGGTCCGCTCCGCCTCTGACGGCCGTCAACCGGGCGATCACGCGATCGAGATGCGCCGGCAGCGACCCGTGCCGGTGCGATCCGGCATCCGCGTCTTCGGCTCCGTCGCCGGCGTCGTCACGCACAGGCACGCCGATCGCGCGCCGCCACTCGTCGAAGACGTCGAACACATCCGCCTCGCAGAATTGAATCTGCACCGGCCGGCGGCGTGGTCCCTTCGCATAGTAGCGCTCGAAGTAGCGATCGATCCCGCGCTCGGCGACCTTGATCGGCACACCGCGGGTCGCCCACCCGCACACCTGCTCGAATGCCGGCCCGACGATGCGTATCAGATGGCCGTCGTTCTTGCGGCAGAGATAGGCTTCGATCTGGCGGCAGTACGTCTCGACTTCGGGCGTCATGGCCACCGCACTTCTCCAGACACGATTCTCACGGCGCCGCCCGCCGTCCCCACGACCAGGCCACCGTCGTCGTCAATGCCGGTCACTACACCTGACATGACGACGTCCCCCTCGTCCCATTCGACACGCCGGCCGAATGTGGACGCTGCGCGTGCGCGCCACGCCTCGAGCACGTACGCGCGGCGGCCTTCCGTCAGATCCCGGTACCGAATGGCCAGCCGGACAAGACACGCCGCCAGCAATTCTCCACGGTCCACGGTTCGACCCAGCTCCGTCTCGAGCGATGTGGCTCTCGTCAGATGCGCGGGAAGCGCAGCCGGCAGCACGTTGATGCCAAAGCCGATGATGACCCAGCCGTCCCCGGCGGACACTCCGCTCTCGGCCAGGATGCCGGCGACTTTCCGAGCCGGATGCGCTTCCCCACCGGCGAGGTAGACGTCGTTCGGCCACTTCAACGCAGGTGCGAGACCGGTGATCTCCTCGATTGCCTCGGCGATCGCCACACCGGCCGCAATCGGGAGCAGCCGGGCCACGAGCGCCTCCGGCCGAAGCAGCACGCTCGCGTAGATACCTGCGCCCGGCGGCGAGCTCCATGATCGCCCCAGCCGGCCGCGGCCGGCCGTCTGCAGATCCGCGACGACGACGGCCCCTTCAGCCGCGCCGGCTTCCGCCAACGCCGCCGCATCGGCGTTGGTCGAGCCGGTCTCGGCGCGCCAGAGCACTCGCGAGGCAAGCGGCGGCAACTCCGCCGTCCGTCGGAGCAGCGGGCCGGCGAATTCGTGAGGCAACTGGTTCAATTACAGCGGCTCGATTTCGAAGCTCAGATCGACCGCCGGCGCCGAGTGCGTCAACGCCCCGATTGAGACGTAGTCCGCACCGGTCGCTGCGAGCTCTGGCATCCGGGCCAGCGTCACGCCGCCGGAGATTTCGGTCTTCGCCCGGCCGCGGCACTTCTGCACGGCCGCCGTGATGTCCGCCGTGGACAGGTTGTCGAGCAGGACAATGTCGGCGCCGGCCGCGAGCGCGTCGTCTACCTGCTGCAGCGACTGCGCTTCCACCTCGACGGCCATGTCTCTGGGCTTCTCCCGCATGCGCTTCACGGCGGTCACGACCCCGCCCGACAGGCGAACGTGGTTGTCCTTGATCAGAATCCCGTCGTCGAGGCCCGATCGATGATTCACCCCGCCGCCGGCCCGAACCGCGTACTTCTCGAGCGCCCTGAGCAGCGGCGTCGTCTTGCGGGTATCGAGCACCGTGATGCGCCCGGCCGCGGCGTCGACGAACTGTTTCGTCAGCGTTGCGACGCCGGACAGACGCTGCAGAAAGTTCAACGCCGTGCGTTCCGCCGTCAGCAGCCCCGATGCGTGGCCGACGTACTCGGCGACGGTCGTCCCCGGCTCGCACCAGGAGCCGTCAGGACGATGAACGGTGATCGCCACGCTTGGATCCAGCTGGCGGATCGCTTCGGACGCGACGTCGAGGCCGGCGATGACGCAGGGCGACTTGGCGAGAATGATCGCCCGCGCTTTCTGGTGAATGTCGATCGTGCCTTCGGTCGTGACGTCGCCCCAGCCGAAGTCCTCGGCCAGCGCCCGCCGGACGATCTCGCGATACGCGCCTGGGTCGAGCGGCTCGAAGGGCACGCGCTTCATCGCGGATCTGCTTGCGGTTCCTCGGCGAAGACGAGCTCCGATTCATCAACGTCCGCGTACCGCAGGTCCTTGATATGGGTGGCGGCGAGAAAGTCTCGTTGCGCCGGAGCGAGTCCCTCGAACTTCAGCGGCAGCGTCGCCGTGGCGATCACCGCCTTCACCGGTTTCTTCAACACCGACTTGATGCGGCGCACATCGGCAAGCGCAACCTGAGTGGCCTCGCGCACGGCAAGCGCCGATTCATCCTTCCCGCCAATCGATTTCAATACCTCACCGCCAGTCGGCCACGGGGCGCGATGAATGGAGCCGGGCTGCCACCAGGACCACACTTCCTCGGTGACGAATGGCAGAAACGGAGCGAACAGCCGCAACATCGCTGACAGGGCCACGAGCATCGCGCTGTTGGCCGATGCCGCGCCCTCCGGGCCGAAGTCGCCGTAGCGCCGGCTCTTCACGAGCTCGAGGTAGTCGTCGCAAAAGGCCCAGAAGAACGTCTCGGCACGTTCGAGGACGCGTGCGTAGTCGTACGCCTCGAGCTGTTCGGTCGAATCGTCGACCAGCGTCGCCAGGGCGGTCAGCATCCCTCGATCGAGCGGCTCGGTGATCGCTCCGCGCGGCTCGGCCTGCATCAGCGCGAAGCGCGCGGCGTTGAGCAGCTTCATCGCCAGCCGGCGCCCGACTTTCATCTGAGCGGGATCGAAGGTGGTGTCGGTGCCGGAGCGGCCGCTGGCCGCCCAGTAGCGCACGCCGTCGGACCCGTGCTCCTCGAGCAGCGCCAGCGGAGTCACCACGTTGCCCTTCGACTTCGACATCTTCTTGCGATCGGGATCGACGACGAAGCCCGAGATGGCGGTATTCGCCCAGGGGAGCGTCTGCTGTTCCAGCTCCGCGCGCAACACCGTGCTGAAGAGCCATGTGCGGATGATGTCGTGCGCCTGCGGCCGCAGGTCCATCGGAAACACGCGCGCGAACAGAGCCGGATCCTCGAGCCAGCCGCCGGCAATCTGCGGGGTCAGCGACGAGGTCGCCCACGTATCCATCACGTCCGGGTCTCCGCCGAACCCGTTCGGCTGGTCGCGTTGTCCAGCGGCGTATCCATCCGGAACGTCAGTAGACGGGTCGATCGGCAGTCGCGACTCGTCGGGAACGATGGGTCGCGAATAGTCGCGGCTTCCGTCGGCGGAGATCGGATACCAGATCGGGAACGGCACGCCGAAGAATCGCTGCCGGCTCACGCACCAGTCGCCGGCCAGCCCGTTGACCCAGTTCTCGTACCGATGCCGCATGTAGTCCGGGTGCCACGCCAGCTCGCGTCCGTGCCGGAGCAACTCCTCGCGGAAGTCCATCGTCTTGATGAACCACTGGCGGCTGGTGATGATCTCGAGTGGCCGATCGCCCTTTTCGTAGAACTTCACCGGGTGCGTGATCGGCCGCGGCTCGCCGATCAGATCGCCGGATTGCTGGAGCAGTTCCACCACCCGGGCGCGTGCCTTGACGGCGGACAGGTTGGCGAGCTGGTCGTAGGCGTCCTGCGCGGCGGCGGCGTTGCGCGACTCCCAACCCTCGGCCCCCCATTGCACCTGCCGGAATGCGCCGTTCGGAAGAAGCACGGCACGCACGGGCAACGAGAGCTCGCGCCACCAGGTCACGTCGGTGATGTCGCCGAACGTGCAGATCATCGCGATGCCGCTGCCCTTTTCGGGATCGGCCAGCGGATGCGGTTTGACCGGCACCGGCACACCAAAGAGCGGCGTGATCACATTCCGACCAAAGAGCGGACGATACCGTTCGTCGTCCGGGTGCGCCACGAGCGCCACACAGGCCGGAATCAGCTCAGGCCGTGTCGTCTCGATCTCCACGTAGCGTCCGGCTTTAGCCGGACCTGCACCACCGCCTTCAGCCGGACCCGCGCCTTCGATCTCAAACCGAATCCGGTGATACGCGCCCGGATGCTCTCGATCTTCGAGCTCCGCCTGCGCCACTGCGGTACGGAAGTCGACATCCCAGAGCGTCGGCGCCTCGAGCTGGTAGGCGATCCCTCGTTTCAGCAGCCGGAGGAACGCCGCCTGCGAGACCCGCTGTGCGGAGCGCCCAATCGTCGCGTACGTTCGCGTCCAGTCAACGGACAGCCCGAGGTATCGCCACAGGTGCTCGAACACCTTCTCGTCTTCCGCCGTCAGCCGGGCACAGAGCTCGATGAAATTCGGGCGCGAGACGGAAATGGGTGGCTTCGGTGGCTTGTCGGGCGGTTGAAACGACGGGTCGTACGGCAGCGACGGATCGCATCTGACGCCGTAGTAGTTCTGCACGCGGCGCTCGGTTGGCAGCCCGTTATCGTCCCATCCCATTGGATAGAACACGGCCTTGCCCCGCATCCGCTGAAAGCGGGCGATGACGTCTGTGTGTGTATACGAAAAGACGTGGCCGATGTGCAGCGAACCGCTTACCGTCGGCGGCGGGGTGTCGATCGAATAGACGTCCTTTCGATCACGGGCCCCATCGAACTGATAGGTGCTGTCCCCTTCCCATCGTGCGTTCCATTTCGCTTCAAGGCCTTCGAGCGCCGGCTTTTCCGGGAGGGAAATCGGCTGTGGGGTCTCCGGCATCACTCGATTCTATTGCTCCTTCGGATCCGCTCGATCTCCTCAGGGACGCGGATCGAGTCGGCATCACGCTCCCCTTGCTCCAGCTCGAAGAGCTGCTGGAACAGATCCGCGATGACGCTGCGGGAACCGGCGCCGGCCTCCGCTCTGGCCGGCGCGCCTGCTGTCTCAGTACGATCGGCGGCCGGCGGGGCAAGATGCGGAAAGGGGCGCGGTTGATTGTGTGCACGTGCCGCGAACGCCACGTCAAGGCGATCGAAGTAGGCGTCAAGCGACTCGTTGTCCGAGGTCGACGCCGCAGCGGCAGGCGCTGCCGATGGAGCCGGACTCGGAGCCGCCGCCGGAACGGGACTCGGAATGACCGCCGGAGCCTGCGGCGGCGCCGGGGGCGGGGCCGCAGGCTCCGGCGG
>Ga0247825_10001682_pt1 | contig 14555 bp, 11 predicted proteins | sample 13C_Vanillin_Day_FD_194413 | JGI IMG/M metagenome (GOLD analysis project Ga0247825, IMG submission 194413) | Soil microbial communities from agricultural site in Penn Yan, New York, United States - 13C_Vanillin_Day48 | ecosystem: Environmental > Terrestrial > Soil > Agricultural land | place...
GGCATGTGATCTTACCTTTGCGCTGAGATGTGGCTTCAATGCTTGTACCACCGGGCCCTTTCGGATTGCTTCGAGAAAGCAAGTATCGAAGGCGTTCTCAAGTGGGCCAGGTTTCTCCAACGCCTCATTTACCAACGAGGCGAGCGCCTTAAGTTGGTTTTGAGAGCACTCGCCAAGATTGCGTCCCAGAAAAGGCGTGAACTCGAGCAGTAACCCATGGAAAGTAAACACGCCATTTTCAACATACGGGTTATCTTCGTGTCCCCAGACCGTCGCAAACGATGGAAAGACCGAAAACAGTTGGTCTCGTAATTCCTCGGGAATTTGGGGGACTGACGGTTTCATCACATGCCTAACGAATGAATTAGTGTTCCGAAAACGCGGTTTGCAAAGCGCCATTCTGAGCCAGAATCGCTGATTTTTCCAATTCGTCAGAGAACTGTAATCGAAATTCCCCACGACGTAACCGCCTCTCGAACTACGAAATAAAACGCCCGGCATGAAGCCAGGCGTTGGCGGGGTTTGTTGATATTGAATATTTTTCCTCTGTGTCCTCTGTGTCCTCTGTGTCGAGGCTTTACCTCGTCACTCGACCTGCGCCAGCAGCTTGCGCGTTGCCTCAACCGCTTCGCGCGCGACATCCGCCGGCGGGCGCGACCAGTAGTCCGGATTGGGCGCCTCGTACGCGAGGTAGCCCGCGTAGCCTTTTTCCTTGAGCAGCTGGAAAACCTCTTTCCAGCGCACCTTGCCCTTGCCGGGCGGCAGCCGGTCGGTGGGACGGTTCGCCTTGGACTGCGGCCCATCCGGCACATCGCTGAACTGGAATGCGAAGATTCTCTCGGCAGGATAGTTCTCGAAGCCACGTCCGCCGCTGCCGCTGCGCTCCATATGGTAAGCGTCGAGCAGCAGGCCGCAATTCGGATGATCCGCCAGCGCCACGACCTCGGCTCCGGCATTCAGGCTGTTGATCGCGGTGTGCGCGGAGTTGAATTCCAGGGCGAAGCGCACGCCGTGCTTCTTCGCTATCTCGCCCCCGGCCCTGAAATTGGCGGCGCCCTCGCGCAGCGTTCCCGGTGGATTCTGCCCCGGCGCGATCATCACGAGATCGCAGCCGAGCGCGACCGCATTGGCGCAGGTCTCGTCGAGTACCGTCAGGAGCCTCTCGCGTTCCGCATCCTTGGCGAAAATCAGGCCGTACTCGGTGCCGATGCAGGCGACCTTCAGGCCGCTCGCGCGCACGAGATCGAGCACCTGCGCATTGGTCATGCCCTTCTCGAAGCAGCGAGTGAAGTCGATGCGGCGCAGTTCGATCGCGTTCCATCCGCCTTTTTTCGTCGCGGCGAGCGCTTCGGCGAGCGGCGTCGTGTCCAGCGTCCAAGTGTGGAGTGCGAGACGGTCCTGCATGTTGGTCATGAATGTCCTCCATCGCGGCCGGCGCCGTCGCAACGCAGCGCGGAAGGCGAGTCTAGCATCTATTGAAGGCTCGTACGAGTTGACGCATGGGAATCGCTCGTTTAACGTCCGGCCGAGAAAAACGGACCGAGGAGAAGAATGACACGCATCATTGATGTCCACGCGCATCTCATTGCGCCGGATCTGGTGAAGGAGATGCGGCGCAACGCCGCGCGCTACGGGCTCGAAGTCGGCGGCAGCGAGAAGCAGCCAACCGTGCGCCTCGATGGCAGCCCGCATACCCGCCCCGTACCGCTGCCGTTGACACGCATCGACGAGCGCGCCGAGACGATGAAGGGGCAGGGAGTGGACGTGCAGGTGCTATCGAGCTGGATCGACTTCTCGGGCTACACGATGGCTGCCGGCGTCGGCGCCGCGTTCTCCGAGGTGCAAAACGAGACCATCGCGGCGGTAGTGAAGTCCACGCCGCAGCGCTACGTGGGCGCAGCGACGGTTCCGCTGCAGGACCCGGCGGCAGCAGCGCGCGTGCTTGAGCGTGCGGTGAAAGACCTCGGCTTCCGCTCGGTGCAGATCGCCACCTATTTCGACGGCGAGCGCTTTCTGGATCATCCGTCGCTCGAGCCGTTCTGGGAGGCGGCCGAGGCGCTCGAAGTACTGGTGTTGATCCATCCCTTCGACGAGAAGTTCCCGCCCGGCGTGAAGGACTACTTCCTCCACAACTGCATCGGCTATCCGCTGCAGACCTCGATCGCGATGGCGCGCATGATCTTCTCCGGCACGCTGTCGCGCCACAAGAAGCTGCGTGTCCGCTTCCCCCACGCCGGCGGTTTCATGCCGTATCAAATGGAGCGGCTGCGCCGCGTTTATCGCTTGCGGCCCGAGGGCAAGGCGGGCGGTCTGGCCGAGGACCCGCTCGACGTGCTCAAGCGCTGCTATTTCGACACCGTCTGCCATAGCCCGCTCGCGCTGCGCTATCTCGCGGAGCTGGTCGGCGCGGACCGGCTGCTGCTTGGCAGCGACTACCCGTTCGACATGGCGGAAGATGATCCGGTCGGCACCGTGAAGCGTGCGCTGCCGGCGGCGCACCAGCCGGCGGTGCTAGGTGAGACCGCAGCGCGGCTTCTCGGCCTGCAATTGCCGGTGACGAAGTGACGCAGTAACGGGGTCACGTCACTGCGTCACTACATCACTGCTTCACCTGCTATCTGGCGCGACGGGAGTAAAATTGCCTCATGCGTCCGCCACTGCTGACCGAGCTTCCCTACCAGGAAGACAGCGCGCGCCTGTTCGAGGCGATCGCTGACCTGCCGTGGGCGGTGTTCCTCGATAGCGGTCGCCATTACCCGGGCCAGTCGCGCTACGACATCCTTTCCGCGCAGCCGTACCTACGCCTGGTTACGCGCGGCGCGTTGACCGAGATCTACAGCGATGGCGTCGAACTGTCCCGCGAAGATCCGTTCCTGCTGCTCCAGCGCGCGCTGGCCGCGGACTCCGCCTGCGGCGGCGAGCTGCCGTTCTGCGGCGGTGCCATCGGCTACTTCGGCTACGACCTCGCGCGCCGGCTCGAGCGCCTGCCGGCGCTGGCCGAGGACGCCGAGCGCATCCCGGAGATGGCGGTCGGTCTCTACGACTGGGCGGTCGTCGTCGACCACCGCGAGCGCAAGACCTGGCTGGTGGGGCAGGGCCGCGATCCCGAGACCGACCTTAAGTGGAAAAGCCTGGTCGAGCGCTTCAGCTCGCCCCCGCCGGAGAAGGCGCGCGCTCCGTTCCGCATTCTTTCTCCGGTCGCGTCCAACCTGACGCACGACGCCTACGCCCGCGCGTTCCGCCGCATCCGCGGCTACATTCATGACGGCGACTGCTACCAGGTCAACTTGGCGCAGCGCTTCTCGGCCGCTGCGAGCGGCGACCCCTGGCTCGCCTACCAGCGCCTGCGCATCATCAATCCGGCGCCGTTCTCGGCATACTTCAGCACGCCGTACGCGCAGATCCTTTCCGCGTCACCCGAGCGCTTCCTGAAGGTCGAGGGCGGGCGCGTGGAGACCCGGCCGATCAAGGGGACGCGGCCTCGCGCCGGCCATGCGCGGCTCGACGCCGAGCTGATTGAGGCGCTGCGGGCGAGCGAGAAGGACAAGGCCGAGAACCTGATGATCGTGGACCTGCTGAGGAACGATCTGTCGAAGAGCTGCGCGCCGGGCACGGTGAAGGTACCGAAGCTGTTCGAGGTCGAGAGCTTTGCGACGGTGCATCACCTGGTCAGCACGGTGACCGGAGAACTGAGACCGGAGCGCGACGCGCTCGACCTCTTGCGCGGCTGCTTTCCTGGCGGGTCCATCACCGGCGCGCCCAAGCTGCGGGCGATGCAGATCATCGAGGAGCTGGAGCCGCATCGGCGCGGCGTCTATTGCGGCGCGATCGGCTACATGGGCTTCGATGGCGGCATGGACATCAACATCGCGATCCGCACGCTGGTCTGCTCGCAGGGCGTGATCCGCTTCTGGGCGGGCGGCGGCATCGTTGCCGATTCCCGGCTCGAGGAGGAGTACCAGGAAACTTTCGACAAGGCGGCGGCTATGCTGAAGCTGCTGCAGCAGAGCGCCGCCAGTCAGGCGGGCGCCTGACTCTTGATGAAGCGTGATAAGTGACGAGTGATAAGTGATAAGGCTCCCGCGCGTTCGCGCGGAAACAAGCCCGTATCACCTATCACCTATCACTTATCACTTATCACTTATCACTTATCCCGCGGGATCAAAGTTCTACTTTGATCCCGGCTTGCTTCACCACTTTCACCCAGACGGCGAGATCGGCGCGGATCCAGGCGGCCAGCTCTTCGCTGCTGCTCGGCTGTACCTCGGAGCCGAGGGCGGCAAAGCGGTCCTTCACTGCGGCTTGCGCCAGCACCTGCCCGAGCGCGGTGTTCAGCCGCTGCACGACGTCGCGCGGTGTCTTTGCCGGGAGAAGGATGCCCGTCACCGTGCTCGCATCGAAGCCCGGAACGCCTGATTCCGCGAGTGTCGGCAAGTCGGGCAGGGCGGCAGCCCGCTTCGCGGTCGTGACCGCAATCGCCCGGATGCGGCCGGCCTGGACATAGGGCAGCGCCGAGGAGATCTGGTCGACGTGGCTGTAGACGTGGCCGGCGACGAGATCGACCAGTGCCGGGCCACTGCCTTTGTACGGGATGAGTGTCATGCGCGCGCCGGTGCGGATCATGAACAGCTCCGCGACCAGGTGATTGGTCGTGCCGACGCCCGCATTGGCCATCAGCAGTTTGCCGTCCTGCGCCTTTGCGATGGCGATCAGCTCGCGGGTATTGCGGGCGGGAAGCGACGGATGGACGACGACGGCAAGCGGTACCACCGCGACGCGCCCCACCGCCGCGACGTCGCGCAGGATGTCGTAGGGCAGCTTGGGATAGAGCGCGGGGCCGTTGGTCATGACACTGCTCGAAGCCATCAGCAGGGTGTAGCCGTCCGGCGCCGCCTTCGCGACGACGTCGGTGCCGATGATGCCGCCCGCCCCGGCACGGTTCTCGACGACGACCTGCTGGCCGAGGGCCTGGCTCAGTCCCGGCGCGACCGTGCGCGCGGTGATGTCCACGTTGCCGCCTGGCGCGAACGGAACGATCATTCTTATTGGCTTTGCCGGATAGGTCTGGGCCGACACGCCCGAAGCCGCACAGGCAAACGCGAGGGCGCAAACTACTGGCGCACGGATGCTGGTCATAATCTCTCCCCGGGTTGAAACTCGACTATCGCGCGCTGAGCGGCATCGATCTCGTCCGCCCCCGCGCGCGGGGTTAAGCCGGCGCTTTGAGCGTCCGGCTTAACGCTTATTCTACGGGCTTCCAGCGGCCACCTATAATGGCCGTGATACCTCATGGCAGACCTGCATCGCATCGTAATCGCCGGCGGTGGCGCGGGCGGAGTGGAGCTTGCCACGCGCCTGGGCGACACGCTCGGCCGGCGCGGCAGGGCGTCGATCACGCTGATCGACCGCTCGCGCACGCACCTGTGGAAGCCGCTGCTGCACGAGTTCGCTGCGGGCAGCATGGATCTCGACACGCACGCGCTCAACTACCTGGCGCAGGCGCGCTGGCACCATTTCCGCTTTCAGCTGGGGGAAATGGATGGTCTCGATCGTAAGCGCAAGGTAGTGAAGGTCGCGCCGATGCAGGACGAGGACGGCCGCGAGCTGATCCCGCGCCGCGAGATTCCCTACGACACGCTGGTGCTCGCGCTCGGCAGTCACACCAACGACTTCGGCACCCCGGGCGCAGCCGAGCATGCGATCAGCCTCGACCGGCACGATCAGGCCGAGGAATTCCACCGGCGTTTCATCAATGCCTGCATGCGCGCCAACTCGCAAGCCGCCCCGCTGGCGCCGGAGCAGCTCAAGGTCGCGATCATCGGCGCCGGCGCGACCGGCGTGGAGCTGGCGGCGGAGCTGCACAAGACCACGCGCGAGCTGGTGGCCTACGGGCTCGACCGCATCAATCCCGAGAAGGACGTGCAGATCACGGTCATCGAGGCCGCGCCGCGCATTCTGCCGGCGCTACCCGAGCGGCTCTCGAAAGCCACGGAAGAGCTGCTGCGCGGACTGAAGGTGAGCGTTCTGACCGGCGAGCGCGTCACCGGTGTTGCGGCGGACGGCGTCACGACCGCGAGCGGGAAAAAAGTGCCGGCCGAGCTCACCGTCTGGGCAGCCGGTATCAAGGCACCCGATTTCCTCCAGGGTATCGACGGACTGGAGACGAACCGCATCAACCAGGTGGCCGTCAACGTAACACTCGATACGACGCGCGACCCGGACATCTTTGCCATCGGCGATTGCGCGAGCTGCCCGAGGCCGGGACACGATCGGCCCGTGCCGGCGACCGCGCAGGCGGCTCACCAGCAGTCGTCGCATCTCGCGCGCATGCTGCCGCGCCGCCTCGCCGGGAAGCCGCTGAAGCCGTGGCGCTACCGGGATTTCGGCACGCTGGTGTCGCTGGGCGAGTACTCGACCGTCGGCAGCCTGATGGGCGCGCTGCTGGGCGGCACGCTGTTCGTCGAAGGCCTGTTCGCGCGCTTCATGTACGTGATGCTCTACCGCATGCATCTCTATGCACTGCACGGGTTCGCCAAGACGCTGTTCGACATGCTCGCGAAACTCATCACGCGGCGCACCGAACCGCGGGTCAAATTGCATTGAGTGACGAAGTGATGAAGTGACGAGGTGACGGAATAGGGGCGAACGCTGCGCGTTCGCGTCACTGCGTCACTGCGTCACTGCGTCACTGCACTAGAATAGGGCGATATGGCTACCATCGAGATGACCCGCGAGAACTTCGAGGAGGTCGTGACCAAGAACGAGATGGTGGTCGTCGACTTCTGGGCTGCATGGTGCGGACCCTGCAAGGGCTTCGCTCCGGTGTTCGAGGCGGCGTCCGAGAAGCACGGCGGCATCGTATTCGCAAAAGTGGACGCCGACGCGCAGCAGGAGCTGGCGGCCTCGTTCAACGTCCGTTCCATTCCCTTCCTGATGCTGTTGCGTGAGAACGTAGTGCTCTTCGCCCAGGCTGGTGCGCTGCCCGCCGAAGCGCTGGACAGCATCATCAGCCAGGCGCGCGCGCTCGACATGGAGCAGATCCGCAAGGAAATCGCGGAGCAGGAGCAGCAACCACAGCAACCGCAGCAGTAGGCGGGGCAGCAAGCAGCGTCCGGCAGCCGAAATTCCCGTCTCCGCGTCCGCAGGAGAGTAAAATTCGGGCTGGTTTCCCTCCGGTCCATTCTTACCGTTCCGTATGAAACGCCTGGTGCTTGCTCTCGCCGCGATTGCCGTACTCGGCGGGGTAGGCCTCTCCTGGAAATTTCTTGGCCCGGCTGCTTCGGCGCCCAAGGCTGCGTCCGTAAAGGGCGCGGCAGGGCTGCCCGTGAAGGTCGCGGCGGTGCGCACCGGCACTATCAGCGAAGAAATCAGTGCGGTCGGCACGCTGCTCGCCAACGAATCCGTGATGATCCGGCCCGAGCGCGAGGGACGCGTCGCCGCCATCCATTTCTCTGAGGGCCAAGTCGTGCGCAAGGGCGCGAAGCTGGTATCGCTCGACACGGCCGAGATCGAGGCCCAGCTTGCGGCGATCAATTCGGAGGTGAACCTCAATCGCAGCAGGCTCAAGCGCGCGGAGGATCTCCACGAAAAGAAATTCATCAGCGCGCAGGCGCTCGACGATGCGCGCGAGGCGATGAACCAGTCCGCGGCGCGGCAGGCGGAGGTCAAGGCGCGCCTCGAGAAGTCCGCCGTCATTGCACCCTTCGAGGGCGTAACGGGGCTGCGCCAGATCAGTCCCGGCGCCTACGTCAAGGCGGGCCAGGACGTGGCGCGGCTGGAGGGCATCGGCACGCTGAAGCTCGATTTCCGCGTGCCCGAGCTCTACCTCGGAAAGATAAAGGCGGGCCAGGAAGTGCAGGTGCGAATGGATGCGTTCGGGACCGAGACCTTCCGCGGCGAGATCTACGCGATCGAGCCGGCGGTGGACGAGCAGACCCGGACCGTGCTCTTGCGCGCGCGCGTGCCGAATCCGGGCGTGCGCCTGAAGCCGGGCATGTTCGCCCGCGTCGTTCTGGTCCTCGAGGTCCGTGAGAACGCGCTGATCCTGCCCGAGCAGGCGCTCGTGCCGCAGGGGAAGGATCGGTTCGTATATCGGCTCGCTGACGGGAAGGCCCAGATGACGAAGATCGAGCTGGGCTTGCGCAGGCCGGGCGAGGTCGAGGTCCTGAAGGGGCTGGCCGCGGGCGACACCATCATCGTGGACGGCCAGCTGCGCCTGCGCGACGGGGCGGCGGTGACCGTGCTGGCCGACAAGCCCGAAGCCGGGAAATAGCCGCAGAGATGCAAAGACACAGAGACTGCATTAAATATTGCTTAAATTAATTGTAGTTTTGTTTTTCATTGATTTTCTCGGCGCCTTTGCGTCTTTGCGGCTAATCAATTAAATGTTCCTGCCCGAGATTTCGATCAGGCGCCCCGTCCTCGCGACGGTGATGAGCCTGCTCATCATCCTGATCGGCGTCATCTCTTTCCTGCGGCTCACTGTCCGCGAGTACCCCAAGATCGACACCCCGGTGGTGTCGGTGCGCACCGTGTACAAGGGCGCGAGTCCGCAGGTGATGGAATCCCAGGTCACCCAGCCGCTGGAGGACAGCATTTCCGGCATCGAGGGTGTGAGAAGCATCAAGTCGGTGTCGCGCGAGGAGGTTTCCTCCATCACCGTGGAGTTCGTCCTGGAACGCGCGACCGACGCCGCCGCCAACGACGTGCGCGATCGCGTCTCGCGCGTGCGCGGGCAGCTGCCGGACGAAGTGGACGAGCCGATCATCGCCAAGATCGAAGCCGACGCTCAGGCCATCCTGTGGCTGCGCCTGTTCTCCGACAGCCATCCGGCACTGGCCCTATCCGATTACGCCGACCGGTTCGTGGTGGATCGCCTGAAAACGCTGCCCGGGGTGGCGAGCGTGATCATCGGCGGCGAGCGCCGCTACGCAATGCGCATCTGGCTCGATCGCGAGCGGCTCGCGGCCTATGGATTGACTCCCCCGGACGTCGAGGACGCGTTGCGCCGGCAGAACATCGAGGTGCCATCGGGCCGTATCGAGAGCACGCTGCGCGAGTTCACCGTGCTGTCCGAATCCGATCTGCGCACGCCGCAGGAATTCAACGATCTCATCATTCGCGAGGCCAATGGCTATCCGGTGCGGCTACAGGACGTCGGGCGCGCTGAGCTCGGCCCGCTGGACGAGCGCAACCGGCTGCGCGTCAACGGACAGGCGGCGGTGGGCATGGGCATCGTCAAGCAGTCAACGGCGAACACGCTCTCGGTCGCGCGCGCCGTCAAGGCAGAGCTGCCCCGCCTCCAGGCGGCCTTGCCACCGGGCATGGTGCTCGATGTAGCCTTCGACACGTCGGTGTTCATCGAGAAGTCCATCGAGTCGGTGTACGAGGTGATGGCCGAGGCGCTGCTGTTCGTGGTGCTGGTGATCTTTTTCTTCCTGCGCTCGCTGCGGGCGACGCTGATTCCTTTCGTCACCATTCCGGTATCGCTGATCGGCGCCTTCTTCCTGATCTGGATCATGGGTTTCACCATCAACGTGCTGACGCTCCTCGGCATCGTGCTCGCGATCGGGCTGGTGGTGGACGACGCGATCGTGGTGCTGGAGAACATCCACCGGCATATCGAGGAGGGTATGCGGCCGTTCGAGGCGGCCGTCCGCGGCAGCCGCGAGATCGCCTTCGCCGTCGTGGCAATGACGGTCACGCTCGCCGCGGTGTTCGCGCCGCTCGCGTTCTCAACCGGTAACACCGGACGTCTGTTCATGGAGTTTGCCCTCACGGTCGCGTCCGCCGTCGTCGTGTCCGGCTTCGTCGCGCTGACGCTGACGCCCATGATGTGCTCGAAGCTGCTGCGCCGTCAGTCCGAGCATGGCCGGGTGTTCAACGCGCTCGAGGGCTTTTTTTCGGCGACGTCGGCCGCCTATCGGCGTGGCCTGGGCGTCTGCCTGCGCAATCGCCTGGTCGTCGTCGGCGTTTTCGCGGCGGTCACGGCACTCGGAGTGGTCGTGCTGACTACTATCAAATCGGAGCTTTCGCCGCTGGAGGACCGCGGGTTCTTCCTCGGCTTCATGGTCGCTCCCGAGGGCGCGACCATGGACTACACCGACAGCTACGCGAAAGTCTGGGAGGATATTTACAAGGACGTGCCCGAAGTTCACACCTACTTCGTCTCGGTGGCGCCCGGGCTGGAGCGGCCCAACCCCGTCAATTCCGCCATCTCTTTCGTGCGGCTCAAGGACTGGGGCGAGCGCAGCCGCAGTACCCAGCAGATCACTGCCGCGCTCCAGCCCCGGATGACCGGGACGATGCCGGGTGTAATCGCGTCCCTCGTCAATCCACCCTCGCTCGGGCAAAACTTTCGCAATCCGCCGGTGCAGTTCGTCGTGCAGGGAAACTCCTACGAGCAGCTCGACCGCGTGGTGAGCGAGCTGATTACGCGCGCGCGGGGGTACCCGGGCTTCTCGTACATCGACAGCGATCTGAAGCTCAACAAGCCGCAGCTCAAGGTCGACATCAATCGCGAGAAGGCCGCCGCAGTCGGCGTCCAGGTCGAGCAGATCGGGCGCACGCTCGAGACTTTGCTGGGCGGGCGCCAGGTCACCCGCTTCAAGCGCGAAGGCAAGCAGTATGACGTGCTGGTCCAGCTCGAGGACAAGGACCGCCGCCAGCCCACCGACCTTACTTCCATCTACGTGCGCGGCACGAGCGGACAGCTGGTACAGCTCTCCAATCTCGTCGCCGTCACCGAGACCGTCGCGCCCAAGGAGCTGAACCACTTCAACCGCTTGCGCGCGACGATCGTTTCCGCCAACCTCGCGCCCGGTTACACGCTGTCGGAAGCGCTGGGTTACATGGAACAGGCCGCCCGCGAAGTGCTCACCGCCGAGCATCAGACCGCGCTGGACGGCCAGTCGCGGGAATTCCGCGAATCGGGACAGCAGCTGCTTTTCGTGTTCGTGCTGGCGCTCGCGTTCATCTACCTCGTGCTGTCGGCGCAGTTCGAGAGCTTCCGCGGTCCGCTCGTCATCATGCTCACGGTGCCGCTCGCCATCACCGGGGCGCTGGCCGCCATGAAGCTCGCCGGCGTGACGCTCAACGTCTACAGCCAGATCGGGCTGGTGATGCTGATCGGGCTCATCACCAAGAACGGCATCCTGATCGTGGAGTTCACCAACCAGCTGCGCGATCGCGGCATGGCGAAGCTCGAGGCGCTGGTCGAGGCCTCGTGCCTGCGCCTGCGGCCGATCCTGATGACGAGCGCAGCCACCGTCCTGGGCGCAGTGCCGCTCGCCATCTCAACTGGCGCGGGCGCCGAGTCGCGCTCGGCCATCGGCTGGGTGATCGTCGGCGGCATGGCCATCGGCACGTTGTTCACGCTGTTCGTGATCCCGGTCGCCTATACCTATATTGTCGGCGAGCGGCAGCTCGATCCGGGGGAAGAGGTGGGCGGCGGAACGGTGGCGCATACGCCCGCCAGCAAGCTCTAAAAACGCGTGACAAGTGATAGGTGATAAGCGATAGAAACCTCCGCGTTTCGCGCAGGTCGCGGCTTAGCTTGCCCTTATCACTATCACGCTTTTCCCCTATTAGCATGATGGGTTGATTCTTCCCCCCGGCATCCCCATTTTCCCCGGATGCTGGACGATGCCGGTGGCCTTTCCAATCCCGCGGAATCATCAGGGTCTTACCAGGAGGCGGGGCTGCTCGACGCCTATTCCCGGGCCGTCACCTCGATTGCCCAATCGGTCGGTCCCGCGGTAGTGCGGTTCGACGTCAAGCGCCGCTTGCGCGGCCGTGATGCGGCCGGCAGGGAAGTCGCGCACGAGGTCGGCGGGAGTGGCTCCGGCTTTCTCTTCACGCCCGACGGCCTGATCGCGACCAACAGCCACGTCGTCTCGGGCGCGACGGCGATCGACGTCACGCTGAACGATGGGCAGACGTTCCGGGCGAGCCTCATCGGCGACGATCCCGACACCGACCTCGCGGTGGTGCGCGTGGACGGCCACAAGCTGCCGACCGTGCCGCTCGGCGAATCGCGCGGCCTGAAGGTCGGGCAGCTTGCGGTCGCCATCGGGAATCCCTACGGCTTCCAGTGCACCGTTACCGCGGGCGTCGTCTCCGCGCTCGGCCGCTCGCTGCGCGCCCAGAGCGGCCGGCTAATGGACGACGTCATCCAGACGGACGCGGCGCTCAACCCGGGAAATTCGGGCGGGCCTCTGCTGTCGTCGAAAGGCGAGGTCATCGGCGTCAACACCGCGATGATCCTGCCGGCGCAGGGAATCTGCTTTGCCACGGCCATCGACACGGCGAAAGTGACCATCGGCCAGTTGATGAGGCACGGGCGAGTGAGGCGCGCGAAACTCGGAATCGCGGGCCAGAACATCCCGCTGCCGCGCCGCATGGTGCGACACCACGGGCTTAAGCGCGCCGCCGCCGTGCAGGCAGCGTCGATCGAGCGCGGGGGTCCGGCGAGCCGCGCCGGGATCGATCAGGGCGACATTCTGGTCGAATTCGCCGGCCAGCCTGTCGGCGGGTTCGACGACCTGCACCGCCTGCTGACGGAAGAGCGGCTCGGCGCGCGCGTGCCGGTCACGGTGCTGCGCCGGGGCCAGCGGCTGACGTTCGAGATCGAGCCGGAAGAATCGCGCTAGTCGTTTCCAAGCTAACTATGCTGGATCATAAGGAGAGTCCGTGAAGAAGGTCATCAGCGTTCACCGCAGCCCGCCACCGCACTGGGTAGGCGACGGCTTCCACGTGCGCAGCCTATTTTCCTACGATCGGCAGCCGCAGACGCTGAGCCCGTTCCTGCTGCTCGACTACGGCGCGCCGGAGCAATTCGCGCCGACGAGCGAGCGGCGCGGCGTCGGAGAGCATCCGCACCGCGGCTTCGAGACCGTGACCATCGTTTATCAGGGCGCGGTGGAGCACCGCGACTCGGCCGGCAACCACGGCGTCATCGGCCCGGGTGACGTGCAGTGGATGACGGCGGCCTCGGGCATCGTCCACGAGGAATGGCTGGAAAGCGGGTTCACCCGCCGCGGCGGCACCATGGAGATGGCGCAGCTGTGGGTCAACCTTCCCGCGAAGCACAAGATGGCCGCGCCCGGCTACCAGGACATCCGTAGTGCGCAGATTCCGGTCGTGGCGCTGGACGCCAACTCCAGCGTACGCGTCATCGCGGGCGAGTTTCGCGGAGCGAAAGGGCCTTCTCGCACCTTCACGCCGATCAACGTCTGGGATCTGAAGCTCGGAGGCGGCAGCCGCATCGAGCTGGATTTTCCAGCCGGCTACACCACGCTGCTTGCCGTGTTGAAGGGGAAGGTCACGATCAGCGGCGCCGAAACCGCCGGGCCGGCGGAACTCGTCGTGCTCGAGCGGGCCGGCACCCGTACGGTCATCGAGGCGGAGGAAGACGCGACCGTGCTGGTCCTGAACGGCGAGCCGATCGATGAGCCGGTGGTCGGCTACGGGCCGTTTGTCATGAACAGCCAGGACGAAATTCGCCAGGCATTCAATGATTTTCACGCCGGCCGGTTTGTCGGGCAGCGAAGCGCCGGATCGGCGCCGTCGCGTACGTAATCAGGAAAGCGACGCCTTCTTTAGCAGTTGTTCCAGCGCGCCGGGTTCCTGCAGCCGTTTCGTGAACCATTGCAGGGCCTTGCCGCGGTGCGCGGTGCGCCAGGCGAGGTAGAGCGGTATCGCCTGCCGCGGTTCCTGCGTGCGCTTTACCACCAGCCGTCCCGCCTGCACCTCCGGCTCCACAAGGTAGCGCGGCAGGTTGCCGATGCCGAGGCCCATCACCTGGGCCCTCAGCTTGGCTTGCACATGGGGAACGGTTAGCGTGTCCTGCCCGCCCAGCAATCCCAGCGTGCGCGGCGGGAGGTTGCGCGCGCTGTCGGCCACCGCCACGGCCCGGTATCTCGACAAATCCTCCGGCTTGAGCGGCTCGGGCGCGGGCGCGAGCGGATGCCGGGGCGCGACGGCGAAGTCCCATTCGATGTTGCCCATAGCGCGCACGCTGTAGCCGCCGCCCGAAGGGCCTTCGCCCGAGGCGCCAATCGCGATATCGGCGCGGTCCGAGGCGAGCGCGTCCCAGCAGCCGCCCAGCACTTCCATGGCGAGACGCACGCGGGTGGGGCAGGGCTCGCTGTAGAACGCTTCCACCAGTTCCAGCAGGCCGGCCACCGGGATCACGTCATCGTAGGCGATGCGCAGCTCGGCCTCCCAGCCCGTCGCGACGCGTTTCACCCGCGACTCGAGCGCGCCGGCGGCGCGCAGGAGATGGCGCCCCTCGTCGAGCAGCTCCCGGCCCGCGGCCGTCAGCTTCGCACGGTGCCCGCGCCGGTCGAACAGGAGCACATCGAGGTCTTCCTCCAGCTTTTGCACCGTATAGGTGATGGCCGAGGGCACACGGTGCAGCTCGTCCGCCGCCGCGGCGAAGCTGCCCTTGCGATCGATGGCATCGAGCACGAGCAGGGCGTCGAGGGAGAGCCTCATGGCCTCGATTATACCTTGAATAATTTATGCATTAAATTGTGATCATTTAGAATAAATAT
>Ga0247825_10001683_pt1 | contig 14554 bp, 12 predicted proteins | sample 13C_Vanillin_Day_FD_194413 | JGI IMG/M metagenome (GOLD analysis project Ga0247825, IMG submission 194413) | Soil microbial communities from agricultural site in Penn Yan, New York, United States - 13C_Vanillin_Day48 | ecosystem: Environmental > Terrestrial > Soil > Agricultural land | place...
CTTCGTCTTGACGAGGGAGAGATCAGTGAGCGAATTCATTGTTTGCGTGGATCGTCGTTGGGGTTGAGATAGGTGATACCCCACGGGCCCGTGCCGTGCAGCTGCACGACGGTCTCGGAGTCGGTCCAGGCGTAGTGGACGGTCCCGGGCTGCATGATCATCAAGTCGCCGGCGCGCACGGCTTGCGTGCCGGAGCGGCTGAACTTGTCGCCCATGCCCATGTTGAACGTGCCCGAGAGCACCGTGACGCGCTCGACCGCCGGATGGGTGTGCGGCGGCAGATCGTAGTTGGCCGGGAACCGGAGCCGCACGGTGAAAGGCGCCGCCTGGTTCATCGGCCCTTCGATGACGGCGATCTCGGCGCCTTGCGGCAGCGACGGTACGGCGGCCCACTTCAGATCGGCGGCGCTGACCGACTGGTGATGGCCGGCGTGCTGCGCCCAGGCCGCGGTGGCAAAAAGCGCGAACGCGGCAGCAGTGATTTTGAAAGTCTTCATCTTGCCTCCAGGTTGTGGGATGTACGCCCGCATTGCATTACGGCTGCAATCCGCCGCGGGGTCGCCGAGCGGGACAAAAAGGGGGACAACCACACTAGAATTTCCCGCGTGGAGGAACGCCCACAGAGCTTCGGATACTGGCTGCGGCGGCGCCGCAAGGCGCTCGACCTTACCCAGGAGGCGCTTGCCGCGTCGGTGGCCTGCTCGCGCTTCGCCATCCGCAAGATCGAGGCGGACGAGCGCCGGCCTTCCCGGCGCCTCGCCGAGCGCCTCGCCGACAGGCTCGCCATCCCGGCGCAGGAGCGCGACGCGTTTCTCGACGCCGCGCGTTCGGTTCGGGCGGCGGAGCGGCTGCAAGTCGACGAAGTCCCGCTAAATGCCCATGACAGGGAAAGTCCGGACAAGGAAACTTCTCCCTTTGTCGGCCGCGGCGCCGAGTTCGGCCTGCTGATCGGCCTGCTCGCGCGGCTCACCGCGGGCTCGGGCCATGTCGTGCTCCTCGAGGGCGAGCCGGGAATCGGCAAGAGCCGCCTGCTGCACGAGCTCGACCGGTACTGCGCGGCGCGCGGGCTGTGCACCCTCGCCACCAACTGCTACGAGATCGAGCGCGCGATGGCCTACCAGCCGATCATCGACCTGGTCGGGAAGGCGCTCGAGCTTGCGCCCGGCGAGGCGCTGCAAAAGCTCGCGCCGGTGTCGCTCGCGGAGATCGCCGCCCTGGTGCCGGGGGTGGCGGAGCGCATCGCCGTGCCGAGCCTCTCGGCCGACTTCCCCGAGGCGCGCCAGGCACGCCTCTTCCGCGCCATCGTGCAGCTCTTCGGGGCGCTCGCCGGCGGCCGCCAGCTCGTCGTAATGATCGACGACCTGCAGTGGGCCGACGACGCGAGCGCGCAGTTCGTGCACTACCTCGCGCGCCAGGCCTCGCGCGGCCCGCTGCTCCTTGCGTGCGCATACCGGGACGAGATCGAAACCCACGAGCGCCTCGCCGCGCTCGTGCAGAGCCTGCGGCGCGAAGCGCATGCCCGGCACCTGCCGCTCGCCAGGCTGCAGGCCGCCGACACCGAGGCGCTCCTCGAGCGGCTCGGCCATCCCGGGCTCGAGGTCCCGGGTCTTGCCGCGCGCCTGCACCAGGAGACCGACGGCAACCCGTTCTTCCTCATGTCCATGCTGCAGGTCCTCGCCGAGAGCGGCGACGACGCCGCGAGCGCGGGCGAGGCTGCGCTGCCGGAAGCGCTGCGGGCGTCGGTGCGCGCGCGCCTCGCCCAGGTGCCGAAGGAGGCGCGCACGACGCTCGATGTCGCCGCGGTGCTCGGCCGGCGCTTCGACTTCGAGACGCTCGCCGCGGTCACGCGCGAACCGGAGGAGCAGGTGCTGCAAGCGCTGGAGACGCTCGCGAAGCGGCGCCTCCTGCGCGAGGAATCCGAGGACGGCTTCTACGACTTCAGCCACGACAAGGTGCGCGAAGTCGTCTACCGCGAGATCGGGGGCGCGCGCCGCGTGACGCTCCACCGCGCGGTGGGCGAGGCGCTCGAGCGGCGCGCCGAAGGCGCTCCCGAGGAGCGTCATGCGCGGCTTGGCGAGCACTACGAGCGGGGCCATGCCTGGCAGAAGGCGCTGCAATACCTGCTTCTCGCGGCGGAGCGCTCGCAGAGGCTCTTCGCCCTGCGCGACGCGCTGCACTGGCTCGACCGCGCGGTGGCGCTCGCCGAGGCGCACCCCGAGGCTGCCGGCAATCTCATCGAGCTGTATGCAAGGCGCGGCAGCGTGCGCGCCCAGGCCGGCCAGACCGAGGGCGCGGTGGCCGACATCCGGCGCGTGATCGAAGCGGCCCAGGCGCGCGGCGAGCGCGAACGCTCACGCGACGCGGTGATCCAGCTTGGCATGGCCTACCGCCGCGCCGACGACTACGAGCGCGCGACGCAATGCCTGACGCAGGCGCTCGCGGAAAGCCGCGCCATGAACGACGAGCGCCACGCGGCCGACACGCTCTACCACCTCGGGACGGTCGCCTGGAGCAACGGACGCAACCGCGAGGCCATCGCCTTCCACGGCGAAGCGGTCGCAATCTGCGAGCGCCTGGGGCTCGCGGACCTCGTCGCAGTGCAGGCCTATCACGGCCGCGGCGAAGCGCATTACAACAACCTCGAGCCCGCCGCGGCGATCGCCTGCTACGAGCGCTCGCTCGGTCTCGCGCGCGGCATCGGCGACAAGAGCTACGAGTGCGAGAACCTGATGATGATCGGCTACGCCCTGACCGGCTACATGGGGCTCGCCGACTACGCGCGCGCCCAGGCGCACTTCCAAGCTTCGCTCGAGATCGCGCGCAACGCCGACCTGCAATGGCACATGGGGCCGACGCTGCTCGGACTCGACCACCTGCGGGCCTGCGCCGGCAGCTACGACGAGGCGTTCGCGGGAATGACCAGGACGCTCGGCTGGCTCGAAAGCCTGAAGCAGATCCGCTACCAGCTCATCGCCTACGACCTCATCGGGCATCTGCTGCTCGACCGGGGCGAGCACGGCGAGGCCGCGGTCTGGTGCGAGCGTGGCCTCGAGCTCGCGCGAACCGCGCGCATCCCGTTCTGGTTGCCCCGCATCGAGGCGCACCTTGCCATCGCGCGGCTGCGCATGGGCGCGCGCGACGTGGGGCCGGCGCTCGAGCGCGCCGCGCAGTATTGCCGCAAGCACAGCGAGGGCTTCCAGCTCGCCCGCTGCCTCGAAGGGCTGGCCGAGCTTGCGGCCGCGCGCGGCGAATCCGCAGCCTGCCTCGCCCATGCCGACGAGCTCCTGTCGCTGGTCGAGCCGCCGGGACTGAAGGAGCTCGCCGCGGTGGCGCGCCGCTGGCGCGGCGCAGCGCTGCTCGCGCAGGGCCGCACGGAAGAAGGCCGCGACGAGCTCATGCGCGCGGCGCGGGTCGCGGACCACCTCGGCCGCGCGCGCCTCGCCGCCGACGCGCGTGCCGCGCTTCAAAGATAAACGTGGTCCGTCCCTGATTTTTCGCCGTCGAAGTCTTCGAGACGAAGGATTCGCTGGAAAAGCTCTTGCCGGATGCCGTCCGTGCACTCGTCGAACTTCGCGCGCAGCTCCTCGAGGCTCAACGGATTGCGCGCGTGGCCCTTGGGATAGCGCACTTCCCGAGTTCTTATCTCGTCTCCACCAGCCAGGTTTAGCGTTACGACGTCGTACGGGGCGAAAAGGCCTGTCTCGGGATCGGTTTCGTCGGTGCTCGTCACGCGCACCTTGCGCATGAGCGCCTGCACGTCTTGCCTTCGCACGTAGGCGTCGGTCAGCTCGGCGAGGCCGACCCGGCGGCTGATGAGCGCGGCCGCCATGGCGAACTGCGCGCTGAACTTGGCGTCGAGCGCGCTCTGCGGCGCGCCGTGACGCAGCATCGCCGCTTGCAGCCTGCCGACGCGGACCTCCACGGAAACGAGCGCTTCGGTCGAAAAGCGCTTCTCGAGCACCGCGTCGATGCAGCGATGGATTGCATAGCACACGGGGTAGCGCTTCACGTTCAGGCCGTGGCGCAGGATGTGCCACTCGGCGAGCGCGCCGTCCAGCCGTACGCGGCCCATGGGCGAGAACGCGCAAAGATAGCCGCTCGGATGCTCGAGCGCATCCGGCGCGGCGCTCATCCCGGCGGCGGCGAGGCGCGCGGCGTGGATGCCGCTCTGCGCCGCGCGGCCGACCTGGAAGGGCTTCGCCATCGTGCCGAAATTGGCGACCAGGCCCCCTGCCGTGGACGCCGCAAGCGCCAGCGCGCAAGCCGTGGTTTCCGGATTCAGCCGGGCAAGGCTGGAGGCAGCGGCCGCGGCCGCGACCGGGCCGAACACCGCGCTCGGGTGCCAGCCCTTGCCATGGTGCTTGTCGGCATCGCGCGAAACGAGCTCGGCCCAGGTCTCGTAGCCCGCGACGTACGCGGCGATGAGCGCCCTGCCCGAAGCGCCGACGCGCTCGCCTTCGGCGAGCACGGTGGGCACGAGCACCACGCTCGGGTGGCCGTCGATCGCCGTGTCGTCATAGTCGAGCGCGTGCGCCGCAGTGGCGTTGACGAGCGCCGCATCCGCGCTGCCCGCCTTCTTATCGGTGAACAGAAGGCTCGCCTCTTTGCCGTCGTGAATCGAATTCAGAAGGAACTGCACAACCGATTCGCCGCGGCCGGCGAAGAGCACGCCCACCGTGTCGAGCATGCCGCGCTTGACCGTATCGACGGCGGCGGCGGGAATGTCCTCGAAGCGCAAGGACGCGACCCGCTCGCCAAGTTGCCGGGTGAGGCCCATCGCTAGTTGGCAGTGATGCCGGTCTCGCGCACGACCCGGCTCCAGCGCTCGATGTCCTCGCGCACCCGCGCGGCGAACGCTTCAGGCGTGCCGGTGACGATTTCGTTGCCCGCGTTGACCAGGGTTTGAACCACGTCGGGCAGCGCCATGATCGTGCGGACCTCCGCGTTCAGCCGGGCAACGATCTCGCCCGGCGTGCCCGCCGGCGCGAACAGGCCCTGCCAGCCGTCGACCGCGTAGTCCGGATAGCCCGACTCGCGGACGGTCGGCAGCTCCGGGAAGAACTTCGAGCGGGCCGCGTTCAGCGTGACCAGCGGATGCACCTTTCCCGCCTTCACGTGCGGCACGATCGTCGCGGCGGTGATGACGAGCAGCGGGATCTGCCCGCCGAGGAGGTCGTTCAGCGCCGGCGCGCCCCCCTTGTAGGGCACATGCTCGAAGGGCAGCCCCGAGCTCTTCTTCAGCATCTCCATGGCGAGGTGCTGCACGGTGCCGGTACCGGCCGAGCCGTAGGGGAGGGTCTTGCCGGCGCCGGCCGCCTTGAGCTCGGCGAAGCGCTTCGCCGGAAACGAGGGGTTCGCCACGAGGAGGAACGTGATCGAGATGAGCTGGCCGACGCTCGCGAAGTCCCTGCGCGGATCGTAGGCGAGGCCCTTCATCATCGCGGGCGCGACCGCCATGCCGCCGGGCTCGCCCAGGACCAGCGTGTGCCCGTCGGGGGCTGCCTTCGCCACCTCGTTCACCGCAAGGGTGCCGCCCGCGCCGGCGCGATTTTCCACGATGACCGGCTGCCCCAGTCGCTCCGCCAGCTTCGCCGCCACCACGCGCGCGAGCTGGTCGGTCGACGCGCCCGCGGCGAAGCCCACCATGATGCGCACCGGCTTCGCCGGCCAGGACTGGGCAGCGCATGGGCCGGCCACCATGACGAACACTCCGACGCAAACGATGCTGCGGAACAGGCAACTCATTGCGATGCTCCCTTCTGCAGGACGATCAGCGCGTCCACCGCGAGGCAGCCGTCGGCGGTGACGAGGAGGGGATTCACGTCGATCGACTCGATCTCGTCGGGATGATCGAGCACCAGGGCCTGCAACGCCTCGAGCGCTCGGGCCACCCCCTCGAGCGGAGCGATGCGTGCGAGCGGCGAAGCGGCGATGCGCGCGCGCAGGGCGCCCGGAGCGGCGGGCACGGGGACGAGGGTGATCTGGTCGAGCGCCTCGGCGTGCACGCCGCCGAGGCCGAAGACCAGGAAATGTCCCAGCTGCGCCTCGCGGCTCACGCCTACGAGGAGCTCGGCGCTCGCGCTCACCATCGGCTGAACCAGAAAGGCCATTTCGCCATCCGTTTTCGATTTCATGGAGGAAAACGCATGCTCGAGCGCGATGGCATCCCGGATACCGACTGCGACAAGTCCCTGCTGAGCCTTGTGCGCCACGCCCGGCGCGAGCGCTTTCAGCACGACCGGGTAGCCGAGCGCGGCGGCGGCGGCTTTCGCTTCGTCGAGGAAGGCGACCGCTTCGCTTCGCACCATCGGCGCGCCGGCCTGGCGCAGCACCTCGGCGCTTTCCGCCTCGTTCAGGAATCCGGCTTTCTTCCGGATCTGGATCGGGCGCTTCAACCGGTATGGCGGTGCGTCGCTGTCCGCGGCGAAAGAGCGATACCAGCACTGCAGGCTGTCGAAGCAGGCGGCAGTGTCGTAATAGATCGGGACGCCGCCCTCCCGGTAGCGCCGCTCGAGCTCGCTTTTCAGGCCTCCCGGGGCGAGCACCAGGACGGGCGCCGCGCAGCGGCGGTTCCGGGCGATCAGCGCGTCGGCCATGTTCTCGTCCCAGCCGGGCGCGGGCGCGCTGTGCGCGTAGGCCACCGCAGGACCCTCGATGCCGCTACGCTCCAGCGAGGCGAACAGCTCGGCGAGCTGCGACCAGTCCGGGCCTACCGAGCCCATGTCGATGGGGTTCCTCACCGGTCCCAGCGTGCTCATGCGCGCGATGTCGGCGGCCACCGCTTCCTCCCAATCTCCGTTGCGCTTGCCGGCGAGCGGCATGCCGCGTTCGGCGGCGAAGTCGGCGAGGATCGCGCCGCCGGCACCGGAAGTGGTGACGCAGACGATTCTCTCGTCGATCGAGGCCTCTTTCGTGGAAAGCAATGCGCAACCGCCCGCCAGCGCTTCCACGGTCTTCACCATCGGCACGCCCGCTTCTCGAAAGAGCGCCTCGTAGGCGCGCGCGCTGCCGGCGAGGCGGCTCGAATGCGCGAGGGTCGCTTCCGCGCCGAGCGCGGAGCGGCCGAGCTTGAGGGCGACGATCGGCTTTGCCGCTGCCCGGCAGAGCCGCAGGAAGCGCGGCCCGTCGGAGAGCGCCTCGATCACCAGGCCGATCACGCCGGTCGACTCATCGCCGAGCAGGTATTCCAGGTAATCGAGCAGGCCGAGGTCCGCTTCGTTGCCTGCGGCGATGAACTTGCAGAGACCGCCGCCCGCGCCGTAAAGGCGCCGGGCGATGCCGTCCATGAGCGCGCCGCTGTGAGAGACGAACGAGACCTTCCCCGGCGCGAAGCGCTCGCCGTGCGACGCGTTGTAGCCGAGCGAGAGCCGGTCCACCGTGCTGAGGATGCCGTTGGTGTTGGGGCCGACCAGCCGCAGCCCGCTCGCCTTTGCCGTTTCCGCAACCGCCTTCTGGCGACGGAAGCCTTCCTCGGTGCCCAGCTCGGCAAAGCCCGCCGCACCGAGGATTGCCACGCGCACGCCGGCATCGGCGCACTCGCGCACCGCCTCGGGAATCGCGGCGGCCGGGATGGCGAGAAAGGCGCAATCGACGCGCTCGGGAATGTCCCTGATCGAGCGGTATCCCGGCCGGCCCTCCACTTCTGCGCCCGCCGGATTGACGGCCGACACGCGGCCGGCATAGCCGCCGTTGATCAGGTTCTTCAGCACGCTGTGGCCGAGCTTCCCCGGCGTGCGCGAGGCGCCGACGATGGCTACGTGTCCCGGGTGAAACAATGCGGCGAAATGCTGGTTCTTTTTTTCCATCACAAGCTTCAGTAGGAGCGGGGCAGGCCGAGCACGTGCTCGGCGATGTAGCTCAATACCAGGTTGGTGGAGATCGGCGCGATCTGCGAGAGGCGCGCCTCGCGCCAGCGGCGCTCCACGTCGTACTCGCGCGCATAGCCGAAGCCGCCGTGGGTCTGCATGCAGGCTTCGGCCGCCTGCCACGACGCCTCGGAGGCGAGGAGCTTCGCGACGTTCGCGTCTTCGCCGCAGGGCTCGCCGGCCTGGAAGAGCGCCGCCGCCTTGCGCAGCATCATGTCGGCCGCCTGCGTCGCGGCGTAGGCGCGCGCGAGCGGGAACTGGATGCCCTGGTTCTGGCCGATCGGCCGGTCGAACACGATGCGCTCCGCCGCGTACTTCGCCGCGGTGCGGATGAACCAGCGGGCATCGCCGATCGACTCGTGCGACACGAGGATGCGCTCGGCATTCATGCCGTCGAGGATGCAGCGGAATCCCTTGTCCACCTCGCCGATCACGTTCTCGGCCGGCACGCGCAGGTTGTCGAAGAAGATCTCGGTGGCGTTGTGGTTGATCATGGCCGGCAGCGGCCGGATCTCCATGCCATGGCCTTTCGCCTCGCGCATGTCGACCAGGAACACGGTGAGGCCCTCGGTCTTCTTCGCCGCCTCTTCGCGCGGCGTGGTGCGCGCGAGGAGCAGCATCAGGTCCGAATGCAGCGCGCGCGAGGTCCAGACCTTCTGGCCGTTGATGACGTAATGGTCGCCCCGGCGGACTGCTCTTGTCTTCAGGCTTGTCGTATCGGTTCCCGTCGTGGGCTCGGTGACGCCGAAGGCCTGCAGGCGCAGCTCACCGGCCGCGATCTTTGGCAGGTACTTCGCCTTCTGCGCGGCGCTGCCGTGGCGCAGCAGCGAGCCCATGGTGTACATCTGCGCGTGCGCCGCCGCGGCGTAGCAGCCGGCGTCGTGGCATTCCTCGAGCACGACCCCGGCGGCGCGCAGCGGCAGGCCGGCGCCGCCGTACTCCTCGGGGATCAGCGCGGCGAGGTAGCCGGCGTCGGTGAGCGCTTTGACGAACTCCGTCGGATACGCCTCGCGCCGATCGAGCTCGCGCCAGTAGGCGCCGGGAAAGTCGGCGCAGATGCGCCGCACGCTGCCTCGGATCTCGGGCCAGTCCTCGCCCAGCGCGACGCTAACCGGCTCTTGCATCCGCGCTCACGTATTGGGCAGGCAGTCCGGCCTTGGCGACGGCGCCGTAGAGCTCGGTCCCGGGAAGGTTGCTCTTGAGAATGTCCCTTACGGAAATCAACTTTTGAAGGTCGATTCCGGTCCGCAGTCCCATCGAGTCGAGCATGAAGACGAGATCGTCCATGACGATGTTGCCGCTCGCGCCGGGCGCGAAGGGGCAGCCGCCCAGGCCGGCGAGCGAGGCGTCGAAGCGGCGCACGCCGACATCGAGGGCCGCGGCCACGTTCGCGAGCCCCGTGCCGCGCGTGTCGTGGAAATGCGCGCCGACGGGGATCGTTCCGACCTCCGCCATGACCGCCTTGAAAACGGCGCGCACCTGGGCCGGGTCGCCGTAGCCGACCGTATCGGCCACGAGGATCTCGTCGACGCCGCACGCGGCGAGCCCGGCCGCGTACCTGCGCACGTCGTCGACCGGAATGCGGCCCTCGTAGGAGCAGCCGAGCGCGGTGGACAGCCCGCCGACGATGGAGGGACGCCGCTCGCGCGGCTGCGCGTTGCGCGCCTGCATGATGCGCCTCAAGTCCGCGAGCGATTCTTCGCGGCTGCGCCGCACGTTCTTCAGGTTGTGCGTGCGGCTCACCGACATCACGAAGTCGAGCTGGTGCACGCCGAGGGCGAAGCCGCGCTCCGCGCCCTTCAGGTTCGGGATGAGGGCCGCGACCGAGAGGCCTGGAATCTCGAGCGCCTTGCGCACGACCTCTTCGGCGTCGACGAACTGCGGCACGAGCTTCGGCGGCACGAACGAGGTGACCTCGATCTCGCGCACGCCGGCGGCCGCCTCGGCGCGGATCCAGGCGAGCTTCTGCTCGGTGGGCAAGAAGGTGGCGACGAGTTGAAGCCCGTCGCGCAGGCCGACTTCGCACACCCGGACATCGATGGCTTTCGTCATTTTCCCTTGAAGGCCGGCTTGCGCTTTTCGTTGAAGGCGCGCACGCCTTCCCTGCGATCCTCGGTATCCACCAGCCGGTTGTAGGCCTCGATCTCGAAGCGGTAGCCGGTGAGGAGGTCCATCTGCAGGCCGTAGTGGATCGATCTTTTCGCCTGGCGCACGGAGAGCGGGGCGTTCTCCGCGATCGCCTTTGCGGTTTCAAGCGCTTCAGGCAGGAGGGACGCGGGGTCGCATACGCGATTGATCAAGCCCCATTGCGCGCCTTCGTCCGCGGTGAACGCCTTCGCCGTGAGAATGAGCTCCTTCGCGCGCCGCTCGCCCACTGCGCGCGGCAGGTTCTGCGTGCCGCCGCCGCCGGGCATGATGCCCAGGCGCACCTCGGAAAGGGCGAGGCGCGCGCCGCGCGCGGCGTAGATGAAGTCGCAGGCGAGCGCGGTCTCGAGCCCGCCGCCGTAGGCGTGCCCGTTCACCGCCGCGATCACCGGCAGCGGCAGCTCCATCAGCGCCGTGAAGCCGCGCTCGAAGAGCTCGTGCTGCGCCTGCCAGGCGGCCTGCGTCATGCCGTCGCGCTCCTTGAGGTCGCCGCCGGCGCAGAACGCCTTGTCGCCGGCGCCGCTGAGCACTACGCAGCGCGTGTCGCCCGGCTCGGCGCCGAGCCGCGTCCAGAGCTCGTAGAGATCGCGCCCCATCTGGGTGTTGATCGCGTTGAGCACCTGGGGACGATCGAGGGTCACGAGCAGCACGTGCGCCCCGCGCGGCTCGGTCTTGACGGTGGAGTAATTCATAGGATCTCTTTGGTATGCGCGCCGAGCGCGGGCGCCGCCCGGCCGGCGTCGGGCCGCACGCCGTCGAACGAGATCGGCAGGCCGAGGAGCGGGATGGAAGAGCCCGCCACGGACTGCAGCAGGCCGAGCGCCTTCATCTGGGGGTGTGCCAGCATTTCGCCGACATTCTGCACCGGCGCGCAGGGAATGCCGGCGCGCTCGAGCAGCTCGCTCCACTCTCCGCTCGAGCGTTTCGCCATCTCGGCCTCGATCATCCCGTTGAGGAGCGCCGCGTGCGCCACCCGGTCGGCATTGTCGCGAAAGCGCGGGTCGTGCGCCCACTCGGGATGCTCGAGCGCGCCGCAGAGCTCGCGGAAGAGCGGGTTGTTTCCCGCGGCGACGACGAGATCGCCGTCCGCGGTCCTGTAGGCGCGATACGGAACGATCGACGCCTGGCCGGAGCCTGCCCGTACCGGCAGCTCGCCGCAAGCGCTGTATTGCGCGGCGTACATCTGCATCCAGGTGGCGGCAGTCTCGAAAAGCGAGACGTCCACCACGCCGCCCCGGCGCGAATGGAGCTTCGAGAGAATGCCGATGACGGCCCACAACGCCGTGCCCACATCGACGATCGACGGTCCGACGCGCACCGGGGGACGGCCCTGCTCGCCGACCGCGCTCATGATGCCGCCGAAGGCCTGCATCAGCGGGTCGTAGCCCGGGCGCCCGGACAGCGGACCGCTGCGGCCGAACGCGCCGATGTTGCAGTAGACGAGTCCCGGTTTCTGCGCGAGCAGCCCAGGCGCGCCGAGGCCGAGCGCATCGGCCTGTCCGGGGCGCAGGTTCTGCAGCACGACGTGCGCGCTTTCGAGGATGAACCGTACCAGCGCCGCCCTGTGGTTCTCATTTCTGAGATTGCACACCACCGAGCGCTTGTTCCGGTTGAGCGCCTGGAAAGTCGCCGCCGCGCCATCGACGAACGGCGGGCCCCATTTGCGGGCATCGTCGCCATCGGCTTTTTCGATTTTCCACACTTGCGCGCCGAGGTCGCCGAGGATCTGCCCGGCCGCGGGCGCCGCGACGCTCGCGCCAAGCTCCACGACGACGATTCCTGTCAATGGCCCGCTCATCGCGACCGAGTGCAAGCCTTCGCGGGTTGTATTACATTGGTACCGTGCGAATCGTACCGTTCTTCGTTTTGCTTGTCCTCGCGGCCTGCCAGAGCGCCCCGCCGGCCCCGGCTGACAATCCGCTCGCCGGCACCGCCTGGCTCGCGTGGGACATCGATGGCCGCGGCCCCGGTCCGAAGACCTACGCCACGCTCGTGTTCAACGCCGGGCGCGTCGTCGGCTCGACCGGCTGCAACCGGTTCTCCGGAGCGCTTCAGGTCAACGCCAAGGAATGGCACGCGAGCGATATCGCGGTGACCCGCATGCTGTGCGCGCCGGAGCTGATGAAAGAGGAGGCGAGCTTTCTGCACGCGCTCGAGGCGGCGCGCTTCCACAGCGTCGAGGGCGGCCTGCTCACGCTTATCGATCAGTCCGGAACGGCGCGTCTCAAGCTGGTCCACATGCGGCCCGACGCGGCCGCCGCAGCGCCCCAGACGGGATTCATAGGCCCGCGGTTCACGCGCGGGCTGCCGCCCGAGTAAGCCGCGCCTGCCCGCGGGCGGGGATATTGGACGAAGGTCCAATACCGTCGCCCCGCCCAATGCGCGACGATTCGCCCCAGTGGGTACGATTCGCGAGGCCCAAGGAGACAAGCATGAAGAAGTCAGGGATTCAGCTGGCGGGCACCGTGATCGCCTCGGCGCTGATCGCGAGCGGCTGCGTCAGCAAGGGCGAGTTCGAGAAGATGCAGGCCGAGCGCGACGGGCTCGAGCAGAAGGTGCGCGAGCTCGAGTCGCAGAAGAGCGGCCTCGAGCAGCAGAAGGCGGCGGCCGAGCGCCAGCAGGGCAACCTGCGCTCGGAGCTGGTGACGTTGGAGAAGGAGCGGGCGCAGCTGCAGATGTCGAGCCAGCAGACCAAGTCGCGCTACGACGCGCTGGTACGCGACCTCGACCAGGAAGTGAAGAAGGGCCAGCTCCAGGTGCGCCAGTACAAGGACATGCTTACCGTCGAGATTGCCGAGCAGCTGTTCTTCGATTCGGGCCGCGCTCAGCTGAAGGAGTCGGGCAGGGCCGTCCTGAAGAAGGTCGGCGACGCCCTGAAGAGCTACGACGACAAGATCATCCGCGTCGTGGGGCATACCGACAACGTGCCGATCGGAAAGTCGATGCAGGCTCAATTCCCGTCCAACTGGGATCTTTCAGCCGCCCGCGCGACGACCGTGGTGCGCTTCCTCGAGACGGCGGGCGTTCCGTCCGAGCGGCTGCTGGCGTCGGGCCGCGGGGAATACTCCCCTGTGGCCTCGAACGACGACCCCGACGGGCGCAGGAAAAACCGCCGCATCGAGATCACGCTCATCGACAAGAGCCTCGCGCAGGAGCTGCAGCAGCGCTAGGCGGCTTTCCGCATGCTGTCAACCGTCTGACGCGTGCACGACACAGGCTAGGTCAGGCCCGAACGGAAAGCCGCGGGAACGTGGTATGGTTTTCCGCCATTGGGGGATATTGACCAAGAGGAAACGACGATGAAGACAACGGGAGTCAAGCTTGCAGGTGCCCTCATCGCCGCGGCGCTGGTCGCGGGCGGCTGCGTCAGCAAAGGCGAGTTCGAGAAGGCGCAGGCCGAAAAGGGCCAGGAGATCGACGCGCTGCAGAAAGAGCGCGCGGCGCTGGCGCAGCAGACGCGCGACCTGCAGTCGCAGAGGAAGGCGCTCGAGGATCAGAAGACGGCCCTGGAGCGCCAGCAGGCCGACCTGCGGAACGAAGTCGCCACGCTGCAGAGCCAGAAATCCCAGCTCGAGGCGGCGAACCAGCAGACCAAGTCGCAGTACGACGGGCTGGTGGCCAACCTGAACGAGGAAGTGAAGAAGGGCCAGCTCCAGGTGCGGCAGTACAAGGACATGCTGACCGTCGAGGTCGCCGAGCAGCTGTTCTTCGATTCGGGCCGCGCCGCGCTCAAGGAGCAGGGCAAGGACGTGCTGAAGCGCGTCGGCGAGGCGCTGAAGGGCTACGAGGACAAGGTCATCCGCGTCGTCGGACATACGGACAACGTGCCGATCTCCACCGCACAGTTCCCCTCCAACTGGGAGCTGTCGGTGGCCCGGGCAACGACGGTGGTGCGCTTTCTCCAGTCTGCGGGCATCGCGCCCGAGCGCCTGATCGCTACGGGGCGCGGCGAGTTCGCGCCCATTGCGCCGAACGACGACGCCGAAGGGCGCAAGAAAAACCGCCGCATCGAGATCACGCTCCTCGACCGCAACCTGGCGCAGGAAACGCAGGAGAAGCGCTGAGCCGGGGGCGGTGAAACGCTTCCAGGAGGCTCAATAGCGAGGCATGGATCGGCCGCATAATTTTGGCGTCGGCTACCAGGGACGGCCAATGCAGCCTCGCCAGCAAGCAGGCATCCGCCAGACGCTCGAGCAGAGCCTGCATTTTCGCGACCTCGCGGCGCGCGACCTGGATCGCCTCGCCGAGCTCGCGCGCCTGAAGCGGATGCGCAACCAGGAGCGCATCGAGAACGTCGGCGGCTATGACGCGCACCTGTGGGTGATCGTGAGCGGCGCCGCCCGCATCAGCACGAAAGCCTCCGACAGCCCCGAGCACGTGTACGCCGTGCTGGGACCCGGCAACTTCTTCGGCCTCGCCGCGGTGATCGGCAAGGGGCTCGGAATCCTCGATGCCCACGCCTTCGGCGCCACCGAGCTCGCCTGGATCGACGGCGCGGCCCTGGTCAAGTTGCTGGAGGACCGGCCGGCCCTGTGGCGCCATTT
>Ga0247825_10001684_pt1 | contig 14551 bp, 10 predicted proteins | sample 13C_Vanillin_Day_FD_194413 | JGI IMG/M metagenome (GOLD analysis project Ga0247825, IMG submission 194413) | Soil microbial communities from agricultural site in Penn Yan, New York, United States - 13C_Vanillin_Day48 | ecosystem: Environmental > Terrestrial > Soil > Agricultural land | place...
CGCGCCGCGACGCGCTCGCAAATTGCGAGGCGGTCTGCATGGGCCTGCTCAGGGGAAACAGTGCTTGACCCGGCCGATGTGGCCCCGTCTTCGTTACGGCCCCCGCTTCGCCTGCTCGATGGCCTGCCACACCTTGAACGGCGTGCACGGCGTGTCGACGTGGCGGATGCCGTAGACCGACAGCGCATCGACGATGGCGTTCACGCCGGCCGACAGCGATCCGACCGTGCCGGCTTCGCCCGCGCCCTTGACGCCCAGCGGATTGGTCGGCGTCGGCACCGGATTGTCCTCGATGGTCACGGAGCAGAAGTTCTCGGCGCGCGGCATCGCGTAGTCCATGAACGAGCCCGAGAGCACCTGACCGGTGTCCGGGTCGTAGGCCTTGTCCTCCATCAGCACCTGGCCCATGCCCTGGGCGATGCCGCCCATGATCTGGCCTTTCACCAGCATCGGGTTGATCACCGTGCCGACGTCGTCGACCACCCAGTAGCCGACCACCTGCGTCGCACCGGTGTCGGGGTCGATCTCGACCTCGCAGACGTGTGAGCCGTTCGGGAAGTTGCCGCTGGTGGCGCGGTAGGTTGCGGTTTCGTAGAGACCCGGCTCCATGCCTTTCGGCAGCTTGCCGAGTTCGAACGCCGCCTTGGCCACGTCGTGGATGCCGAGGCTGCGGTCGGTGCCGGCGATCGAGAAGCGGCCGTCCTTGAACTCCATGTCGGCTTCGGCGGCCTCCAGCATGTGCGCCGCGAGCTTCTTGCCCTTGGCGATGATCTTGTCGGCGACCATGACGATGGCGCCGCCGCTCATCGTCGTCGAGCGCGAGCCACCGGTGCCCATGCCGAATGCGACCGCTTCGGTGTCGCCCTGAACGAACCTGATCTGTTCCGGATCGACGCCGAGCCGGTCCACCAGGATCTGCGTCTGGATCGTGGCATGGCCCTGGCCGTGCGAGATCGAGCCGGTGACGAAGGTCATCCCGCCCAATGGGTCAAAACGGATTTCCGCGGTCTCGATGGTCGGGTCGGCGGCCTGCTCGATGGTGTTGGAGAGGCCGATGCCGCGCAGCTTGCCGCGCTTGCCGGCCTCCTTGCGCCGCGCCTCGAAGCCCCGCCAGTCGGCGAGCTTCATGGTGCGGTTCATGTTCTCCTCGAAGCGCCCGCTGTCGTAGGTGAAGGTGAGCGGCGTCTTGTAGGGCATCTTCTCGGGCGGAATGGTGTTGCGGCGCCGCAGCTCCGCCGGGTCGATTTTCATCTCGTCCGCGGCGATGTCGATCAGCCGCTCGATCATGTAGGACGCCTCGGGCCGTCCTGCGCCGCGATAGGGCGAGGTGCAATGCGTGTTGGTGAGCATGCCCGAGACCGCCACGTGCAGCGCCGGCGTGGTGTAGACGCCGCACACCGTGCCGATGTTGACCACCGGCGGCATCGCGCCGCGGAACGACACGAAGGCGCCGAGATTGCCGAAGCTCCGGATCCGCACGGCGAGGAATTGTCCGTCCTTGTCGAGCGCCAGCGCCGCATCGACGATATTGTCGCGCGCGTCGTCGTCGCTGATATGCGCCTCGTTGCGGGTGGCGAGCCATTTCACCGGCTTGCCGGCGCGCTTCGCCGCCCACAGCATCAGGATGATCTCGGGGTAGATCGAGCCGCGCAGGCCGTAGGATCCGCCGATGTCCCCGGTGATCAGCCGGAGCTGGCTTTCCGGGATCTTGAAAGTGCTCTCGGCGATGGCGTTGCGGAACAGCCATGGCCGCTGGAAGCCGCACTGCAGGGTGTAGCGGCCGGTGCCGGCGTCGTATTCGCCGGTGACGCCGCGCGGCTCGAGCGTGTTGGCGGTGACGCGGTTGATGACGAGGCGCTGCTCGACCACATGCGCGGCGCGCGCGAATGCTTCGTCGACCGCGGCCTTGTTGCCGGCCTGGTAGAAATAGGCTTCGTTGTTGGGACAATCCGGATAGAGCTGCGGCGCGCCCGGCTTGAACGCGTCCTCGGCATTCACGATGGCCGGGCGCGGCGCATAGTCGACCTCGACCCGCTCGGCGGCGTCGCGCGCCTGATCGAGCGTGTCGGCGACCACGACCGCGACCGGATAGCCGACATGCATGGCGCGGCCGATCGCGATCGCGGGCCGGTGCGGCAGATACATCGCGCTGCCGTCGCGCTTCTTGTAGGGCGCCATCGACGACATGGTGCCCAGCCCGTCCGCCTCGTAGTCCTTGCCGGTCAGCACGACATGCACGCCGGGCATCTGCAGCGCAGCACGGGCGTCGATGCCGCGGATGTCGGCATGGGCGTGCGGCGAGCGCACGATGGCGGCGTAAAGCTGGTCCGCGAGCTTGAGATCGTCGTAGAAGCGCCCGCGTCCCGTGAGCAGCCGCGGATCTTCGCGCCGCCGCACCGATTGACCGATCGAAAATTGACCCATGGAGGACTCCGGCAGGAAGCGGTCAGTCTAACCGGCCGATCCGCCGTCCGTCATCCCGCCTGTGGCACGGCGGCTTTATCCGCCGTCCGCCATCGCATAACATCCACGCCAGCGGCGACCGGTCACACAACAGCCGCATCAAGGGATGAAACGCCATGCGCAAAGCCGCCGCGCTCGCTCTGTTGCTGGGTTTGGGCCTTGTTGCCGCGGGCGCGGACCGCGCGCAGGCACAGGCCGACGACTACCCGAGCCGGACCGTCACGTTCCTCTGCCCGTTCCCGGCCGGCGGCGGCACCGACATTCTCACGCGGCTTCTGGCCCAGGAGCTCCAGGACAAGCTCGGCAGGCCGGTGGTCGTCGACAACCGCGTCGGCGCCGGCACCCAGATTGCCGCCAATGCCACGGCGAAGAGCGCGCCGGACGGCTATACGATCTTCATCGCGCCGGTCACGACCTTGGCGATCGGGCCGAGCGTGTTCAAGTCGTTGCCGTACGACACGGTGAAGGACTTTGCGCCGATCGGGCTGGTGGGCTCGGCGCAGTTCGCGCTGGTGGCCAATCCGAACCTCGATGCGCCGACGCTTCCCGACCTGATCAAGCTCATCAGGAGCAGGAGCGGCCAGATGAGCTACGGCACTTCGGGGGCATCGACGCCGCACCATCTGTTCATGGAGATGTTTCTCAAGGCGATCGATGCCAAGGCGCAGCACGTGCCTTATCGCGGCAGCGTGCCGGCCATGACCGACGTCATTTCCGGGCAGATTCCGTTCATGATGCTGGACGTCGCCGTGGCACTGGGCCCGATCAGGGACGGCAAGCTCAAGATCTACGGCGTCACCTCATCCACCCGGATCAAGGCGCTGCCCGAGGTCCCGACTATCGCCGAAGCGGGCCTGCCGGGCTTCGCGGCGACCGGCTGGTTCTCGGTGGTGGCGCGGGCCGGCACGCCGCGGCCGATCATCGACAAGCTCAACGGCATTCTGATGCCGTATCTCAAGCGTCCGGACGTGCAGGACCGGCTCAACGGGCTCGCCATCACGCCGCTCACCAGCACGCCGGACGAACTGGAAAAGTTCATCCCGGCCGAGATCGCCAAGTGGGCCAAGGTGGTGAAGGACGCGGGGATCGAGCCGCAGTAGCGGTTTCTCGTGTCCCGGATGCGGTGCAGCGCGTAGCCCTAAGCGCGTTCACGCGCGTCTTCGACGCGCTATGGCGAGCGATGCACCGCTGATCCGGTCCCGGATCTGCAGTGCACCACTTCGTGCTGCCCGGGACACGCGCCCCGTCAATCCAGCTTCGGAATCTTCGCCTCGTCGATGACCTTGGCGAAGCGGGCGATGTCGGCCTTGAACGTGGCGGCAAACGCCGCGGGCGTGTCGCCGACCGGCTCCTGGCCGGTCTGGATCATCGTCTCGCGCACCTTCGGATCGGCCAGCACCTTGGCAAGCGTCTGCTGAATGGCGTTGACGATGTCGGTCGGCGTTCCGGCCGGCACGAACATCGCGTTCCAGCTGCCGACCTCCAGCCCCTTGAAGCCCTGCTCCAGCGCCGTTGGCACGTCGGGCAGCGCGGTCATCCGCCTGGTGCCGGTCACGCCGAGGCCGCGGATCAGGTTGCTCTGCACGTTGGCGATGCCGTTCGCCTGCGGCAGGAATGCGAGCTGGATGTCGCCGCCGATCAGCGCGGTGACCATCGGCGCGTCGCCGCGATAGGGGATGTGCACCAGCTTGATGCCGGCGGTGCTGTTGAACATCTCGGCGAAGATGTGCAGCGAGGATCCGGGTCCGCTCGATCCGAAATTGTAGGTGCCGGGCTTGTCCTTGGCGAGGGCTGCAAGCTCGCGCAGACCGGTCGCCGGATTCTTCGGCGAGCCGGCGATCACGAACTGCGTCGAGATCACCATCGAGACCGGCACGAAATCCTTCACCGGGTCGAACGGAAGTTTGCTGTAGAGCGCGGGCGCACTTGCCATCGCGCTGGTGTGCAGCAGGATCGTATATCCGTCGGGCACAGCTTTGGCGACCGCGTCGGCGCCGACATTGCCGCCCGCGCCGGGACGGTTGTCGATCACCACCGGTTGCTTGACGATCTCCTGCATCTTGGTGCCGATGATCTGGGCCAGGATGCTGACGCCGCCGCCCGGCGCATAAGGCACGACGATGCGGATGGTCCGGTTCGGATAGCCCTGTGCGTGACTCTCCATCAGGCTCGCGCCGAGCGCGAGCGTTACTCCGAGGATTGCTGCACCCGTCAACCACAGCTTTCGCATCGTCAGTCCTCTTCTCTCGTTATTGCTTGGCGATTTTTGCATCCGCGACGATCTTGGTGAATTTCACGACCTCGGCCCGGAAGTAGGCATCGAACTCGACGGGCGTGCTGCCCATCGGCTCGTAGGCCATGCTTCTGAGCCTTTCGTTGATGTCCGGCAAGGCGATGACCTTGGCCACTTCGTTGCGGATTCGCTCGACGGTGGGCGCAGGCGTGCCTGCGGGCATGAACCATCCCTGCCATCCTGCGGACGCAAAACCCGGAAGGTCCGCGGCTTCGGCGACGGTCGGCACGTGCGCGACCGGCTGCGAGCGCCTCGGCCCGGTGACGGCCAGCGCCTTGAGGCGGCCCTCCTGGATGAGCGGCACGGCGGCGGCGAGCGGAATGACCGCAACCTCGATTTCGCCGGCGATCAGCGCGGTATGGATTTGGCCGTCGCCGCGGAACGGCACCGCCACGATGTCGACGCCGGCGGCGTGTTTGAGCATCTCCATCGTCAGGTGCAGCGGATTGCCGGGACCACTGGAGCCATAGTTGAGCTTGCCGGGGTTGGCGCGGGCGCGTGCGAGCAGATCCTTCACCGACTCGATGCCGGACTTCGGGCCGGCCACCAGCACCAGGTTCGACGCCACGATCTGCGTCACCGGTACGAAGTCCTTCACGCCGTCGAACGGCAGGCTGCGATAGAGCGCCGGCGCGATCGCGGCGCCATTGGTGTTGTGCAGGATGGTGTAGCCGTCGGGCGGCGACTTCGCCGCAGCGTCGGCGCCGAGCGTGCCGCCCGCGCCCGGACGGTTTTCGACCACGAGCGGCTGCCCCACCTGCTCCGAGACCTTGTTGCCGACCAGCCGGGCCAGGATGTCGGCAGCTCCCCCGGGCGGAAACGGCACGATCAGCCGGACCGGGCGGATGGGGTAGGTCTGCGCGGCCGCGCGCTCGCCCCACGCCGCTGCCAGCATCAGGGCGAGCAGCGCGTACCGAAGCAGCAACGCGGGTCGCATCGCCTCAATCCAGCTTCGGAATCTGCGCCGCCTCGATCACGCGGGCAAAGCGTGCAATCTCGGACTTGAAGAAGGCCTGGAAGTCCGCGGTCGGGCTGCCGACCGGCTCCTGGCCGGTCGAGCGGATCCGCCCGCTGACCTCCGGATCGGCGAGCGTCTTGGCCATCGCCTGCTGCAGAGTCTGCACGATCTGCGGCGACGTGCCCGCGGGGACGAACAAGCCGTACCAGCTTCCGTCGTCCATGCCGTTGACGCCGGATTCCGTCATCGTCGGGACGTCGGGGATCGACGGCCAGCGCTTGCGGCCGGTGACGCCGAGCCCTCTGAGCTGCCCTGACGAGACCTGCTGCGGCCCGGTGCTCTGCGGCATGAAGGCGATATGAACGTCGCCGGAGAGCAGCGCAGTCAGCATCGGCGCGTCGCCGCGATAGGGAATGTGCATGATCTGCAGCCCGCCTGTGGCGTGCTTGAAGATCTCTGCCTGCAGGTGCAGCGGCGCGCCGACCCCGCTTGAACCGTAATTGAGGGTGCCGGGCTTGGCGCGGGCCAGCGCGATCACCTCCTGGACGCTCTTGGCCTCGAGCTTCGGCGAGCCGACCAGCAGGAACTGTGTCGCCGCAACCTGCGTCACGCCCACGAGGTCATTGAGCGGGTCGAAAGACAGCTTGCGATAAAGCGACGGGCTGATGGCAATGCCGTTGACGTTGAGCAGCATGGTGTAGCCGTCGGGCGCGGACTTGGCGACGAAGTCGGTCCCGACATTGCCGCCGGCGCCCGGCTTGTGTTCGACCAGCACCGGCTGCTTGACCACGTCGGCGAGCTTGTTGGCGAGGATACGTGCCATCGTGTCGACGCCGCCGCCGGCCGGGAACGGCACGATCAGCCGAAGCGGCCGGTCGGGATAGCCTTGCGCCAGTGCGCTTGAGGCGCCCGCACACAGCACCAGTATCGCGCCAATAGTCATATACAGCGTTCGCTTCATGGTCCTCGTCCTTATGCTGCTGTTCGCGGCTCTCATGGCATCAGTCGAGCTTCGGAATTTTCGCGTCGGCGATGATCTTGGCGAACTTGATAATGTCGGCGCGGAAGACGCGGTCGAACTCCTCGGGTGTCGAGCCCACGCCTTCATTGCCGCCGGCGCGCAGCCGCTCCATGACTTCGGGAAGCTTGAGAACTTTCGCCGTCTCCTGTTGCAGCCGCACGACAACGTCGCGGGGCGTGGCGGCCGGCACGAAATAGCCCTGCCAGCTCGTCGATTCGAACCCCGGGATGGTCTCTCCCACGGTTGGCACATCGGGCATGGCAGGCGAGCGCGTGGCGCCGCCAATCGCCAGCGCCTTGAGTTGCCCGCCTTGGACCAGCGGCAGCGTTGTCGCCATCGGCATCACGCCCAGCTGAATTTCGCCCGCGATCAGCGCGGCGTTGGCCGGCGCATCGCCGCGATAGGTCACCGCCTGGATTTCCAGGCCGGCGGCGCTCTTGAGCATTTCCATCGTGAGGCTCAGCGGATTGCCGACGCCGGTCGAGCCGTAGTTGAGCCCGCCGGGCTTCGCCTTCGCGAGCTTGATCAGTTCGGCGACGTTGTTGGCTTCGAGCTTGGGATTGGCGACGAGAATGAGCTGCGACCGGACGAGCTGGGTGACGGCCGCGAAGTCCTTGTTCGAGTCGAACGGCAGAACCTTGTAGAGCGACGGGCTGATGGCGATGCCATTGACGGTCTGCAGCACGGTGTAACCGTCGGCGGGCGACTTCAACAGCACGTCGGAGGCGAGATTGCCGCCGGCGCCCGGCCGGTTCTCGACGATGACCGGCTGGCCGATGCCCTCCGACAGCTTCTGGCCGACGATGCGCGCCAGCGTGTCGACTGCGCCGCCGGCCGCGAACGGCACCAGCACCCGGATCGGCCGGTTCGGATAGGCCTGACTCCATGCGTTGCCGGCGCTCAACGACGTCAGCACGAGTGCCAGCACGACGCTCGATCGCTTCATCGCGGATGTCCTCCCACCGGTCCGGACTTCCGCCGGACTTCGTGCCCAGCAAAACAAAAGCAAACGGCCGGCACAAGGCCGGCCGTCAGTCTGACGCAGCTTCAGATTGTCTCGTTATTCCGCGGCAGCGCGGCTCGAACCGGTATGCGCGGACACCAGGTAGTCCATCGCCGCCTGCACGCCGCCCTTCTTGTGCGGGATGCCGGCGAGCGACAGCGCCATCTCGGTGATGCCGAGCGCGCCAACCAGCGTACCGTCATTGATGTCGCCGAGGTGGCCGATCCGGAAGTATTTTCCGGCATACGGGCCGAAGCTCGCGCCATAGGCGATGTTGAATGTGTCGAGCGCCTGGGCGCGGAACTTGTCCGCGTTGTGCCCCTCCGGCAGCAGGATCGCCGTGATGGTCGGCGAATAATACTTCGCCTCCTTGCACATGATCTCGAGGCCCCATGCGCGTACCGCGCGGCGGGTGGCCTCGGCGAGCCGGTCGTGGCGCGCGAATACGTTGTCGAGCCCTTCCTCGTGCAGCATGTCGATGCCGACGGTGAGGCCGTAGAGCATCTGCGTCGCCGGCGTATAGGGGAAGAAGTTCTGCTTGTTCATCGTGAGCATGTCTTCCCACGCCCAGAACGACTTGGTGAGCTTGGAGGTCTTCGCCGCCGCCAGTGCCTTGTCGCTGATCGCGTTGAACGACATGCCGGGCGGCAGCATCAGGCCCTTCTGCGCGCCGCCGATGGTGACGTCGACGCCCCATTCGTCGTGGCGGTAGTCGGCCGAAGCCAGCGAAGAGATGGTGTCGACCATCAGCAGCGCCGGATGGCCCGCGGCGTCGATCGCCTTGCGGATCTGGTCGATCGGCGACAGGCAGCCGGTCGAGGTCTCGTTGTGCAGGATGCAGACCGCCTTGATATCCTTCTTGGTGTCCTTGCGCAGATAGTCCTCGACGACGGCGGGGTCCGCGCCGATACGCCAGTCGGTCTTGATGAACTCGGGCTTCAGCCCGATGGCCTCCGCCATCTTCTTCCACAGCGTCGCGAACTGTCCGGTCTCCACCATCAGCACGCGGTCGCCGGGCGACAGCGTGTTGACGAGAGCCGCTTCCCAGGCGCCGGTGCCGGTCGCGGTGTAGATGATCACCGGGTTGGTGGTCTTGAAGATCGTCTTGATGCCGTCGAGGCACTTGCGGGCGAGCTTCTGGAATTCCGGGCCGCGGTGGTCGATGATCGGGCTGTCCATGGCGCGCATGACGCGGTCGGGCAGCGGCGTCGGCCCCGGAATCTGCAGGAAATGACGCCCCGGATTGCGGGCGGAATTCTGGGCCATCGAGGGCTCCTTGGTGGCGGTTTTTCTGGGCTTTTGGCCCGGCTGGCCGCGTTGAACTCGATTGTTGCAGTGCGGTCAAGTCCCCGCCGACGATGGCCCGATAGGAATTATCGAGCAAGGCCCAACGAATTGATGACCCCGCCCCAGCGCTCGACATATTCCGCCACGGTCTGGGTGAATTCCTCGGGCGTGCCCGCTTTAGCCGAGTTTCCCATGGTGCGCAGCCGGTCGCGGACCGCCTCGGTGTTCACCACCTTGGCGATCTCGCGGTTGAGCCGGGCGACGACGGCCGGCGGGGTCTTGGCCGGGGCGGCGAGGCCGAGAATCGTGCCGACGAAGAAGCCTGGGGACAGTTCGCCGAACGAGGGAGTGTCGGGCATCAGCGGCTGGCGCCCGGCCGAGGTGACGGCCAGCGCCCGCATCCGGCCGCCCTGCACCAGCGGCGACAGCGTGAGCATGGAGTCGATCGACATGTCGACGCGGCCGCCCATTACGTCGTTCAGCGGTTGTGCGCCGCCCGTGTAAGGCACGTGCGTCCACTGCACGCCGAACCGTCGCGAGGTGAGTTCGCCGATCAGATGCTGCGTCGAGCCTGCGCCGGTGCTGCTGAACGTGTACTTGCCCGGCTCGCGCTTCGACATCTCCAGCAAGTTGGCAAACGATTTCGCCGGGTGGTCGGCGCCCACCGCCAAGGCAAAGCTCGCCTCGGTGATCTGGCAGACGAAGGCGAAATCTTTCACGGCGTCGAACTTCGTGGTCTTGGCGTAAAGGCCCGCCGCGACCGTGTGGCCGCCGGTGACGAAAAGGAGCGTGTTGCCGTCGGGTGCCGCGCGCGCGACATACTCGCCGGCGATCAGTCCGCCGGCGCCGGGCTTCGGCTCCATGACGAAGGTGCGATCGATCGCGGCGCCGACCCGGTCGCCGATCAGGCGCCCGATGGTGTCGGCCTGCCCGCCGGACTGAGTGGGCAGGATGATGCGGATGGGACCGGACGGCAGGTCAGAAGCCTGTGCACGCGCGATCGCGGGCGTCATCGGAACGAAGGCTGCGCCGATGCCGAGGCGGAGAACGTCGCGGCGGTTGTGGCGCGAATGGCGCGGTTGCGAAGTCATGGTCGCCCTCCTCGTTTCAGCTTGTTTTGTCAGCCGTTTCTTGCCGCGCGCATTCGTGGGCGAGCGTTGCTCTCGTGCGGCCGCATCAATAAGGTCGGGCCGTTACAGGATTGCGCAAAGCATAACAGCACGGTTTCAGGCATGGCAAAGCGTAAGTTCCGCGCCGACCACTGCGGCAGCTTCATTCGGCCGGACAAGCTTCGCAAGGCGCGGGTCGACCGGCTGCACGGCCGCATCGACGACGAGACGCTTGCGGAGGTCGAGGACGAGGCGATCCTGGGCGTGCTCAAGACGCAGCGCGATGCCGGCGTGGACGTCTATTCCGACGGCGAGTTCCGCCGCGCGTTCTGGCTGTCGGCGATCTCCGACAAATTCTTTCACGGCTTTGAGGATCGCGGCATCGACTACTCGCGCTATCCGTTGCTGCGCGGCCAGGACATGTCGGACCGCATGGAGTTCGTGCCGCAGGTGCCGGTGGTGGTGGACCGCCTGCGGCCGAAGGGGCGCGTCACCGGTGACGAGATCGCCTTCCTGAAGAAGCACGCGCCGGGCCCGTTCAAGATGACGGTGCCGAGCCCGATCATGCTGTCCACCTTCCAGCACCAGCCCGGCGTCAGCGACCGCGCATATCCCACCTGGAAGGACTTCTTCGATCACTTCACCGAGCTGATGGCGCAGGAGGTGAAGGCCATCGTCGATGACGGCGTCAGCTATGTGCAGGTCGACGCGCCGGGTTACAGCCGCTTCATGGTGCCCGAGCGGCTCAAGACGCAGGTGCTGGACCAGGGGCTCGATCCGGACAAGGAGCTCGATATCGTGCTTGCGGCTGAGAACGCACTGTTGCGCGCGGCCAGGCGCGACGGCGTCACCGTGGCGGTGCACATCTGCCTCGGCACCTATATCCTTGGCCCGCAGGGTGCTCACGGCGGCGCCGGCTCGACTTACGTGGCGCCGACCATCGGCCGCATCATCGACAGTCTCGAGGCCGATATCTTCCTGATCGAGTATTCCGGCCGCTCCGGCTCGCTTGAATCGCTGCGCGACGTGCCCAGGGGCAAGACCATCTCGCTCGGGCTGATCAACGTGCGCGATCCGCAGGTCGAGACCGCCGACCAGCTCGTCCGGCTGATCGAAGCCGCGGCGAAGTTCGTGCCGGTGGAGGATCTCAGCATCTGCCCCAATTGCGGCTTCTCCGGCGCCTCGGCGGACGCCTGGTTCGACGAAGACATCCAGCGGCGCAAGCTCGACGTTCTGGTCGAGACTGCGCGCCGGGTCTGGGGTTAGCCGTGGATCGCCTGCTGCCCGGGCTTGAACGGCGGCTCAAGGCCGAAGTCGCGGGCGGCGCGCATTTCGACCGCTTCACGCGCGGCCGCTACGCGACCGACGCCTCGCACTACCAGATCGTGCCGCTCGGCGTGGTGACGCCGCGCACGGTGGAGGAAGCGGAACGGGCGATCGAGATCTGCCGCATCGAGGGCGTGCCGGTGACGCCGCGCGGCGGTGGCTCGTCGCAGGCCGGCCAGACCGTCAATCATTCGGTCATCGTCGACTGCTCGAAGCACCTCAACACGATCCTCGATCTCGACGTCGCCGGGCGCCGCGCGCGGGTGCAGCCCGGCATCGTGCTCGACGATCTCAACCGCCAGCTCAAGGGCCACGGGTTGTGGTTTCCGGTCGACGTGTCGACCGCGTCGCGCGCCACCATCGGCGGCATGACGGCGAACAACTCGTGCGGCGGACGCTCGCTGCGCTATGGCAACACGCGCGAGAACGTCATCGCCATCGACGCGCTGCTCGCCAGTGGCGGCAAGGCGCATTTCGGGCCGGTGGCGGCGGATCTGTCCGACCTGCCGGACAATTCGCCGCTCAAACCTTTGGCGCGCGATCTGTTCGCGCTCGGCGCGCGCGAAGCCGACGAAATCGCCGCGCGCTTTCCCAAGGTGCAGCGGCGGGTCGGCGGCTACAACATCGATGCGCTGGTGCCGGGAAGGAACGACGTCAATCTGGCGCACATCCTGGTCGGCTCCGAGGGGACGCTTGCGTTCTCGACCGCCGTCGAGATCAGGCTGTCGCCGGTGCTCGGCCGGCGCGCGGTCGGCGCCTGCCACTTCGGCAGCTTCCATGAGGCGATGGCGGCGGCGCAGCACATCGTCAAACTCGCGCCCATTGCGGTCGAGCTTGTCGATGCGACGATGATCGGGCTTGCCCGCGACATCGCCATGTTCCGGCCGACGCTTGAGGCGTTCGTGCAGGGCCGGCCCGCGGCGCTGCTGCTGGTGGAGTTCGCCGAGGAGCCCGACGAGAACGAACGCCGGCTCAAGCGCCTGCACGAGCTGATGGGCGATCTCGGTCTCGACTGGCGCAACGGCGGCGCGAAGTGGGGCGGCGTGGTCGACGTGCACGACGCCAGGCTCCAGGCCGCGATCACCGAGCTCCGCACCGCAGGCCTCAACATCATGATGTCGATGAAGGAGGCGGGAAAGCCGATCTCCTTTGTCGAGGATTGCGCGGTGCCGCTGGAGCATCTCCCCGACTACACCGCGCGCCTCACCGAGGTGTTCGAGAAGAACGGCACCAGCGGCACCTGGTACGCGCATGCCTCGGTCGGATGCCTGCATGTGCGGCCGATCCTGAACCTGCGGCTCGACAAGGACGTCAAGGCGATGCGCGCCATCGCCGAGCAGGCGTTCTCGTTCGTGCGCGAATACAAGGGCTCGCATTCCGGCGAGCATGGCGACGGCCTGGTGCGCTCCGAGTTTCACGAGTTCATGTTCGGCAAGCGGCTGGTCCGCGCGTTCGAGGAGGTGAAGGACCGCTTCGACCCGGACGGCCTCTACAACCCGAACAAGATCGTGCGCGCGCCCAAGTTCGACGACCGCGCGAACTTCCGCTATGCGCCGGGCTATGCGGCGCAGGAGATGGCGTCGCAACTCGACTGGTCGGCCTATCCCGGCCAGGGCCGTGGATTCCAGGGCGCGGTCGAGATGTGCAACAACAACGGTGCCTGCCGCTCGCTCGCCGGCGGCGTGATGTGCCCGAGCTATCGCGTGACCCGCGAGGAGCGCGACGTGACGCGCGGGCGCGCCAATTCGCTGCGGCTCGCGATCACCGGCCAACTCGGGCCGGACGCGCTGACCTCGGACGAAATGGCCGGGACGATGCAGCTCTGCGTGTCCTGCAAGGGCTGCCGGAGAGAATGCCCGACCGGCGTCGACATGGCGCGGATGAAGATCGAGGTGCAGGCGGCGAGGATGGCGAAGCATGGCCTCTCGCTGCACGACCGGCTGGTGGGATATCTCCCGCGCTACGCGCCCTATGCCGCCAAGCTGTGGTGGCTGATGAACCTGCGCGATGTCCTGCCGGGTGCTGCGAAGCTGTCGGAAGCGGTGGCTGGTTTCAGTGAGCGGCGTTCGTTGCCGAAATGGCGGCGGGATGTGTTCGACGAAGGTGCAACAGGGGACTCCCTCCCCCGTCTGCGGGGGAGGGTCGGGGAGGAGGCTGCCACAAGCGAGGAAGGTAACGACGGAGAGAGCCGTGCTCGCGAAGTCGTACTCTTCGCGGATACCTTCAACCGCTATTTCGAGCGTGAAAATCTGGACGCTGCCCTGGCCGTTCTGCAGGCGGCCGGCTACCGCGTTCATTCGGTCAAATCCGCAGACGGCTCGCCCCGTCCGCTGTGCTGCGGCCGTACATTCCTTTCCATCGGAAAGGTCGATGAAGCGCGCAAGGAAGCGCGGCGCACTCTTGAAGCCCTCGAACCGTACGTGTCCCGCGGCGTCCCGGTGGTCGGCCTCGAACCGAGCTGCCTGCTCAGCTTCCGCGACGAGGTCCCCGCTATGCTGGCCGGCGAAAGCGTGCGGCGGCTGTCCGAACATGCCTTTACCTTCGAGGAGTTTCTGGCGCGCGAGGCCGCGGCCGGCCGGCTGAAGCTGCCGCTGAAGAAGATCGCCGACCGCGCGCTGGTGCACGGCCACTGCCACCAGAAGGCGTTCGATGCGTTCAGTCCGGTCGAGACCGTGCTGAAGATGGTGCCCGATCTCAAGGTCGAGCCGGTCGAGTCGAGCTGTTGCGGCATGGCCGGCAGCTTCGGCTACAACGCCGACACCATCGATGTGTCGCTGGCGATGGGCGAGCTGTCGCTGTTGCCCGCGGTCCGCAAGGCGGATGCCGGCACGCTGATCGTCGCCGACGGCACCTCCTGCCGCCACCAGATCCACGACGGAGCGGGCCGCGACGCGATTCATGTTGCGCGCGTGCTGGCAATGAGTCTCCAATGAGCCGACCGCGCCTGCGCGCGGCAAGAACTGAAGAGAAGAAAAGTGGGAGGCTGCGGAAACCATGGCCACGCCCTTGCCGCTGTTGCCGACGTCGCTGGTCGGCTCCTACGCCCAGCCGGACTGGCTGATCGACCGCAAGACACTCGCCGGCCGGTTTC
>Ga0247825_10001685_pt1 | contig 14543 bp, 12 predicted proteins | sample 13C_Vanillin_Day_FD_194413 | JGI IMG/M metagenome (GOLD analysis project Ga0247825, IMG submission 194413) | Soil microbial communities from agricultural site in Penn Yan, New York, United States - 13C_Vanillin_Day48 | ecosystem: Environmental > Terrestrial > Soil > Agricultural land | place...
CGAATTCTCCTGCCACCGCTTCGCGCGCGGATCTCAGGCCGAGTGGATGAGGTTCGTAGCGCAGCGCCCGATTGTCGGCGAGCGCCTCGAGAATTCCGGGCGGATACGCGAGGCCGACGCCGGTCGGGTTCGACTCGCTCAGGTCGATGACGGCGACGCCGGCGGCCCGCAACCGCTGCACCGCACGCGTGATGGCGTTGACCTCACCATGCGGCGGCACCCGCCCCACGTCAGTCCTGGAGCTGCGGTTCGAGACGCGAGAACGCGGAGTATTCGAGCATCTGCGCCTCGAGGTCACAGGGATAGGTCATCTCGACGTCGACGATCGTGCCGGCCGCGTCGCGCACCGGTTGCAACCGTGGCATCACGAACGCGGTGTAGGACGGCAGGTTGAGCGCGTCGACGCGCCTGAGCACTTCATCGCGCAGGGCCGGGTCGAAATGGACGCCGTACGTCTCGACCAGCGCCCGCGCCGCTTCGTAGTCGGCTTCGCTCTTGATGCGCTGCACTTCCGCGAGCAGCCGTCCGACGCCTTCCCGGAAGGCGTCGACGTCGGTCAGCACGTAGAACGTCCTGCCGTCACGCTGCCGAACGTCAATCGACGAGGTATGCGCCATCAGCCAGCGGACGATCAGCTGACGGTTACGCATGTGATCTTCTTCGATATGCGTCACGCCGCGAAGGCGGCGCAGCTGCACGAGGGCCGTGCGGGCGTAGTACTCGTACTCGGTGCGCACCAGGTCCGCATGGTCCGCCGCGGCCACGAGACCGAGCTCCACGAGCACGGGATCGGGAAGGAAATACAGCGCGACGAGGTCCGCCCGCGCCTCTTCGATGGCCGAGTAATGCTCCTTCAGCAGGAGGTGCGGCGCCGCCGTCAGCGACTCCGACATCCGGCCCGAACCGTGGCCGATGACTTCGTGCATCTCCATGGTCAGCTCCTGTGACGCCGCGCCCCATGTGTGCGCGCGTGTCACCTCGTCCGCCGTCCATGAAAATTCGGTGCGCAGCCCGTCCGGCGTGGCGTTCTCGTAGGCTTCGTTGACGTTCGACAGCGACACCGACTTGCTGCCGTAGTGCTCACGGATGGCCTGGTCGTTCGGCAAATTGATGCCGATCGGCGTCAGCGGGCCGGAGTCTCCCGTTTCGATCACCACGTCGATCGCGCGTGCGCTCACGCCGCGGACCTCGGGCTTCCGGTAGCGCGGATCCCACGGCATGCGATCCTCGAACCACTGCGCCGCGGCCGCGAGCGCCTGGATGCGCGACGTCTTCTCTTCGTTGACGAAACTGACGATCCCTTCCCACGCCCCCTTGGTGCCGCGCGGGTCCATGTAGACCTCGATGAAGCCGTTGATCGTGTCGACCAGCGAATCCTGATCGCGCACCCACGCGATGTCGTACGCGATGCGGTCCTCTTCCTCGCCGGTCTCGTAGAAGCGGATCAGCGCCCGCAACGCATCGGCGGTCGCCGGGCTCGCGAAGTCGATGGCCTGGCGCAGGTGCCCGGCAATCCGGCGGAGGTAGCGGTCGTAACGCCCGCCGATTCGGTAGACCTCCTCCTCGAGGACGCCGTCCCGCTTGACCAGGCGGGAGTTCAACCCGAAACGTTCCTGGTATCCCGCGAGGTCGGCCATCGTGACCCCGTCGTACAGGTTGTTCGCGCTCGCGGCGAGGATGTCGCGACCGGGTCCCGGCGTCTTGTTGGTGACGACCGGATCCACATCCGGATCGAAGAACGCCGGCGCCAGCCGCGCAATCAGCAGGTCGACCGATTCGTTGTCGCGCACGGGGAGCTGGGCTCCGGCCGCCGCCGCCGCGCGTGCGGCTTCGGTGAGCTGCTCCTGGGAGATCGGCAGCAGGAACTTGCGGGCCGTGAGATTGTTGAATGGTCCCGTGTTGATCCAGAACAGCTTCGTATAGCGCCGGATTGCGGCCAGGACTTCCGGGTCGACGCCGTCGCCGTGGACGAGCAGCGCCTCGAGCAGTGCGCGCATCTCCAGGTTGTGGGCGTAGCGCTGGTCGTAAAAGATGTCGCGGCCGGCGAGCGTCGCCTGATAGAGATGCCAGACCAGTGTTTTCTCGCGAAGCGGCAACTGCGCGAAGCCGTCGGCATACACCTGCACGACTGCCGCGTCGCCAACCCGATCGACCACGTACTTCCGTTCAGACGCCATTACAACTCCAGCCGCTCCTTGTGATCCGGCGCGATCCCCGCGATCCCCAGGCGTTCCTGGACGAACGCCTTCAGTGCGTTCATCGGGCCGGGCTCGCCGTGCACGAAACACAACCGCTCGGGTTTGTGCGGCAGCGTGCCGAGCCACCGGAGGATCTCATTGCGATCCGCGTGCGCCGACATCGAGTCGAGCCGCGCGACCCGCGCGCGCACGGGAATCCAGTTTCCATGAATCTTGACCTCCTGGGCTCCCTCGAGCAGCTGCCGTCCCCGCGTACCTTCTCCCTGGTAGCCGGCGAACAGCACGGTGTTCTTCGGATGGGGCAGCGTCGCCGCCAGGTGATAGAGCACGCGGCCGCCCGTCGCCATCCCGCTGGATGAGACGACGATGGCGCTGCGGCGGCTGGCGGTCAACTCCTTGGACTGCTGCGTGGACGCCACTGCCTGGTACCGGGCCGTCGCGAACGTCGACACGTCTTTCTGCGTCGGCTGCATGTCCGGATCGAGTTCCGAGACGCGCTGCGAGTAGAAGCGCAGCGCCTCGACGGCCATCGGGCTGTCGACGTAAACCGGCAGGATCGGGATTCGCGCCCGCTGTTCCAGCTGCTTGATCCAGTACAGGAGCTCCTCGACGCGACCGATCGCGAACGCCGGCATGATCAGCTTGCCGCCCCTGGCAGCGGTGTCGCGGATGATGGCGGCAAGCGCCTCCCCCTGGTCGTCGGGCTGGTGATCGCGATCGCCGTACGTCGATTCGACGAGCACGACGTCGGCGGCCGGGGCGTCGACCGGGTCGCGCAACACCGGACGGTCGTATCGCCCGAGATCGCCGCCAAACAGGATCGTTTTTGACCCGCGGAGCCGCACGCGGACGAAGGCAGACCCGAGCAGATGGCCGGCCGGGTGGAATTCGGCCGTGATGCCCGGCGCCACTTCGATCTCACGGTTGTAGCTGATCGGCTGCAGGTGGGTCAGGGCGCGCTGGGCCGCGACCTCGTCGTACAACGGCAGCGCCTGCGCGTGCCTGGTGTAGTGGTGCTGGTTGGCCTGTCGCGCGTCTTCCTCCTGGATCCGGCCGGAATCGGGCAGGACCAGGCGACAGAGCTCGTTGGTGCCGGCGGTGCAGAACGCCCGTCCGCTGAATCCGGCCGCGATCAGGCGCGGCAGGTACCCGACGTGATCCAGGTGCGCGTGCGTCAGGATCACGGCGGAAATCGACGCGGGCGGGACGTGAAAGTCCTCCCAGTTCCGCGCGCGCAACGCCTTCAGCCCCTGGAACAGGCCGCAGTCGATGAGCACCCGGACACCGTCGTGTTCGAGGAGGTACTTGGACCCGGTAACTGCACGGGCCCCCCCGAGAAACGTCAGGCTTGCCATGCTAGCGTAGTGACTCTTCGAGGAAACTCATGAAACTGCGCCTGTTCGTGCTGACGATCGTGGCCGCTGCCCTCGCGGGCCCCGTGGCCGCCGGTGAACTGCAGGACGATCTTAGTGCCCGCCGGGCTGCAATCATGCAGCGGTTGACGCCGGAGGACATCTTCGTCCTGTGGAGCGCGCCCGAGCGTGTCTATTCGCGCGACGTCGATTACGAGTTCCGCCAGGACAGCAATCTCTATTACCTCACAGCCGTCGATCAGCCCAACACCATCCTGGTGCTGATGCCCGGCAACCGGGAACGGACGGCGTTCCTGTTCATCTCTCCCGCCAATCCGGAGCGCGAACACTGGAACGGGCACCTGCTGACCGCCGCGGAGGCGACCGCGCAGAGCGGCATCGCCACCGTGTACCCGACGACCGCCTTCGACGCGTTCATGGACACCGTCCTGTCCGGAGGCGCCTACGGCGTGCCCGCGGGCTCGCCGGAATATGCGCGTTTCCAGGCCGGACTGGCCCAGCAGAAGGGGCGTCTGGTCGTGATGGGCCCGTCACCCGGCTTGAACGGCGGACTCTCCCCCGAATACCAGTTCGCCAACAAGGTGCGCGAGCGGTTTCTCGGCCTGTCCATTGGCGACGCCACCACGATCCTCGCGAACGCACGGCAGGTCAAGACGCCCTACGAGCGAAAAGTGCTGCAGGAAAGCGCAAACATCTCGAGCGACGCGCACATGGCCGGCATGAAGGCCGCCAAACCCGGCGCGTTCGAGTACGAGGTCGAAGCGGCCATCGAATACGTCTACAAGAAGCACGGCGCGTTCGACTGGGGGTATCCATCGATCGTCGGCAGCGGCCCGAATGCCACGACGCTGCACTACGAGAAGTCGACGCGACAGATGCAGGATGGCGACCTGCTGCTGGTCGATGCGGCCGCCTTCTACAAGTACATCACCGTCGACATCACGCGGACGTACCCGGTGAACGGCCGGTTCACGCGCGCGCAGCGCGACATTTACGATCTCGTGCTGCAGGCCCAGGAGGACGGCATGCGCGCGGCAATCGCTGGCAACCGCCTGGCCGACATCCATCAGCGCACGGTGGACGTGATCAAACAGGGCCTGCTGAAGCTCGGCCTGATCACGGATACCACCGGCGATCAGTACCGGCTCTGGTACACGCACAGCGCCACGCACTGGATCGGCATCGACGTACACGACGTCGGCGACAGCCGGCGCCCGCTGGAGCCGGGCATGTCGTTCGTCATCGAGCCGGGCATTTACATCCGCGAGAGCGCCCTCGACCTGCTGCCGAATACGCCGGCCAACCAGGCGTTCATCGCCAAGGTGCGGCCGGTCGTCCAGAAGTACAAGGACATCGGCGTGCGTGTCGAAGACTCCTTCCTGCTGACGGAATCCGGGCTCACGCGACTGTCGGCAAAGGTGCCGCGGACGCCGGAGGAGATCGAGGCATTCATGAAGAACCGCTGACGCAGTGCAGCGTGTTCACACTTGGGAACACACCTGGTTCCCTCGGCAACCCGATTGCACTGCTGCGCTCCATGCAGAGCAAGGCGTCGATCAAGGGCCATCCCATCCATCCGATGCTCATCGTCTACCCGTTCGCCTTCCTCACGGGTGCGTTCGGGTTCAGTGCCGCGGCCGCAGCGTCGCGGAACCGTGATCTCCGCGCGGTCGCGGATCACCTGGTGCCGACTGGCATCGCTGCCGGGCTCCTCGCCGCTCTCCCGGGCATCGTCGATTACCTGAACAGTGTTCCGCCGAACAGCTCGGGAAAAACGCGCGCCACCAAACATGCGCTGCTGAACGTCAGCAGCCTCGGCCTGTTCACGGCCAGCTGGCTCCTGCGCCGGCGCCGCGATCGTGTGGCCGCGCCGCTCATCTTCCAGGGGCTCGGCACAATCGCGATGTCGGTTGCCGGGTATCTCGGCGGAACGCTGGTGTATCGCAACCAGATCGGCGTCGATCACCGGTATGCCGGCGCCGGCAAATGGACGGAAACCTCGCGCGCGATCGCAGAGCCGCGCGCGCTGACGTCGGCGGCGGGCGGACTGGAGCTGAATCAGATGAAACTCGTCCACGTCGGCGACGACCGCATCGTCGTCGCACGTGCCGAGGAAGGCTACGCGGCATTCCAGGATCGCTGCACGCACAAGGGCGGACCGCTTTCCGACGGTGCGCTGATCTGCGGCACGGTGCAGTGTCCATGGCACGGCTCGCAGTTCGACGTGCACACGGGCGAGGTCAAGTGCGGGCCTGCGGAGGAACCGATCCGCACCTACAACGTGGACGGGCCACACGAAATCAGAAAGGCCTGATGAACACTCGAAACTACTGACGCTCGTCCGGTCCGCGGCCCTGTAGCCCGGAGCCCGAAGCCCGCGGGTCTTACTTCGGCAACGTCCAGCTCCCGGAAGGCGCTAGCTCAGGTGCCTTCCGCCGTCGACCCTGATGGTTTCGCCGGTCATGAAGTCTGAGTCGACGAGCGCCATGACCGCTTTCGCGATTTCCTGCTCGCCGCCCCAGTGCCCGAGCGGCGTGGCCCGCTCCACCGCTGCGAATTCCTCATCCGACACATCATCTGGCGCGACGATCGGACCCGGGGCGACGCAGTTGACCAGGATCTGATCCGCGGCGCATTCGAGCGCCAGCGCTTCGGTCAGCGCGATGACACCCGCTTTCGCCACGTAGTACGCGACGTAACCGGGATACCGCGGGCGCCCGCTTCTCGCCACCCAGTCCGAGACCGTCACGATGCGTCCGCCGCGCAATCGGCGCATGTGCGGCACCGCCGCGCGGGCACACAGCCAGGCCGAGCGCAGGTCCACCTGCATCTGCTCGTCCCAGTCCTCCACCGTCATGTCGTCGATCGGCCGCCGCCGGTACAGCGACGCCAGGGTCACGAGCACGTCGAGGCGTCCGAATGCATCGACGGTTTCCTCGACGACGCGCTCGCAGGCGTCGGGTTCACGGAGGTCAGCGTGCAACACCGCCGCGCGCCGGCCGAGCGCACGCACCGCGGCGGCGGTTTCATCGGCTTCCGCTCGCGACCGCCGGTACACGAGCGCGACGTCAGCGCCCGCCCGCGCCAGTTCCGTTGCGACCACGGCGCCGATGCGGCGGGTACCGGTGACGAGTGCGGCGCGCGACGTGAGTTCCACGAGCGAAATGCTACGCGAAATGCCGTGAACCCGGTTGTTACCGAAGGCGTCCGAGATCGATTTTCACCCTGGCCAGTTCCTTCGCGCCCTCGCTCACGACCAGGTCCATCACGCCGGCTGGATCGAGGTCGGCACCCTCGAACTGCGCGATGACCGTCCCGCCGAGCATCGGCTCCGACCTGGGATTCGGGATGAGGCCGGCAGGTGTCGGAAGCGTGGGTGCGACGTCCTCGACCCGCGCCCCGAAGCGCGGCCGGCGCGAGAGGTCTGCCGGTTTGAGCCGCACGCGATCGCGGATCGCCACGACGTCGAACGCGGGCATCGTCACGTACGTGTTCAACGGGTGGAAGGTCATTTCGACGACGAAGTCGAACCGCCCGGACGCGGCGTTCAGCAGTTCGACCGCCTGGCGCTGCCCGAAGGAGCGATCGCCGAGCCGGGTCCGCTCGTCGGCCGCCAGCACGACGCGACGAAACGGCGTGACCACATCGACGTAGTCGACCGGGGCCTGCGGGGACAGTATTCGATATGGCGCGTTGAACCGCGTGCGATCGGCGGCGATGCGCGTCTGGCCGATGCGGATCGCGTCGTCGATATCCGAGGGTGTCAGCGTGCGTTGCGCGGCGTGGAACACCGGCGCAGCGGTCAGGAGGACGGCCAGGAGCAGGACATGGCGCGACACGCGCCCAGTGTACGCAAATACGGCGGGCACGAGGCCCGCCGTGTTTGCCGTGGCGCGAACCGGGTTAGGCCCGCCACGAGAATCAGTCGAAGGTTGCTTACGAGAGCACCTTGACGACGACGCGACGGTTCTGGGCGCGGCCCTGGCGCGTGTTGTTCGGCGCCACCGGCTTGTCCTCGCCGTAGGTGATCACATTGATCTTGTGCAGCGGAATCTGGTGCTGCTCGTACAGGTAGCGCTTCACCACTTCGGCGCGCTCGAGACCGAGCTTCTCGTTGAGCTCCTTATTGCCGACGTTGTCGGTGTGCCCTTCGATCTCAATAAAGATGTTGTCCGGCTTGGCCTTCAGCTGCGAGATGACCTCGTCGAGCCGGGTCTTCGCTTCGTCGGGAAGCGAGGTCTTGCCGAACTTGAAGTTCCCCTGGTCTTCGCTCAGGGTCACGGTGTAGACGAGACGGCGCGAGGCAGCAACAACCTCATCGACACGGCCGTTCACCTGCGTGACCTGGCCACCGACCTCAGTCGCCTTCGCCTGGGCAGCGTCCGCCGCCGACCGGGCGTCCTTCGCCGATGCACCGGCCGCTTCGGCTTTCTTGTCGACTTCGCCGATGCGTCCTTCGTTCTGACGCGTCCGCTCCTGGGTTTCCTCGAGCGTGCCGCTCAGGGTGTCGACCTTGGTATTGACGTTGCCGACCTCGGTCCGCACGAACTTCTTGGTGGCGCAGGCCGGAGCCACGGCCACGCTGAGCGCGAGCATCGACGCCGCAAATAGACTCTTCCGCATGGTTTTTACTCTCCTCTAACGACTACTTACTGCCGACTTGCGATTGCGACGGCCCGGACATGTACCCGCTCCGCGCATGGACTATCAGGTTCTTCTTCCGCGTTCGAACCTCGAGCGGGTGCCAGCCCGGCCGAGTGCCCGGCTCGAAGGTGATCAAGTACTGGTGGCGCAACTCGGTGAACAGGTCCTGCAGGGCCGTCACCGTGTGCGCGGGAATGCTCGCGATGCGCATATCGCCGCCGGTCCAGCGAGCCAGGTCCGCCAGCGTTGCGGTCTCGGTTCTCTTGCCCTCGCTCTCGAGGACCGCAAACTCTCCGCCCGGGTGATCTGCCGGGTTCACGACCGTCAGCAGATACACCGGGACGTCGATCTCGCTGGCAATCGCCGACACCTGCGGCGGCGTGAGCCGGCTGCCGGTATCGACCCCATCGGTAATCACGAGCAGCGCGCGATGCTTGCTCGCCCGCTCGCCTACCGCACGTGCCGCATGTTCAATCGCGTCGTAAAGGGATGTCTGGCCCCAGGGATTCCCTGCAAGGCTCACTCGCCGGATCCGGCCGAGGTCCTTCGTGAAATCGACCACCTGGACCAGCTTGGAATCGAAGGTGAAGAGGGCGGCCTCGTCGCTGGCATCCCGCAGGTTCATCGTCGCGATGTTCACCGCTTCGCGGGCGCGGCCCATGTTGCCGCCAACCGCCATGCTGCCGCTGATGTCGAGCAGGATGGCCAGGCTGATGGGCGATTCGCCCACATAGAAATCGTTGATTTGAACGGGGTTACCGGCGTCGAGAATCTGGAAGTCGGTCGCCTTGAGCCCCCGGACGACCTTGCCGCGGTTGTCGCGCACGCCCGCGGTGACGGTCACCGCCTCGACCCCGGCCTTGAACGTCACCTGGGGTGGCTCGGCCGTACCCGGCTGTTGAACACCCGGCTGAACGCCGGCCTGTTGAGCCAGCGTGATGACGGGAGTCGTCCCCAGCATCATTGCCCCGAGCGCCATGCCGATCACCGAACGCCGCATCACGCCCCGACTATTTCAATGGGCTTGCCAGATTGCCCGCCTCAGTGGAATCAGCGGTTTATAGGGATGTGTCACCTGGACTGGACGACGCAAAGCATCCAAAACAATGTAAGTGTTACATCGTTGGCTTTGCGGTGTGTAGAACTTGCCGGTTTCTGCCCCCTTCGGTTACTCCTTGGGGGGAACAGGCTGGGAATCGACGGTAATATTGAGTGGAGATGCCCACGAAGAGCAGTCCATCGGTGCCGGTCGCATCGCGCGTGAACCGGTTCTCCTACGCCATCCGGAACATCGTGACCGAGGCGAAGGCCGTGGAAGCTCGGGGCATGCGCGTCCGGTACCTCAACATCGGCGATCCGGTCGCGTTCGGCTTCCGTACGCCCGACCACCTGGTGGACGCCTGTGCGAAGGCGATGCGGGACGGTCACAATGGCTATCTGCCCTCTGCCGGCATTCCGGCCGCGCGTGAGGCTGTTGCCGCGGACTACACGGCGCGCGGCGTGCCGGTCTCGCCGGATCGCTGCCTGATCACCACGGGCACGTCCGAAGGCATCGAGTTGTGCCTCAACGCCCTCGTCAACGAGGGCGACGACGTCCTCATCCCGTCGCCGACCTATCCGCTCTACACGGCGGTGCTCGCGAAAATCGGCGCGGCGGCCCGCTACTACCGGAAGGATCCGGCTGACAACTGGATGCCGGACCTCGAGCACCTGCGCAGCCTCGTCACGCCGCGTACGCGCGTCCTGGTCGTCATCGATCCGAACAATCCGACCGGCGCGGTCTATCCCGCCAGCGTCCGCCGCGCGCTCATCGAATTCGCCGAGCGTCACGCGCTCGTCATCCTTGCCGACGAAGTCTACGGAGACATCGCGTTCGACGGCGCGGTGCCGTTGATGGGCACGCTCAATCGCGAGGCGCCGATCATCTCGCTCTCGAGCCTGTCGAAGGCGTACCTTGCGCCCGGCTGGCGCGCAGGATGGCTGGTAGTCGGCACATCGCCGCGGCTCGACGACGCCCTCGCGGCGATCCGGAAGCTGGCGGACGGACGGCTGTGCAGCCCGGGACCGATGCAGTACGCGGTCGTGGCCGCGCTGACTGGCGATCGCTCGCACCAGGTGGCGTTCCGCTCGGCGCTGCGCGAGCGCGGGGACATCACCGCGAGCATGCTGAACGCGATTCCCGGCATGCGCTGCGTCGCGCCGCGCGCCGCGTTCTACGTCCTGCCGTCCGTCACGCTGCCGCCGGGACACACCGACGAGCAGTTCGTCCTGGCACTGCTGCGCGAGACCGGCATCCTGTGCGTGCACGGGTCAGGTTTCGGCATGCCGGCCGAGCAGGGCTTCTTCCGCATCGTGTTCCTCGCCGATCCGCAGGAGCTCGCGAGCATCTACGGCGACATCGGGGCGTTCACCAGCCGCTACATGGCGCGTGCATAACGACAACCAGCCGGCGGACCCGCGCGCGCTGATCCGCTACGCGCTCGCCGGCCTGGCGTTGACCGTCGTCCTTCTCTGGGCGGCGTACCTGGTCAGGGACGCGCTGCTCGTCATCTATATCAGCCTGCTCGTCGCCATCGGGCTCTCGCCGCTGGTGGCGGCGCTGGAAGAGCGTCGTCCGCGCCGGCAACGGCTCCCCCGCTGGGCAGCGATTCTCATCATCTACTCCGCGCTCGTTGGCATCATCGTCGGCCTCGGCATGATGATCGTTCCGCCGCTCGTCGATCAGGCGCGCGAGCTGTGGGCGGAGCTGCCGAATCTTCTCCACCGCGCACAGCAGTGGATGATTCAGCGCGGATGGATCAATCGCGAGCTGACCGTCCAGGAAGCCGTGCGACAGACGCCTGTGGGCGGCTCCGACGCCGTCGGTGCGGTTGTCTCTGCCGTGTGGGGACTGGTCGGCGGCATTTTCGGCGTGATCACGATCCTGATTCTCGCCTTCTACCTGCTCGTCGACTTCGAATCGCTGCTGCGGGTCTTCATCAGGCTGTTTCCGCGCGAGAGCCGCGGGCGCGCGCACGATGCGACGCGCCGCGTCACCGCCAAGGTGAGCGCATGGCTCGGCGGCCAGTTGTTCCTCGCGGGCATCATCGGCAGCAGCGCCGCAATCGGTCTGGGCCTGATGGGCGTGCCGTATTTCTACGTGCTCGCGCTGCTCGCCGCGGCGGGCGAGATGATTCCCATCGTCGGTCCGATCCTGTCGGCCATCCCCGCCGTTCTCGTCGCGTTGACCGTCTCGCCGAAGATCGCGCTCGGCGTGCTGGTGTTTTTCATCCTGCAGCAGCAGTTCGAGAACCATCTGCTGGTACCGAAAGTGATGGCGCGAAAGGTCGGCATCAGTCCGGTGTTCGTCATCAGCTCGCTGCTGATCGGCGGCTCGCTGCTCGGCATTGTCGGCGCGATTCTCGCGGTGCCGACCGCCGCAATTCTCCAGGTCCTGTTCGAAGAGCTCGCCCCGAACGACGTGTAACTTCGGGCTTCGGGCTTCGGGCTTCGGGCTTCAGGCCCGGCTTTGGGCTTTGGGCTTTGGATGGTGGCGCGCCGCTTGCCGTTGAACCGGCAGGGGACGGATGGAATCAACGGCCTGCGCCACCGAATCGGTATTTTCCGGCACCGCGATTCCGAGATTGGGGAATGCATCGGGCGCCGGTCGCGCTTCGGCGATGTCGCGCTTTTCGTGTTTCTCCTCGCGCAGTGCCTCGACGGGGTGTTCACGTATGTCGGCGTCGTCAGCTTCGGCCCGGGCATCGAAGGAAATCCGCTCGTCGCGGGACTGATGGGCGCAGTCGGCCAGGGCGCCGGCCTGCTCGCCGCGAAAGCGGGCGCGATGGCGCTCGGAATTGCGTTGCACGTGCGGCAGGTCCACACGGCGGTGGCGTTGCTGGCGGCCTTCTATGTCGTCGCCGCCGTCCTTCCCTGGATGGCTATTCTCTTCAGCTGAGTCGTAGCACAATGGCGCGATGCGCCAGGATCCCCTTGCCTACCTCGACGCCGAGCTGAACGCGCTGCGCGAGCAGGGGATCTACCGGCAGCTGCGCGTCCTCGATTCCGCGCAGCAGGCGCATGCCACGTTCGACCGCGCGTCGGTCGTCAACCTCTCGTCCAACAACTATCTCGGGCTGACCACGCATCCGCGGCTGCGGGAACGCGCGGAACAGGCGCTGCGGGAGTTCGGTGTCGGCAGCGGTTCCGTGCGGACGATCGCTGGAACGATGGCGATCCACATGGAACTCGAGCGCCGGCTGGCGGCCTTCAAGAAAACCGAGGCGGCTGTCGTCTTTCAGAGCGGCTTCGCGGCCAACGCCGGAACGGTCTCGTCGATTCTCGGGCGTGACGACGTCATCATCTCGGACGAGCTGAACCACGCGAGCATCATCGACGGGGCGCGGTTGAGCCGGGCGACGATCAAGGTCTTCCCGCACCGGGACATCGCGGCCGCCCGCGCCATCCTCGAGCAGCTTCCCGCGCCGCAGCGGAAGCTGCTCATCACTGACGGCGTGTTCAGCATGGACGGCGATCTCGGGCCGCTCCCCGAGCTCTGCGACCTGGCCGAGGAATTCGGCTGCGTGATGATGGTGGACGACGCCCATGCCAGCGGGGTGTTCGGCAATAACGGTCGGGGCACGGTCGACCATTTCGGAATGCACGGCCGCGTCGACGTCCAGGTCGGGACGCTTTCCAAGGCCATTGGCGCGCTCGGAGGGTACGTCGCCGGCTCCAGGGCCCTGATTGAGTTCCTGTACCACCGGGCCCGGCCCTTCCTGTTTTCGACGTCGCATCCGCCGTCGGTCACCGCCAGCTGTATAGCCGCGCTCGACGTGCTCGAGTCGGAACCGGACCTGATGGAACAGCTCTGGGACAACACTCGTTTTTTCAAGGCAGGCCTCGCGGCGCTGGGATTCAATACCGGCCTCAGCCAGAGCCCCATCACCCCGGTCATCGTCGGCGACGGCGCGCTGGCGATGCGGCTCTCGGATCGGCTGTTCGCCGAGGGGGTTTTTGCCCAGGGAATCGCGTTCCCGACCGTCGCCCGCGACAGGGCCAGGGTTCGCACGATTGTTACTGCCACGCACACCCGGCAGGAGTTACAGTTCGCCCTTGACCGGTTCGCGACCGTCGGCCGCGAGCTGGGCATTCGGTGACTCCTGTCAGGAATCAGGTGCCAGGAATCAGGAATCAGGCGATCGCAGTCTTCCAATTGGCTATCGGCAATCATCAATGTCAGTCCCTCCCCTTCCGCGGCCGGGTGATGGCAAGTTCTTCGAGTCCTACACTCGGGGACTGACCTCGCGCGACATCGAGCAGCTGTTCACGCGCGATACGCCGGAGGCGTACCGGTTCTTCTCCCGCACCATCGACCTCGGCTCGCTGAAGAAGCTGCCGTGGCACCGGCGGACGCTCGTGCACGCACGGCTGTTCTTCCTCGCGTTCACGCTGCGGCTGACCCCTGCCCGCCGCGCGATCTACGGCATTTCGCTGGTCACGACCGTCATCGGGCTCGTCGAGTTGTTCCAGGGAATCCGGCTGCTGCTCGTCCCGCACCCGGTGTTCGCGAACGGTACGATCTGGCTGCTGCTCGGCTTTCTGCTGGTGAACCTGCTGGTGATGCTCGAAGTGGCCGATCGGCTGTCGCTGAAGAACGATCTCGAGATCGCGCGCGAGATCCAGCAGGCGATGCTGCCCCGCACGGCGTACCACACGGCGGGTCTGGAAGCGTTCGGGATGACCCGGCCCGCGAACACTGTCGGGGGCGACTTCTACGACATCGTCACGCTGCCCGACGGCCGTGTCCTGATGGCGCTCGGCGACGTCGCCGGCAAGGGCAGTCCGGCGGCCCTGCTCATGGCCCTGCTCCTGGCGATGATGCGCACGCTCGTCGACGAAGGGCTCGAAGGCGCGACGCTCGTCCGGCGTCTCAACGCGCAGATCGTGAAGCACGCGCCGCGCTCGCGCTTCATCACGCTCTTTCTCGCCACGTTGAACCCGACGACGGGAGAGCTCTCGTACGTGAATGCCGGCCAGAATCCGCCGATGCTGCGCCGTTCCACCGGCCGGTACGAAACGCTGCGCACGGGCGGGATCGCGCTCGGGATGTTCGAAAACGCCGACTACGAGTCCGGGCAGACGGTGCTTGGCCCCGGCGACGTGATCGTCATGTACAGCGACGGGGTGACGGAAGCCGAGAACATCGAAGGGCAGCCGTTCGACGAAGCCGGCCTGCAGCACGTGATGGATGGCCGTGACTGGGGGTCAGCCAAGGAGCTGGGCTGGGCGACATTCGCGGCGGTCGATCGGCATTCCCGCGAACGGAAACTCCTGGACGACCTGACGG
>Ga0247825_10001686_pt1 | contig 14542 bp, 16 predicted proteins | sample 13C_Vanillin_Day_FD_194413 | JGI IMG/M metagenome (GOLD analysis project Ga0247825, IMG submission 194413) | Soil microbial communities from agricultural site in Penn Yan, New York, United States - 13C_Vanillin_Day48 | ecosystem: Environmental > Terrestrial > Soil > Agricultural land | place...
GGTGAAGGACGCGACCACGATGCACTGCGAGCCGTAGCGCGCGGTCGCGTCCTTCACCAGCTGCGGATTCTGCACCGCCGCGGTATTGATGCTCACCTTGTCCGCGCCCGCGTTGAGCAGCCGCCGCACGTCCTCGACCGAGCGCACGCCGCCGCCCACGGTCAGCGGGATGAATACCTGCGCCGCCACCGCCTCGACCACGCCGACGATGAGGTCGCGCCCGTCGCTCGAGGCCGTGATGTCGAGGAAAGTCAGCTCGTCCGCGCCCTGCTCGTCGTAGCGGCGCGCGATCTCGACGGGGTCGCCGGCATCGCGCAGGCCGACAAAGTTGATGCCCTTCACCACGCGCCCGGCAGTGACGTCGAGACAGGGAATGATGCGCTTGGCGAGACCCATTAGAACCGAGGGATGAGGGATGAGGGATGAGGGATGAGGAAAAGTCGGTTTGAAGACAACCCCTCTGCCCTCCGCCCTCCGCCCTCATCCCTTGGGCGGAAAAGCCTCACTTTTCCGCCCCGGAGAGCTGGTCGGCCAGCTTCTGCGCGGCCGCGAACTCGAGCTTGCCTTCGTAGATGGCGCGTCCGGTGATGGCTCCGGTGATGCCCTCGTGCTCGACCTTGCACAGCGCCTTGACGTCGTCGAGCCCGTTGATGCCGCCGCTCGCAATGACGGGCACCGACAGCACCTGCGCGAGCTTCACCGTCGCTTCGATGTTGACGCCGGTCAGCATGCCGTCGCGCCCGATGTCGGTGTAGATGATCGCCTCCACTCCGTAATCCTGGAACTTCTTCGCGAGATCGAGCACTTCATGGCCGGTCATCTTCGACCACCCATCCACCGCGACCTTGCCGTCCTTGGCATCGAGCGAGACCATCACGTGCCCGGGAAACGCGGTGCAGGCCTCGTGCAGGAAGCCAGGCGTCTTCACCGCCGCCGTGCCGATGATGACGTAACCCACGCCGGCGTCGATCAGCTTCTCGATGGTATCGAGATCGCGGATGCCGCCGCCTAGCTGGATCGGCAGTTTGCTGCCCACCGCATCGACGATCGCCCGGATCGCCGCGTCGTTCTTGGGGCGCCCGGCGGCGGCGCCGTTGAGATCCACCACGTGCAGCCGGCGGGCGCCGGATTCGAGCCAGCGCTTCGCGGTCGCGGCCGGGTCGTCCGAGAAAACGGTGGCCTTGTCCATCGCGCCCTGCTTCAAGCGCACGCACTTGCCATCCTTCAGGTCGATTGCAGGAATGATCAGCATGGTTCTACGCGGCTGGTCGCCACGATACGAAGTTGGAAAGCAGTTTTAGTCCCGCCGCCTGGCTTTTTTCCGGGTGGAATTGCACGGCGAAGACATTGTCGCGCGCCACCGCACAGGTGAACGGTACTCCATATGTGCTGGTTCCGGCCGCCAGCTCCGGCACGGCGGGTTCGGGAAAATAGCTGTGCACGAAATAAAAGCGGCTGCCTTGGGCGATGCCATCCCACAGCGGATGTGACACCGTCTGCGCCACCTCGTTCCAGCCCATGTGCGGCACCTTGAGCCGGGCACCCTGCCCGTCCGCCATGCGCTCCGCCGGAAAGCGGCGCACCTTCCCGCGCATCAGGGAGAGGCCGGGCGTATCGCCCTCCTCGCTGCGCTCGAACAGCATTTGCAGCCCGATGCAGATGCCGAGGAAAGGCTTCGCCCGCGCGGCCTCGAGCACGGCGTCGCGCACGCCACGCGCGTCCATCTCGCGCATGCAGTCCGGCATCGCGCCCTGGCCCGGGAACACGACGCGGCCCGCGCGCCGGATAACGCCGGCGTCGCTCGTCACCGCGACCTCGAGACGCGGGGCGACACGCTCGATCGCCTTGGCCACCGAGCGCAGGTTGCCCATCCCGTAATCGACGACCGCGACGTCAGTCATGTTCCGGTGACGAGTGATGAGTGACGTGTCCGGTTTCGCGGCAGAGGAACACTGTGGGCATCGGCTTGAAACGCGAAGTGCTTACAGCTTGCCCTTGGTGGACGGCACGTCCTTCACGCGCGGGTCGGACTCGACCGCCGAGCGCAACGCGCGCGCGAATGCCTTGAACGCGGTCTCCGCCTGGTGATGCGCGTTGGTGCCCTTGAGGTTGTCCACGTGCAGAGTGACCTGGGCGTGGTTGACGAAGCCCTGGAAGAACTCGTGCACCAGGTCCACGTCGAACTCGCCGATGCGCGCGCGCGTGAACTCGATGTGGTACTCGAGTCCCGGGCGCCCCGACAGGTCCACGACCGAGCGCGACAGCGCCTCGTCGAGCGGCACGTAGGCGTGGCCGTAGCGGCGCACCCCTTTCTTGTCGCCCACCGCCTTGGCAAACGCCTGGCCGAAGGTGATGCCAATGTCTTCGACGGTGTGGTGCGCGTCGATGTGCAGATCGCCCTTCGCGACTATTTCCAGGTCGAACACGCCATGGCGCGCGACCTGCTCGAGCATGTGGTCGAGAAAAGGCACGCCGGTCGCGATCTTCGAGCGGCCCTTGCCGTCAAGATTGAGCTTGACGGCTATCTTCGTCTCTTTGGTGTTGCGGGTAACTTCGGCTTTACGCATGGTGGCGCAACGCGCGCGAATGGACCTGGAGTTTCAAGCGGCGAAAGTCTGGTTCAATGCGGTGAGGAAAGCGGTGTTCTCGTCCGGCGTGCCGACCGTCACCCGCAGGCAGCCTGCGAGCAACCGGTGAGAGCCGTGGAGACTCTTGATGAGCACTCCGCGCTGCTTCAGTCCTTCGAAAACGCGCTCCGCTTCGCTGGTTTTAAACAGTATGAAGTTGGCGTCGCTGGGATACACCGTCACTCCCGGCACTTCCCGCAATTTCCCCAGCAAACGTCCACGCTCTAGCTTGATGGCCGCGGCCTGTTCTGTCAACACGTCGCCGTGTTGGAGCATTTCACGCGCGACGGCCTGCGTTAGCGTGTTGACATTATAGGGTAACCGCACCTTGTCCAGCTCCCGGATCCAGTCGCCCGCGCCCGCCAGCGCGCCGAGCCGGATACCGGCGAGGCCGAGCTTGGACAGCGTGCGCATCACCAGCAGGTTGGGATGGCGCGACAGGCGCGCCATGAAGCTCTTTCCGGCGAAGGCGTGGTACGCCTCATCCACCACCACCAGTCCCGGCGCGGCCTCGATGATCCGCTCGATGATGCCCGCGTCGAAGAGGTTGCCGGTCGGATTGTTGGGGTAGGCGATAAAGACGATAGCCGGGCGGTCGCGCTCGAGCGCGACGAGGAGGCGCTCGGCATCGAGCGTGTAATCCTCGCGCAGGTCCACGCCGACGTAACGCGCTCCCGCGAAGGTCGCGATCAGGCGGAACATCACGAACGAAGGCTCAACACCGAGCACGACCGCGCCCGGCTTCGCGACGGCCATGATGAGCATCTGGATCAACTCGTCCGAACCGTTGCCGAGCAGCAGCTCGGCGCCGCCGGGCAGCTCGAACGCGCGCCGCAACTCGTCCTTCAGCGGTTGCGCGCCGGCATCCGGATAGCGGTTCAGCGCCGCCTCTTCCATCAGTTGCGCCAGGCGGCCGCGCAATGGCTGCGGCAGGCGATACGGGTTTTCCATGGCATCGAGCTTCACCATGCCGGCGTTCTCCGGCACGTGATAGGCCTTCAGCGCCCGTACTTCCTCGCGGATGATCTCTGCGGGTGTCTTTGGCATGGAATAAATTAGCCGCAGAGACGCTGAGACGCAAAGGACGGCAGAAAAAATTTCACGACTATTTTCTCTGCGCCTTTGCGCCTTTGCGGCTATTTTCAAACACACGGTATTCGGCAGACTTCGCGTGCGCGGCAAGGCCTTCGCCGCGCGCGAGCTCGGCGGCCACCTTGCCCAGCCGGGACGCCGCCTTGCGCGAGACGCGGATCACGCTCGAACGCTTCTGGAAATCGTAAACGCCGAGCGGCGAGGAAAAGCGCGCCGTGCGCGAGGTCGGCAGCACGTGGTTCGGGCCCGCGCAATAGTCGCCGAGCGCCTCGGAGGTCTCGCGCCCGAGAAAAATCGCGCCGGCGTGTCGGATCTTCGGCAGCAGCGCGTCGGGCTTCGCGACCGACAGCTCGAGGTGCTCCGGCGCGATGCGGTTGACCAGCTCGCAGGCCTCGCGCAGATCCTTCACCTGGATCAACGCGCCGCGCTTCGCGAGCGACGTGACAATCACTTCGCGCCGCGGCATCGTGACGAGCTGGCGCTCCATGCTGGCCGCAACCGCGTCGAGGAAGGCGGTGCTGGGCGCGATCAATATCGCCTGCGCGAGCTCGTCGTGCTCGGCCTGGGCAAAAAGGTCCATCGCCACCCAGTCAGGATTGGTCCCGCCGTCGCACACCACCACCACTTCCGAAGGGCCAGCGATCATGTCGATGCCAACCACGCCGAACACCCGCCGCTTCGCGGCGGCGACGTAGGCATTGCCCGGTCCGACTACCTTGTCGACTGCGGGAATGGTGGCGGTGCCGTAGGCGAGCGCACCGACCGCCTGCGCCCCGCCGATGGTGAACACGCGATCCACGCGGCACAGCTCCGCCGCTGCAAAGACGAGGTCGTTGCGCTCTCCGCCGGGCGTGGGCACCACCATGATCACTTCGCGCACGCCCGCCACCTTGGCCGGCACCGCGTTCATGATTACCGAGGACGGGTACGCAGCCTTGCCGCCCGGCACGTAGATGCCCACCCGATCGAGCGGCGTCACCTTCTGCCCGAACTCCGAGCCGCCGGCTTCACGGTAGCGCCACGAAGGCATGACCTGCCGCTTGTGGTAGGCGTGCACGCGCCGCACCGCCACCTGCAACGCGGAGCGCGCCGCGGCCGGAATCTGCTTGAGCGACCATTGACGCGCTGCACGCGGGACCTCGAGCGCCGCGACGGACGCGGCCTCCAGGCGATCGAAGCGCCGCGTGTAGTCGAGCACCGCCGCGTCTCCGCGCTTTTTGACGTCGGCCAGTATCGCTGCGACGTCGGCCTCCACCGCCGGATTCTGCGTGGTATCGAACGCGAGCAGCTCCGCGAGCCGCGCGTCGAAGTCCGGCTGCGTCGTGGCTAGACGCCGGATGGAGATCACCGCGCCGCCCTTACAAAGGCATCCAGCAGCGGCTGGATCGCCGCGCGCTTCACCTTGAGCGCCGCCTGGTTGACGATGAGCCGCGCCGAGAGCGGCGAGATTTCCTCGACCGCCCTGAGATTGTTCGCCTTGAGCGTCTTGCCGGTGCTGACGAGATCCACGATCGCATCGGCGAGACCGGTCAGCGGCGCGAGCTCCATCGAGCCGTAGAGCTTGATGAGGTCCACGTGCACGCCCTTGGCGGCGAAGTGCTCGCGCGCGGTGTTCACGTACTTGGTGGCGACCTTCAGCCGCGCGCCCTGCCGCACCGCCTTGCGGTAGTCGAAGCCCGCCGGCGCCGCGACCACCATGCGGCAACGCGCAATTTTCAGGTCAAGCGGCTGGTACAGGCCCTGTCCGCCGTGCTCGTCCAGCACGTCCTTGCCGGCGACGCCGAGATCGGCCGCGCCGTACTGGACATAAGTCGGCACGTCGGTCGCGCGCACGATCAGGAGCCGCACGTCGCCGCGGTTGGTGCGCAGGATCAGCTTGCGCGATTTTTCGGGATCATCGCGCGCGACGATGCCCGCCGCTTTCAGCAGCGGCGCGGTCTCGTCGAAAATGCGACCCTTGGACAGGGCGATCGTGATCATGGCGATGACCGGTCAGCTCGGCAAAAACAGGATTTTACAACAAAAACAAATAATTAGCCGCAATGAGGGCAAGCCTCAAGCTAACCCGGAAATTGGCCCTGATCCGATCCGTATTTCTTGGCGCCTTGGCGTCTTGGCGGCTAATTTAAGGTTCTCAACTCACGCGCCTGATGCGCGCGCCAAGGCGGGAGAGCTTCTCTTCGATCCGTTCGTAGCCGCGATCGAGGTGGTAGACACGGTCGACGGTGGTAGCGCCGCGCGCGATGAGGCCGGCAAGCACCAGGCTCGCGGAAGCGCGCAGATCGGTTGCCATCACCGTCGCGCCGTCGAGATGACCGACACCTTTTACCACCGCGGTATTGCCCTCGACCTCGATGTCCGCGCCGAGGCGCTTCAGCTCCTGCACGTGCATGAAGCGGTTCTCGAAGATGGTCTCGGTGACGATCGCGGTGCCGCGCGCGATGCTGTTCAACGCCATGAACTGAGCCTGCATGTCGGTGGGAAATGCGGGATACGGCGACGTGCGCACGCTGACGGCGTTTAGCGCCCCGTTGGTCTTGAGCCCAATCCAGTCCGCGCCGGTCTCGATATGCGCGCCCGTTTCCCGCAATTTTTCGAGCACGGCGTCCAGGCTGTCCGGCCGCGCGCCGGTGAGCCGTATGCTGCCGCCGGTTGCGGCCGCCGCCACCAGGAAAGTGCCGGTCTCGATGCGGTCCGGCATTACGCCGTAGCGCGCCCCGTGCAGGCGCTCGACGCCCTCGACGGTGATCACGTCGGTGCCGGCGCCCTTCACCCGCGCCCCCATGGCATTCAGGCAGTTGGCGAGATCGGTCACCTCCGGCTCGCGCGCCGCGTTCTCGATTACCGTCGTGCCGGAGGCGAGCGTCGCCGCCATCATGATGTTTTCGGTGCCGGTCACAGTCACGAGGTCCATGCACAGGCGCGCCCCCTTGAGCTGCTTCGCGCGCGCGATCATGTAGCCGTGCTCGATGGAGATCGTCGCGCCCATAGCCTGCAGGCCCTTTATGTGCTGATCCACCGGCCGCAGGCCGATGGCGCAGCCGCCCGGGAGCGACACCCGCGCCTCTCCGAGCCGCGCCACCAGCGGCCCCAGCACCAGCACCGAGGCGCGCATGGTTTTCACCATCTCATACGGCGCGACCGGCTCCGCGATATTTTTTGCGGTGAGCTCCACGCCGAGCTTCTCATCCAGCGACACCGCCACGCCCATTTGCCCGAGCAGGCCCAGCATCGTGGTGACGTCGCGCAGGTGCGGGACATTGGTGATGGTCAGCGGCTCGTCGGTCAGCAGCGCCGCGGTGAGCACCGGCAGCGCCGCGTTCTTGGCGCCCGAGACACTGACCTCGCCGGAGAGCGGCGCGCCGCCTTCGATGAGAAGCTTGTCCATCAGCGGCGCGCCCAGTCCTCGGGCGTGTAGGTCTGCATCGACAGGGCGTGGATTTCCGCGCGCATGCGTTCGCCGAGCGCCTTGTACACCAATTGGTGCTGCTGGACACGCGACTTGCCGGCAAAGGCGGCGCTGACGATGACCGCCTCGAAATGATGGCCGTCGCCCTGCACTTCCACGTGTTCGCACGCGAGGCCTTGCTGGATCCAGTCCTTGATCTGTGCGGGATCGGTCATTATTGCCTTCCTTAAAGCGTGATCCGTGATCCGTGATCCGACTGCGCTCGCGCAGCTGTTTTCATCGATTCACGATTCACGTTACTCGAGGTCAATGGCGCAGCTTGTACCCTGAGCGCAGCAGCCACAAGGTCAAAAATGATAAGGCGAAAAAACTCGCGCACACAACAATGAGCGAAACGCCGGGCGGGACGTCGCTCGCCCCGAAGAAGCCGTAGCGGAAGCCATCCACCATGTAGAAGATCGGGTTGAGGTGGGACAGCCACTGCCAGAACGGGGGCAGCGAGTGAATGGAGTAGAACACGCCGGAGAGGAAGGTGAGCGGCAGGATGATGAAGTTCTGAAACGCGGCCAGCTCGTCTACCTTGTCCGAGTAGATTCCGGCGATGATGCCGAGCACGCCCAGCACGCCGCTGCTCGCGGCGGCAAAGGCAATCGCCCACAATGGCTGCTCGAAACGCAGGTCCACGAACCAGACCGTGGCGAGGAAGACGCCCGCCCCCACCACCAAGCCGCGCGCGACCGCAGCAAGGAGATACGCGGCGAAAAATTCCTGGTGCGAGAGCGGCGGCAGCAGCACGAAAATGATGTTCCCGGTCATCTTCGACTGCATCAGGGAGGATGAGCTGTTGGCGAAAGCGTTCTGCAGCACCGACATCATCGCCAGACCGGGCACCAGGAACGCCGCGTAGTCCACGCCCGGGAAAATCTCGACGCGACTGCGCAGGGAGTACGCAAATACCACCAGGAACAACAGCGCCGTCAGCACCGGCGCGAGTATGGTCTGTATGCTCACTTTCCAGAAGCGCATCCATTCCTTGCGGAACAGCGTGTAGAAGCCCTGCAGCGGGCGATAGGCGGGGGGAACGATCATCAGTGTTTGCTCATGATCTGGACGAATACTTCCTCCAGGTCGGGGCTCATGACTTCCATCTCCTGGATGGCGACCCCGCTCGCGCGCAGCTCGGCGATGACGCGCTCGATCTCGATGTAGTCGCTCAGCGCCAGACGGTAGCCGCCCTCGCGTCGCTGCGCGACGAGCGCAGCGAGCGAGTCGGGTAGCCGGTCGGGCGCGAGCCTCAGCTCGACGTAGCAGCCCGAATGCCTGCTCAGCAGGTTCTGAGTGGTGTCGAGGGCGACGACGCGGCCATGCTTCAACATGGCGATGCGACTGCAAAGCGCTTCCGCTTCTTCCAGGTAGTGCGTGGTGAGCACGATGGTATGGCCGTCGCGATTCAGCTGCCGCACGAACTTCCACAGCGCCTGGCGCAGCTCCACGTCCACGCCCGCCGTCGGCTCATCGAGCACGATCACCGGCGGCTTGTGCACCAGCGCCTGCGCCACCAGCACCCGCCGCTTCATGCCGCCGGAGAGCGCGCGCATGTTGGTGTCGGCCTTGCCGGTGAGGTCGAGATGGCGCATGACTTCGTCGATCCACTCGCGATTGTCGCGCAGCCCGAAATAGCCGGACTGGAAGGTGAGCGCTTCGCGCACCGTGAAGAAGGGGTCGAACACCAGCTCCTGCGGCACCACGCCCAGCGCCCGCCGCGCCGCGCGATATTCGCCCACGACGTCGTGGCCCATCACGCGGGCCACGCCGCCGGTCGCGACCACCAGCCCGGCCAGAATATTGATGAGAGTGGTTTTGCCCGCGCCGTTCGGCCCCAGCAGGCCGAAGAATTCTCCCGCCTCGATCTTCAGGCTCACTCCATCGAGCGCGCGCAGCCCGCCGTAGTGCTTCGAGACCTGCTCGACTTCGATTGCGGGAACCATTCAGCGCGTGATGGATAATGGGTGATGGGGGCGCGTCGAGGGGCGGAAGAGGGGCCCCGCTTGCGGGGATCTGACCCCCGGCGGCGCGCCGGGCGGCCGACACTCCTGGTTAGAGGTCTTGCAACACGCTGCGCGGAGGCCGCCGTTGGGCGAAAACGCCCCTGACCGATTACCCATTACCCATTACTCATTACCCATTACCAGGCTGCTCAGACTTCGCTCAGCAGCTCGATGATGCCGTAGAGCTCGGCTAGGCTCTTCAGGTTGGCGGGCAGATTGAGGTAGCGAATCGCGCGGCCGTTGCGGCCGGCCTCGCGTCGCCATTCGAGCAGCACGCTCAGCGCCGCAGAATCGACTTCCGTGACGGCGGCGAGATCGACCGTCACCTCGGACGCTGTGAACTGGCCGTTGCCCTCCGCGAGCAGCTCCACCACGTTGTCCAGGGTCATCGGCCCCTGCACGGTGCAGCGGCCGCCGTCGCAGGCGATCATTTCCGCGCGGCCCGGGTGTCGGAGGAAAGCTGCTTGTTCTTGTCCGCGAGCGCCTTGACGAGGCCGTCCACGCCACCCTTCTGGACCTCGCTGTTGAAAGTGCCGCGGTAGGTCTGCACCAGGCTCAAGTCCCCCACCACCACGTCGTAGACTTTCCAGCCGGCGTCGGCCTTGCGCATCTTGTAGTCGACCGTGACCGGCTTGCCGCCCGACTGGTTGATCAGCGACTTCACCACGACGTCGGTATCGGTGGGCTCCATGCGCAGCGGCCGGTATTCGATCTTCTGATCGCGGTACGCCGCGAACGTCGCCGCGTATGTCTGCACCAGCAGCGCCCGGAATTCGGCAACCAGCGCCTTTTGCTGCTCGGGGGTCGCCTGCTGCCAGTGCCGGCCCACCGCGAGCTGGGTCATCCGCGTGAAATCGAAGTGCGGCAGGACCTTCTTCTCGACCAGCTCGGCCACCTTGCTCAGGTTGCCCGACTGGATCTCCTTGTCCGCGCGCAGCACCGCCAGGACGTCGTCCGTCACGCTTTTCGCGAGCGCGTCGGGCGCGACCGCCGCCTGCTGCGCCTGCGCCGGCGCGACCGTCAGGCAGCACAGCGCCGCCAGCACCCCAACCAGCTTTTTCATCGTTTGATTGCTCGTCACTTCGTCACCCCTTTACGTCTTCACGCTACTTTTTCTCCCCACCTTCCGCCGCCTTGCTGTAGAGGAACTGGCCGATCAGCTTTTCCAGCACCACCGCGGACTGGGTCATCTTCAGCTCTCCCCCGTCCTTCAGCATCGCGCTGTCGCCGCCGGCTTCGAAGCCGATGTACTGCTCGCCCAACAGGCCGGAGGTGAGAATCGAGACGGAGGTGTCCGTCGGGAACTGGTAGCGCCTGTCGATCTTCATCGTCACCCGCGCAACGAACCTCTTGCTGTCGAACTGGATGTCCTCGACCCGCCCGACCACCACGCCCGCGCTCTTCACCGGTGCCCGCACCTTGAGCCCGCCGATATTGTCGAAATTGGCGCTGACGCCGTAGGTGTCGCCCGTATTGAACGTCTCGCTGGCGTTGCCCACCTTCAGGGCAAGCACGAACAGTGCCGCGACGCCGGCGCACACAAAGATGCCGACCCACAGGTACAGGGTTTTTTCCATACGCTCAGATCCCTTTAAACATGAATGCCGTCAGCACGAAGTCCAGCCCCAGTATGGCCAGCGACGACGTCACCACCGTGCGCGTGGTGGCGCCCGAGACACCCTCCGCGGTCGGCGGCGCGTCGTAGCCCTCGAACAGCGCGATCGCGGTGACCGCGACGCCGAAAACGGCGCTCTTGATCACGCCGTTGACGATATCGTGGCGAAAATCCACCGCGCTCTGCATCTGCGACCAGAACGCGCCGGAGTCCACGCCGATCGTCACTACCGCGATCAAGTAGCCGCCGAACACGCCCACCGCGCTGAAGATCGCCGCGAGCAGCGGCATCGAGATCACGCCGCCCCAGAAGCGCGGCCCGATCACGCGTGCGACGGGGTCCACGGCCATCATCTCCATCGCGGAAATCTGCTCGGTGGCCTTCATTAGCCCGATTTCGGCAGTCATCGCCGAGCCCGCGCGACTGGCGAACAGCAGGGCCGCCACCACCGGGCCCAGCTCGCGCGTCAGCGACAGCGCGACCAGCGTGCCGACGGCCTCCGACGAGCCGTACTTCTGCAGCGTCTCGTAGCCCTGCAGCCCCAGCACCATGCCGACAAACAGCCCCGAAACCACGATGATGATGAGCGAGAGCACGCCAGCGAAGTAGATCTCCTTGATGACGAGCGAGAAGCGCCGGAAGCTCGTGCCCGAACGCAGCAAAGTCATCAGGAAAAATCCGCTCGCGTAGCCCAGGCGCCAGATGCCGTTGACCACGCGCTGGCCGATGCGGGTGACCCCGCCCACGATGCGCTCAGGCACGGGACGCCCCTAGGCCGAGGGAGGCGGCATACGAGCCGCCGGGCATGTGAAACGGCAGCGGACCGTCGATCTCGCCCCACACGAACTGGTGCACGAGCGGCTTGTCGGAATTGCGGATCTGGTCGGGTGTGCCGTGGGCAACGATCGCGCCATCCGCCATGAAGTACACATAGTCCACGATCTTCAGCGTCTCCTGCACGTCGTGCGTGACCACGATGGAGGTCGCGCCCAGTGCGTCATTCAGGCGCCGCAGCAGGTTGCTGATCACGCCCATCGAAATCGGGTCGAGCCCCGTAAACGGCTCGTCATACATGATGAGCGTCGGGTCGAGCGCTATGGCACGGGCAAGCGCCACGCGGCGCGCCATGCCGCCCGAGAGCTCGGCAGGCATCAGGTTGTGCGCGCCGCGCAAGCCGACGGCGTGCAGCTTCATCAGCGCGAGGTCCTGGACCAGGTCTTCCGGGAGATCGGTGTGCTCGCGGATCTGGAATGCGACATTCTCGAGGACCGACATGTCGGTGAAGAGCGCGCCGAACTGGTAGAGCATTCCCATCTTGCGGCGCATCGCGTATAGCTCTTTGCGGCGCATCCGGTTCACCACTCGCCCGGCGACTCGGACCTCTCCCCGGCGCGGGCGCAATGCCCCGCCGATCAGTCGCAGCAGCGTGGTTTTCCCGCAGCCGGACAGCCCCATGATGGAAACGACCTTGCCGCGCGGCACGGTCATGCTGATCCCCTTGAGCACCGGACGAAAGCCGTACGTGAAGCTGACGTCCTTGATCTCGACGAGGTTTTCCATTGCGGCCGGTGGGCGAAAAGACGCTGATTTTAAACCACATCGTGGCAACACAACAGGGACATTCCAGGCGCGTTTCTGCCACCCGCAGCAGTTTGCCTAACCACCGCCTTATCGGATAAGTTTCCCGGATGAGCGAAATCGCGCTGCGCTTCGCGGACGTGACCAAGACTTACGCCGGGGCGGCGGCTTTGAGCGGATTCTCGCTGGAGGTCAGGCGGGGCGAATTCTTCGGCCTGGTCGGCGTCAACGGGGCGGGCAAGACCACGCTGATCAAATGCCTGCTCGATTTTTGCGCGGCCGACGGCGGCGCGATCGATATCTTCGACGTCTCGCACCGGGTCGCCACTGCGCGTTCGCGCCTCGCGTTCCTGCCGGAGCGCTTCAATCCGCCGTTCTATCTGACCGGCCGCGACTATCTGCAGTACTCGCTGAAGCTCCATCGCGCGCCCTACGACGAGGCCCGCGTGACGCGCATGTTCCGGGCGCTCGACCTGGAACCGTCCGCCCTCGACCGCCCCGCGCGCGACTACTCGAAAGGCATGACGCAAAAGCTGGGACTTGCCGCCTGCCTGCTCTCGGGCAAGGATCTCTACGTGCTGGACGAGCCGACCGGTGGGCTCGACCCCAAGGCGCGCGCACTGCTCAAGGCCGAGCTCAAGGCTGTCCGGGGAGCCGGGCATACCGTGTTCTTTACCTCCCACGCGCTCGCAGACGTCGCGGAAATGTGCGACCGCGTGGCGGTCCTCCACGCCGGCCGGCTGCGCTTTGCCGGCACCCCCCGGGAGCTCGCCGAACGCCACGGTGCTCCGGACCTTGAGCAGGCCTTTCTGGCGTGCATCGGTGAGCAAACCGTACCGTCGGCAACCCCTTGAGCTACAATTACTATTAAACTGGATGCCGCCGGCGCTTTTGGCGGACACCGGTTTAATTCCGCGCGTTCGAACGGACGCCCGGGCATGGGAGTGTCGGTTTCCCTTTCCCTTCTCGATACGCCGTTCAACGCGGGCCTAAAAGGGGGCCACTTGTGGCAGCGAAACAACCGGAGCAGACCAAGCCCGACCTGTTGATCGTCGACGACGATCCGCTGATCACGGACACGCTCAATTTCGTGCTGAGCCGTGATTTCACCGTGTACGTCGCGGATTCCCGCTCACGCGTCAAGAGCCTGCTCACGCAGCTCGACCACGCCCCGCAGCTCGCCCTGATCGACCTCGGGCTGCCGCCGACGCCGCACCGCCCCGACGAGGGCTTCCGCCTGATCAGCGAGCTGATCGCCCACTCCCCCGGCATCAAGATCGTCGTGCTCTCCGGGCAGAGCGACGAGACCAACGCCCGGCACGCGCGCACCCTGGGCGCGATCGAATTCGTCGCCAAGCCGTGCGAGCCGGAAACGCTGAAAAACCTGCTCAACCGCGCACTGGAAGTGCGCGAGGCCGAGCTCGGCGCCGCGGCGGACAGCGGCATGCTCGGCAAGAGCATGCTGGTCGAGAAGCTGCGCCAGCAGATCTCGCAGTTCGCCAACGCGCCGTTCCCGGTGCTGATCGAAGGGGAATCCGGCAGCGGCAAGGAGCTGGTGGCCACTTCGCTGCACCGCATGAGCCAGCGCGCATCGCGGCCGTTCCTGGCCTTGAACTGCGCTGCAATTTCTCCGAACCTCGTCGAGCCGACGCTGTTCGGCTACGCCAAGGGCTCGTTCACCGGCGCTACCACCTCGCGCGCCGGCTACTTCGAAGACGCCAACGACTCGACGCTGTTCCTGGACGAGATCGGCGAGCTGCCGCTGGAGCTGCAGGCAAAGCTGCTGCGCGTGCTGGAGAACGGCGAGTTCCAGCGCGTCGGCGAGACACAGAGCCGCGTATCGAACGCGCGCGTCGTCGCCGCGACCAACCGGGACATGCGCCAGGAGATCCGCGCCGGACGTTTTCGCGCCGACCTCTACCATCGCCTGTCGGTGTTCACCATCAACGTGCCGCCGTTGCGCGATCTCAACGACGACAAGCGCGTGCTGCTCGATCACTACCGCGATTTCTACGCGCGCCAGGCGCGCGTCAATCCGTTCGAGCTCGACGCGCCGGCAACCGCAATCTGGCTCGACTACAGCTTCCCCGGCAACGTGCGCGAGCTGCGCAACATCGTGATCCGGCTCACCACCAAGTTTTCCGGGCAGAAGGTCGGCGTCGCCCAGTTGCAG
>Ga0247825_10001687_pt1 | contig 14540 bp, 12 predicted proteins | sample 13C_Vanillin_Day_FD_194413 | JGI IMG/M metagenome (GOLD analysis project Ga0247825, IMG submission 194413) | Soil microbial communities from agricultural site in Penn Yan, New York, United States - 13C_Vanillin_Day48 | ecosystem: Environmental > Terrestrial > Soil > Agricultural land | place...
CGCCGCCGCGAGCGCAAGGTCGAGGACGAAGTAGTAGGCGAGAACCGCCGCCGCGACGAGCATCGCCGCGGTGAGGCCGAAGCCTGAAATTTCGATCCGCACCCAGCTGAGCGGGATCAGGATCGCAGCCATGATGAGAGGCACGCCGACGAAATGGGTCGCCTTGTTGCGCGGATCCCGGTGGTAGGCCGCGTAGAGCGCCATCTGCTGTTCGAGCGTCTTCACAAAAGCACTATAATTCAGCGTTTTAACCGAGTCCATGGTCGTCACGCACGGCTCTCTGCAGCGCGCCCCGGGCCGGTGTGCGCTGACGATCGGCAATTTCGACGGCGTACACCGGGGCCACCGTGCGCTCATCGACCGCGTCATGGCCAAGGCCCGGGAGCTGAAGCTCGTTTCCTGCGTGCTGACCTTCGAGCCGCACCCGCGCGAATTCTTCGACCCGAAGGCCGCTCCCGCCCGCCTGACGCGCCTGCGCGACAAGCTCGAGCTCATGGAGGCTGCCGGGGTCGAGCGCGTGCACATCGCGCGCTTCGACCGGCGCTTTGCCTCGCTTCCCGCGGAGCGTTTCGTCGAGGAGGTGCTGGTGCAGGGTCTCGCTGCGCGGTGGCTTCTCGTCGGGCGCGACTTCCGGTTCGGCGCGCGGCGCGCCGGCGACTTCGCCGCGCTCGCTCGCGGGGGCGCCCAACACGGATTCGAGATCGAGTCGATGCCCGACGTGCTGTTCGAGGGAGCGCGGGTGTCGAGCTCCGCGGTGCGCGCCGAGCTCGCCGCCGGCAAGCTCGCCGCGGCCGAGCGCCTGCTCGGGCATCCGTATACGATCAGCGGGCGCGTGGCGCACGGGCCCAAGCTTGGCCGCAAGCTCGGGTTTCCAACCGCAAACATCGTCCTTCGCCGTCCACCCCCGCTGGCAGGCATTTTCGTCGTCGAGGTTGATGGTTTGGGAGCAGGCGTGGCGAGCCTCGGGCGGCGGCCGACAATAAACCCGGTGCCGCAGCCGCTCCTGGAGGTGCATATTTTCGACTGGGAGGGCGACCTCTATGGAGAGCATCTGCGTGTACGCTTGCTCAAGAAGCTGCGCGACGAGAAGAAGTTCGAGGGCATCGAGGCGCTGAAAGATGCCATCGCGCGCGACGCGCGCGAGGCGCGGGAATATCTTGCGAGCCATGGCTGACTACAAAGACACGCTGAACCTTCCGGAAACGCCTTTCCCCATGCGAGGCGACCTCGCCAAGCGCGAGCCGCAGTGGGTCAGGCAGTGGCAGGAAAAGGGCGTCTACCGGCGCCTGCGCCAGGTCGCGATGGGCCGGCCGAGCTTCGTCCTGCACGACGGGCCGCCGTACGCCAACGGCGACATCCACCTCGGCACGGCAGTCAACAAGATCCTCAAGGACATGGTGGTGAAGTCCAGGTCGCTCGCCGGCTTCGACGCGCGCTACGTCCCGGGCTGGGACTGCCACGGCATGCCGATCGAGGTGCAGATCGAGAAAAAGTACGGCAAGAACCTGCCGCCCGCCGAGACGCAGCGCCTTTGCCGCGCCTTCGCCACCGAGCAGATCGGCCGGCAGCGGGAAGACTTCAAGCGCCTCGGCGTGCTGGGGGACTGGGAAAACCCGTATCTCACGATGGCCTACGGCAACGAGGCCGACGAGATCCGCGTGCTCGGCAAGCTGCTCGAGAAGGGCTACATCTACCGTGGGCTGAAGCCGGTGAACTGGTGCTTCGACTGCGGCTCGGCGCTCGCCGAGGCGGAGGTCGAGTACGAGGACCGCAAGGATCCGGCGATCGATGTGGGCTTCGCTTTTTCCGAACCCGGGAAACTGGAAAAGGCTTTCAGCACCAGGATCACAAAACCGGGCTTTGCCGTGATCTGGACCACCACGCCCTGGACCCTGCCCGCCAACCAGGCGCTGAACGTCCATCCCGACGTGACCTACAACCTGGTCGATACGCCCCGCGGGCTTCTCATCCTGGCCGCCGATCTGCAGGAAGCCTGCCTCAGGAGATTCGGCCTGGAGGGCAAGACGGTCGCTTCGTGCAAGGGAAAGGCGCTGGAGAACATCCGCTTCCAGCATCCGTTCTACGAGCGCCGCTCGCCCGTCTATCTCGGCGACTACGTCACGCTCGACACCGGCACCGGGATCGTCCACTCCGCGCCGGCCTACGGCGTCGAGGACTTCGACTCCTGCCGCCGCTACGGCCTCAAGGACGACGACATCCTCACGCCGGTGATGGCCGAGGGCAAATTCGCCTCATCGCTGCCGCTCTTCGGCGGTCTCTCGATCTGGGACGCCAACCCGAAGATCGTCAAGACGATCGAGGAGAAGGGCGCGCTGCTCGCGCTCGACTGGAAGCACGTCCACAGCTACATGCACTGCTGGCGGCACAAGACGCCGGTGATCCTGCGCGCGACGACGCAGTGGTTTGCCTCGATGGACAAAAAGGTCGGTGCAGAAAGCCTTCGTGAGTCTGCCTTGCGCGGCATCGAGAAGACCGAGTTCTTCCCCGGCTGGGGCAAGGCGCGGCTGCAAGGCATGATCGCCAACCGGCCGGACTGGACGCTCTCGCGGCAGCGCCAGTGGGGCGTGCCGATGCCGTTCTTCCTGCACAAGGAGACCGGCGCGCTGCATCCGCGCACCCAGGAGCTGCTCGAGGAAGCGGCGAAGCGCGTGGAAAAGGGTGGCATCGAGGCGTGGCAGAGCTTCGATGCCGACGTCGGTCCGGACTACGAAAAAAGCAAGGACACGCTCGACGTGTGGTTCGACTCGGGAACCACGCATTTCACCGTTCTGCGCAGGTCGCACAAGGAGCAATCGACCTATCCCGCCGACATGTACCTCGAGGGCTCGGACCAGCACCGCGGCTGGTTCCACTCGTCGCTCCTCACCGCATGCATGCTCGACGGCCATCCGCCGTACCGCAGCCTGCTGACGCACGGCTTCGTGGTCGCCGGCGACGGCCGCAAGATGTCCAAGTCGCTCGGCAACACCCTGGCGCCGCAGAAGATCTCGGAGACGCTGGGCGCGGAGATCCTGCGCCTGTGGGTGGCGAGCACCGACTACTCCGGCGAGCTGGCAATCTCGGACGAGATCCTGAAACGGGTGGTGGAGAGCTACCGCCGCATCCGGAACACCCTGCGCTTCCTCCTGGCCAACACCTCCGACTTCGACCCCGCGAAGCACGCGGTGCCGCCGTCGGAGATGGTCGAGATTGACCGCTACGCGCTGGCGCTGACCGCGCAGCTGCAGGAGGCCGCCGCGCAGCACTACGAGGGCTACGAGTTCCACCTGGTGGCGCAGAAGCTGCAGACGTTCTGCTCGGAGGATCTGGGCGCGTTCTACCTCGATATTCTCAAGGATCGCCTCTACACCTCGCGCGCCGATTCGAAGGCGCGGCGCTCAGCGCAGAGCGCGCTCTACCACATCACCCACGGCCTGGTGCGCCTGATGGCGCCGATCCTCTCGTTCACCGCGGAAGAGCTGTGGCAGGTGTTCACCGGGAAGAGCGACGACAGCGTGTTTTTCCAGACCTGGCACGCTCTGGCGCAGCCGGCCGATGCGGCCGAGCTGGTTTCGAAATGGCAGCGGCTGCGCGAGCTGCGCGATCCGGTACGCAAGGAGATCGAGGCGTTGCGCGCGCAGGACAAGCTCGGTGCCTCGCTCCAGGCCGAGGTGGACTTTGCCGCGGACGGCAGGGACTACGAGCTTCTCGCCAGCCTCGGCAACGAGCTGAAGTTCCTCATGCTGACCTCTGCCGCACGCGTGCGGCGTTCGAGCGAGGCCGGCGTGAAAGTCCGGCCGAGCGAGCATCGCAAGTGCGAACGCTGCTGGCACTACACTGCGGACGTGAACGACGAAGGCCTGTGCGCGCGCTGCCAGGGCAACCTGCGCGGGCCGGGGGAAAGCCGCAGCTATGCCTAAGGCTGCGCCGTGGTTCGCCGTGTCCGCGGCGATCGTGCTTGCCGACCAGCTCACCAAGTGGCTCGTCCTCTCGCGCTTCGCGCCCGGCGAGGCTGTGGAGCTCACGGGGTTTTTCAACCTGATCCTGGTGTTCAACAAGGGCGCGGCGTTCAGCCTGCTCGCCAATGCGCCCGGATGGCAGACGCCGCTCCTGGTCGCGTTCGCGCTCGGCGCCGCGCTCATCGTCTCGGTGCTGCTCGTGCGCTCGCCCGCGCGGCGCACGTTCTGCGCCGGCCTCGCGCTGATCCTCGGCGGCGCCATCGGCAACGTGATCGACCGCCTGCGCTTCGGCTACGTGGTCGATTTCCTCGATCTGCACGCCGCCGGCTGGCACTGGCCGGCGTTCAACGTCGCCGACTCCGCGATCACCATCGGTGCGGCGCTCCTGATCCTCGACGGCTTCCGGCACCATGAAAAGCGAGTTGGGGCTTCTCCTTAGGGCATTATCCTTTGCCGCGCACAAGCACCGCGATCAGCGGCGCAAGGACGTTCAGGCTTCGCCCTACATCAACCATCCGATCGCGCTCGCCGACGTGTTGGTGAACGAGGCGGGCGTGACCGACCTGGAAGTCCTGTGCGCGGCATTGCTTCACGACACTATCGAGGACACGAGGACGACACCGGAGGAGCTGGAACGCGAGTTCGGCCACGGCATCGCCGCCATCGTGCTCGAGCTGACGGACAACAAGATGCTCAAGAAGGGAACGCGTAAGCGAATGCAGATCGTGCATGCGGCGGCCGCGAGCCGCGGAGCCAAGCTTGTGAAGCTTGCCGACAAGATCTGCAACCTGCGCGATATCAACGCGAGGCCTCCCGTGAACTGGGACCTCGGCAGGCGACGCGAGTACTTCGATTGGGCAAAAACCGTCGTCGATCGGCTACGCGGCGCGCACCCGGGGTTGGAAGCGGTATTCGACCGCGCTTATGCGCAGAGGCCCGATTGAGAGAAAATCACGCCATGGAAGTCGTTCTGGCCAGCCCGCGCGGCTTTTGCGCGGGAGTCGAGCGCGCGATCGAGATCGTCGAGCGGGCGCTCGAGCTGCACGGGGCGCCGATCTACGTGCGCCACGAGATCGTGCACAACCGGTACGTGGTGGAAAACCTGCGCGCCAAAGGGGCCGTGTTCGTCGAGGAGCTCGACGAGGTGCCAGCCGGGGCCACCGTGATTTTCAGCGCCCACGGCGTGTCGAAGCAGGTGCGCGCCGACGCCGAGCGCCGCGGCCTGAAGGTGTTCGACGCCACCTGCCCGCTGGTCACCAAGGTGCACGTCGAGGTCACCAAGATGCTGCGCGAAGGCTATGAGATCGTGATGATCGGCCACCGCGGCCACCCGGAGGCCGAGGGCACGATGGGCCAGGCGCGAGCCGGCATGCACCTGGTCGAGACGGTCGAGGACGCGGCGTCGCTCGAGCCGGCGTCGGAGAAGCTCTCCTACGTCACGCAGACGACGCTGTCCGTGGACGACGCGGCTGCCATCATCGCAGCGTTGAAAGCGCGCTTCCCGCGCATCGTCGGGCCGAAGAAGGACGACATCTGCTACGCGACGCAGAACCGGCAGGACGCGGTCAAGTTCATGGCGCCGCAGTGCGACCTGGTGATCGTGGTCGGCTCGCCGAACAGCTCCAACTCGAACCGGCTGCGCGAGGTCTCGGAGAACATGGGCGTGCCGGCGTATCTGGTCGACAGCGCCGAGGACCTGCGGCCCGAATGGGTCGCGGGCAAGCGCCGCATCGGCATCACCGCCGGGGCGTCCGCGCCCGAGGTCCTGGTGCACGAGCTCATCGCGCGGCTGAAGGCGCTCGGCGCCGCGAGCGTGCGGCCGCTCGAAGGAATTACCGAGAACGTGGTGTTCACCCTGCCGCGCGAGCTCGCGCCGCGCGGCTAGCGCCGGCTCAGCAGGCCGTGCCGGTGTTCTGCCAGGTGCCGTTCGGGCCGCATTCCAGCACGTAGCCGGTGCTGCAGATCTTCGTGCCCGACGGAACCTTGCGGTTGTCGAGCTCGCAGCTTGCGATGGAGCGCTGGGCGAGCACCCACGGCAACGGCTTGGGCTCGGCGGGCGCGTTGCCGGCCGGGATGAGCGGCAGCAGGGCCGCGGCGGCGAGCAGGATCTTCTTCATAGCGGTCTCCTTGGCGTAGGCAGGGGCAGGGGAGCCCCGAAGCTCACTTCGAGCAGGATCTGGCTCTTCACGGGGCTGCCGTCCTTGTGGCCGGGCCTGAAGCGCGCGGCGGCGAAGGCTTCCGCCGCTGCCTGCTCGAACACGCCCTCCGGCTCGGCTTCGGTGATGTCGATCGCGTCGACCGTGCCGGTCTCGTTGATGTACAGGCGCAGCTTCAGGCGTCCGCTCTCAGGCGCCCCGTCCGGAAAGCGCGGCTGCACGCGGGCAAGCGGTGCCGGGCGCTCCGTAAGCTCGGACGCGCGGTAGTAGTAAGGCTCCGGCTGCGGCAGCGGCACGCCGGCGCCTGCAGTGCCATGCGAGCCGCTCGCCGCTCGCGGCTGGGCGGGCGGCGGCCTGGAGGGCGCCGGCGCCTGCGGCGCGGCCTGCAGGCTCGCCAGGAGCACTGCCGGCCTGTCGTCGCTTCCCGGCTGCCAGCCCGCGGCGAGGCCCACGAGCGCCGCGGCAAGCCCGGCGTGGACCGCCACGGATGCGGCGAAGGCGCCGCCGAGCCGCCGCTCGAGGAAGCTCGCCGTCATTGGTCGCCGACGAGCTCGCGCCAGGACACGCGGCGGCCGCCGAACGGCGTCGCCGCGATGGGCGGGGCCGCGGTCCGCGAGCGCGCCTTGTTGTCGATGCCGACCACGCCGCAGTTCTCGCCCGGGCCGCACAGGAAGGTCTGGCCGACGAGCAGCGCGTCGGCGACCTTGATGCTCGCGATGAGGTTGCCCGGCGCCGGCACGAGTCCGCCGGTGACGAGGTCGAAGAAGTTGAACCACGAATAGCCGCCCGCGGTGCAGGTATCGGCGGTCGGCACGTTCGACGGGACCGACAGGACGCCGAGCTGCACGATCGGGTCGATGTTGACGCGCTCGCCCGGGTCGGGCAGATCGACCAGCCAGCCGTGGTCGGTCTTCCAGTCCGGCGGCGTTCCATCCGGGATCGTGCGCTGGTCGGGCACCGAGCTCGGCACGAGCACGCGCTGCTTGACGTCCGACGCATTGCGCACGTCCGGGATGATGGGCCCCGCGCCCGTGACCGTGAGGTCGTCGGCCAGCGCGTAGATCGTCTGCGTCTGGAACGGCGGCGTCTTGTCGATCGGCTCGAGGAACTTGCCGGTGCCCAGCAGGATGACGTGCCTCAAGTTGATCAGCGCCAGCTCCGGCTGCACCGTGATCGGCTGGGGATTGCCGGCCGCGTTCTTGAGCTGCGCGACCTTGGTGACGCCGAGGTAGCCGGCCTTGCTCGAGTCGAGCTGAAAGCGCCAGAGGTTGCCGTCGAGGTCGCCGCCGTACACGGCAAGCGTCGTATTATTTTGCGACGAGTCGTCGGCCCAGGCGGAGATCCGCCCCAGGCCGCTCGGCGAGGCGACTGATCCGCTGCCCGTGGTGATGCGGTTCAGGATGACGCCCGTCACGGCGTCGAGGATGTAGAGGTAGCCCCGGCCGTCGCCGGTGCCGCTGCCGGTGAGGCCGGTGGCGGGGTCGATGCCGCCCACGATGTTGTTGTAGCCGGAGGTCACGAGCACGATCCACTTGCCGTCCCCGGTGCGCTTGGTGACGATCGGGTACCCGTAGGTGTTCCCCAGGTGGCAGTCCGAAGTCTTGTCCTGGACCTTGATCTCGTCGTCGCTATAGCAGATGCCGGCGTTCGAGAACTCCCACAGACCCTTGGGCGCGAGCGGGTTGGTGATATCGAGGGCGTAATAGCCCAGGCCGCCGGCATTCACGCCCGCGATGATGATCGTGCGCCAGTCGTTCTGCCCCGCGCAGGGCGTCGAGACGCAGATATCGTAGATGCGCGGCGAGCCGTCGACGAAGTAGCGATGCTGGTACGTAACGTCCGCGAGCTTGAAGAGATCGGGCATCACGAACCCCGGGATGTACGCCCAGCGCTCGACGCCGTTGCCGGTGTTGTTGCCGCTGCTGAAAGTGTCGTCGCTTTCCTGGACCGTGGAGATGCCCGCGGTCTGGTAGTACGCGTTGTTGTTCACGTCGGTCTCGAAGGCGTGCAGCATGCCGTCGTTGCCGGCGGCGAACACCGTGCCGCGCCGCGGAATGCCCGGTGTCGGGAATTGCGCCGGGTTGCAGCCGGTCCCGACGCCGGCCGTGCAGGCTTTGTACTGGCTGTAACCGGTATCGGCATAACCGAAGGTCGACTTGCGCACATACGCCGGCTGCGCGTTGACCAGGTCGCCGAGCCTCCGCGTGCGCTGGCGGTAGAGATCCTGCGCCAGGCTCTGGCCGGTGTCCTCGTAAGAGGTGTCGCCGCGCAGGTAATTCACCAGGCTGTTCGGCGCGGCGGTGGCGGCGGCACATTTGGCGCCAAGGGGGCACCCCCACCCTCCCTGCTTGACCTTGAAGGGGTCGAACCACACTAGCTCGATCGCGTTGAGGCCCGCGCCGTCGGAGCAGGCCGCGCCGCCGGTGCCCGGCCAGCAGAAGTGCTTCAGCCTGTTGCCGGCGGTGTCGGTCGGGTCGATCGTATAGAGCACCCTGCTCGTGTACACCTTGGCGTCGAGCAGGTCGGCGGCCGACCACAGCGAGCGGGTGGAGATGTCCAGCGTCTGGAGGTCGATCGTCCTCGCCGTCACGTCGCCGGTCCAGGTCTGGGTGTGGTAATTCGCGATGAAGGCGAAGTTGTCGCCCGATACCGGCTGCAGGTTCGAGGTCGCCGCGGCCGCGCCGGCGCCGTCGATGGCGAGCAGCTGGTTCAGGGTGTCGGTCAGGCTGTCGGCGAGCTCCCCGGGGTTGCCGGCGCTGAAGAACACGCCGCGTCCGTTCACCGCCGCGTGCCACAGGTCGTCGAGCGCCGAGGGCGCGTCGGCCACCGGCACGGGCCACTTCTTCGTGCCCTGCTTGATGTCGAAGAAGTCGCCGCTCGTCGCTTCCTCGTAGGTGCGCGTGTACGTGAGCTCGCCGTCGAGGCCCAGCCCGATGGTGAAGGTCACCATGTGCTGGTGGCTCGCCCTGTCCTTGCTGGTGGTCGGCACGTTGTTGTCGGCGAAGGGCCCGGACGTGCGCAGGTCGTTCTTGTAGTAGTACATCGCCACGTCTGCGAGCGTATTCGTGGCGACCGGCGTGGCGCCGTCGTAAGCACCGATCGACTGCAGCGAGAAGCCCGCGTTCACGTTGTCCTCGTTGCCCATGGCCGTGCCGTCGGCCTTCTGCCCGCCGGCGCCGTTCCAGTAGCCGTCGGTGGCGAGGATCGAGAAGTTCGGCTGGCAGGAGGCGATCATGGGCTCGTCGGCGGCCGCGGTGAGGCCGGTGGTGAGGCCGCTGCCGAAGACCCCCGCGTACATCCTGCCGACGCGGGAAAGGGCCTCGCGCAGCGGCGTGCGGCTGGTCGCGCTCAGGCTCTGGCTGTAGAGCTTCTGGTACCAGGCCGCCTTGTGCGCGGCGTCGAAGGTCGAGACCTTCAGATATTTCGACGGCTGCACGGCGAGACCCGAGGTGGACGAGGTGCCGCAGGCGCCGCTGATCGGGCAGATGGTGATGAAGCCGACCCGGTAGGTGTCGTTGATCGGGATGAACGCGCGGCCTACCGCGGATTTCGCCATCAGGATGCGCGTGCGGTAGTAGGCGTACCAGTTGGCGAAGTTCGTCATCTCCTCGGCGTACGTGCAGGTCGCCCCGGCGCAATCGATGCGGGGGGCTGCCTTGGGATAGGAATTGTTCGCCGGGACGATGTCGGTGCGCGAGAACGACCCGATGCCGATGCGCCGGACGATCGAGCCGGTGATCGCGTCGCGGCCGCCGGCCATGTTCGAGACCGTGGTAATCACCGAGTTGACCGATACGCCGGCCTGGACGGTACCCATGGCGCTGGCGACGAAGTTGGTGAGCGTGCCGGTGCCGGTGCGAGCCACCGCCTGGCCGTTCGGGTTCGAGCCCTGGGCCGCCGGCGCCGTGAGGCGCACGTCGTTGCCGGAAATCGACGCCGTGACGAGGTAGCCCGGCGGGATGTTCGCGGCGCAGGTGTTGATGCGGCTCACCAGCGCCTGGCGCACGGAATCGGCTTCGACCGCGACGTTGGTGCCGTTCTTCGCCTCGATCTGTCCGCTCGTCAGCACCGTGACGAAGTTGCCGAAGCCGATCGCCGTGGGCGTCGGGCAAAGGAGGTTCGTACCGTTCACCGTAACGGTGGCGATCACTTGCGTGCCGTTGTCGGCACCGAGGTTTACGGTGAGGCGGCCGATCGACGATACGGTGCCGATCTGGCTCGTGGTGACGACGATCGCCGCGCCGTTGCCGGTCGCGCCGGCGAGCACCTTCGTGACGTTGACGTTCGAGCCCGATTGCGCGCCGGTGTAGTCAGGCGCGGAGGCGAACGCGGTGATCGCGTTCGCGATCTGGCCGGCGACGGTGCTCGCCGAGGACGAGGGAGCCACCGCAATGGGGGCGGCGATTACCGAGACGCCGCCGACGGTGATGTTGGTGATCGTCCCGCCGGCGGCGTTGACGCTCGTCACGGCGATGTTGCCTTCGTTCTGCTCCGCGGCGCACAGCGCCGGGGTGCTCGCGCAGTTGATCGTCTGCGTGCGGCCGAGGTGCTTGGCGTGGAGGAACGCGCCGAACTTCTTGCGCTGGCACTTGGCGAGCGTGGTCTGGTCGCTGCACCAGCGCACGCCGGAGAACTTGTGCGCCGCGGTGACGGCGTTGCCGGCGGCGCAGTCGGTGAGGTCGGCGTCGGTGCAGAACTCGGGAGAGATCTGGGTGTGCACCGCAGGGTTGATCGACGAGCCGCTCGCGCAGCTGGTCCCAGCCGCGTTGCAGTACTGCGCCGTCTGCATGCGGTAGTAATAAGGTGCCCCGCCGATGGTCTTGACGGCGCCGCCGGTGGTCCGGCCGTATTGGAAGGCGAAGTTGGGGAACTGGTAGGCGCTGTTCTGCCGGCAGTTACCGCTCAAGGCGGCGTCGGCGGGATCGGTGCACCACACCCGGTCGAGATAGCCGGTCGCGAGGTTGGTGTTGGCGAAGCTGAGGTACGGGTCGGTCAGCACCTTGGTCCAGTTCGCCGTGCTCGCCGCGGTCATGCTGGTCATGTCGGTGCCGTCGGCATTGGCGCCCGGACGATAGAACACGTTCGGGTTGTAGTAGACGCCGTTGAAGTCCGGGCTCGCGAAGGGCGGGTCGCCCTGCACGCAGGGATCCGGCGAATCGGTGAGGCCGTTGCCGTCGTCGCCCGCATCGGCGCAGGCCGCCGTGGTGCCGGTCCCGTTGCCGTCGTTGACGTAATCGGGCAGGTAATCCGACAGCATGCTGCCCGAGTCGTCCAGGATCAGCATGACGTTGGGGTTGACCGACGTCGTCGACGTGCCCAGCGGATCGGTCGCGATGTTGAGCGGCGGCGCCGCGAGCGCGGAGCTCGCGCTCAGCGCCACAGTGGCGGCGAAGGCCGCCCGGAGGAAGCGTCGGCGGAAAATCGGCATGGTGTCCATGGTTTCTCCTCGCGCGCTAGTTCAGTACCGTCTGCACGTAGCTCACGGTGTTGCGCGGCCCGGTGATGCGCACCGTGACTCGATAGAGAGCGACGCTCTTGGGTTGCTGGTTCGTGTCGTTCATGTCCTTGACCTTCTGGCTGTCCGGGATGTTCGGGCCGTTCAGCTTGGTCAGCGCGGAGCGCACGCATCCAACGCCCGATTCGGTCGGCGGCCCCTCCTTGCTGCAAAGGCGATGGATCACGTACTGCACCCGGTTGCCCGCCGAATCAAAGCCGAGGTCCATCGGCAAGGGCGTGTCCCAGGGGTAGTCCTTGATGGCGGGATTCGTGCCGATCAGATCGAGGCTCTCCTGCCAGGTCGCGTAGTAGAACTGCGCACCGTCGGGCTGGTCTTTGTTCAGGGCCGCCGGGTTGCCCATGAGCCAGACGCGCGCGGCCTCGATGCCCCAGTCGCCGCCCGCGGTCGCGCTCTGGCGGAAGGCGAGGTTGCCGGCGATCAGCACGTTGGTGTCGACCGAGCGCATGAGGGCGATCCCGGCGAGCGACATCGCCACCAGCACGATCAGGGCGATGAACAGGATTGCGCCACGCTCGCGGCGCAACATGGGACGCGCAAGCGTTTTCATGGGGCTGAGGCCCTCCATATCATGTTGCGGAACGGGACCACGGTCTCGAAGACGCGGTACTTGTAGCAACTCGGCAGGCCGCCCGGCACCGTGAAGGCGCCGCCCGCCCACGGCTCCACGGCGGTCGTGGCTTCGCATGGACCGCCCGCCGTGCTCGGCTTTTCGAAGTTCTGGCTGCGCGCGAGCACGCCCAGCCGGACCGCGATGATCTGCTGCCAGAGAACCTTGGTCGGGTCGGCCGGGTCGAGCGGCGGCGCGGTGCCCCAGCGGTCGACGATGCCGTCCTCGGCTTTCGAGAGCGCACCCGCCGAACCGTCGTCCACGCCGTACTCGGCCTGCAGGTCGACGATGTCGTCGACGAGCGCCTGCGCCGCGCCGGCGCCAACGGCGAGCTGGCCCAGCACCTCTTCGGCGCGCAGCTTGTTCGCGCCGACGAAGTACGTGCGCCACACCGGTGCGCCGAGGTCGAAGACGGCGCTTCCTACGGGCATGAAGTCGGACGGCCCGAAGCTTGCCGCCGGATTGAACGGGCCGGTGCGATGCTCGAGGATCGAATCCTTATCCTGAACGCCGGTGATCTGCTTGAGCAGGCATTTGCCGGCATTGTCGGAGACCAGGATCAGGTCTCCGGCCCTGAAGCCCTCCTTGTAGTCGACCTTGTAGTCGTAAAGCGGAACCGTGGCGTCCTCTTGGAGCTGTGCGGGCAACATGCGCTCGTTGGCGGTGCTGTAGAGCACGGTGATCTGGTCGGGGCCGCCGGGGTTGTCGATGATCGCCACCGGCGCGACAACGCGCGCCGGCAGCGCGCCGCCCGCGCCGGCCGCGGGCGGAAAAGATGACTTGTTCTCGTAGTAGTACTGCAACGGGCTGCAGAGCGGCTTGTCGCACGAGCAATTGAGCGCCGCCGAATGGGCGATGCCGTAGCCGGCCATGCGCAGATCGCGCTCGAGGGTGTAGAGCGCGACCGCGCCGTTGATCTGTGCGGTGCCGATGCCGGTCGTCGAGCGCTTGTACTGCTCGTTGGTGACGTAGAGGTGCGTGATGATGACGATGCCGATGAGTCCGATCAGCATCGCCACCATGAGCTCGACCAGGCTCATGCCGGCTTCGCGTCGATGAAGGCGGAGCGGCGTCATAGGGTGTCGGCCTCATAGATCCGAGTGACGATCACGACCTGACGCGTCGTTTCCTTGTCCTCGCCGGGATGCTGCCACCGCACGGTCACCCGCACCTCGTACTGGGCGATCCCTTCCAGGGGGTCCGGGCCCACCAGGATCGTCGGTGGGAGCCCGCCCGGCATCTTCTTCGCGACGTCGTCCATCCATTTGTCGCGGGGCGGAAAGAGGCCGGGTCCTTTCGTGGGCCTCGTGTCCCAGTTCGAGAGCGTCTTCTTGTCGTTGACCCACATCAGGCCGACGATCTGCGAGGCGAAGTACGCCGCCTCGCTGCGGTAGCGCGCGTCCGCCGTGTTCTTCATGGCGCTGCCCTGCATGCCGAGCAGCGCCAGGATGCCGATCGAGAAGATCAGGATCCCGATCAGCGCCTCCAGCAGCATCACTCCCGCCTGAGATTGGACTGTGCGCATCGCCGGTCTCCTCAGCAGAGCCTCGGGTCGTTGATATAAATTGCCGGGTCAACCGCCGGGTCGCACATGCGCACCTCGCCGCCGTTCGACACGGTCAGGCGCAGGCAGCGCATGCGACCTTTGTTCTCTTGGCAGTCGCCACCGGCCGGGTTCTTGACGTCGATCCGCGTGATCGGGAGGACGGCGAAGGCCGGGCTCACGCGGCCGAGGCCGTTGAACACCAAGCTCTTCGCGTCGCCGGCGCTTTCGACGGCCGCATTGGGCGTGCCCTCCGCGCCGCTGCGCTTCTGCAGGATGCGCGGGTCGACATCTTCCGATTCGGCCGCGTCGCAGGCGCCAGTTACATCCAGGTCGCCGAGGTTGACGACCCAGCTCGTGCCCGTCGCGGAGAGCGCGCAGCCGCCCGCGAGCGAGTCGACGAGCTGGAAGCGCACCGGGACGTTGCGCCGCAGCGCTTCCGCACGCGCGAACTGCAGGCCCATCTGCATGGTTTCGGCCGAAGTGCGGATCTGCGCGTTCTGCAGCCACGTCGTCATGCTCGGCAGGCCGATCATGAGGAGCAGCGCGAACACCGCGAGCGTGATCATCATCTCGATCAGCGTGAAGCCGCAGGAGAGCTTCTTCATGATTCAGCAATCCCCGGGTTTTTTCCGCACCCAGCAGCCCGCGCTGGCATAGCCTCTTTTCTCCATCGCCGACGCGGGCCGGATTTGCGTGCCCTTGCCGTTTTTCTCGTTCACGGTGAACCAGATCCCGTCCAGGTCCTGCTCCGGGA
>Ga0247825_10001688_pt1 | contig 14532 bp, 14 predicted proteins | sample 13C_Vanillin_Day_FD_194413 | JGI IMG/M metagenome (GOLD analysis project Ga0247825, IMG submission 194413) | Soil microbial communities from agricultural site in Penn Yan, New York, United States - 13C_Vanillin_Day48 | ecosystem: Environmental > Terrestrial > Soil > Agricultural land | place...
GTGTGAAGGGAGTGCGCTACCGCTGTGCCACGCGCCCAACGGGCGGAGTCCTAGGAATTCGGGGGGCTCGCGTCAAGCAGCATGGTCATCCCGGGCCTTGCCTGGTGTGCCCGGCATCCGTCGCTCAGATCGCTCCGGAGCCTGCGGAAGGCTGGATCCCGGCGACAAGCGCCGGGATGACCTCACCCGACCGCCGGGAAGCGGCCCTCGACCGGGTAGGCCGGATCGTTGAAGCCGGGGGTGGAGGCGTGGCCCGGCGTTACCAGGCTATTCGCGAGCGCCTCGTCCTCGGCGGTCCACTTGTAGTCGAGGGCGGGGAAATAGCTCGTCCACTGGTCGAAGGTGCGGGGACCGGCGATCGTGGCCGTGATGGCTCGGTTGTTGAGCACCCAGGCGACCGCCCAGGCGATCAGCGTCGTGCCGCGGCTCTCGGCGTGCTCCTTGAGCTTCTCGGCGATCATCAGGCTCTCGGGCCGCCACTCCGATTCCAGCATGCGCTTGTCCTGGCGGCCGGCGCGGCTGCCGGGATCGGCCTTCTGGTTGACCTTGTACTTGCCGGCGAGCACGCCGCGCGCGATCGGGCTGTAGGGCACGACGCCGAGGCCGAACGTTCTGGCCGCCGGCAGCAGCTCCACCTCCGGCTGGCGGTTCATCAGGTTGTAGTAGGGCTGCAGCGCAACGGGCGGCGGCACGCCGAGCTGGCGGCAGAGATGCACGACGTGCGGGATGTGCCAGGCGCGCACGTTGGAGAGCGCCCACTCGCGGATCTTGCCCTGGCGGATCAGGTCGCCGAACGTGGCGATCGTGCTCTCCCAGGGCGTGTTGGGGTCGACGCGGTGGATGTAGTAGAGGTCGATGTAGTCGGTCCCGAGCCGTTTCAGGCTCGCTTCCACCGCCTGCATCATGTAGCGCCGCGACAAGCCGGAATCGGTTACGGCGGACCCGGCGGACTGCGCGAGCTTGGTCGCGAGCACCCAGCGGTCGCGCCTGGCCTTGATCGCGGGGCCGATGACCGCCTCCGAGCGCCCCTTGGTATAGACGTCGGCGGTGTCGATGAAATTGACCCCGCTCTCCAGCGCATGGTCGATGATGCGCCGCGCCTCGGCCTCCTCGGTCGGCCCGCCGAACATCATGGTGCCGAGACAGATCTGCGACACCTTGATGCCGCTGGTGCCGAGCACGCGGTACTGGATCTTGGCCATGTCGCCCTCGCGCCTCACACGTGCTGGATGACGAATCGGTAGACGCCCGACTGCTCGCTCTTCTCGACGAGCTTGTTGCCCGTGGTCTCGCAGAAGGCCGTGAAGTCGGGCACGGAGCCGGGGTCCGTCGCCAGCACCTCCAGGGTCGCCCCCTTGGGCAACTCGGAGAGCGCCTTTTTGGTCTTCAGGATCGGCAGGGGACAGGCCAGACCCTTGGTATCCAGCGTCCTGTCGGGCATTGCGTGCATCTCCCGGGAATTTCTAGCAGCAGCCTATATCAACGAATGCGAAGGCGTGGCAATGATTTGCCGCCGCTCGCCTGCGCTCCACCTGCGCTTCCGGCGCAGCTTGCGCGCAGGCCCTCGGTCGGGTCACCATGCCTGGCGAATCCGCCGCAGCAAGCCGGCCTTGGGGAGGGGAATGGACGCCAGCGTGGACGCACCGCAACGGTCCTTTGCGTTCGGGCTGGAGAAGCTCGGTCTCATCGGACTGAGGGCGCCGGCCGTCACCTTTGCGCTCGTGGTGCTGGTCTCCGCGCTCGCGGTCTGGGGCCTGCTCCTGCTGCGCGTCGATGATTCGCTCTCCGAGCTGTTCCGCACGGACACCGAGGAGTTCAGGCGCTACGAGGAGATCGACCGCCGCTTTCCCTCCAGCGAGTACGACGTCCTGGTGGTGGTGGAGGGCAAGGACCTCCTGAAGAAGCCGCAGCTCGAGGCCTTCCGCCGCGCCATCATCGACCTGCAGCTGGCGGACGGCGTCGACGGCCTCATCTCCATGCTATCGGCGCGCGGCAAACCGGACGCGTCAGGCTACGCGCCGCCGATCGTACCCGACAACCTGCCCGACGGGCCGGAGTACGACGCCATCATCGAGGCGATGCGCGCCAACGATATCGTCAAGGGCAAGTTCCTCTCGCCCGACGGCGAGCTGGCGCTGGCCGTCCTCGCGCTCGACCGCAAGGCGGTGGCCGAGAAGGGCGCCAGGGAGGTGATCGGCGGCATCGGCGACATCCTCAAGACCGAGCTTGGACCGGTCGGCCTCAAGTCGCACCTGACCGGCGCGCCCGTCATGCAGCTCGAGATCCGCAACGCGGTGGAGCGCGACCAGCTCGTCTACAACGGCCTGGGCCTCCTGTTCGGCGCCACCATCGCCGTGATCTTCTTCAAGCGCATCTCGCTGATGCTGCTTGCCGCCCTGCCGCCCGTCCTCGCCGTGCTGTGGTCGCTGGGGCTGCTCGGCTGGCTGGGCTTCCGCCTCAACCTCTTCCTCAACGTCATGACCCCGCTCGTCATGGTGATGGGCTTTGCCGACAGCATGCAGATGGTGTCGGCGATCCGCATCCGCTTGCGCGACGGCCACTCCAAGGGCGAGGCGCTGCGCTTCGCCGTGCACGTGGTGGGCCCCGCCTGCGTGCTGGCGCACGGCGTGGCGCTGCTGTCGTTCCTGGCGCTGCTGTTCTCGCAGTCGGGGCTGATCCGCACGTTCGGGATGGCGGGCGCGCTGGCGGTCTGCATCTCCTTCATCGCCGTCATCGTCGTGCTGCCGCTGCTCGGACTGATCCTGGTGCGCAAGGAGAATACGCTCGCCCGCGACCGCGCCCCCGCCGACCGGCTGATGGACGGCCTCGGCGGCTTCGTCGGCTGGATTGTCGACCGCGTGGTGCACTGGCCGTTTCTGACCACGCTGGTGGCGCTGATCTCGTTCGTGGTTTGCGGATGGGCCTACCTGCAGCTCGAGCCGCGCTACCGCCTGGCCGACCAGGTGCCCGACCGCGAGCAGGCCTTGGGCGCCACCGGCAGGATCGACGAGAAGCTGACCGGCGCCAATCCCGTCCACATCATGATCGAGTGGAAGACCGGCGAGAACCTGTTCTCGCCGCGGCCGGTGGAGGTCATCGCCAAGGTGCACGAGGTCCTGGAAAAGCAGGCGGGCCTCGGCAACGTCTGGTCGCTCGAAAGCCTGCGCCGCTGGCTCAGGGAGGCCGGCGACGAGCGCATCGAGACGGTGCAGAAGTTCGTGAAGATACTGCCCGAGCACCTCGTGCGCCGCTTCATCGCCAAGGAAGGCGATGCCGTGCTCGTGACCGGGCGCCTGCCCGACATCGACTCGAGTCGCATCCTGCCGGTGGTCGAGAAAATCGACCGCGCGCTCGACGGCCTGCGCAAGGAATACCCCGACTACACCATCTCCGTCACCGGCCTGCCCGCGATCGCCGCCCGCAACAGCGCGCGCATGATCCAGCAGCTCAACGAGGCGCTGCCGATCTGCGTGGCGTTCGCGGCCGTCCTGCTGGCCATCTCCTTCCGGTCGGTGTTCGTCGGCGTCGTCAGCCTGCTGCCGGGCCTGTTCCCGGTGGTGGCATCGGGCGCGATCCTGTGGGCAAGCGGCGGCGGGCTCGAGTTCGCGTCCGTGGTGGCTCTACTCGTCGTGTTCGGGCTCGCCATCGACTCGCTGATCCACTTCTTCAATCGGTTGCGGCTGGAGGAGCGGCTGGAGCCCCGTGCCGACTTCGCGATACGGCGCGCGCGCGTGCTGGTGGGCCCCGCCATCATCCTCACCACGCTCGTGCTGGCGTTCGGGCTCGGCGTCACCGTGTTCTCGGACCTGCCGAGCCTGCGCCTGTTCGGCTTCGTCTGCGGCATCACCCTGCTCGCCTCGCTGCTGGCGGACCTCGTATTCCTCCCCGGCCTCATCATGCTGATCCGCAAGGTGTGGCCGCACAAGGCTTGAGTGCCGCATGCAGCAGTTCGCCTCCGACAACAACGCCGGCATCTGTCCCGAGGCGCTCGAGGCGCTGATCCGCGCCAACGCCGAGGGACACGCGGTCGGCTACGGCGACGATGCGTGGACGCAGAAGGCGTGCGACCGCATCCGCCAGCTGTTCGAGAGGGATTGCGAGGTTTTCTTCGTCTTCAACGGCACAGCCGCGAACGCCCTGGCGCTGGCCCAGGTGTGCCGCCCCTACCATGCCGTCATCGCCCATGCGCTGAGCCACATCGAGGAGGACGAGGCGGGCGCGGTGGGCCTGCTCTCCGGCGGTGCCAGGATCGTCACGGCCGAGGCCCCGCTCGCCAAGCTGACACCCGACATCGTCGACCGCCTCGCGGTGAAGGGTCGCGGCGTGCACCACGTGAAGCCCCGCGCCCTGTCGCTCACCAACGCCACCGAGCTTGGCACCGTTTACACGACTGCCGAGGTCGCGGCGCTCACCGAGGCGGCGCGCCGACATGGGCTCACCGTGCACATGGACGGCGCCCGCTTCGCCAATGCGCTGGCGCATCTCGGCTGCGCGCCGGCCGATCTGTCCTGGCGCGCCGGTGTCGACGTGTTGTGCCTAGGCGGGGTCAAGAACGGGCTCGCGGTGGGCGAGGCCGTGCTGTTCTTCGACCGCGCGCTGGGGAAAGAGTTCGAGTGGCGCGTCAAGCAGGCGGGCCACCTCAACTCCAAGATGCGGCTCGTCACCGCGCCCTGGGTGGCGCTGCTCGAGGGCGACCTTTGGCTGCGCAACGCGCGCCACGCCAACGCCATGGCCACGCGGCTGTGGGAGCGCATCTCGGGCTACGAGGGCGTACGCCCGATGGCGCCGGTGCAGTCGAACGCGGTGTTCGTCGAAATGCCGGCGGCGGTGCAGGCGAGCCTGCGCGAGCGCGGCTGGCGCTTCTACACCTTCCTCGGCAAGACCGGCTGCCGCCTCATGTGCGCCTGGGACACCACGCCCGAGGCGGTCGACCGTTTCGCGGCGGACATGCTGGCCGCGGCGTCCCCCCTCTCCCCGCCTGCGGGGAGAGGGTCGGGGTGAGGGGCGGAGGCATACTCCGGCGTCGCCATTTATTGCCGCCCCTCACCCTAGCCCTCTCCCCACTGGAAGTGGGGAGAGGGGACGCGCCCCAACCTACTTGGCCTTCTGATAGGCCGGCACGGCGCCCAGCATCTCCTTGGTGGCGGCGGACAACGTCACAGTCACCTTGCCGTCCGCCGTCGTAATCTTGAGCGCGCCGAGCCGCACGCCGACCTGCTTGGAGCCGACGCCGAGGAGGCCGCCAACGCCCATCACCACGCCCTCGATCTGCCCGCCCTGGCTGATGATCAGGTCGTCGATGGTGCCGACCGTCTGGCCATCCTTGTTGACGACCTTGGCGCCGATCAGCCGCTCCTTGGCCAGGTACTGGCTCGGCGTCTGGCCCTTGAAGAAGGTGTTGGTGGGAACGGCAGCCGACTTGGCCGCGTCCTTCTTTGGGTCGTCCTTCTTCTGCGCCAGGGCCGGCATGGCGAGAGCGGCGGAGAGGAGGAGCGCAAGCGCGAGCTTCTGCATGTGGGGTCCCTTCTCGACGGATGACGCGTGAGGAGAAATGTCGACCAGCAATTCCCGACGCCGGTGCGGAAGGCAAGCAAAACCGTCGGCATCGATGGCAATCGGACCGTCCGTGTGCCCAAGCTGTTGCCCGGGCTCAGATATCGGCAAGCATCGCTCAGCGCGGGGAGAGCGCGTAGGACAGCAGCTTGTAGGCCAGCGCCGCGGCCGTGTAGTCGCAGGCGTGGAGCCCACCAATCGGGGCAAACTCCACGAGGTCGGCGCCCACCACCCGCCCCACCTCGCAGGCACGCCTGACGATGGCGAGCGACTGCAGGTAGGAGAGCCCGCCGGGCGTCGGCGTACCCGTCGCCGGCATGACCGCGGCATCGAGCGCATCGATATCGAAGGTGATGTAGACCGGCCGTCCCCTGAGCGGCGCCAGGATCGCCTCGACGTCCCAGCTCGCCTGGTCCTTGGCGAGGTGGATGGCGATGCGGTCGCGGTTGGCGATGTAGTACTCGACCTCGGCCTTGGAGATGGCGCGAATGCCGACCGACACCAGGCTGACGCCCCCATGGTCGAGCACGCGCCGCATGGCGGCGGCGTGGGAATGGCGCTCGCCCTGGTAGCCGTCGCGCAGGTCGGCGTGGGCATCGAGTTGCAGCACCACGAGATCTGGATGGCGCGTCACGAAGGGACGGATGGCGCCGGGGGTCAGGGAGTGCTCGCCGCCGAGCACGAACGGAAACCTGCCCTGCTCCAGCACCGTCTCGACGATGCCGGCGAGCTGATCGAGCGCCGCCTCGATGGGCCGCGCGATCGCGGGCTCCCGCAGCGCCGCGACGCCGTAGTCGAGATAGGGCTCGCGCTCGAGCTCCTCGTCGTAGAGCTCGAGCTGCTGGCTGGCTTTCAGGATCGCCGCCGGCCCCGCCGCCGTGCCGCCGCCGTAGCTCACGGAGGCTTCGAGCCCGAACGGAATGACCACGGCCCGCGCGGCGCCGGGGTTGCCGGCGTCCGCGCGGACGGGATCGAGAAAGCTCTCCTCTGCGGGCAGGTACTCGAGCTCGGCGCTCACGCCTGGACCTGCTGCGCCTCTCGACTGTTGCGCCGATCGGCCTCGCCGTCGCCGTACATCGTCAGCATGGGCTCATCGAGCAGGATCGCCTCCTCGAACGCGCCGTAGCCATTGAAGCGGCCGCCGATGGCGCGGCCGTAGGCGCCGGTGTTGCCGATCTCGACGTAGTCGCCTTCCCTCACCGATGCGGGCAGATGGAACGGCCCCGGCATATGGTCGATGGTGTCGCAGGTCGGGCCCCAGAACGAGAACGGCACGAGGCTGCCCTGCTCCGCCGGTCCGCCGACCAGGCGGACGGGAAAGTTGAAGCCCATATGCGCCGCATCGAACAGGGTGCCGTAGCTGCCGTCGTTGATGAAGAGCTCGTTGCCGCGCCGCGCATCGACGCGCACGATCAGCGACTCCGCCTCCGCCACCAGGGCGCGGCCCGGCTCGCACATCAGCCGGCACCGCTCGCCGATCGGGAGCTTCTCCACGCCCTCGTCGATGGCGCGCACGAAGTCCGTGAGCGGCGCCGGCATATTCTCGTCGTAGACCGAGGGGAAGCCGCCGCCGACGTCGAGCCGGTCGAGCACCACGCCGGCCCTGGCGATCAGCTTGCCGACCTCGGCAAGCGCAAGCGTGTAGGCCTCGGGCGTCGCGGTCTGCGAGCCGACGTGGAAGGTGATGCCGAGCTCCTTGGCGGCCTGGCGCGCCTTCACCAGCAGTCGGGCAGCCTTGGCACCGGACGTGCCGTACTTGCGCTCGAGCGGGATCTTGCTGTTGCGCGCAGGCACCGCCACGCGCACCCACAAGATGAGGTCGCGGCAACCGCCCGTCTCCTCGGCGATCTTCTTGAGCTCGTCCTCGCTGTCGACGGCAAAGCTCCGCACCCCGAACTCGGCAAACGCCCGCCGGATGGCGTTGCGCGACTTGACGGGGTGCATGAAGTGCAGGTGCGCGCCGGGGATCGTCGCCGCGTCCTCGATCTCGGGGACCGAGGCGACATCGAAATGCCGGATGCCCGCGCCGTACAGGGCGCCCAGCAGGAAGGGCGAGCTGTTCGCCTTGTAGGCGTAGGCCACGTCGCCAGGGAAGTGCTGGAGAAACCACTGCGCGGCACGCCCCGCAGCGTGCGGGCGCAAACCGATAACCGGCTTGTCAGGCTTGGCTGCGCCGATCAGTGCGCTCGCAGATGTGTAACGATCCATCGCATGGGACCTCCACCAGTCGGGTTGGACCAGGGCGCTGCTCGAACCAGCAGAAGCCGCCGTGTGACTTGCGAGGAGGGGAAATAGGGTCTGGTGGGGGTGGTGTAAAGTGTTTTTTCCCCCCGGGCCGCCAAAATACTTCGAAAAGCTAACGCGCCGCTGCCGACCGTCTCGCGCACCTCACCGGACGGTCGCGGGGTTGGTCTCGACCAGCATGCCGTGCTCGAGGCGCAGCACGCGATGCATGCTGCGCGCGAGCTCCAGATTGTGCGTCGCCATCAGGGCCGCCACCCCGGTGTGCTGGATCAGCTCGAGCAGCTCGCGGAAAACCAGCGCCGAGGTGGTCGGGTCGAGGTTGCCGGTGGGCTCGTCGGCCAGCAGCAGCTTGGGCGAATTGGCGAGCGCGCGGGCAATCGCGGTGCGCTGCTGCTCGCCGCCCGAGAGCTGCGCCGGGAGGTGATGCAGCCGCTCGCCGAGCCCCAGCATGGAGAGGAGCCGCGTGGCGCGCGCCTCGCCGGCCGAGCGCCCGACGCCGCGGATCAGCTGCGGCATCAGCACGTTCTCGACCGCGGTGAACTCCGGCAGCAGCTGGTGGAACTGGTAGACGAAACCCATCTCGGTGCGGCGCACCCGCGTGCGCTCGGTATCGCCAAGGCGCGAGCAGTCCGCCCCGTTGACGATGACACGGCCGCCGTCCGGCGTCTCGAGCAGCCCGGCGATATGCAGCAACGTCGACTTGCCGGCCCCCGAAGGGCCGACGAGCGCAACGGCCTGGCCGGGATAGAGCTCCGCCGAGGCGCCCTTGAGGACGGGAATCTCGCGGTCGCCCTGCTTGAAGGTGCGGGTGAGCGCCTGCAGCTGCAAAACGGGGCGGGCGGTGGCGTCCTGCACTGGGCTTGCTCCTCGCCTCTCCTCGCTCACTCGTAGCGCAGCGCTTCGACGGGATCGAGCTTTGAAGCGCGCCAGGAGGGATAGAGCGTCGCCAGCACGGACAGCGTGAGCGCCATCAAGACGATGGTGGCAGTGGTCTTGGCATTGATGTCAGCGGGAAGGCGCGTCAGGTAGTAGACCTCGGGGTTGAACAGGTTGGTGTTGGTGACCCAGGCCACGAACTGGCGGATCTCGTCGATCCTCCAGCAGAACAGCAGCGCAAGCCCCGCCCCGGTCAGCGTGCCGACCACGCCGATGCTGGTCCCCGTGATCAGGAACACGCGCATGATGGCGCCCTTGCTCGCCCCCATGGTGCGCAGGATGCCGATCTCGCGCCCCTTGTCCTTCACCAGCATGATGAGGCCCGAGATGATGTTGAACGCGGCCACCACCACCACCACCGACAAGATGATGAACATCATGTTGCGCTCGACCTCGAGCACGGTGAAGAAGCTCTCGTTCCGCTGCCGCCAATCCGAGAAGTGCAGCCCGGGGATGCCGGCCCCGCGCATGAGGGCCGCGTGCTCCGCCACCTGGTCCGGGTCGGCAACGAACACCTCCAACACGTCGACGGCCTTGCCCTTGTTGAAGTAGCGCTGGGCCTCGGCGAGCGGCATGAAGATCATGGTGCGGTCGTATTCCGACATGCCCATCTCGAAGATGGCCGCGACCTTGTAGGGCTTGATGCGCGGCGCCGTGCCGAACGGGGTGACTGCGCCGCGCGGCGACACCAGCGTGACGGGATCGCCGACATTGACGCGCAGGGAATTGGCAAGGCGCGTGCCGATGGCTATGCCCTCGGAGGTGTCGAAGCCGTCGAGCGTGCCGAAGCGGACGTTGTTGGCGATCAGGCTCAGCGACTTGATGCCGTCCTCCTCGATGCCGCGCACGAGACCCGCCAGCGCCAGGTGCGGCGTCGATGCCATCGCCTGCCCCTCGATCAGGGGCACCACATGCTTCACTCCGGCGACCGTCTTGAGGCGCTCGGCCACCGCGGCGTAGCCGTCGAAATCGTCGCCGCCGACCTTCTGGACGATGACATGGCCGTTGAGGCCCAGGATCTTGCTGAACAGCTCCTTGCGAAAGCCGTTCATGACAGCCATCACCGTGATGAGCAGGAACACGCCGAGCAGGATACCGAGGAAGGAGAACAGCGCGAGGACGGAGATGAACCCGCGCTCGCGGCGCGCCCGCAGGTAGCGCAGCGCCAGCATCCACTCGAACGGTGAGAACGGCCTCGTGTCGGTCGGCAGCGTGGCCATGGGCCGAAACCCCCTTCCCCTCTCGCGCCCCCCGCGGGGGCGCGGTGCTCAAGACAGGACGCGACGCGCGCTCAAGAGCTCGACCAGGCGCTTCACAGCCGCATCGCTTGCGAGGCTCATGCGCTCGCCCGACTTGCGCTCCTTGACCTCGATCTCACCGCTCTTGAGACCCTTCGGACCGACGATCAGCTGAAACGGCAGGCCGATCAGGTCCATGGTCGCGAACTTGGCGCCGGCCCGCTCCTCGGTGTCGTCGTAGAGCACCGACACGCCTGCCCGCTCCAGCTTGCCGTAAAGATCCGAGCAGGCCTTATCGGTCTCCTTGTCGCCGGCCTTCAGGTTGACGAGGCCGACCTCGAACGGCGCCACCGGAACCGGCCATACGATGCCGGCGGTATCGTGACTGGCCTCGATGATGGCGCCGGCAAGCCGCGACACGCCGACGCCATAGGAGCCCATCTGCACCGTGATCATGCTCCCGTCGGCCCCCTGCACGCGGGCGCCCATCGGCTCGGAGTACTTGGTGCCGAAGAAGAAAATGTGACCGACCTCGATGCCGCGCGCCGACACCTGCTTGTCGGCCGGCACCTCCTTGGCAAAGCGGACGGGGTCGTGCTTCTCGTCAGTCGCGGCGTAGGGACCGGTCCACTGCTTGATCAGGGTGTCGAGGTCGCCCTCGAAGTCGATGTCGGCCGGCGGCGTGCGGATCTGGAGGAGGTCGGCGTGGCAATAGACGTGGCTCTCGCCGGTATCGGCCAGGATGATGAACTCGTGCGAGAGATCGCCGCCGATCGGGCCCGTGTCGGCGGCCATCGGGATCGACTTGAGCCCCATGCGCGCGAACGTGCGCAGGTAGGCCACGAACATCTTATTGTAGGAGCGGCGCGCGGCGTCCGCACTGACGTCGAAGGAATAGGCGTCCTTCATCAGGAACTCGCGGCCCCGCATCACGCCGAAGCGCGGACGCACCTCGTCGCGGAACTTCCACTGGATATGGTAAAGGTTGCGCGGCAGGTCGCGGTAGGACCTCACCCCGTCGCGGAAGATGGTGGTGATCAGCTCCTCGTTGGTCGGCCCATACAGCATCTCGCGGCCGTGCCGGTCCTCGAAGCGCAGCATCTCCGGGCCATAGGCGTCGTAGCGCTTGCTCTCCCGCCACAAATCGGCGGACTGGATGGTCGGCATCATCATCTCGATGGCGCCGGCGCGGTCCTGCTCCTCGCGCACGATCTGCTCGATCTTCTTGAGCACCCGGAACCCCATCGGCAGCCACGAATAGATGCCGGCGCTCGCCTGACGGATCATGCCGGACCGCAGCATCAGCTGGTGCGACACGATCTCCGCCTCTTTCGGCGTTTCGCGCAGCACAGGCAGGAAAAATCGGGAGAGATGCATGGATCCCGTGACTAAATGTTGGGCAGGCGGGGTCGCTGTACAGACTCGCGGCAGCGCGGCCGACCGGCCATCGCCAGCGAAGGGCCTAATATCCTGTTCCCGGCGAGGTGGCAATCTGGAGGGCTCAGCATGGGCATCTTGCGGTGCAGATCGGGGGCGGAAAAAATTGTCGCGCCCGCTGCATTTCCTAGGGTGACAGAAGGCCGCGGCTTAGCTAGGGTGTTCGCCACAAGAATGGTCACAAAGACCGCAGGTTGAGCAGGGGCTTCGCAGCCCAAGTCTGGGGAGAGAATTCCCGCTCCAGGTGCCGGAAAACGAGCCCGAGCGGTGTATCAAAACAGCGTGGGTTTATCTCGAGCAAGGCTGACAGCCTTGCTCATTTCATTTCTGGGGTCAGCGCATTTCTGAGGATCAGCTCGGTTTGCGGCCGAGCAGGCGCTCCAGATCGACGATGCCGTAGCGCACCGCGGCCCAGCACGCGCCGAACACCAGAGCCGACACGACCGTCGTCAGCAGCACGACGCGGATGAGCCGCGGCCGCGTCGGCGCGCTCTCGGGCGTGCCGGGCACGATCGCCCCGTCCTCGCCCTGCGTGCGCACGCCGATCGGCAGGATGACGAACAGCACGGTCCACCAGATGACGACGTAGATGGCGATGGCGAACGGGACGCTCATGGCGCTCAGGCCTGCTCCAGCTCGACCAGCGTGCCGTTGAAGTCCTTGGGATGCAGGAACAGCACCGGCTTGCCGTGCGCGCCGGTCTTGGGCTCGCCGTCGCCCAGCACGCGCGCGCCGGAGGCCTTGAGCTTGTCGCGCGCGGCGATGATGTCGTCGACCTCGTAGCAGAGGTGATGGATGCCGCCCGACGGGTTGCGCTCCAGGAACGCAGCAATCGGCGACTTCTCGCCCAGCGGCTCCAGCAGCTCGACCTTGGTGTTGGGCAGGTTCACGAACACTACGGTGACGCCGTGCGCGGGCTGCGGCACCGGCTCGGACACCTCCGCGCCCAGCGTGCCGCGATACTGCGCCACGGCGCCGGCGAGGCTCGGCACGGCGATGGCCACATGGTTCAGGCGTCCGATCATCGAAACTCTCCTTCGTACACGCCGGCCGTCAACGGTCCGTGGCGCGTGTCCTCGCGCGCCAGCGGTGTAGCGCCACGGCGGCCCATACCGCCTCCACCACGCCGAACGGCCATGCGCCCTGCAGGAAACCGTATACCGAGGCCAGCGCGCACGCACCAGCGAACGCCAGGATGAACCAGGCGCTTCTATCTTCCAGTGCATAGAATACCAGCATGGCCGTGACGGCCAGCAGCCCGAACAGCGTCAATCCGTCCATCCGGCTGCTCCGGAGCTCAGCGCGGCGCCTGCACCAGAAGCACCTTGGCGATGGGACGCTTGCCCCAGGCATTCTCCACCGCCGAGCGCACGGAGCGCCGCACGGCCTCACGCACCATCTCCCCGTCCTTGCGGCGGTCGCGCGGGATGCTGACGATGGTACCCTCCACCGCATCGCGCACGATGTCGCGCATGGGCCGGCCCTGTGCGTCCGCCGTCGGCACGCCGTCGAGCGCGATCTCGGCCTCCGGCGAGATCTCGCCGCGGCCCGAGCGCACCAGCGCCACCACGACGATGCCGGCGAAGGCCAGCGAGCGGCGCTCGCGCACCGGCCCGTCCACGGCCGGCACCAGCAGGTTGCCGTCGCGGAACAAGCGGCCCACGGGCGCCTCGTCGATGATCTCGGGCCTCCCCGGCGCGAGGCGGACCATCTCGCCGTTGCGCACCGAGAGCACCTCGCCGACGCCGGCAGCGCGCGCAAGCTTGGCGTGCTCGGAGAGATGGCGGGCCTCGCCGTGCATGGGGATGGCGATGCCAGGACGAACCCAGGCGTACATCTCCTTCAGCTCCTCGCGGCGGGGATGGCCCGTCACGTGCACCAGCGCATCGCCGTCGGCGATGATGTCGCAGCCCAGATCGACCAGCCGGTTCTGGATGCGGCCGACCTCGCGCTCGTTGCCGGGGATGGTGCGCGAGGAGAAGACGACGAGGTCGCCCTTGCCGAGCTCGACGGCGGGGTGCGTGTCGTCGGCGATGCGCGCCAGCGCCGCGCGCGGCTCGCCCTGGCTGCCCGTGCACAGCAGCACCACCTCGTCGGGCTCGAGATAAGAGAAATGCTCCTGGTCGTGGTACTTGAAGTTGGTGGGCAGATAGCCCGTCTCGATGGCGACCCCGATGATGCGATGCATGGCCCGCCCCGCCACCACGAGGTGGCGGCCGGCGCTCTTTGCGGCATCGGCCACCGCCTTGATGCGCGCGACGTTGGAGGCGAAGATGGTGACGGCGACGCGCCGCTTGGCGCCCTTGATGATGCCGGCGAGCGAGCGCGCCACGTCGCGCTCGCTGGGCGAGCGGCCCTCGCGTAGCGCGTTGGTGGAATCGCAGATCATGGCCGTCACGCCCTCCGCGCCCAGCTCCCTGAGGCGGGACTCGTCGATCGGCGTGCCGATCAGCGGCGTGGCGTCGATCTTCCAGTCGCCGGTATGGAGGGCGATGCCGTGGCGCGTGCGGACGGCGACGGCATTGGGCTCCGGGATCGAGTGCGCCACGGAGATGAGCTCGAGATTGAAGTGGCCCACGTCGAAGCGGCTGTTGAGGGCCACCTCCTTGATGGGCAGCTGGACCTTGCCGCCGAACTCCGCGAGCTTGGCCTTGAGCATCGCCGCCGTGAACGGGGTTGCATAGATCGGCACCCTGAGCCGCGGCCACAGCTCGATGACGGCGCCGATGTGGTCCTCGTGCGCGTGGGTCAGCACCAGGCCGGCGAGCGCGCCGCGCTCCTCCTCGATGAAGCGCAGGTCGGGCAGGATCACGTCGATGCCGGGGTCGTTCTCGCCCTCCGGGAAGGTGATGCCGAGGTCGATCATCAGCCACTGGCGTGCATCGGCGGGCCCAAGGCCGTAGAGATAGCAGTTCATGCCGATCTCGCCGATGCCGCCGAGCGCCATGAACACGAACTCGCCGGCCGCGGATTTGTCGCGCTGGCTCACGGCCGCTCTCCCATCACGCGCGCTCCGCCGCCGGCTGGCCGCGCGCCAGCGTCACATCGCCGAAGGTGAGGCGGCGCTCGAGGCCCTGCGCGTCGCGCAGCAGGAGCGCGCGTGATGGGAGAGCGGCCGTGAGCC
>Ga0247825_10001690_pt1 | contig 14520 bp, 10 predicted proteins | sample 13C_Vanillin_Day_FD_194413 | JGI IMG/M metagenome (GOLD analysis project Ga0247825, IMG submission 194413) | Soil microbial communities from agricultural site in Penn Yan, New York, United States - 13C_Vanillin_Day48 | ecosystem: Environmental > Terrestrial > Soil > Agricultural land | place...
GTCGTGAACACAAGGTGACCAGTCAGTGCAGACTGGATGGCGATCTGGGCAGTCTCAGGGTCGCGAATCTCACCGACCATGATCTTGTCCGGGTCGTGGCGGAGGATCGAACGAAGGCCGCGGGCGAACGTCAGCCCCTTCTTCTCGTTGATCGGAATCTGCGTGATCCCGCGTAGCTGATATTCGACGGGATCTTCGATCGTCACGATCTTGTCTTCGACGGACTTGATCTCGGAGAGCGCTGCGTAGAGGGTGGTCGTTTTGCCAGACCCGGTGGGTCCAGTGACGAGCACCATACCGTACGGCTCGCGGATGTACTTCCGGAAGCGACGCAGTTCCAATTCCGGCAAGCCGAGGATGTCCAGCTTCAGCTCGGTGAACTGCTCGCTGATCGATTCTTTGTCGAGGATTCGGATGACGGCGTCCTCGCCGTGAACGCTCGGCATAATCGACACACGGAAGTCGATCGTCTTGCCCGGCATCCGCACTTTGAACCGGCCGTCCTGCGGAACCCGCTTCTCGGCGATGTCGAGCTCCGCCATGACTTTCACACGCGAGATGATTGAACTGTGGAACTGCTTCCCGATCGGCCGCATCGCCGGCTGGAGCACGCCGTCGATTCGATACTTCACGTAGACGGCATCGTCGCCCGTCTCGATATGGATGTCGCTCGCGCGACGCTGAATGGCGGTGTAGATCGTCGAGTCCACCAGCTTGATGATCGGACTGATGTCGCTGGTGAGCCGTTCGACGGTGAGGTTCTCTTCGCCGGTCTCGTCCTCCTTCAGGACCTGAAGCTCGAATCCTTCGGTCGCTTCCTCGAGGACACGCTGCGAGCTCTCGCTCTTCTTGAGGATTGCCTGAATAGCCGACGGCGCACCGACCGTGACGCGAATGGGCGTCCGGAGGATCACGCCGAGCTCGTCGATCATCGGAAGGTCGGTCGGATCAGAGACGACGATCACCAGCGAGCGTCCCTCGCGGCGATGCGGCACGAATCCGTAGCGCAGCATCAGGTCGGCCGGTATCGATCGGAACAGATCCTGATCGATCCGGAACTCACTCATCTCCACGAATTCCAGCCGATATCGGACCGCCAGCGCGCGCGCCCGCACGACTTCTTCGGAGAAGTCGTCGGAATCTGGGAGTGGATTCGTGGTCGCAGTTGCCATTACACGCCCACTACGGAGCTCAATTCGAACAGCGGCATATACAGAGCCAGCACGACGATCGCAATGACGATCCCCATGAACACGAGCAGAACAGGCTCCACCAAGGTGATAAACCGCCCGACCTCCGTCTCAATTTCCTCGTCGTAGAACTCCGCCAGGCTATTCAACATTTCCTGGAGAGCCCCGGTGGACTCTCCAACTTCCACCATCTTCACGGCCACGTCAGGGAAGATGTTCCGCTCGCGCAGCGCCGCGGCAAACCCTTGCCCTTCCTGAACGCGCACGCGAACCCGATCCAACTCGCTGGCGAGATGCTGGTTCGACAACGACCGCACGCTGATTTCGAGGGCGTTCACGAGCGGAATCCCACCCCCAAGCAGTGTCGCCAACATGCGCGCCAATTGCGACGTGGAAAACTTTCGGGCGGTCTCGCCGACCCACGGAAGGTCGAGCACCCATTTGTCCAGTCGGTGACGCTGACCGGGCTGGCGGGACCAGACCGTCGCTGCAACAGCCAGGCCAACTACCCCAACAACGATAAAACCGATGTTGGAGACGACCCCGTTCGAGACCGCGACGACGATCCGTGTAGAAAGGGGTAGCCCTTTATCGAAGTTCGCATAGAAATCGGAGAAGGCGGGCACCACCCTGAAGACGATGATTCCGACGAGGGTGATCATCATCGTTAGCAGAATCGCCGGGTAAATCAGGGCAGAAAGCGTGCGCCGTTTGACGGCCCCGATGATCTTTTCGTAGGCGACATACCGCCGGATGACGGCATCCAGATTTCCGCTCCGCTCGCCGGCGAGCAGCGACGCCGAGTAGACCGGCGGGAACAGCGTCCCGTGCTCGTTGAAGGCGTCCGATAGCGCTGTTCCGCTCCTGACCCTGTCGTGAACGCTGTCCAGAACCGACTTGAATGTCGGGTTTCCGACCCTCTGCCGAAGGATGTCGAGCGACTGCACCAGCGGCATTCCGGCCTTCAGCAGGGTGGCCAGTTCCTGATTGAAGACCAGGAACTCCTGTCGCTTGATCCGCTGCCGACGGGCGCCCATGGAGAGAGAGAGCGCGGCCCGGCGCTGGAGGGACAGGACGTACATCCCCTTTTCCTCCAGTTCGCGACGGAGGCGTGCCTCGCTATCGGCGATGTAGACGCCTTCTACAATCTCGCCGCCAGGCGTACCGAGTCGACACCGAAACTCCATTTTGTCTTTTAGACCCGCTTCCCTATTGTTTCGGCTGCACGAGCGCGCGGAATACCCGCACCCCCAATTGTCGGGTGTCAGTGCTCTGAAGCGCGGCGAGCCTGGCCGGAACAAACGTCTTGTCGGACACGACCGCCAATGCGACGCTCTGACCCTCCCCGAACTGGTCCTGACCGAGTGCAATCTTGCGCACCATCAGGGTCCCTGGTTCCAGATCGAAATCGTCTACGACCGCGTCTCCCAAACGGATTTCAACATGCTGGGGCACCGAAAACACCCCATTCGGCTGGTCGAGCTCGAGCGTGAGCTCGACGTCCTCCTTGGGGTTCGCGAACGTCAATGTGCCCGACTTGGTTGACCATCGCCATTCCACCCCCGATCCCTTCGGCGCTTCCGGAGGGTGCCAACCGTCTCGGAAGATCACCGCGTACGGCTCCGACCGCTCGCGAATCTCGAACGAGCCTGCTTTCACCGCGCGCCCCTCGATAGCCTCACCTGCCAGGGGCAGCCGCTCGCCCGATGACTTCGAATAGAGTCCCACCACGAACGTCGCGTATCCGACGTAGTCGGAAATGGGCGCATAACCGGCGTGCTTGTATTCAATGGTTGAGCCCGCCTTCCACTCCTTCGTCGGAGTGGGCGGCGCATGATCGGCCGCGCCAATCATACGACCGTCGTCGTCGACAACGTGGACGAAGACCTCGTAATCCTCCTGAAACGGAGGGGCGTCAGGGGCGACGGCGAACTTGACATCGAGCTCAACCGGCATACCGGAGGCCACGACCGCGGGGGTGACCGCCACCGACGCCGAGGCAACCGGCTTCGCGTTGTCGGCGGGCGACCTGTCACAGGCGACGATCAATATAGTCATCGCAACTGTGAAGGGCGCGGAATATCTGAGCATCTCAGGTGGAATGATACTATCTCCACCGCATGACATCCGACGCACTCGGAATGGTTGAAACCCGCGGTTTGATCGGCTCTGTCGAGGCTGCGGATGCAATGGTCAAAACCGCCAACGTCGTGCTCGTGGGCAAGGAATATATTGGGGCGGGTTACGTAACGGTTCTCGTCCGCGGAGATGTCGGAGCTGTTAAGGCTGCCACTGATGCCGGAGCCGCGGCCGCGCGACGCGTCGGGGAACTCGTCTCAGTTCATGTGATCCCGCGCCCCCACGCCGAGGTCGAGCGCATACTACCCAAGTCGTAGGCACCCCAGAGCCTGACCGAGTCATGGCTGTCCAGGACACTGCCCCTCAGACGGACAAGGATCTGACGTCGATCGCCGAGGCACGGGCATTAGCTCGCGCGGCCCGTCAGGCGCAACCCCTTCTCGCCGAACTCTCACAGGAACAGATCGATCGCATCGTCACGATGATGGCGGAAGTGGTCACCGCTCACGCCGAGGCACTGGCGCAGCTCGCGGTCGAGGAGACCGGTTACGGCGTCGTTGCCGACAAGGTCCAGAAGAACCTGTTCTCATCGAGGCAGGTGTACGAGTTCATCAAGCCGATGAAGACCGTCGGGGTCGTGAACCGAATCGAGGACAGGAAGATCGTCGAGATCGCAGAGCCCTTCGGCGTTGTCGCAGCGATCGTTCCATCCACGAATCCGACGTCAACCGCGATCTATAAGGTGTTGATTTCCCTGAAAGCGCGCTGTCCCATCGTCATCAGCCCTCATCCTTCGGCCGCGCGATGCATCACGCGAACCGTGGAGATCATGGCAGAGGCTGCGCAACGGGCTGGTGCACCGATGGGAAGTATCGGGTGGATGAAGACGGTCACGCTCGAAGGCACCCAGGAACTGATGAAGCAGCGCGAGGTCGCGGTGATTCTCGCGACCGGCGGCATGGGACTCGTGCGTGCGGCGTACAGCGCTGGTAAACCTGCCTACGGTGTTGGTCCAGGGAACGCTCCCTGCTACATCGAAGCGAGCGCTGATCTCGATAAAGCGGCCAGCGACATCGTGCTTGGAAAGACGTTCGACTTTGGCGTGTTGTGTTCGTCGCCGAACTCGGTTGTCGTCGATGAATCGGTGGCAGACGAGTCGCGTCGCCGATTCGAAGCGCGCGGGGCGCATTTCCTCAATCAGGCCGAGATGGACCTGCTTGCGAAGGTACTCGTCACCTCGCAGCGCCTCCTGAACCCTGCGCTCGTTGGGAAGTCGGCCGTGTTCATCGCCGGGAAGGCCGGGATCTCCGTACCGGCAGGGACGACGGTGCTCATTGCGCCGCTGACCGGCGTCGGCCGCGACTTTCCCCTTTCCATAGAGAAGCTGTGTCCGGTCCTCTCCTGGTATGTCGTCAAGGACTGGCGCGAAGGCTGCGAGCGCTGCATCCAGATCCTTCGATATGGCGGCATGGGTCACACCATGTCGATCCACTCGAAAAACGACGATGTGATCCTGCAATTTGGGCTGAAGAAACCTGCATTTCGCATTTGTGTGAACACGCCGACGACCCATGGATCCATCGGGCTGACGACCGGATTGGATCCCGCGATGACGCTGGGCTGCGGAGGCTGGGGCGGCAACATCACCTCCGACAACATCTCGCCGCGCCATCTGCTCAACATCAAGCGTCTCGCGTACGAAGTGCGGCCGGCCGTCGGGTCGCCCGCGAAGTCAGCTCGTGATCAAACCCCCGTCGTGCGCCTTCCAAAGGCGCCGGCACTCCCTGTTTCTACGGGGATCTCCGCGCAGGCGCTCTCGGCGCGCGTCGATGCCTTCCTTTCATCTCGAGGGTTCCGTCCCGGTGAGGCTTCCCCCCCCGACCCACCAATGGACGCGCAAGTAAAACCGCTTGCGGCCGATAACCCAAAGGACTTCATCTGCGAAGACGATGTCCGGGCGGCGTTGAAGAGCGGGAAGACCCTCCTCGTCGGAGACAGAACGATCGTTACGCCTGCGGCACGAGAACTTGGCGAGGCGAACAAGGTGTTCGTCCAGGCCGGTTACCCGCGGTAGAACTTGTGCGCGGTCTTGCTCGGGAGTTCCCACTTGAGCTTACGGAGTTTTGACCCTCGGATCGACCGGATGCTAGAGTACGCGGAACCGATGCTGTCGTTTCGCCGAGGAGTGAGCGGCGTTCTCTGCGCCGTCGGACTGCTGCTGTCAGGCGCCTGTGCCGCGAGATCGCCACAGCCGACGACTGTGCAGGCGCCACAACAGGTCGTTGCGCCCGAACCCGCGCCTGCTCCGGCGGTGCCCGATTCCGTTCAGGAACTCATCGCCCTTTCAGAACAGCATTTCCAGGCGGGTGAACGCGAGCTGAGTGAAGGTCACCTCGATGCGGCTACTGCCGAGTTCGACCGCGCGGTTGACGTCCTGCTCGAATCGCCCGGCGGGGCCCGTTCGGACCCGCAACTGAGTGCGCACTACGACCGCCTGATCGAGCGGATCAGCGGCCACGAGCTCACGGCTCTGGCGCAGGCGGATGGCTTCGCAGAAAAGGCGCCTGAACCGGCATCGATCGACGATCTCCTAACGATTGCGACCTTCGAGCGTCCGACGCCGACTCCCGAAACGGAACGCACGGTCGCCGACGATCTTCAGGCAGTTGTTCACGACATCGAGATCCCGCAGAACGCCCGCGTGCTGGCCTATGTAGAGCTGTTTACCGGCCGACTGAAGGGGTATCTCGAAGAAGGCTTGAGCCGCGGGGCGCGCTACCTTCCGATGATCCAAGAGGTCTTCCGGGCCGAGGGTGTGCCGCTCGATCTGGCTTATGTTCCACTGATTGAGAGCGCCTTCAAGCCGAACGCTCTTTCACGCGCGAAGGCCAAGGGTATGTGGCAGTTCATGCGCGGGACGGCGCTGGAGAATGGTCTCCGCCACGATTGGTACATCGACGAGCGCGCCGATCCGGAGAAAGCCACGCGCGCGGCAGCCAAGTATCTGAAGACGCTCTACTCGATGTTCGGCGACTGGCACCTCGCGCTTGCGTCGTACAACGGTGGGCCGGGGCGTGTGCAGCGCGCGATGAGGCGTTCCGGACGGGACGACTTCTGGAAGCTGTCGGCAACCTCACGCTATCTCCCGCGCGAGACGCGTGACTACGTTCCGCTCATTCTCGCGGCCGTCATCATCGCGAGAAGCCCTGCTCAGTACGAAATGGAGGTGACGCCCATCGAGGTACCGCTCTTCGAAACGGTCACCGTTGCCGGTGCCGTGGACATTCGCCGCGTCGCCGAGTGGGCGGGCGCATCGGTCCAGAACATCCAGGATCTGAACCCCGAGTTGCGTCGGTGGACCACACCGATTCGCGCAACCGAGTACGAGCTCAAGGTTCCGATGGGCGCCGCAGAGGTGATCAACACACGGCTGACCGAGCGAGGAGGCAACGATCTCGCGCCGCTCAGCCACTACTCCGTCAAGAAGAACGAGACGCTGCCTTCCATCGCCAAGAAGCTCGGTGTCAGTCGATCGGATCTGGCCGAGGCCAACTACCTCTCAACCAAGTCAAAGCTGCGAACCGGCCAGCAACTGATTATCCCGCGCGCTCCTACGCTTCTCGCGGCGCGAACAGAGACTGTCGGCCAGTCTGCTGACGCTGTCCCCGCGACTGCGACTCGGCGAGTTGAAACGGCCGACGACGACCCGCCGGCACGCACGACGACGACCCATCGCGTCGCACGCGGCGAAACGCTCTCCTTGATCGCCAAGCTCTATGGCACTACCGTAGCTCAGATCAAAGAGCTGAACAGCCTCCGCAACAACATAATCCATGTTGGGCAGCGCTTGATCGTCGAGCGCCTGTCTTCGCTCGCCACCAACTGACCGCATCGCAGAAACTGCGATAAAGACGCGACATCGACGTTGCAGAAGCTGCGACGTTCAGGACGTTGCCTCGCTCGATCCCGAAGAAACTCGAATGAATCGGTGAGGCACGCGATCTTGCACTGATCTCAGGTCGTGCTCGCCAGTCTTCGCAGCGCAGCGGTCTTCGGTGTGGAGGCCTATCCGGTTCACGTCGAAGTAGACGTCGCCTTCGGGCTCCCCCACTTCTCGATGGTGGGCTTGCCAGATGCGACCGTCAAAGAGAGTCGCGACCGCGTGCGCTCCGCGATCCGAAACTCGGGATTCGAGTTTCCCCATCATCGAATCACTGTCAATCTTGCGCCGGCCGACGTGCGCAAGGCCGGATCGTCGTTCGATCTTCCGATCGCGCTCGGATTGCTCGCAACCTCCGGTCCACTCACACGTCGATGCGTTGACGACACCGTGATCGTCGGCGAACTCTCGCTCGATGGCGCGATCAACGGCATTCGCGGTGTGCTGCCAATTGCAGTCGGCGCACGTCGGCTGGGGCTCAAGCGCCTCCTTCTACCGCCGCAGAATGCGACCGAGGCCTCAGTTGTCGAGGGCCTGGATATTTGCGTGGCTCAATCGCTGGCGGAGGCCGTTGAGGCGTTGAACGAACCCGAGCGCGCCAAGCGGGCAACGACCGGCCCAGTGAGCACGGGCAGTACGACAGCCGCCGACAGCGATCTGGCCGACGTTCGCGGGCAATTGCTCGCCAGGCGCGCGCTCGAAGTGGCGGCTGCTGGCGGTCACAACCTGCTGATGACCGGCCCTCCCGGTGCCGGCAAGACGATGCTGGCGAGAAGATTGGGAACTATTCTGCCACCCCTCACGTTCGATGAAGCGCTCGAGTGCACAGCCATCCATTCAGTCGCCGGCACTCTCCCCGCTGGTCAGGGGCTTCTCTCAGAGCGCCCGTTTCGTGCGCCTCACCATACGATTTCGACCGTTGCTCTTGTCGGCGGCGGATCCATTCCAAGGCCGGGCGAAATCTCCCTCGCGCATCACGGGGTCCTCTTCATGGATGAAATGCCGGAATTCGATCGACGCGTCCTCGAAGTTCTCCGGCAACCTCTCGAAGAGGGACACGTGACGATCGCACGCGCCGCACGGACCGCAGTCTTCCCTGCGCGCTTCGTTCTCATCGGTGCGATGAATCCGTGTCCCTGCGGCTTTGCCGGCGACGATCGCCGGCCGTGCAGGTGTACGCCCATACAGATCGCGAAGTACCAGAGCCGCCTCTCCGGCCCGCTCCGCGATCGCATCGATCTCATCGTCGATGTCCCTGCGGTCGCGGTCGGCTCGATCGTCGACGGCGTCGCTGGTGAGCCGTCTGCGATTGTTCGCGAGCGTGTGATCGCTGCGCGTCGCGCGCAGCAGGCTCGCTATGGTGACGCTGGCCCTCGCACGAATGCGGCACTGCGCGGCTCGCGCGTCGCAACATTGTGCCGGCCCGACGCGAAAGGACGGCAGTTGTTGCGGAGGGCAGTCGATCAATTGGGATTGAGCGCGCGCGGCTACGACCGCGTGCTCAAAGTAGCGCGGACGGTTGCCGATCTTGCCAACGACGAGAAGGTCACGTCAGAACACGTCGCCGAGGCGCTGCAATACAGAGTGGTGGAACACGGGATTGGGTGCAGGGATGCAGGTGATGTATGAGCGTGGAAGTCGGTCGTCGCGTGTTCGTGGGATCAGTGGCTGCAGGTCTCCCGCTGCTGGCCGGAGGGGGTGCAACGCTCGCGTTTGCGCAGCGCCAGAATGGCGCAACGCGAGTCCAGGATCCGGTCTTCGATCAGTTGTTGACTGACATGAAGGGAGCCGTCCGAAGTCTCAGTCAGGCGAGCTCTGGTGAGCACACCCGCCGCCTCGCTTCGTCATTGCGGGTGTTTGCGGCATGGGGCGCGTCGACGCAGTTCGACTCGCGGGTGAAGGAGACACTGCGTGATGTCGTGCGACGCGAGGGAAAAGACGCACTACTGCGTCGCAACCTCGATGCCGCGATGTTCAAGGCGGAGGCGCGCGAGTTCGGATTCGACGGGACGTCCGCCGTTCCGCTGCCGGTGCCGGCGCCCGTTGACTTCGCGACGCGGCAGTGGATTGTTGACGATCTGCTTGCCAACGGCGTCACCCCGCGTTGGCAAGCAGTCGCCGCGACGTTGGACGATGCCGCTCGAGCGCTTGATCGAACTGCGTCCGCGCGGTCGGCTGGAGTCACTCTGGTAGCGCAGGTCGATCCGTCAGTCTGCCGGATGATCCAGCAGGAGATGTCTTATCTCAACATCCAGATGGTGTTCTGGTGTGCACCGTGGTTCTATTGGGTTCCCGAACCATGTGGAATGGCGACGTCCGCATACCTCGGAGTCTATGCGGTCGGCTGGTGGTACGGCTGCTGATGAACAACAACAAAGTTGCGATTGCGTGTCTTGTGGTCATCTACGTGCTGGCCAGTGGCCTTACGTACGTAGCGTTCCGCAGGTATCCGGATCATTCCGGAACGGGGGCGGTCCAGTGGATCTTCTTCTACATCGTGACCGTCGTGTATCCGTTGATCTGGACCGTTCAGAATCTGCGTCTCGTCCGGAAACTCGGGCTCGATCAGCCGCAGCAACTTCGCCGGTACGCGTGGGCTCCGGTGATCGTTGGCGGGACCTCATTGATCGCTGGGCTAAGCCTGCTGTTTCCTCTCTTGCGCTGACTGGAGCACGGCGATCGCTGAGACCGGGGTGCGCGTTGCGCTCCCCGGTTCTCACTGAGCAGCGTGCCTCGGTGGCAGGCGCGCGTCGTGCAGGCTTCGCAGCGCTGTGGCCGTCAGGATTATTCCGCCCCCGACGATCGTCCATGAGCCCGGCAACTCTCCCCCCAGGATCCAGGTCCACACTGGGTTGAGGATCGGTTCGACCAGAAGGAGGATGGACGTGACCTGGTCGCGAGTGATCGCGTTCTACGCACCGAAGCGCCACGAGCGTGAGCGCCCACGTGATGCTACACATCAGGGCCAGTAGATTTCCGCGTCCTGGATCGGGCGCAGTGCCGCGATACGAGACCCGAGTGCCGATACCTGCAGACCTGAGAAGGCGGCAACGTTGATCCCCGCGCCCCCCGTCGAAAGCAAGAGAGCAGCAGGAGCACCTGCAGTCGAGCCCTGCCGGCGTTCACGAGGCTAATCGTAGAGTTTTCGCCCGATATTCGCTTTACTTCTGATTCGTTGAGGAGCCATTTCGTCCTGTGATAGGCTCGTAATGTCGGCACCCCTCCCCACCGGCGTGTCAGCACCCGATAGTATGGTCCGTATGGCGCGGACCGGCCGCTGTGCCAAGTCGGGATCCGTATTTTTTCGAGTGAATCTGTATTGAAACCAGCCCGGCGCTACACGATTCTCGTTGCGGATCGCACGACAGGCGTTGTCCGTCGTGTGACGGTCGCCGCCCGCCCGGCGGTCGTGTTTGCCTGCGCCGTTGTCACCCTTCCCGTGCTCGTCGGCATCGGCGCGGCCTGGAAGGCGAAGAGCGACGTCGCCGAGCTCTACGTCAGCGAGCGCGCCCTCGAGCAGGAGAACGCAAGCTATCGAACCGCTACCGCGGAACTCTCGAGCCAGATTCAATCCCTGCAGACGGCGATTACCGACCTTGGTGCCAGGGCCGCACTCGACCCGAGCCTCGCCCGCGCCATGGAGACGTTGCCCGCTTTCGTCAAGTCGCGAGCGATGGGCGGCAACGTCGGCACTACCGCCAAGCAGGATGCTACCTATACAAACGCACTGACCGCCCTCGCGAATCCCGAGGACACGTTCGGTCTGCTCCGCACGCTGCTGGAAGGGCTCGAATCACGCCTGAACGTCGTGCAGCGGAACGTTGAGAAACGGAACGCCCTCGCGAATGCGACGCCGTCGATCTGGCCCGCTCACGGATGGCTCACATCCACGATGGGCCGGCGCACGGACCCGATGACGGGCGGCGCTGATTACCATCCGGGTCTGGACATCGCCGGTGATAAGGGTCAGCCGGTCTATGCGACAGCCGCCGGTGTCGTGACCAACGCGGGGCGACAGGGTGCTTACGGCAATCTCATCGTCATCGACCACGGGTTCGGACTCCAAACGCGCTACGGACACCTTTCCGGCTTCCAGGTCCATGAGGGCGACCGCGTTCAACGCGGCGATCTGATTGGCCGCCTGGGTGCCACTGGCCGCGCAACCGGCACCCACCTCCACTACGAGGTGCTCGCCAACGGCCGCCTCCTCAATCCGCTCAGGCTGCTCACACAGCAGAAGCCTCGCGCTCAGTAACTCCCCGCGTTTCTGTCGTTTCCTTGCCGATTGCGGAGCCGCTGGCTACAATCGGTAGACATTCCTTCGTAGTTAGCTCTCCCCATTCGCATGATTGGTCAACTGCTCGCGAAGGTCATCGGTACTCAGAACGAACGAGAAATCAAACGGCTACGGCCGCGGGTTGTCGAGATCAATGCGTTCGAACCCGCCATTCAGTCCCTCACTGACGAACAGCTCCGGGCGAAGACCGTCGAGTTCCGCGAGCGTCTCGCCAAAGGAGCCACCCCCGACGACATCCTGCACGAGGTCTTTGCTGTCGTCCGCGAGGCTGGCCGCCGCGTGCTCAACATGCGGCACTTCGACGTCCAGTTGATCGGCGGCATTCTCCTGCACAATGGGACGATCGCCGAGATGAAGACGGGCGAAGGCAAGACGCTTGTTGCGACACTCCCCGCCTATTTGAACGCGCTCGAAGGCAAAGGTGTACACGTCGTCACCGTCAATGACTACCTCGCACGGCGCGACTCGGAATGGATGGGACGCCTCTACCGCTTCCTCGGGATGAGCGTCGGCGTCATCCAGCACGATCTCAAGGACGACCAGCGACAGATTGCCTACGGCTCGGACATCACGTACGGCACGAACAACGAGTTCGGCTTCGACTACCTCCGCGACAACATGAAGTTCGAGTTGGGCCACATGGTTCAACGTGGACATCACTTCGCGATTGTCGACGAGGTGGACAGCATCCTGATCGACGAAGCGCGAACGCCGCTGATCATTTCCGGGCCTGCTGAGGAATCGACCGACCTGTACTACGAGGTCGATCGCATCATTCCGCGGCTCAAGAAGGGCGCGGTCACGCAAGGCAACGTCAAGGCGGAAGATCGGGAAGAACTCGAGAAGACGGGTGACTACATCGTCGACGAGAAGCACAAGACGGTGACGTTGACCGAGACGGGAATGGCGAAGTCGGAGGAGATGCTCTCCCACCGGCTCGTCCCGGACTCCAACGGCCTCTACGACCCGGCAAACATGCCACTGCTCCACCACGTCAACCAGGCGCTCAGGGCTCACACGCTGTTCCGTCTCGACGTGGAGTACATGATCAAGGACGGTGGGGTCGTCATCGTTGACGAGTTCACCGGGCGTCTGATGCCCGGCCGCCGGTGGAGCGACGGGTTGCACCAGGCCGTCGAGGCCAAGGAAAAGGTCAAGATCGAGCGCGAGAACCAGACGCTCGCCACGATCACGTTCCAGAACTATTTCCGCAAGTACAAGAAGCTGTCTGGCATGACGGGCACCGCCGAAACCGAGGCGTCCGAGTTCGCCAAGATCTACAACCTCGATGTTATCGTCGCCCCCACGAACCGTGTCCTCAAGCGCATCGAGGAGCCGGACCTCATCTACCGGACCGAGCGGGAAAAGTACGAATCGATCGTCAACGACATCATCGAGAAGCAGGCGTCGGGCCGGCCCACGCTCGTCGGCACGGTCTCAATCGAGAAGTCCGAGCGACTGTCCTCTCTTCTGAAGAAGCGTGGCATCAAGCACGTCGTGCTGAACGCGAAATACCACGCGCAGGAGGCCGAGATCGTTGCGCAGGCCGGTCACAAGAACAACGTCACGATCGCGACCAACATGGCCGGCCGCGGCACGGACATCCTGCTGGGTGGCAACCCCGAGTACGCGGCCCGGCACCAGTGCCTCGCCGAGGAAGTAGCCGAGAAGCTGGCCAAAGGTGAGGAGAAGTTCGTCGACGACGAGGAGTTCGTCTACTTCTTCCACGTGGATTCGTTCTACCGCGTGCCCCGACAGGACTGGGAGCGCATCTTCTCCCACTTCAAACGCCAGATGGAAGCCGAGCACGATGAGGTTGTGGCCATCGGCGGGCTGCACATCCTTGGGACCGAGCGGCACGAGGCGCGGCGCATCGACAACCAGCTCCGCGGCCGCGCGGGCCGCCAGGGTGATCCCGGTTCTTCTCGCTTCTACCTCTCGCTCGAAGACGATCTGATGCGCATCTTCGGATCGGACCGGATCTCCGGGCTGATGCAGCGCCTCGGCATGGAAGAGGGCGTTCCCATCGAGCACGGGATGGTTTCGAGGGCGATTGAGCGTGCGCAGAAGCAGGTCGAGGCGCAGAACTTCGGCGTCCGCAAGCACCTGCTCGAATACGACGACGTGATGAACAAGCAGCGTGAAAGCGTCTACACGCTGCGGCGAGAAGTCCTGGAAGGGTCGATCCACCTCACCGAGGACGAGATCGTCAACTCGAGGGACTACCTGATGGCGCTGGCCGAGGAGATCCTCGAGGACATCGTCGAGCGCTACGCAGGAAAGCAGGCCGACGTCGAGGAGTTCGACATTCCAGCAGTCGTTCGCGAAGTCTCGCGCGTGTTCGGCATCGATTCACGGGAGCTCGAAGCGCTTCAACTGGATTCCAAGAACACCGACGAGATTACGGACGCCGTCTGGGCAATCGCCAAGGACGGCTACATTCGAAAGGAACAATCCATCGGGCCTGACCTCCTGAGGCGGCTCGAGCGCGACATCATGCTGCAGATTGTCGATTCGCAGTGGAAGGACCATCTCTACTCGCTCGATCATCTGAAGGAAGGCATCGGCCTTCGCGGCTACGGGCAGCGCGATCCATTGGTCGAGTACAAGAAAGAGAGCTACACGCTCTTCCAGGACATGAAGGCGCGCATCGAAGAAGAGATCGTGCGATATCTGTTCTGGCTGCGTCCGGTCACGATGGAAGATCGCGGCGAGCAGGCCGAGCCACCTGCTGCCCTTCGGGCTCCGCGGGCAGTACCGCCGCGCCGCCCGGCGGCAGCGACGATGACGCTGAACCATCCAGGGGCATCGCCCGTTCCGGCCTTTGCGGGCGCCGCTCGATCGAATCAGGCGGCTGCTGCGGCGCCAACGCCGACGCCGGCAAGAACTGGCGGCGATGATGTGGTGAAGACCGTCAGGCGAGACGAGCCCAAGGTTGGTCGCAACGATCCGTGCCCTTGCGGGAGCGGAAAGAAATACAAGAAGTGCCACGGGCAAGCCGCGTGAGAAAACAG
>Ga0247825_10001691_pt1 | contig 14520 bp, 14 predicted proteins | sample 13C_Vanillin_Day_FD_194413 | JGI IMG/M metagenome (GOLD analysis project Ga0247825, IMG submission 194413) | Soil microbial communities from agricultural site in Penn Yan, New York, United States - 13C_Vanillin_Day48 | ecosystem: Environmental > Terrestrial > Soil > Agricultural land | place...
ATCCGAAACGCACCACGCTCGCCATCGCGCGTGCAGTGTGGGATGGCAAGGCGCTGACCAACAGCAAAGACATCTTCGTTGCCACCGAGCGGACCGGCACCTCGCGCATCGCGTTTGGCAGCGACGGCATGCTGTATGTGGCGACGTCGGGGGCAGACTCTCAGGATCTGAACACGCACGGCGGCAAGGTGCTGCGCCTGCGCGACGATGGCAGCGCGCCTGCGGACAACCCGTTTGTGGGCAAGGCCGGTCATAAGCCGGAGGTCTATACCTACGGCCACCGGAACTCGCTCGGCCTCGCGCTTCATCCGGCGACGGGCCAGATGTGGCAGACGGAGAATGGTCCGAACGGCGGCGACGAGATCAACGTCGTGAAGCCGGGCGCCAACTACGGATGGCCGATGGTGAGCTACGGCAGGCGCTATGAGGGACCGTGGCAGTCGGAGCGCGCCGGACACGCCGGCTTCGAGCCGCCGGTGGTGATCTGGGTGCCGTCCATCGCCACGTCCGGGCTGACCTTCTATACCGGCGACAAGCTGCCGAAGTGGAAGGGCGACGTCTTCGTGGGCGCCCTTCGGACTGGTGAGATCCCGGGTACAGGACACCTCGAGCGGATCCTGTTCAACGAGAAAATGGAAGAACTGCGGCGCGAATCGCTGCTCGTCGATCTGCGGCAGCGGATCCGCGACGTCCGCCAGGGTCCGGACGGCCTGTTGTACGTGCTGACGGACGAAAAACAAGGGGCCCTGCTGCGGATCGAGCCGGCTCCATAGCGTCGCGGCATACGCCGCGCGGAGATTCCTGATGCGTTTCCTGGTGACGATTGGTCTTGGCGCGGCTCTGATCGCTGCCGCCCACGCGCAGAGTCAGGCTCCAGCGCCAGCACCGGCTCCCACTCCAGCGGCGGCCGGCGTTCTCCCGCCCGCGCCGGTCAAGGGGGCGACCACCGGCTTCATGCACGCGATCCACGCGACGAACAACGTCGAGACGACGCTGGCGTTCTATCGCGAGGTGTTCGGGCTGGACGCGAAAGTCACTCCCTTTGCGAATCCGGGCGTGCCGCTGCTGACCAACTCGCCCGGTGTCAGCCTGCGCGTTGCGATGCTTCGAGTACCAGGTCAGGGTTTCAACTTCGAGCTGACCGAGTTCACCAACACCGAACGACGTGGCGCGCGCCCGAGGCTTACCGATCCCGGGGCGCCGCACATGAAGTTTCTTGTGCGTGACATCGACATCGTGGTGGCGGCCGCGAAGAAGCGCGGCGCGGAAATCATCACGCGCTCAGGCGCTCCGGTGTCGTTTCTCGACGGGGCGGTCCGGCGGATCTTCATGCGTGATCCCGACGGCTATATCGTGGAAGCCATCCGCTACCCGCCACCACTGGACGACGCGGGTGGCCCGAATGTCCTCGGCTCTGTCATGGGACTCACGCTGGGCGACGTCAAGGCATCCATGGCGTTCTGGCGCGACTTGTTGGGGTGGGAGTTTTCGCCAGAGGCCGACTGGTCGAAGGACCCGCTGATCGTCGACCTGATGGGTTTGCCGGAAGGCGTCGAGGCACGCCCCTTCAGGGCCGTCGTCCCTGGCAGCACGGCGCGAATCGAGATGATCGAATTCCGCGGCGTGAAGAACGCAACACCGTTCGATCTGCGCGTGCCGGATCCCGGCGCATCGGGAATGGCCATTCGCGTCGCCGGCATTCAGGAACTGCTGCCGAAGATGACAGCCGCGGGCGTGCGCGTTATTTCGAAGGACGGGGCGCTCGTCGAGTGGGACGCCAAGACGCGCAACGTGTTCGTCAAGGATCCCAACGGGCTGCTGATCGAGCTGGTCGGGACAGTGGCACCTCCGCCGACGAAATAGGACAGAGCCATGACGACACACCGAGACACCGAGACAGCGAGGATTTTTTCTGAAAGGAATCTCGGTGACCTCGGTGCCTCGGCGTGTCGTTTCGTCGTGGCCGCGGCTGTCGTGGCGCTCACGGTCGCGCCGGCAGGCCGGCTCTCTGCACAATTGCTCAACGCGGCCGCGCCGATACGCGTCAGCCACTATCACCTGAACGTCACGAGCGTCGACGAACACCGGAAGTTCTGGGTCGAGATGCTCGGCGGCACCGCGACCAAAGTCGGAACGACGGAAGCCGTGCGCTTTGGCGATGTGTTCGTGCTGCTTCGCCCGCAGAAGCCGACCGGGCCGACGCGCGGCACGACGTTCGATCACATCGGCTTTGCGGTGCCCAACGTGCCGGAGTTCGCGGCGCGCGTCGTCGAACGGGGATACGGCCGGACCGTCGGACGCGAAACGGCCGCAGCGCCCGGCGCCGCTCCGGCAGGGCCGTCACCGGTCTACGGGCGCTTCGAATATCTCGTCGGCCCCGACGGTGTGAAGATCGAGCTCGTCACCAACATGGCGCCGAACGCGCCGCCGATCGTTCATCATCATGTCCATTTCACCAACCCGCAGTTCGTCGAGATGGGCCGCTGGTACATGAAGGCGCTCAACGCGACGGAGCGGCCGGGCGCCACCGACTTCTTCTTCGGCGCCGATCTTCCCGGCATCGGCTACATGCTCAACTTCTTCCGCTGGGAGCCGAAGGAAACGCTCGTTGGAACCGCCGGGCGCGCTGTCGACCACGTTGGATTCGAGGTCCGCGGCCTGAAAGAGTTCGTCGGCACTCTTCCAGAAAAGAGCATTAGTCTGACAACCCCTCTGGCGCGCGACCGCGCGTTAGGCGACGTGGACCGCGCGGTCATTACCGATCCCTGGGGAACGGTCATCGAATTGACTGAAGGATTGGAAAGGGCGGCACGATGATCCGCACAGCATTCGTCCTCACGCTCGGTATCACGGCAGCCGCCTGCAGCGGCGGGCAGACGACAACGGCGGACGCAGCGCCGGAGCCGGCTGCCGCCGCTGGTCCAACAGCGGATGCGCCCGACTTCGAAGTCGATCCGTTATGGCCGAAGCCGCTCCCCAATCACTGGGTGCTCGGCATGACGATCGGCGTCTCGGTTGACGACCAGGATCACATCTGGATCCTGCACCGGCCGAACACCGTGGACGACAACTTCAAGGCCGCGGCCGTCACGCCGCAGGTGGGACGCTGCTGCACGCCGGCGCCGCCAGTGCTCGAGTTCGATCAGGCAGGCAACCTGCTCAGGCACTGGGGCGGTCCGGGCGACGGCTACGAGTGGCCCGCGAACAACCATGGCCTCACGGTCGATCACAAAGGCAACGTCTGGATCGGCGGCAACGACGAGAAGCAGGACACCCACGTCCTGAAGTTCACCCGCGACGGCAAGTTCCTCCTGCAGATCGGCCGACAGGGCATCCACAAAGGCAGCAACGACACGGAACATCTGTGGCGGCCGGCGAAGATCTTCATCGATCCCGCGGCCAACGAGGCCTACATCGCCGACGGCTACGGCAATCGCCGCGTCGTCGTCTTCGACGCCGATTCGGGCAAGTACAAGCGCCACTGGGGCGCCTACGGCGCGAAACCCGATGACGCCAGTATCGGGGATTACGATCCATCGGCGCCTCCCGCGAAGCAGTTCCGGACGGTCCACTGCGTCATCGTCTCGAAGGATCAGTTCGTCTACGTCTGCGATCGCGTCAACGATCGCGTGCAGGTGTTCCGGACCGACGGCACGTTCGTGAAGGAAGCGTTCTTCGAGACGAAGACCATTCGCTCGGGATCGGTGTGGGACATGGCGTTCTCGCACGATCCGCAGCAGACGTACATCTACCAGGTAGACGGCGTGAACGAGGAAGTCCGCGTCTTGCGCCGCGACACCCTGGAAGTGCTGACGACGTTCGGCGACGGCGGCCGCCAGCCCGGGCAGTTTTACGGCGTCCATAACGTCGCGGTTGATTCACAGGGCAACCTCTATACGACGGAGACCTACAACGGCGCGCGCCTGCAGCGCTTCCTGAACAAGGGAGTTCGGGCCGTGCCAAAGAATCGCGGGGTCCCCTGGCCACGCTGAGGATACGGAGGGGACGGAGGGAACGGTCTCACAGGAGGAACGAAGCAGCGGAGACGAACGGAGAGGCGGTTCGGATTGGTCGGCGCGCAACGCGCGCCGACAGCCGCGATGTGCGAGGGCGTAGATACAAGCCGCCGAGAGCACCAGTGCGGCTTGTATCTACGCCCTCGTACATCGCGGCAGGCCGCCTTCGGCGGCCAATCGAACCGCCCACCTCTTCTCTTCGTGGTAAAAGCCCCCGTTGATCTCCGTTCCTCCTGTGAGACCGTTACCTCCGCCGGCCTCGACACCCGCTCGAGACAACTCAGGAGTTGAGATGAAACGCATGTTGCTCGCCGCTGTCATCGCGGTGACGACGAGTGTCGCTGCGCAGCAGCCGAGCCCGCGAAACGATCTCCCGCAGCCGTATCGAACGACGCGCGACTGGGGAGAGCTGCCCGCGGGCATGAAGTGGCCTGCCGTCACCGCGGTGGAGCCCGCGCCGGACGGGTCGATCTACGTCGTCGCGCGCTGCTTCGAGAACTCCTGCGCTGGCCGCACCGAGCCGCCAATCCTCAAATACGACAAGGCCGGCAAGCTGCTCGCGACGTTCGGCCAGGGCATGTTCGTCTTCCCGCACGGTGCCACAGTCGATCGCGAAGGTAACCTCTGGGTTACGGACGCCCGCGGCGCGACCGGCAAGGGCCATCAGGTCTTCAAGTTCAGTCCGGCGGGTAAGGTGCTGATGACGCTGGGCAAGGCCGGTGTCGCTGGATCCGGTCCGGATCTCTTCGACCAGCCCACGGATGTCGTCATCGCTCCCAACGGCGATATCTTCGTCACCGACAGCCACCGCACGACCAACGGGCCGCCAGCGATGAACAACCGCGTCGTCAAGTTCACGCGCGATGGCACGTTCGTGAAGCAATGGGGGCGAAAGGGCTCAGGACGGGGCGAGCTCAGCGAACCACACACGATCGCGATCGACTCGCGCGGCCGCCTGTTCGTCGGCGATCGCGAGAACAACCGCATCCAGATCTTCGATCAGGACGGCACGTTCCTCGACGAGTGGCGGCAGTTCGGCCGCCCGAGCGGCATCTTCATCACGCGCGACGACACGATCTATGTCGCCGATTCGGAGTCTGGACCGGATACCGGCGCCGGTGAGCTGCCAGGCATCAAGAAGGGGATTCGCATCGGCAGCGCACGCGACGGCAGCGTGACCGCTTTCATCGAGGACATGGAATCGACCCGCGCCGAGCACTCAGGGGCGGAAGGCGTGGGAGTTGACGCCGACGGCAACGTGTATGGCGCTGTCGTACGGCGCCAGATGCTCGAGCGCCACGTTCGCCGGTAAAGGCGACGGAAAGTCGGGGTTCATGGCTGAAGCCTGCTTGAATGTCACTGCGGAAACATTAAGGGCCCTTTGTCCTGCCATCCGGTTCCTTCGAGTGAGACGAGAAACGCGACCAGGTCGTTGACCTCCGCCGATGTCAGGCGAAGCGGACCGCGCCGCCGCAGTCGATCGTCCAGATCAGGATTGACGATGCCGCCGCGATTGTAGAACTCGATGACGTCGCGCAACGTCGCCAGCGAGCCGTCATGCATGTATGGCGCATGTCGGGTGACCTCGCGCAGGGTCGGCGTCTTGAAGCTGCCGGGATCTCCCTCGAACACCGTGTCCTTCGTGACCGCGTAGCGGCCTTCGTCGGCAAACGACGTGGTTTCCGGGTTCCAGCCGATTCCGAGGTTGTGGAAGGCCCCGTCCGTGAACAGTGGCGGCGTGTGGCACGCCGCGCAGCCGGCCTTGTCCGCGAACAGGTCGAAGCCGCGCCGAACGGCGTCGCTGACGGATCCACGTCCGTGCCGCCAGCGATCGAACGGCGAGTCGCCGCTCATTCGCGTCCGTTCGTAGTCGGCGATGGCCCGCGCAACGCGCTCCTTCGTCACCTTCGCGTCGCCGAAGGCCTGCGTGAAGTAACGCGCGTAGCCTGACGCGCGCGAGATGGTACTGACCATCGTGGCGTGGGAGCTGCCCATCTCGGACGGACCGGCAATCGGTTCGAGCGCCTGTGCTTCGAGCGTGCGCGCACGGCCGTCCCAGAAGAAGGCGCCTACCGGCGCATCCTTGAAGCTGCTCCACCGGTTCGGGATTGCCAGATTGACGATCGTCGGAACCTTTCGTCGGCCTGTTGCGCCATCGACTCCAGTGGGCACGGCCGTGGTCTGCGAGAACGCATGGGCGGGCTGGTGGCAGCTGGCGCAGGAGATCGTGCCGTCGCGCGACAGGCGCTTGTCGAAGAACAGCCAGCGGCCGAGACGAACCCGCTCGGGCGTCGGCGGAACGGGCAGCGAACGGAGATTGATGTCGATGCCGAGCGGAGGCGGACCCATTGGCCGCAGCGGGTTATGCGTCTCCCACCGAGCGGCGTCAGGTGGGAGAGGCGTGCCGCTGCAGGCGGCGAGCCACGCCAGGGCGAGGACAAACGCCGCGGAAACGAATCGCACGCGCCGTTAGACGCTGCGCCGGAGCGGGTCGTTTCAGAGGGAAGTTACTTTTCGGCGTTCGGATTCGAGGATCCCGCAAACAGGCGGCGGCCGTCCGGGAACGTGATGCTGCCCGCGTTGGCCGTGTTCGATCCGTTCCGCGCCTGCCAGCCCTGAATAACGAGCACCGTGCCGGCGGGCAGATCCTCCTTGCGCCAGCCGCGGCGGAACAGGCCGTTCGCCGCGCCGGTTTCGAACGCCCATCGCTCGGTCTTGCCGTTGGCGCCGGCGACGTCGAGGTAGATCCACGCATGCGGATTCGACCACCGCATCTCGACGACCTTGCCCGTCAGCTTGACCGTCTTGGTCTCGTCGAATTCCGCCGCGAACGAATGGTGAGCGATGGCCGGCGCCGCGGCCAGACATGAAGCGGCAAACGCCGCGCCGAGAATGAAGCCGCGCATGTTCTGCATTATTTTTTCTCCAGCCCGATACCCGCGTCCTTTATGTCTTTCATGTGCTGCAGGTCCTGGTTGTCCTCGTGGCACGCGACCTCGAGCATCTCGCCCATGGGATCGAGGTTGAACTGCACTTCGACCGTGAACGGGCGCGTATAGACGAGCGGGTCGGTCAGCGTCGCCCTGTACATAATGGTATTCGCATTCACCGGAGTGAACCGCTCCACGACGGTCAAGGCGTGGCTGGTGATCTCGCCCGCCTCGTTCAGCCACGGCTTGCCATTGAAGTTGCGGCTGTCGACAACCAGCGTGTCGCCTTCCCAGCGCGCGACGGAATCACCCTGCCACAGGCGGACGTTATCCGGCAGGTGCTTGCGGGTCGGGTCGATCGGAATGCGTCGCCACGCCATGCGCTCGAACAGGACGACGAAATCGGTCGGCGTCTGCATGATGAAGAACGGCGACGGCACGTAGAAGCCGCGCGGCACGCCGGCCGCCATGATGCAGTGCGCCGTCGGGTCGTCGTAGCCGCGCGCGGGCGTCTGCCGGCTTTTCAGTTCCGCTCTCGCCCAGTCCTGCATCGGCAGCTTGCCGTCCGGTGGGTCGACTACGATTCCCTGGCCGCCGGGCATGAGTCCAATGTTCGGGTGCGCCTCGAGACCGTAGTTCGCGCCTCGCCCGTTCGAGTTATAGAAACCCGAGAGATCAGGTTTGCCGTCCGGCATCCGGCGAATCGGTCCCGCCGCAGGCGCGTTGCCGCGCCCGCGTCCTTCACCCGGTCCGGCCTGGCCGGCGGGACCAGCACCCTGTCCCCGTGCCGGTGCTGGAGGCGCGCCCTGCGCGTACGCATCGCTCACCGCGAGCGCAACGACAAGCGCTCCGAGCGCGAGCCGTACGCACAGGTCCGCCTGAAGGCGGACACTACGTGCTCTTTTGCATTTTGCATTTGGCATTTGGCATTCCGGCGCGATGAATGTCGGCGCGTTCATTTCGGATACCACGTCCGCGGCTCGCGGTGGAACGCGCCGCTCGCTTCCTCGCCCTCGGCGACGCACTGGTATTCGAAAATGCGATCCGAGTCCTTCACGCGATAGAGCGGCATGCTGATCTTCCACGCCCGCGTGAACACCTTCGGATCCTCCATCGTCGCCTCGTAGCGCATCGTGTCGGCGTCGCTCAGCGAGTACCGCTCGGTCACCTTCAGCGCCTCGCTGTGGAAGTTGCCGGACGAATCGAACCAGGTCTTGTCGTTGTGGTTCGTAACTTCGACGACGAGCGTGTCCTTCTCCCAGCGTCCGCGCGAGTCGCCCATCCAGAACTCGATGCCCTGCACCGGCTTGCTGCCGTTCGTGTAGATGAGGCGATGGACGTTGGTCCACTCGAACGTCATCGCCACGTGCGTGCTGCTCTGGAAAATCTGGAACGGAAACTCGAGATACATGATGCGCGGCACGCCTGGCATGTAGCACTTGCTGAACGGGTCTTCCGTGTAGCGCTTGGCGAAGTTCTCCTCGCGCTTCTTGAGAGCCCATTCCTGATACGGGATCGTGCCGCCCTCGACGACGCTGCGCCCGGCCGGCATGTTGTGCCGCGCGTGATGGTCCTCGAGGTTGTGGAACGCGCGGTTGCGGACCTGCCAGATGCCCTGCAGGTTCGGCCGGCCGTCGGGCATGCGCGGGATCTTTGCCGCGGCGGTCTGCGCGGCCGCGCCGTCTGTGAACTGCGGGAGGTTCACAATTGAGACGGCCGCCAGGAACACAACTGCAGCCGTTCCGAGACGTTTACTCATCAAATAATGCCTCTGATCAACAACGAGCCACGAAGGCACGGAGACACGGAGTTCAAGAATCCTGTCTCCGTGCCTCAGTGCCTCCGTGGCCCGTGAACACGCAATTCGAGCATGGCCCGGCAGCAGAGATCAAGTTACTATCCCGCGCATGCGGACACGAACGATCGTCCTGACCGCGGTCTTCGTCGGGTTAACCGTATCCGCGCGCACGCAGGAAGGCCATCCCTTGACCGGCACGTGGGCGGGCGACTGGGGACCTTCCGGAGCGTCGCGTACGCACATCACGATGGTGATGAACTGGGATGGCAAGGTCGTCACTGGCGTGATTAACCCGGGCCCTGATGCGGTTTCGCTGACCGCTGTCTCGGTCGACTGGGGAACATGGACGGTTCGCATGGACGCCAAAGGCATCGCGGCGGAAGGCCGGATGGAAGACATCGGGTCGTCCCACCGGCGGATCGTCGGCACGTGGAGTCAGGGCGGCGCGAAGGGCGATTTCAAGTTGACGCGGGATTGATGAAGCGGCTCGTAATTGGCGCGCTGATCGCCGCCGGAGCAGTGGTGCAGGCTCAACTGCCGGTACCCGCTCTCTACGACGAGTGGCGCCGCGTCACGCTGGACGGCGTCGTCACGCGTGTCGCGTGGGCGAATCCTCGTGCGTACGTGTTTGTCGACGTGCGGGAATCCGGTGGCACCGCGTCTGCCGGCACTGTGGCGAACTGGGCGATCGAGATCGGCAATCCGCTCGATCTGGAACAGCGGGGCTGGTCGCGCACGACGGTTCGGATCGGCGATAGCGTGAGCGTCGAGGCCGTCCCCGCCCGCGACAGTTCGAAACGTGCTCTCATGTCGGCCTTCTGGACAACCCGTCCGCGCGCCCGCGTGTTCAGCGGCTCGCCCCGAGCGAGCGCCAGCGAGTCGAGGGGACCGGCACCACGGTGGCCAGACGGACAGGTGCGCCTCGGTCCGCCGGCCGGCCGGAAAGGCTACTGGGGCGCCCCGAGCCTTTCGGCGATGAGCGAAAGCGGCAGCAAGGTTTCTGTGCGTGCGGACGGGCTTCTCGCGAACCTGTCGGACGCGGATCGCGTGGCACCCTTTCAGCCCTGGGCGAAAGCGGTCTATCTGCAGCGGCAGCGGACACTTCTCAAGGACGATCCCGCCGCCCGTTGTCTGCCGACGGGAGGTCCCCGGCAGTTTCACACCCCGAACGGTTTCCAGTTCGTGGAGCAGCGCGACCTCGGGCGCATCCTCGTGCTGTTCGGCGGCGGCAACCGCAACTGGCGCATCATCTACACCGACGGCCGTCCGCTGGGTCAGGCTGCGGAGGCGGTGCCGAGTTACTACGGCAGCTCCGTGGGACGCTGGGAGAAGGACACGCTGGTGGTCGAGTCGGTCGGGTACAACGAGCGGTTCTGGATGACGAACGGAGGCTTGCCGCATACGGAAGCACTTCGTCTACTCGAGAGGTTTTCGCGGCCGGACCTCAACACCCTGAGGTATGAAGTGACCGTCGATGATCCGCGGACCTACACGCGCCCGTGGCGCAGCGAGTGGACGGTGCGGTGGGTGCCGGATCGGGAAATCGAGGAGTTCTTCTGCGAGGAGAACGCGGAGTCCACATTCATTCGGTGATGACTATGAACAGCACGCTTCGCCGGCTGATCGTCGTTTCCTCTGTCGCGTGCGCGATGTTGGCGGCATCCGCTGCCAGAGCGCACCATTCCTTTGACGCCGAGTACGACTCGAAGAAGCCGTTCACGATCACCGGCTTCGTCACCAAGCTTGACTGGGTGAATCCGCACGCCTTTGTGTCCGTGGACGTGAAGGATGGCGCCTCGGTCAAGAACTACCGCATCGAGATGGGCCCTCCCTACGCGCTGGTCCGCGGCGGGTGGAAGCGCGACACCATCAAGATCGGCGACAAGGTGACCATCGTGAACGCGGCCGCCGCGAAAGACGGCAGCAACGCCGGCGGATCGATGCCGGCGACGGCGATGGTCCTCGCCGACGGGCAGAAATTGACGATGCGATGACAAGTGGAAGAAGTGGAAAAGTGGAAGAAGTGGAAGAAGTGGAAGAAGTGGAAAAGTAAGTTGAAAGTACAACGCGCTATACCGGTCGTTCTCGTTCTGACGTTGGTGGGCGGCCCCATCGGTGCGCAGGCGCCGGCGCAGAAGCCGGCGGCGACGGAACCCGCGCCGCGCTGGCCGGACGGTCGTGTCAATCTCGGAGCGTCAAAGGATCAGAAGGGGTATTGGGAGATCCGCCCGGGGCTCGGTGGGTTCCCGCGCGCCGCCGACGTTCCGTTTCAGGACTGGTCGCGCGCGCTTTATCAGTACCGCACGACCACCGCGGACCTGTATCCGCCGCTTGTCGGCTGCAAACCGGCCGGCGGACCGGGATTCTTCAACGCTCCTGGTTTCGAGATCGTCGATGCCCCGGAGCTGCAACGCATCTTCCTGCTGAACATTGCGGGGCCGCATTCGTGGCGTGTGGTCTATCTGGACGGACGCCCCCATCCTCCGCGTGAGACCCTGCGGCCGACGTACTTCGGCCATTCCATCGGCAAGTGGGAAGGCGACACGCTGGTGATCGATTCAATCGGATTCAACGAGAAGCAGTGGCTCGCCGGATCGTTTCCGCACACCGAACAGCTCCATCTCATCGAGCGCATCTCGCGCCCGAACCTTCGCACCCTGGTCTACGAAGCGACGATTGACGATCCCGGTGCGTATACGAAACCGTGGACCGTCCGCTGGACGATCAACGAAAAGAGCGCGTCGTCATGGATGGCTGGCGGCGAGATGTTCGAGTACATCTGTCAGGACAGCCGCGAGTAGGAGGAGGTCCGCCTAAAGGCGGACACTACGACGGGCGGACACTACGTAGCGGCGGGTGTTCCCCCAGCCAGCCGTACCAGGATTTCATCAAGCTCTGGCCCGTCGGGGACATTGATTCGGAAGGTCTCCGTCAGCACCTGCCTGATTTCACCGGCGCCGCCGAGCACGCGGCGTTCGGTCACGCCGTGGGGGAAATGGACCGCGAAGTCGGTGTTGCGCAGCGCGTAGCGTCGGTCGGGGTCGACGCGCGCGGCCACCACGCGGTCGAGGAAATGCGAGTCGGGGTGGTTGCAGAGATACCAGTTCGGGATCTCGTAGTCCCCCAGTACCTGGGATTGCTGGTCGAACGAGTAGAGTCCCTTCCAGGTGCCTTCGAGTTTGGCCTCGAGCAGAAACCCGCGGCTCACCGGCATCAGCCGAAACGGCTCGTGCGGTGTTGACTGCTCGAGTCCTTCGACCAGCTTCAGCGGTGCTGTCGGCGTTGAACCGCCGAACCCGACGTCGACGACGTAGGAGACGCCGTCGAGCGTGACGTGCAGCACCATGTGGCTGCGGCCGCGAACGACTCCCGGCGGAACGTTCCAGACGACGCGCGCCGACAGCCCGGTGACCTCGTAGCCAATAGCCGCCAGAGCCGTGCCGAGCAGCAGGTTGTGCTCGAAGCACCACCCGCCGCGTCCGCCGCGTACGAGCTTGTCCTGAATGGACGCGATGTCGAGCCTCACCGGTCGCCGCAGCAGCGGATCGAGGTTCTCGAACGGAATCGCGCAGGGATGGCGGAGTGCCAGCTCCTCCAGCGTCGCCAGGTCAGCGCGCGATGGCCGGCTGGCGACGCCAATCCGATGGAGATAGGCGCGGAGATCGAAAACGGACGTGTTGAAGAGCGTCACGGGCTGCCCGGTGTTTTAAGGCGGTGTCTACAGCTGTTCGACGCGGTAGCCCTTCCGCCGGAGCAGCGCCAGTAGCCCGTCGGGGCCGACGACGTGTGCGGCGCCCACCACCACCATGCACGGTGTCGTCCGCGCGAGGCACTTCTCGAGCTGCGGCATCCAGTTGTTGTTCCGCTCGACGATGAGCGATTTGTACACGGCGGGGTACTTCTTCAGCCCGCCCATGACATCCCGCTCGAGCGCGGCGGCGTCGCCGCGGCGCCAGGCCGAGACGATGGTCGCCAGCTCGCCTTTCTGCACGTTGATCTCGTCGAGTGTGTTGCGGAGCAGTTGTTCCTGCAGCGCCTCGGGCATCTTGTCGAAGCGGTCGATCTGCGATTCCGCTGTTTCAAGTCCGACGACGGTCTTGCCGTCGGCCTTTGCCTGGTCGAAGAAGTACTTGTCGAGACCGAGGTTCGGGTCGAGCCCGGCCTGCTGCATCTGCATGGCGCTCAACATCAGCATGACCATCCACGGCTTCATCGGACGGATAAGCTCCGCGGCCATCGGCATGGCCTTGAGGTGCGTCGTCACCAGGTCAAGGGTTTCCTTCGAGACGACCTTGTCGAACGTCCGTCCGTCCTGATACATCGCCTTGGAGAGCAGCATCGGTCCGAGCGAGAGCAGCCCCGCGGTTTCGAGGTCGATTTCCTCGAGCAGCATGTCCGAGGCCGCATACGCCTGAGTGAAAGCCGGGCTCAGCGGGTAGACGTCGGCGCTGAGCGCGTGCACGGATCCCGCGAGATACATCACGCGCGGTCCGGACTGCACTTTCCAGAGGAAGCTCTTGGACTGCGCGTCGAGACCGACGGCGGATCCGGCGAGCAGCGCGATCGCGACAACCGCTGCGGACCGGCGCTTGAGGAGGAGTTTCAGTATTAAAGCCACGGGTGCTCCCTGGGGGACGTATCAGTTTACCAATGGCGCGCCTGACAAGGCGCGCCCCACTGGTCTATCGGTCCGTCGCCACGGTAATGGCAGCCCCGTCGGACAGGCCCACATGGCCGCGGGTTATCACCAATTCACCCGCCCGCACACCTTCCGTGATTTCGGTTCGCGCCGCGTCTTCGATGCCCGTTTTGACACGCCGGCGCTCGGCGCGCGATTCCGCAGCCACGAACACCGCAGCTTCGTTGCCGTCGCGGATGAGCGCTTCGGTCGGAATGAGGACGGTGTCGGTGCGCTCCTCGGCGTCGATATCCAGCTGCACGGGCATGTCGACGGCCAGCTTGGAGGGTTGCGCGAAGATCAGCCGGAACGCAACCGCATCCGCCTCCGCTGGTGGTGCCGTCTTCGCACCGGCTTCGGCGGACAAGTCCGTGATCCGCCCGGCAACGGTCAGGCGCACCTGCTCCGTGCCTGCGGCGGCGACACGCGCTGTGGCACCGGTAACGACGCGCGACTGATCCTGCCGCGGAATTGACGCGACGACTTCGAGCCGCCGCGGATCGACGATGCGCATGATCGGGTCCGTCGTCGAGACGACCATGTCGCCCGGGTTGTGCGCCCGCGTCACGACGATGCCGTCGAACGGCGCGCGGACGACCGCGCGTCCGGCGCCAGCCTGCGCCGCCGCCATTGCCGCCCGCGCACGATTGACGGAGTCCTGCGCTTCGACGAGATCCCGTTCGGCGGCGTCGAGATCCCGCCGTGCGACCAGGCCGCGCTCGACGAACCCGCGTACCCGGTCGCGGTTGGCCCGCGTGTTTTCGAGCTGCGCCTCGGCCGCGGCGAGTTCGGCGCTCAGCCTGGACACGTTTTGTGTGGCGGATGGCAGATCGAAGCGCGCGAGGATGTCGCCGCTCTTCACCATGTCGCCGGCGGTCTTCATGACGTCAACGAGCCGTGTCGGTTCCGGTGCGAGGACGAGGAACTCTCCACCCTGTGCCGCCACGACGATGCCGCTGACGTGCAGCACCGCGCGGATCGCCGCCCGCTGAGCCGCGACGGCGCCGACCGGAACGACAGTGTCCTGACGCTCGACGACCCTGGGCGTATCGCGACGGCAGCCAGCGACAGCGATCGCGAGACACAATCCGGCTAAAG
>Ga0247825_10001692_pt1 | contig 14518 bp, 12 predicted proteins | sample 13C_Vanillin_Day_FD_194413 | JGI IMG/M metagenome (GOLD analysis project Ga0247825, IMG submission 194413) | Soil microbial communities from agricultural site in Penn Yan, New York, United States - 13C_Vanillin_Day48 | ecosystem: Environmental > Terrestrial > Soil > Agricultural land | place...
CAGCCCCGGTGGCCGGGTCGAATCGAGCGGACAGTGCCGTGATCGCGGTGTCCCGGTGCGTCAGGGTCCGCAGGGTCGCCATCACCTGCGCGGTCACCACCCGCGTGACCCGCGACGGCACGTAGATTCCGTCCGGATAGTTCGGGTTCCAGCCGAGGCGGGCCGCGGCGACATGACCCTGCACGGGCAGCTTGCGGTCCTGGCGGTCACGGCCTGCGGCGAGCACATCGAACGTCGCCGACTGCCACAACCGCGACACCAACTCAGCGCCGGCCGCGGCAATCAGGTCGAGCAACCACCCCACCCGGATATTGACATCATCGAGGCCAATCGCCTCACCTGTCGCGTCATCGACCGCCATATATGGGCGGGTGGTGAACGCGAACTGCCGCGGCGCAGTCGCAACCCGCCCGGTCACGCTGGGCACAACTCACGATCAGCGAGCACCCACGCGCTCGACGAAGGCCTGCGATCCCCCGAGATGCTCAACGGCTACCCCTCCCCAACCGTGCGACGGCTTTGCCCTGAAGCTGGTGTTGATCTTGTTTCGACCGCAGCTGATAGAACCGGCCGGACTACGATGCTGGCAACGGGCTTGACGCCATCCATCAAATCTTTCATCAGCGGTCTGCCACCCCTTGTCTCGCGGGACCCGACTGTAACGCCGACCTCCGACACGTACCTCCCGATCCACGCCACCGACGGACCGGGCCAACCGATCCCGCCCCACCACCTGCTGCACCGACGTGAACCGGCCATGGATCGCGTAGTCGAGCATCCAGTCGCGCCCCACCCGCTGCTCCCTCGAGACCCGAACCGCGATCCCGGCAGACCAGGTATACCCACCAGTGGCGCTCTCCCCCAGAATCTTTTCCTGATCGGCAGCGACACCTCTCGCCCTGCCGAGCCCGACACCCGGCAATACAATGCCTCCATCCTCTCCGGCGTCACTCCCGCACACTCCGATGCAGCCCGCCCAGATAAGCGTCGGGGTCCAGGCGGTCAAAAATTCGGTGACCCGAACCGGCACGCCGAGAAGACAACCACCCCTCCTATGCCGCCCTGCGCACCCCAACTACCGACATCCTCAGGTATTCCGCAGCCTCACCAATTCGCGCAGTTGAGAGCTTGATGCGTACTGACTCTGCAATGCCCCGTTCACCGCATTTGATCACCGGATCGGTTGTGGCCGAATCCCTGAATGGATCCTGCATGTCGGTCAGTCGTGGGACACCTACGATGTCGCACCGTTCGTGCCCGGGCGCGCCCGGAACGAGTCGCGCCATTAGTTCTCGCGCGCCGCCCGGGCGACGAGGAACTCGTCGGTCTCCGCATCGATGCGGGTGCCGAAGCCGCGGCTGATCCCGTCGAGAACCCGCCGCAGCCATTCGGTGTCACTGGTCGACGCTTTGTGCAGTCGCATCTGCCGGGATTTCATCGGCACCATTCGCAGCTCGCGCAGTTCGTGGGTGCGCGCGTCGAGGGTCACCAGGTAGAGCAGACGCAGGTCGTCGCGGAAGCGTTCGTGTCCTCCGATGCCCTCGTAGTCGTTGATCAGGTCGCCGCAGCCGTACAAGATCGGATGGCCTCGGTAGATCTCGACCGGCCGCGGGTGATGAGACGAGTGCCCGAAGACCACGTCGACGCCACCGTCGACGAGCCGATGCGCGAACTCGACATGCGCATCCGGCACGTCGTATCCCCAGTTCGAACCCCAGTGCAGAGAGACCACCACCACGTCCGTGTTCCGCCGTATCACCCGCGTCCGGTCGAGCACACGGTCCGCCTCGGCGCAGGTGGTTTCGGACAGGTACGCGACGCCAGGCCGGCCCCGGCGGGCCGCCCCGTGCGGCGAGACCCCGCTCGACGACATACCTGCTGCCCAGATCAGCAGCCGGCGCCCCGTCCCGGCCTCCACGACCACGGGACACCACGCTTGCGCCACGGTGCGCCCCGCTCCGACGGTCCGCACGCCGCTGCGGGCCAGCACGTCGACGGTCTCCACGAGCCCATCGGGACCGAAGTCGAGCAGGTGATTGTTCGCCAGTACGCAGACGTCGATCCGCGCAGCGGTGAGCACCCCTACGTTCGACGGATGCATTCTGTAGTTGATTCCCTTGGACGCGAAGCGGGCACACGTGGTGACGGTCGTTTCGAGATTGACGACGCGGGCGTCGGGCTCCGCAGCGTCGAGGACGCGCAACGCCTCGCCCCACGGCCACCCGAACTCGACGGGGCCGGGGATCGAACCATTTCGCTTCTCCACCAACGCCACGTACTCGCGGGCGTCGCGGACGCAAGGCTCCCGCAACTCCGGGTCGCCGGGAGAGGGGAGGATCTGGTCGACTCCCCTACCGGTCATCACGTCGCCGGCGAGGAACATCCTGATGGTGTCGGACATCGAAATCCTCAGCGACAGCTCGAGTACCGGGAACATACTCGGAGACCGACATCACGGCTCGGAGAATGCACCCGTCGCTCGCACTGTCATCAGGCACGGGCGCCGGCTCGGTCGAGCTGAGATACCCGTTGCGGGCTCAGCTCGAGGATGACACCGATATCACGCACCGAGAGACCCGATCGGCGCAGATGCGCCACCGCGGCCCGCGAGGCCCGCGCTGCACATTCCTGCGCGTGGGCGGCGGACTCGACCTGCAAGTGGGCCGCTCTGGCCTCCATGAGCGCCGCTGAATCCCCGATCTCGTACTCGAGGACAACCTCGACGTCCTCGACCGGCACATCCTCGACGAGATGCACGGCATCCGCCACGATCGCAGAAACCTGATCGAGCCGCCGTGCTTGGGTGAGAGCCGCCTCGACTCCCGGAACCTCCACCACCCACCAGCCGCCGCAACGGGTGGCCTTCGCCGTCACCTTCATCACGAACCACTTCCTACCCGGCTCGCATCTTGTGCGAAACTCGCCCCTCCCACGACAAGTCTAGTCCCCCTCTACTGGGCAGAACTACACGGACAGAAGACCTTCAGCGTGCGTGACCGCTGGAGGAACGACACGTCGACACCGGCACGCTCACCAGAAATCCAGTGCCTGTGCAGTCGCGGTGGACTCCGCGTGGGTGGGCCGTAGCGCACCGCCGATGGCGTAGACGGTGTGACCGACCGTCGCGACGGACATCCCGTGAGCCCCCGTGGGCATGGGCGGCAATTGTGACCAGGTCCCCGAGGCGACGTCGTAGGCCTCGACCGTAGACAGCACCTTGGTCGGTTGTTCGCCACCGACCGCGACGATGCGGCCGTCGATGAACGCCGCGCCGAGTCCGCCGCGAGGAGTGGGCATGGCGGGCAACGTCGTCCACGTGTCCGCGGCGGGGTCGAAGCGTTCGACCGCGGCGGTGTTCTGGTCCGACGCCAGGTCGCGTCCGCCGATGGCATAGAAGTACGTGCCGTCCGACACTGCGGCCAGGTGTTCCCGTGGTGTGGGGATGTCCGGGACGGTTGTCCATTTCGTGCCGTCGAACACTTCGGTCGTCGCCACCAGTTCGCCGTCCGCCTGTCCCCCGGCGACCACGATCTGGTCGCCGACCACGGCTGCGGCACCAGCAGCCCGCGGCTCGTTCATCGGCGCCAGATCCACCCATTTGCCGTTCCGAAGCGCGAGCACCCGGTCCGACGTCGTCCCGGTGAGGTTCGGACCTTTCGGCACCCAGCCTCCGAGGACCACCAACTCGCCCCCGTACTCGACGGCCATCGCGTGATTGAGGGGGACCGGAAGGTCGGGGCCCGCCTTCCAGGTGTCGATGGCGGGGTCGTTTCCCTCGACCTTCGGGGTCGACCCCGCATTGTCGAGTCCGCCGAGCACCCAGATCGTGCCGTCCGCGACGGCCGTCGCCGTCTGCTGACGGGCGATCGGCGCATCCTTCAGCGGACGCCACGCCGGCGCCCATTGGGTCTTGCGTGGCGCGAGCTGCAGGGCCTCGGAAACAGCAGTCGATTCGGCGTGTGTCGGTTTGACACCGCCGCCGACGGCATACACCGTGTCGCCGACCGCGCCGACCGCCATCCCGTGCCGCGGTGTGCGCAGAGCCGGCAATTGCGACCACGTCCCCGCGACCACGTCGTAGGCCTCGACCGTCGACAGCACCCGGGTCGGTTCTTCACCACCGACAGCGACGATGCGGCCGTCGATGAACGCCGCACCGAGCCCGCCGCGAGGAGTGGGTATAGGAGGCAACGTCGCCCACGTTCCGGCGACGGGATCGAACCGTTCGACCGCGGCGGTGTTCTGGTCCGACGCCAGGTCCCGTCCACCGATCGCATAGAAGTACGTACCGTCCGACACCCCGGCCAGATGCTCCCGTGGCGTGGGGACAGGGGCGACGGTCGTCCACTTCGTGCCGTCGAACACCTCGGTCGTCGCCACCAGTTGACCATTCGCCTGTCCGCCCGCGACCACGATCCTGTCGCCGACCACGGCCGCGGCCCCAGCCGCCCGCGGTGCGTTCAGAGGCGGCAGGTCCACCCACCGACCGTCGCGCATGGCCATCACTCGATCGGAGTCGACCGCGGTCAGGTTCTGACCTTCCGCCTTCCAACCGCCGATCAGCACAGGTTCGTCGTTGTAGGTGACGGCCATCGCATGATTGAGCGGAACCGGAAGGTCGGGGCCGGCCTTCCAGGTGTCGATTGCCGGGTCGTAGCCCTCCTGCCGGGCCGAGACGCCGTTGTCGTCCAACCCTCCGAAGACCCAGATCGTCCCGTCCGCGACTGTCGTTGCCGTCTGCTGGCGGGCAACACGGGCATCCTCCACCGGTCGCCACGCCGCAGTCGGGTCGACGGCAGGAGGCGCGCCGGCGTCCTGAACGGTCGGTCCTGCGGTGCCGGGTCCGGTGGTTTCTCGAAGCACGAGGTACCCGCCGCCGGCCAGCACCAGCGCGACGACCAGTGCGAGCGCGGTCAGGACCGCACGCCGACCTGTGCGGGGCTCTCCGACGCTGCCCGGACCTACGGCCGGCGGCCAGGGCGGCGGGCCCGTCGGCGGCCAGAGCGGTGGACCCGAGGGATGAGAATCGGGCTGGAGCTGCTGGGTCGGTTCGACCCACAGACGCTGACCGCTGTCCGACCCTTCGTACCGGATTCGACGGTATCCATCGGCACCGGACTCCGACCGGTGCGCCTCGGTCGTCTGCACGGTCTCCAGGGGTGCCAGTGCCATCGCGTCCGAGCGCAATCCGATGTGTCGCTGAGCGGCTTGAAGTTCGTGTCCGAACTCCTCGGCGGTCGGCGGCCGAGCAGCGGGATTCGTCGCCATCGCCCTCTCGATCACGGCGCACACGCCGTCCGGGATGCCTTGGGCGCGCAGGTCCGGCACCGGCTGGCTGCTGATCCTCACGAACTGCGCAACAAGTTCCTCACCGGTCTTCCGCTCGAACGCCGCCCTCCCCGCGATCAGTGAAAAGATCGTCGCGCCCAGTCCGTACACGTCGGACCTCGCCGTCGGCGATTCCCCGTTGAGCACCTCCGGCGCGGTGAACGCCAGTGAGCCGGTAAACCCGCCGGTGGCCGTTTCGTACCCGCCGGCGATGTGCGCGATGCCGAAATCGGTGAGCTGCGGCTCGCCGTAGTCGGTGAGAAGGATGTTCGCGGGTTTGATGTCGCGATGCAGCGTGCCGGTCCGGTGCGCCGTCTCCAAGGCCCCCGCCAACTTCACCCCGATGCTGATCGCTTCCGGCCACGGCAGCGGACCTTCGCGGCGTATCTGGACCGCCAGTGAATCGCGCGGGTGATAGTGCATGACGATGTACGGGCGACCGGTGTCGGTCACGCCGACCTGCAGTATGTTGACGATGTTCGGATGACCGGAGAGCCCACCCATCGCGTACCCCTCGCGCAGGAAGCGCTCACGATTCTCGGGGTCCAGGTCCGACGTCAGCACCTTGATCGCGACGATTCGACCCAGCGAACGCTGCAGGCAGCGATATACGACACCGAACCCGCCCCGGCCGACTTCCTCGGCACCCGCGAACCCGGCAGCGTCCAACTCGGCCACGATCCCGTGGCCGACTGCACGGACCGACGCCGCCTGGGTCGCATCTGGGTCGAAATCGGCCATCGGGCGCCTCAGTTCCTTCCGACATCCACGACGATGTCGCGGCTAGGCCTGCCGAGTAGGGCCGGCTTCGTGCCGACGTGCGCACTCGTGTTCATCGCATTCACCTCTGATGCAGGTCGCCCAGACACGCCGATGCGTTCACCAGCAGTCGACGACACGAATATCTTTCTGTCACAAGGGCGAAGCGCGGAGTCTTTTCGTCGGATCTCGACGGGATCCGTCCTGTCCAGAAAGTATTCGACGGGTCGAGATCCGCGTCAAGATGACAATTTTTCCCCCTAGGGTGCCTAGCGGCAGCCACAACTTCATGTCACGTCGGCCGCAGCGCACCGATCGCGTTCTGCGGCCGTCCTAGAAGGGGCCGTCGTAGAGCGCGTATCCGCCCGCCCCCGCAGCCTTCGCCCGATACATCGCCGAGTCTGCCCGGCGGACGAGTTCTTCGCGGGTGCACTCCGGATCGGAGAGTGCAACACCGATACTGGCACTGATCGGCCAGTCGAGAGATCCTGCCCGGTTCAGGTCGGCGAAGCTTCCGGTGATCCGAGCGGCAATCGCCACCGCCTCCGCTGCGCCCGCGACGTGCTCACACACCACCACGAATTCGTCACCGCCGAGGCGGGCAACGGTGTCGCCCGGGCGCACCGCCGACCGCAGATGCCTGGCGAGAACGATCAGTGCGTCGTCGCCGCCGGCATGGCCGAGGCTGTCGTTGACGATCTTGAAGTCGTCGAGATCGACCAACAACAGCGCAACGCGCGGGCCGCCGCGCGGCGCGGCGTCCAGGGCGTCGTCGAGCCGGCGGCGGGCCAGTGCGCGGTTCGGTAACCCGGTCAGCGGATCGTGCAAGCTCTGGTGCACCAACGCGGCTTCGGCCTCGATGCGGCGGATCGCCGCGGACAGTACCGCCGTCACCGAGCGCAGAAAGGTCAGATCACGGTCGGTGTATTCGCGGGGACGACGACTGTGCGCGGTCAACACTCCCCACACCACTTCGGAGCCGATCGGAACGCACACACCGCTGTGCAGCCCGCGCCCGGTCATCCCGACAGTGGAGAACCGGGTCTCGTGGACCCGATCGGCGCAGACGATCACCGACCCGCTGGCGGCGGCATACCCGGGTTGCGAGCCCCTTCCCGGGGCGAACGTCGTCGGCGAGGGCTCGGGTCCCCGATAGGCCAGCACGGCGAGTTCGCCGCCGTCGGACATCTGCGCGATCGACGAGCACTGCACACCCATCAATGCGGCGGCCGCACCGGCTGCCGCCGCGAGGAGCTCGTCGAGGTCTCCGCCGACGGCGAGTTGGCTCAAGTCTGCGATCACCACTCCCCCAGAGCGCGCTGCAGGCGTTGTTCGTCCTCTTCGGCGCCGCGGCGATCCTGTGCGATCGAGGCGATCAGCGACGGCCCGGTGCGTGTGTACTGCAGCACGAACGTCGAGATCAGCATCGGGATCGGCTCGCCCGTCACGAAATGGCGGAATTCCGTCAGCCCGTTCCACTCCCCCCGCACGACCAGCGCCGACTCCACCTCACGGGCCTGCACGAGACCGACATCGGTGAACAGCTCCGCCGTCGTCCTCGCGTACGCGTGCGCGGCATCCCCCAATCCGAGCAGACCGACGCCGGCGGGATTGGCATACACGATCCGCCCGGAGACGAATTCGGACACGAACACCAACACCGGAGTGTGTTCGAGGACTGCGAGCAACATCCCCGAATCCGGCAGAGCCTCCATGGATACTCCCTCCCCTGCGAACCGTCCCACACCCGCCTGTGACCTCCTCCACGATAAGCGCGTCGGCAACGCCGCGGCGGTGCGGGCGTGGCACGTTGATTCTGCCCCGATGTAGGTGCACGATCGTGGGCATGCGCAGAGCGCGTTGGCCGGCATTCGCGCCGCCGGCAGCCAGTGGGACCGCGGTGCACGGTCCCACCATTCTCGCGTCCAAAACTCACATCACCCTCGACTTGCTCGGAATCGTCGCCTTCTCGTCCGGAATCCATGTCCGACTCGCGCTGACTGCGACGGGACGCGCCGCCGAACGTGCGCATCACGAGACGCGATCGCTGTCCGATCCCACCGATCCCGACACCCAGTGGTCGTATCTGTCGGTGCTGCTGCAGCTGGGGCCCGTGGCGGGCGAAGCCGACCCCTACCTGCCGCGATCCGGTTCGCCGCTGAAGTGGGGCGGGGTACCCGCGTACCGCACCGAGCCGAATTATTGGCTCGGAACCTGTACACGCCCGCACGACATCATGATCTCGGCAGGGTGGCCGGAGATCGGTCTCGGCCCCACCTGTGTCACGGCCCTCCTCGAAGCCAGTCCGTCCGCTGTCACATCCGACTGACCCGAAAGGTCCAGTCCTCTCCCTTCCCGAAGTGGTTGCGGCTAGCGTCGGAACGACATGCCCGACATGGAGGTTCACGATGCGTTTGTCCACGAGGAACCAGCTCGCCGGAACGATCACCGAGGTCACCCTCGGCAGTGTGATGGCCACGGTGAAAGTGAAACTCGACGGAGGCGAGCAGATCGTCACCGCATCCATCACGAAGGAGGCGGTCGAGGAACTCGGTCTGAAGGCGGGTGTGGCTGCGACGGTGCTCGTGAAATCCACCGAGGTGATGCTCGGCGTCGAGTAGGCCGAACCTCAGCAGCTCAGCGACCCGCGCACTGCTAGTGCGCCGAGGTCGTGAGGGAATCGGGTGCCATCACGATCTCGAACGGCATTTCGATATGCGCAACCGTCCCCGATCGAGGTCCGGGGTGGACGGAGAAGCTGCCTCCCGCAGCGACGACACGGAGTTCGTGCGAAGTCAGTCCGATGTGGCCTCTGCTGAGGCTGCGGTCGATCGCCTCACGGGAGATGCCGCACCCGTCATCGGTGACATCGAGGACCGCATGCTCACCCCACCGCGCCAGCTCGACTCGGACGGTACGGGCTTGCGCGTGTTTCACCACGTTGCTGAGCAATTCGCGTGCCGCGCTGAACAGCACATCATCAGCCGTGGTGCGAAGGTCGTCGACCCATTCCGAGGTCAGGAGCTCCACGTCGAAACCGCCACGTGCCTGGGCGGATCGGGTGATGTCGCCGAGAGCGCGAGCGAGACCGACACGATCGAGCACGGTGGGATGCAGCTCCGAGACGGTCGCCCTGAGCAGGGTCGCGGATTCGGTGAGTGCGTGGGTGATGCGATCCACCGCTTCCGGGTCGGCACTGTCGGTGAGGTCGTCGAGGTCCATTTTCGCGGCCAGGACGAATTGAAGCGCCCCGTCGTGGAGTTGCTCGGACAACGCACGTCGTTCGCGTTGTTCGAGACCCATCAACTCCGCGAGCAGGGCGGTGCGGTCGCGCACCAGGTGACCGATGGTCAGCACTCTGGAGCGTTGAATTCTGCTGAGCACGACGGCGCCTGCACCGAGGACGGCGAGGGCCATCGTGCTGAGCAGGATGGAGGTCCAGGGTTCTTCGTTCGAAGCCATCGTGGCCCAGCTGGCGGCCAGGAATACCAAGACCGTAGGCACGACCACGGACGCGCAGACACCTGGGCGCAGCTGCGTGGAGGCCAGTAGCGGGATCACGAACAAACCGTTGCTCAGGATGTCTGCGGTCCAACTCTGTTGTGCTGCAATACCAGTCAACAGGGTGAGGCAGCCGAGGACCGCGAGGTCGACGAACAGTGCGAGCCACATCGCGTTCACCGGCCCCGGACCGCCTCGACGAGTCCACAGCGCGAGCCCGCCGGACCAGAGTGCGTAGCAGATCAGGACCGCGACGCACACGCCCGCATCGTTCATGGGCGGGACGAACCCGAGAGTCAACGCAATGAAGAGCACCAGCACACCGCGAAGCGCGAGTTGCAGATAGGCGCCGCGGTAAGCGTGCTCGAGGATGATGCGTTCGAGATCTGGGCTGCCGCCGAGATCCGCGGGTAGTACCGATGACTCAGCCATGGGACGGCCTCCTCGGCCGGGCGACTCCGACAGGAAGATGCGGGGACATCAACTGCTGGACCTGCGACAATGCCCAAGATTCTAGCACCGGCGAGGTGCGGACCCCGGGTACTTGACGGTCTGCGCGCGGGCCCTGCGGACCTCCGCGAACTGCGCCTCGAGTTCGCCGTGCAGTCGCTGATTGTCCAGCGCCAGAGTGGTTGCGGCCCGCACGGCCGTTAGAAGCCTCGGCTGGTCGGCGACCGCCCGGTCGTACACCAACGCCCCCACCAGGACGCCGTCGCGGATGAGGGCAGTCGCCTCGCGGGGATCGTTCCTGGGTGGCAGAACCTGCGGACGCCCCTGCGCGTCCACGTACCCGTCGTCTGCGCGGGAGAACGACCACAACGCCAGGTCCGGGTCGCGCAATGCCGCACGCAGCGCGTCGATGAAGCCGTCACCGAGCGGGGCGGTGCCGATCTCGATCATCAGGTTGCGCACTGCGGCTCGGGCGACGCGGTAGCGCCACATCCCGACCAGCACCGCAAGCGGGATGAGCGCAGTCGACGGATATCGCAGAAGCAGCGTCCACGTGTGCTGTGAGCTGTGCACCCACACGGAGACCAGCGGTGTCCACGCGGTGGCGGCGGTCCCGAGCAGAGCGGCGATCCACAGCGGCGCCACGGCGGCCCGATAGGCCGGTGAACCCGACCTCCATCGGGCGATCACCACGCCGATCAGGACCACACCGAGGGCGATCCCCACCACGCCGAACATCACTTGCAGCGCCGCGAAGACCCTCGGGTCGTCACTCACCAAGAGCAGATTCAACGACGGCGGATGGGCCGGGCTGATGCGGTGGATGTCGAGGAACGCAAGCTCGGACACGACGGCGACCGCATAGTACGCGTAGCTTCCGCCGACGAACCACCGCTCCCACCGGTGGCGCAACCGACCCCAGGGAAAACTGAACACGAGTTGGATCAGCACCGCAATGTACATGTTGGTCAGCGCCGCGCCGGCCGTGAACAGCACCGGAACCGTCGACAGTCGAAACCCCTTCACCAGCCACAGCAGCCCGGCGGCAACCAGCAGCCACCCCAGGTTGTCCTGCGGCCGGTGGCTCTTGGCAACCAGACCCGCCGCCACGAACACCACTCCGACCATCACGAACAACGCCAATTCCGTCGGACTGAAAACGCCCCGGCACAACTGCCAGTCGACGGATGCCGCCACCGCGACCGCCAATACGGCGGTCACCAGGCCGGTCGCACTCTGCGCGCGAAGACTCACCGGGTGCCACCCGCGAGTACGGGCAATTCGAGGAACACGAGATCGATCCTCGTGGGGATCCGGATCCGGCACCATCACCACAGGGTGGGGTAATGCGACACCCTGGGTGGACCTTCTCGACACCTTCGGTCACCTACCGCCGCGGTGTTTCGGCGCGGATCGATCGATGCCACCCGGCACACCGGTATTCGTGGGAACATCTCATCCGATCGGTGCAGCAGACTGAAGCGGAAGGGGTGTGGTTCATGACCAGGGTTCGACTTCGGTCCGCGGTGGCACTGGCATCGATCGCCGGTGCGTCGTCCCTGTTTCTTGCGGCCTGCACCCAGGACGCGTCGTCGACCGATGGCACCGAATCGGCTGCGCCGCCGAGCACCTCCAGCGAGGCACCGGCCGCGGAGGCACCGGTCAACGGTGTCGATGCGAAGGTGTACGCCTCCAGCGACCCGGAAACCGATGCCTACGGCTTCGTCACACCGTCAGGGAAATGGCGGTGCTCGATCATTCCCACCAAGAATCTGGCCGGATGCGCCACTCATCCCACCGCGGGGCCTTTGGGAGTTCCGGGGACTCCACAGATCGCCTCGCCGGACGGAGGCCCGCCGGCCGAGGCGAACGTCATCGCGGTCGAGGCGGGGAAGGAGCCGAGCTTCCAGAACTGGAACCAGGCGGTCTTTCCGGACAACGCCAACGTCCTCCCCTACGACACCACGCTGGCGATCGACGGATTCAGTTGCAATGTGCAGTTCTCCGGCGTCTCCTGCAGGGAGGATGCAACGGACAAGGGGTTCACGATCTCCACCAGCGGCTACAAGTTCGAGTTCACCCCGATTCCCGTGAGCTTCCCCAGCGCGAGCCCGGCGCAGATCGCGCCCACGGCGGCCCCGCTCCCCCAGCAGGCGCGCGGATCGAATCAGTGTGGCCCTGTTGTCTATCCGGAGACGGGAAAGCCTGCGACCGTGGTCATCGTGAAGGGAACGCTCCGCTGCGACGAGGCCCACGCGATGCTCACCAAGTATTTCGCCGCGCCTGACAAGAGTGAACCGGTGTACAGCTTCGACGGGTGGGAATGCCGCCTCGCGGGAGACCCGGAATCCGCGGAGATCGGCTACACGATCAACTGCACCGACGACAACGGGAACACCGTGGTCGCACAGCCGTAGACTGATCACCCGCGATTTCAGGTCAGTCCCCGCGAGACTCGACGATCGATGTCTACGCTGACGCTATGCAACCACCGAATGACGAGGCCGGCACCTGGGAGGGCTCGTGGCTCGCGGCGATGACGGTGATCAAGAGTGCTCAGCGGGTTTTCACGCCGGAGAACCGCCCTCCCTCCGAGCTCATTCCTCTCGTCGAACCCCTGAGCCGGCTGGGTGATGCGCTCCGGGCAGCACCGCCCGACCCCGAAGAGTCCCGCCGTCGCGCGGCCGACCTGGTGGCCGATCGAGACCTGATCGAATGGGCATGTCAGCCGGATCAGCCCAGCGAGATCCGGGAGTTCGGGGCGACCTTGGCCTTCTTGTCCATGAAACTGACCACCTGAGTGTCGGGCTGACCGCTCAGAAGTCGTAGTCCACGACGACCGGAGCGTGATCGCTCATCCGGCGGTCGGCCGCCGGCTCACGGTCGGTGCCGGCCGTGACCGCCGCTCGTGCCAGTTGCGGCGTCGCGAGGTGGTAGTCGATGCGCCAGCCGATGTCGTTCACGAACGACTGCCCCAGCCACGACCACCACGAGTACGGACCGTCGACGCCCGGATGCTGTCGCCGGACGACATCGACGAGGGTGCGCGGCGACAGGATGGAGTCGAACCACTCGCGCTCCTCCGGCAGAAATCCCTCGGCCTGGTTGCTACGCCGCCAGTTCCGTACGTCGGAACGAGTGTGCGCGATGTTGAGGTCACCCATCAGCAGAAGCTCCCTGCCTCGTGCGCGTGCCGTGCGCCGCGAGCGGGTCAGCTGTCGCGCGAACGCGGAGAGGAAGCGCATCTTGCGGTCGTACCGGGCGCCGCCGTCAGGCGCCTCCCGCATCCGCCCGGGCTTCTGGAGGTGGGCCGGAAGACCACCCTTCGGCAGGTACATCGATGCCACCGTGATCGGCGCCTCGTCGAGGTCGACCTCGACGTACCGACCCTGGTTCGCGAACTCTCCCAGCCCCCGAGCCAGCGGCTCCGGATCCAGTGCGACGCTTTCGGTGTGCATTTCACCCGGTGCACGTATCAGCGCCGTGCCACTCCACGTTCGAACTGCGACGGGCGCACGCCGGGTCAGGACCGCGACACCATTGCGGCCCGCGACGTCCCCCTCGTCGTATGTGAGGTGGTAGTCGCCGAACACCCCCGGCGGGATGGCCTCGGCACGAGCCCGCACCTCCTGAAGCGCGACCACATCGGGGCCGCGGTCGCCCAACCAGTCCTCGAAGCCGCGCCGCTGCGCCGCGCGGATCCCGTTGACGTTGAAGGTCGCGATTCGCACGAGTGACAGTGTAAGGATCCGACTGACGCGTCGTATGACTGGTGGTGTGCGGTATTCGAAAGGTGCGGTATTTCTCCACCCGTGGCACGAGGGTCAGCCCAGTCCCATCCACTGCCGTTGCAGCTCGATCAGCGCGTACCGCCATCCATCCGGGATGGGTATGTACCAAACCCACCAATCCACGGATTGTCCTTCTCCCCTACCGGCGGTGCCCTCGTCGGAAAGCCCTCGTCTACCGCATCGTTCCGTGAGTCCTGAGTCATTGCCGCTGGTCGGAGCGGATATCGTTCAGTCAACGGCATCTCATGCGTGGCCCAGGCAAAAGAGATCCGGGGTGTCCGTCCATCCGGCTGCCGTGAGCCACCGTTGAACGCCTCGGTCAGGTTGCCGTTCTTCGCTTGCTCGGCGAGCGCTCATGCTGCGACTCGGGACGCTGATCCCGCGTCGACACTCGGCCGTACCCGATCCTCACATCGGGGAATGTATCGCGTACCCCCGACAACGTGACGTTGTTCCGTACTCGGTGTTCTTTACACATCCGACCTGGGTAAACGTCAACCGGTCAGTGATGTCTCATGAACGACCGTTTGTGTGTGGGGGGATCTGACCGGGGTCAAGTCCCTGGAGGTGGTGTACGACGTCGTCGCGTGACTCCTCGTCGGGTAAGTCAGGCAGTCAAGGCCGGTGTCACCTCCTCGGTGGACTCGGTGCTGCTGTCGGTGGTGTTGTCGGTGCGGGAGCGGGCCAGC